>CEQN01211983.1_pt1 | contig 77242 bp, 77 predicted proteins | sample 427011 | NCBI WGS metagenome assembly CEQN01 (sample SAMEA2621277, study PRJEB7988) | marine metagenome | biome: marine biome (ENVO:00000447); feature: deep chlorophyll maximum layer (ENVO:xxxxxxxx); material: "saline water (ENVO:00002010), including plankton (ENVO:xxxxxxxx)" | depth 120 m
AGGATTCATTACTCCATGGCCATACAACTATTGGCGTCTAAAGAAGTATGGAGTTTCATGTCATTAAGAGAGGGAGAACTATGAGTGATTGGGATTACTTAGCTGAAGATATCTCAGATTGGATTTTGAAATATGCTGAACAAAATAATATTTCTACTCTTGTAGTTGGAGTTTCAGGAGGTATTGATTCAGCAGTAACATCAACTCTTTGCGCAAAAACTGGAATGAAAACAATCGTAATTAATATGCCGATTAATCAAGATGTATCTCAATATGACCTTTCAAATCAACATATTGAATGGTTGACTTCGAGGTGGAGTAATGTAGAAGGTCATATTATTGATTTGACAGAAACATACGAAATTTTTCGTTCAAAACTAACTGATTACAATGTGTCCGAACTTTCAATGGCTAACACCAGAGCTAGAATTAGAATGTCTACTCTTTATGCTTTAGCAGGTTCTAATAATGGAATAGTAGTTGGAACTGGAAACAAGGTTGAAGATTTTGGGATTGGCTTTTACACAAAATATGGTGATGGTGGTGTAGACATTTCACCAATAGCAGATTTATATAAATCAGAAGTTTATTCATTAGCGAAATCCTTAGAGATAATTGAATCTATTCAAGATGCTTCTCCAACAGATGGACTTTGGAATGATGGGAGAACTGATGAAGAACAAATTGGTGCTACATATGAAGAATTAGAGTGGGCTATGAAAGAAATTGAAAACCCCTCCCCTGCCTCAAAACTTAGTGATAGACAGATAGAAGTAATGGAAATATATTTGAAATTTAATCGAATTAATTCACATAAGATGAATCCAATTCCTATTTACATGCTTAATCGCTAATTTAAATAGTAAATCATCTATCCACTATTCATGGAATCCATTGGATACGCTGACAGTGGCCATAAGATGGCAGTAGAATTTGATAGAAAAATAATTATTTATTGGTGGTTGACTGCAAATATAGGACTTCTTAGTACAATCATAGGAATCCCTCTAATGTTATTCTGGGTTCCATTTGGATGGATTATTCATCAAAAGCAGTATAATCACATGTCAGCCGCACTAACTGAACGTTCAGTAAATATGCGTATGGGTTGGATTTTCAAGAAACAGCAGAATATTGCTTTAGATAAATTAACGGATGTATCTATTCATGAGGGGCCCTTGTTGAAAGCGTTTGGAGTTGTTAGAATGCAATTCGAAACTGCTGGCGCCGCTCCATTCATTTTGACAGGTGTCAAAAATTCCGAAGAGTTTCGTGATTTGGTATTAGAACAAAGAGATTCTTTAGTTTCTAACTCCATTCCAGATAATAATAATGTAGGTTCAGAGAATGTGTTTGTTGAAATAAGAGATCTATTGAAAAGTATTGATTCTAAACTAAGTGAATAATCACCAAGGAAACTTCACTGACCAAATTATTAGATCATTTAGTATACATTGTATAGAAATCAAAAATGCACCCAATAGCATCATTTGTGAGCCTTGAATGCCATCGACATAAGCGCTGTAGGCTATCAATCCCAACATAATGTTACCAATTGAAGTAATAAGTAATGTCCCAACAACAATGATTGGAGTCCAAGAATAATCATTAGATAAATGATAAGATGTACTTTCTAACCAAAGTGCAGAAGGTATTAGAAATAGAGCGTAAGCAAGTAATAATCTTTCCATTCCTGATCCATCAGAATCCGACCAAGGCCATCTTAGATTTTCTAATTCTGAAATCTCTAATTGAAACAAAGTTATCCACCAGTAAATCAGATATCCTAGGGCTGCTACAAACATGAATGGTACGATATATCTCTGCCAAGACTCGGGAATTCCGCCCCATAATTTCATCGGATCCGTTGATTTTGAAACACCATAAACATATGATAAAAGTACAATCAAACCACTAATAATTGTAAAAATTCGTACAAAGTCTCTCGATACATCCATACACATCGGAGAAGATAGTCATTCATAATTAATTGTTCAAATGTACATTACAAAGTACCAATACCAAAGGCTTCCTCGAAGATGCATGGTTGAAACTTTGGAAGAACCAAAATATCAACTTATTAGAAATTTTGATGATTTTGAGATAAGACTTTACAGTGAAGTGATACAAGCTCGAGTTTCGAGAGAAATAGGACAAAATTTTACCCCTTCAAGTAACTTTAGAATTTTAGCAGGATATATTTTTGGAAACAATAAGTCCAATGAAAAAATTGCTATGACTTCTCCGGTGGAAATGTGGGATACTGAAAATACTATGAATATGGCATTTACTATGCCGTCAAAACATAGTTTTATGAATTTACCAGAACCTAATGATCCAAAAGTAAAAATTGACAAAGTTCCTGAAAGATTGGTTGCAGTAAAGAGATTTTCAGGATTCTATGGTTCGAGTAAAGTAAGTAAAATAGCTAGAAAATTGAATAAATCATTGCTAGAAAGAAATCTTGAGTCTGAAGGAAGTTATATTCTAGCAGTATATGACCCGCCAACTAAGTTACCATTTTTTAGAAGAAATGAAATTTTAATTCCAATAAAAGAAATAGATTATTCAGAAGAAATAGGTTCAGAGGGATTATTATGAGTATGCAGAGATGTGGTGGAGATGAAGTCTTGAAGTCTATTGAAGATGGAGAGGAAGTTAGTTTAATTCTTGTTAAAAGAGATACTCAATCGATTAAAATTAGTAAGATTTTGAATTATGCCGAGGAACTAGCAATTAGAGTAATTTATGGTTCAGAAAATGATTTATGGCGTATGTCCAGAAATAATTCGAATGGAACCCCCGATATACTATGTTTAGTTGGCCGTAATCCTGAATCGTCAATGGATGAGGTTTTATCCAAGGGGGGACTAATTTGGTTACTTGCAGGAGCATCTTATCCAGTTAACATTGGCTTTTGCATAAGAACTGCCGAAGTCTCAGGTGCTGATGCCGTAGTTATCGACGCCGAATTAAACAATCAAGAAAGAAGCGCTGCAAAACGTGCTTCAATGAAGGCTCATAGATTCTTGCCTTTATTTTGGACTTCAGGTGTAGAGTTCATTTTAAAGGCTAGAGAGTGTGGTTTTAGAATAATTTCAGTAGAAGATATTGGTGATTCTACTCCATGGGATGTTGATATGACTGGGGATGTTATTTTGGTTGTAGGTGGAGAGAGGAATGGCATCTCTGAGAATATATTGAAACTCTCAGATGATGTTATTAAAATTCCAATGTCTGGTTTTGTACCTTCGTTTAATCTTCAGGCTCCATTAAGTTATGTTGCTATTGAAGCTCAGAGACAGAGAAGCTGATAATTTTCTTATTTTCACCTTTATGATTTATTGAGTCTCTGTACCGCCCGCTGTTTATGAATGTGCCAAGCGAGTTAATTTCGATGCTTGATGGCGAACATGGTACAACCAAACAGAAAGCAGCCAGGCTTGTCATAGATCTTGCATCTAGTGCGGGAGCAACTGATTTCGTACGTTGTGAGCATTCTCATGTTTCAGGAGTAAGTGTAATAACAGGCGGACACGGACTTCGTCGCTTTCTTTCAGACTTGGCTGGAGATGATAAGGGAACTGTTTCAATACCCACGACTCTTAACTCAGCAGGTTGTGATAGAGAAAAAATGGAAGAGATGGAAATCGATTATCCAGATTTCTTGAAATATCAATTTGAGATAATTGATGCTTATAGTAATCTTGGAATCGATGCGACACTATCTTGCACGCCTTATGATAGAGGAATCGACTTAGCAGAAGGGATTGGTTCCTGGGCTGAGTCTAATGCTGTTTGTTTCTCTAATTCTTATACTTCTTTGATTACAAATAGGGAATCTGGATTATCGGCATTAGCGACAGCACTGACAGGATGGGCTCCACTTTGGGGACTTCATATCGAAGAAAATCGGGTACCCAATATTCATGTTAAGGTTGAATGTCCAATGGAATATATTTCAGATTGGAGTGTTTTAGGGGATTGGATTGGAAAGCAAATAAGGCCCGAATGGAGAATGCCATGGGGGATGATGCCCCATATTTCCGGGCTCCCTGATAATGCGAGTTTTGAAATGAAAAAAGCGTTGACTGCAGCAGCGGCAAATTATGGTTGCCCAATGCTCTGGGCTGATGGATATACCAATGATTCTCCAATTTTTGATAACTATCAAGGTGAATTAATTTTCACTGAAAATGATTTACAACTAAGGTATGAAGAATTATCTCCAAAAGGTATTGTTGATTTGGTAGTAATTGGTTGTCCGCAAGCCAGTGTTGGTGAAGTCAGAGCAACAGCATCTTATGTTCGTTCCAAGATGGAAAATGGGGAAAATATTCCTGAAAAGCGCCTATGGATTTTCACTAGTGGTCATAATTATGATATTCTAGAATCTGATGGTACTATAGATTTGCTAGAAGAAGCGGGTGCTTTAGTATTGAAAGATACATGTCCAGAAGTAACACCGTATAATAGGAAAAAATTTAATCATATCTTGACTAATTCTCTCAAGGCTGAACATTATCTTACTTCAGGACTAAATAAAATGCCGACTAGTGTTTCAACAATTTCTGATTGTGTAGATCATGCATTTAACCCTAATTTAATTAGTGATCCGAGACCGACTTTAGAATCAATTAAAGTCAAACCAATGTTTTCAAATAAGAAGCATAGGATTGGAGATTTGGAGATAAGTGGTAAGAGCCTCCCCAGTCAAAAAGAATGGTCAATAGAAGGAAGAGCCTTAGTTACTGATGTTCCTATAACTTATCTCGGATACGTAAATAGGGATACTGGGGTAATTGAAGAGAGAGGCCACCCACTTGACGGAATTGCCATAGAAGATACTATTCTAATTTATCCAAAAGGTTCAGGATCAACCGTAGCTCCATTCGTTTTAATGGGATTAATATATACTGGTAAAGGCCCTAAGGCAATAGTAAATTGTGACGTTTGTCCACTTACTTTACCGGCTGCTTCGCTACTAAATGTTCCTTACGCTCATGGTTTTGAATTAAATCCCACATTGGAAGTTAATACTGGAGACCGAGTTTTAATGAAGCTTACCGATGGAGTTGTTAGTCTTTCAGTCATATCTCGTGTAAGCGAGGATTGATGACTGATAGTTGCCCCAGTCATGTTGTGAATACACGTCCCAATCCTAAACCTTGTCGCCCTCAAGACAGAGGTAAGTTTGAAATTTTACAAAAAGATGGTATGGCGAGAATTGGACGTTTACATACAAATCATGGTATGCTTAATACTCCAATGTTACTACCAGTAGTCAATCCGAATATCAGAACTATTGAACCTAGAGAAATGTGGGAAAAATATAGAGTTGATGGCTTGATCACTAATTCATATGTTATTTGGAAACATGATGATTTGAGTAAATCTGCTTTAGAAAATGGAGTACATGAACTAATTGACTTCCCTGGAATTATCGTCACTGATTCAGGTACTTTTCAATCATATGTTTATGGTGATGTAGAAGTTGGAGTAGAAGAGATAGTAAAGTTTCAAAGAGACATCGGTGTAGATATTGGAACCATGCTAGATGTTTTCGGTAGACCAGAGATGAGTAGAGAAGAAATAGAATCAGCAGTAGAAATTACTGCTGAAAGGGCTCCTAATTCGTTAGATGTTGCTGGTGATGAGTTACTCTTGAATGGGCCAATTCAAGGAGGTCTTCATGATGACTTAAGGGCCTTAGCTGGTGAACTAATGGGGCAAGTAAATGGTACTAATAGAGGGTTTACAATTCATCCGATAGGAGGAATTGTTCCCTTAATGGAAAATCAAAAATATAAGGATTTATTTCGAATACTTTTATCGGCTAAATCTACCATTCCTCCTGACAGACCCATTCACTTGTTTGGATGTGGTCACCCCTTACTATTCCCTATGTCAATAGCATTGGGTGTAGATATTTTTGACTCCGCAGCTTATGCTCTTTTTGCACGAGGAAACCGTTTACTGACACCAACTGGTACTATCCGGTTAGATGAAATCACTGAATGGCCATACAATTCTTCTGAATTGTTTAAGTGGACTCCTGAAGAAGTTAGGTCATTGGATAGTAAGGAACGTGAAAAAGTCTTAGCAAGACATAACTTAGAAGTTACCCAATCAGAACTGGCTCGATGTCGTGAAGCGATTAGAAATGGAAAAATTTGGCAATTAGCAGAAGAAAGAAGCCATTCTTCAGCTCATTTAAGAGAGGCATTTTTATGGGTACTGGACCAATTAGAAGATTCTGATGATGGCCCTGTTGGAGTCTCATCTTTGAGGATGATTTCTTCTACAAATCCTATCAGAAAGGGTGGTGAGAACTTACTTGATGATATTGAAGATAGACCTCATATTCTTCATCTTAAATCTCTACTAGCATTAAGATGGAGGATACCAGGTTCATGGTGGGATAATTCTACTGGTGATCCTAAGAGAGTAGTAATCATCGAAGGGTCCAGCCCCCCTTGGCGTGAAAACTCACTACATGCAGTAATTTCCATATTAAAGGAAACTCCTGAATCGATCATACTTATTTCAACTCCTATAGGGCTAATTCCTTACAGTTTAGAAGACGTGTCTCCTTGGTCTCATATTGATGGTTCTGATGATATTTGGGATTGCCCTTTAGATGAAGAAGAGATTTTTGACGAATTAATTGAATTAGGATTATCTGAAATTCCATTTATTAGAATTACTCCCGATCCTCACTCTCAAATTGAAGAAAGTGGAATTGATGTTATTTTCGATTGGATTGATCGATGTTCTATTGTGGATAAATTATCGGTTCTGAATGGCCTTTCTCCTTCTTTAGGGTGCAGGTTGACATCTGAAATGACTACACGTAAGTCTAAAACAAAAAGGATGGTTAATGTTTATTCTAATGGTTTACATATTATTTCTCCCAGACTAAAAGATGGAGGTATTTCTTTAACATTAAACGGTGCTAAAATGATTAATCAGTTATCGCCAGGAACGCCACTTAATTTCGGAGAAGATTTTACAGGTCAAGAATTGGATCATCCAGGTGTTGCTAAAGTTATGATAGTAGATGATGCAATTCCATTTGTGGGCGAAGGTAGGAATGTGATGCAAGGATATGTACTTGGGGCAGATCCTCATTTAATTCCAGGTCAGCCATGCTTAGTTGTAGACTCGAATGGGACATTAGTAGCTCACGGAATACCAATAACATCAGCTCGTGAAATGGCATTTTTAACAAAAGGAATTGCTGTAAGGGTACGAGATGGCGCATTAAAAAATAAAAATAATTAATCAGGTCTTGTAGGGGATTAATTCAAGAACGTGATTTATAACGAAGTGATGACACTCGCAGTGCGAAGGCGATTTTATGGTTGATTCATCTTCTAATAAATTAATCATTGAAACTGTAGACTTAGTGAAAATGTATGGCCCTCATGTTGCTTTAGAAGGACTAAATCTTAAGTTAGAATCAGGAGCAATTGGGATTCTAGGACCTAATGGAGCAGGTAAATCTACCTTTTTCAAATGTATTTTAGGCCTTATCACAACTACTTCTGGACAAGGTAAGGTTCTAGGGTATGACATTAAGACTCAGGGTGATATAATTCGCTCTAGAATAGGATATATGCCTGAGTATGATTCTTTAGATCCAGAATTAATAGCTCTTGATCAAGTACGTTATTCTGGAGAATTAATCGGCATGAATCCTACACATGCGACGCAAAGAGCGCACGAAGTATTGGAATATGTGGGGCTTAAAGATCAGAGATACAGAAAAATAGGTACATTCAGTACTGGTATGAAACAAGCCGCAAAATTAGCTTGTGCCTTAATTCATGATCCTGAGATATTGATTTGTGATGAACCAACTAATGGTCTCGATCAACGTTCAAGAGAATTCATGTTGCAGACACTAAGGAATACCGTACAGCAAGGAAATAGAACTGTATTAATGAGCGGTCATGTAATGGATGATATTCAGGAAGTCTGTGATAGTATTGTAATGATTTACAAAGGAAGAATTGTGGTTCATAGCCGAATTGAAGAGTTGGCAAGTCAAGTAGATGAAGAAATAGAAATTTCTGTATGGGGGGGTGCTTCTAGGATGCAAGAATCATTAGAATCTCGTAGACTATCCGTTCGTCGTTTAGGTCGAATTATTAGAGTTAAGGTTGAATCAGAAGATACAATTTCAACTATCCTAGAATGCGCTGTGGAAAGCGGAGTACAAGTTCGTAGAATGGGCGAATATGAACCTGATTTAGAGGATATTTTCCTATTGATAATGGATAAGTTAGGGGCCGAAGTCAAGACAACTTCTGACTTGATGACTCCTGATCATACAAGGGGGGCGTATAATGAGTGAGGATTTGATAGATCTTGACGGTAGGCAAACTCGTATGGAAGCCGCTTATGGCTCTGATGACGGAGATGAAGATCTCTTTGCTATTACTGCTAAGAGGGAGGCATCTGTAGGTGCAATTTTTGAGCAAAATTATCGACCTTGGGACGGAGATTTTGGTCCGAGATGGGTTAGAAATTATGCAATTTTCAGACATCATGTATTTGGTTTATTTAAATCCAAAGGTCATCGTAATTATAATCCATTCATTCGATTAACAATCTTAGTAATTTTCATAGGCGCAATCTCTCCAATTGCTATGCTGTTCTTTTCATCTCTATTCGGCTCCGGTCCAGATGGTTTCATCGATAAAATGTGGGGTGTTAACAGGAGCAATCTTTGGGGACAAGTATTGGGTTATTTCCCTAGAAATCTCTGTTATTGGCCACTCTTAACGGCACTTGTTGTGGGTGGAATGATTTCTGATGATAGGAGAAATGGGACTAGTGCAATATATTTTTCTAGACCAGTTACAAGAATTGATTACACCTCGATGAAATATCTAAGTGTTGCAGTAGTTTTAGGATTCGTAATTGTCTTTTCGTATATGTCATATTATACATTGGCTATTGTTTTCAAAGGCGAAGGTTGGGGATTCTTAATTGACACATTACCTATGTTCTTAGCCGGACTATTATGTAGTATTATGTTGGTAATTACATATACTTCGATAGGACTTGCATTATCCAGCATTAGTCAAAGTCGTTTTTTCTCTGCTATTGCATTTCTGAGTATAATTTATGGAACTAAATTAGTCGCTTTATTGATAGATCTTCAATTTGAGACATCTATTTTATACATACTAAGTCCGTATGATTGCCTCGCTCATTTCGGGCAGTGGATGTTGGGCTTGGAACTGAATTATTCTCATTCTTTATCCTTATCAATTGTATCTTTAATTTTAATGAATCTAGTATCAATATTAGTACTATTTTCTAGAGTTAGTTCACTGGAGGTTACTAGAGAATGAGTGGTAATGAAAAAGTCCCTTCTGTTTTAGTTGAAAATGTTTCCAAGTGGTACGGTCAAGTAATTGGAGTAAATGATGTTTCTTTGGCTATTGAAGGGGGAGTAACTGGAATTTTAGGACCAAATGGGGCCGGTAAGTCTACATTATTCAAACTATTAATGGGTAGAATTAAGCCGAGTCAAGGTAGTGTCAAATTATTTGGAATAGATCCTTGGCAAGATACTTCTCCTTATCGAAGGATAGGTTATGTGAGTGAATCGGAGAGACTCTATGATTGGATGACAGGTCAAGATTTTGTATCTACTCTAGCTAGATTACATGGGATGACACGTAATGAAGCAAATTCTAGAGCAGAGCATGTTTTGAAATTCGTTGGACTTTACGATGTTCGGCATAAAGAAATTGGCAAATATAGTAAAGGAATGAGGCAGAGAGTTAAGATTGCACATGCCTTAGTACACGATCCTGATTTAATAATTTTAGATGAGCCACTACATGGTTGTGATCCGATTGCAAGAACTAGTATTATGAATGTAATAAAAGAACTCGGGAATCAGGGTAAAACAGTTTTAGTTTCCAGCCATATTCTTGAAGAAATTGAGAGAATTACTGAACAAATTGTTATATTGCATAATGGAAGATTATTGGCCTTAGGGAATATTTATGCAATTAGGGATCTATTGGATAAACACCCTCATAGAATAATGATCACAACTGAAGAGCCCCGGAAATTAGCTAATGCTTTTATCAGCGAAGAACCTATCTATGGAGTAAGATTTCCGGAAGATGGAAAGTTAGAGATTCAAACCAACGATCTGTCTGCGGCTCATTCAGTTTTGCCAAGAGTAATTGTTGAATCAGAAGTTAAAGTTTCTAGAATTGATAATCCTGATGATAATTTAGAATCTTTATTAGAGTATTTGATTGGAGGCTAGAAAATGGAAAAACTAGACGAACAAGGTAGAGGTCTCTCAACTACTGTCTGGACTCAACTTGATAGAAAAGCTGGAGCAATTACAGAACTAACAATCAGACAACTTCGTAATCGTATTTCAACTTGGGTTGTTTTGGGAGTTGGCGTACTATTGATCTCCTTACTTCTAATATTTTACATTGATTCAATTAGGGATGAATTCGAATCCATTGATAATGATGGAGATAGTCAAGATTGGGATAATGATGGTTTTCCATTAGGGCAGGAATTGATTTATGGGACAAGTGACTATGATGAATCTAGTTTCCCAGGTTCATCAGATTATATTTACCAAGGAGATATAGATTGGAATGATCAACCTAGAAACCATTACGGAAATCATACTTGGATATATGCAATGGGTTATTTTTCTCCAACATGGATCGATGTAAATTCTTCTAATCCATTTTCATGGAATGAAAACTGGATTGATTGGAGTTTAGGAGATTATTTTTGTGAGGAAGAAGGAAATTTAGGTAGTAACCCATTTGGTGAAGGGAGATATACTTTACAAAGAAATTATTGTCAATTCGAGAATGGAACCTACATCATGTTCGGGGCTTCATTTACAGGAGAAGGTGAATTTTTTACCGAGCCTGGTTGGTATACTGAATGGGGTTACCTAACAGAACCCTTTTTGGTGGAAAAACATCCTAAATCGATGTATATTGACGAAGATGATATTGATTGGGATGGAACAAGTATTTCCAGTTCTCAAGGATTCGATGATGATGGAGACTGTCTGAAAGATGATTATCTGGTTGAAAGCACTCCTAGCGATAGTAATAGGAATGGAATATTTTGCGATGTTCTATGGACATATGATCTGAATGGAAATCTCGTCAGTATCCGAGCAGATAATAATGTAGATGAAGATCCTGACGATTCTAGACATATTGGTGAATCTAGTCATAGGACTTTCATAATAGGGACTGGAAAAATTGCATTTGTAATGATTCTCGGTCTATTCTTACCTCTATTTTTAGCACTAGGGTTAGTTAGAGATGAATCTGAAAATGGGACATTGCATTATCTTCTTTCTAAACCAATTCATCGTGGTGAATTTATCCTATATCGATTATTGGGTTATCTGGCAATTGTTGTTTCATACACTGTAATTTTAACTTTCATAATTGCTTTTATTACCTCAATAATTGGACCTGGAGAATCAATAATCCGACTCTCAGATTATCCCGTTTGGTTCGGAATCTCACTTTCTACAATATTAGTCTTGACAGCGTATGGTTCAGTTTTCAATACTGTGGGATTAGTCTTACCTCGATACGGGGTGTATCTTTGTATATTATTTGGAGTATGGGAATTTCTAATGGGTCTGTTCACAATCACTATTCCTAACTCTACTATTCCTATGCTATCCATTTCTCATTGGGCTATACAGATTATCGATGCTACTGTAATGATAGCTTGGAGTGATACAGCTCTAATGCAGCAAAAAGCAAATGCTTTTGGTTTGGAAACTGGGATATCTTTCTTCTGGCATCCTCCAGTTCATACTCTGGGTACAGGAAGCCCTTTCGTTGCATTAGTACTCAGCATAGTTTTCATTCTAATTTTCAGTTTAGGAATGATTTTGATTGGCCAATTAATTTTCAAAAGAAAGGAGATTATGTGATTAATTATGAATGATGAATTAACTAGATTTTCTGGAGATTATTCCTCATTGTGGCGCTTGGATATTATGCCATCTTTACCGCGACTTTCATGGTGGTGGTGGTGGGTTATTTTATTCATTCCTGATCCTGATAATCCTTCACGATCAAGACAATTGATGGTTCTATGGTCATCAAAAGAAACGCCAGCAATACGTGTCAATCATCATTGGTGGAAACCAGGTTCAAGGATGAGGGTTGATGAACATGGAGGCCATGTAGTACCTGGAATGGTCTGCTCATGGTGGTATGATGGTAAGGAAATGCATGAGCCTTTAGTAATGAAAGAATGTAAGATGGTGTCTTTAGATGATAAACATCCATTATGGCCTTCTGATGGATCTGGAGAAGGTTCCGGCGCAGTGATTCCCTTGGTTGATGATGATTTATCACTCGGTTTAACGAAAGGAAATAAGAAATTTTGGCTTAATCTGACTAGCGATAAAAGTGCCCAGAAAAATGGTGCTCCAAGTTCAATTAAGGCTGAACTTACTCCTTGGTGGGGGCCACCAAGTAAATTGACTTACAAGAATAATGTTTTCCTTTCCAATATGGGATATGATATATTGAGAATCCAGGGAACTAAAGCTTCTGTAGTAATTGATGGTGAAAAATTTGAAGGTACCGGATATTTCCAAAAAGTTAGCGTCCAGGCGCCAACTGTACCTTGGTTTTGGGGTATGTTGCATTTTGATGATGGTTCTTATCTAGACTGGTTCATGCCTCATATTTCATTTTCTTGTCTAAATATGGATGATAAACCTTGGAAATTAAGGGATATTTTTAGGAAAAAAATGAGTGGCTCCGGTATATTTCATGACGCCAACAGAGATAACACTGAAGAATTTAATAATTGCGAAGTAGAATTAGTTGATCCCGAAGGAGACGAAGAAATATTATTCGATAATGATGGTAACAAATTACCAAAATTTAGAGTTCGTTTATGGAATGAAAAAACTAAGATTTCTTTAGAAGTCAGAGCCGCATCTCGGGCAAGATGGACCTTCGATCAGCCAACTCGTGCGGGAATGATTAGTCATCTTACTTACAATGAGTACCCTCTTGAATTATTACGTATTTCAATTTCTGATGAGCAAGGGCTCCGAACAAAGGATGATTATTCATGGATTCATGGTAATGCTGAACATTCATGGGGATTATTACATTAGGATGTGGTTTTATTGAATGAAATTGTATCTGAATTCAGAGATTCTATTGATGAAGAATTGGTAAGGAGAAAGTTTTCTTCATTAAATGATGATGAAATTCCTGTTTGGATGGGTTCACCGACAGTCCTCTCATACTCTCCAAGGTATCTTCTTGCAGTAATTATTTTCTCTGTACATTTCATATTCTATCGAGTAGCAGTTACTATTTTTGCAGAAGGAAAGGAAGGATTTTTTTACACATTTCTACGAATTATAGATCAGCTATTTGATTTAATTGACGTTTTCGCATTCATTATTGTAATGCTATTTATTGCGAGGATTAATCATTTTCTTAATATCTCAACATCAAGTTTGAGGACAACTTTTTTCTTGATAATTGTCGGTTTAATTCCATCTGTTTGGTATATTGTGAATATAATTGACTGGATTTTAGTGCTAATAGGCAGAGAAGGGATAAACATCCCAGAATGGTTTGATACTTGGTTTCTAACTCTGGGAATAATAACTTCCATGATTTTCTTGATTTATAATATCATTTCGCAATTTTCTTATTCATACCTAATTACTGATAAGAATATTTACATAAGGAGGAAAATTTTGCTATTTTATAATTCAATCACAGTATTTAGGCTGGATGAATTAGTTAATCTCAAAACTCAGATGTCATTTTTTGGAAAAATAATAGGATATGGTAATATTTTACCGATCACAGAAGAAAGTATAGAAATACAATCTAAAATCAAAGTTGAGAAATCTGGATTTCAAAAGATAATTCATTTTATCAGGTTGTTTATCTCTTATCAGAGGCCAAAAAAGGAGTTACCAATTAATCCTTCTGAGTGTATTTTTGGAGTTAGAAAGCCAATGATTGTATATGAATTAGTAAACGAATTAATAGATGAAAATAATATTGAAATAGAAATTTAGGTTTCCGCATTGTTATTAATGAAAAGGTATCGAGAGTACATTAGAGGGATTCACATGTCCGAAGAAGATATCATTACAATTGCAGCACAACACATTACCAAAGGAGATTTCATGGGAGCCATGGAAATATTTGAGAATCATGTTAATGAAAATCCTAAAGATCCTGCTGGATATCATGGTTGGGCTGAAGCAGCAATGTTTGAAATTCAAGAAAATGGTAATTTTGATGAAAAAGGAAATGATAGAATTAATGAGGGTAAAGTGCAGTCCTATCTTAGAAAAGCAGCAGGTTTAGAGCCAGATAACGCTGAATATCAGGCAGCATTTGCAAATGCCCTGATAGAGTTTGATCGTGTCCCTATGGCTGTTCGAGAATTCAAGAAGTTGATTGAGCTTGGCAAGAAGATAGAAGATGTTGATGTTTCTTTCCATCTCTATGAGGCTGCTAAACAATTGATAGATTCAATTGATGTTAAAGTTGGTTATGATCGCAGTGAGCAGTTTGCTAGACAATTTATTCCCATTGCAATTGAATTCGCAATTTTAGGATTAGGTTTCTCATCTGTAGAGGAAGCAATGGAATATCTGACTGAGGAATAAGGGGGGAATTCCGATTGACTAGCGGCCGTATTATGGTCGCATTTGGTTATCATGGAAGTCACTTTCATGGTTCTCAGATTCAACCAGATGTTCCTACAGTGCAAAAGGCTATTGAAAACGCGTTAAGGAAGGTTAGTTGGTGGACTGATGGATGTCTAGAAATGTCCAGCAGAACTGATGCTGGTGTTAGTGTAAGAATGAATCTTGCTTGTATAGACATACCAATTACGGTTTGGAATGAAGTAGAGAAAAAAACAATCCTTAGAGTTCTCAATAATCGATTCCCTGAAGGTTTGTGCGCATGGAACTTGGTCAAAGTTGAATCTGATATCAGAAGCAGAGCTGCCATTAATAGGACATATCTTTATCGAACTGAATTAATTGAAGAATGGTCAGCAGGAATAGATGAAAAATTATTCATTGACTCTTGCAAATATATTGTCGGCACTCATAATTTTACAAATTTTTGTAAATTAGAAGAAGATAAGAATCCAATTCGTACCATTGATTTCTGTGAACCTTGGTACTCTTCTGATGGTAGAATAATTGGTATTCATATTAGTTCCGAGGCATTTTTATGGAATCAAGTTAGAAGAATAGCAGCGGCAATTACGGGTGTTGCAACTCGAAGAATTGATTTCGATTTATTCAAATCAGCATTACAAAATCCTGAAACATCCTTAGATTTAGGAAGAGCACCCTCTAATGGCCTGATTCTTTGGTCGATTGAACACCAATTTTCTGAAAGAATGGGTTTAGATTGTAAACCAGACACAACAGGTTTCTCTATGCCACCAGAAAAAAAATATCGATTTAAGAGATGGTTATCCATGGCGAAGTTAGAGATGGGGATGTTAATTGAAAGAGATTGGGAATCTTCTCTTAATTTAATTTGATTTCTAATTTATCCCCATCATTACATGGAAGAGATTCTCTTAGAAATGAACCCGAAATTACTTCTGCTGTTTCCGTATGTCTTGTTAGGTCTGGAATCAATATTGCACATTCTATCCAATTTTTTCCATCGGACGAAATTTTGGCAAGAAAAGCCGTTGCTCCTCCAAAAGATTTACCATCTCTTTCAAAACCTTTAATCCTAAGCGGCTTAGTTTTTAGTTTGACTTCACCTTCCTCAAGCCCTGATAAAATTCTTAAATCTTGATAGTTTGACAAACTTGATTTTTCCATATCGAGGTTTAAGGTTCCAGGCCATGCACTGACTTTGAGAACTTTCTTAAATTGTTCTTGGTAATGTGGTTGAGCCATGAATATATGCGCTCTTCCTAGTCCGCTGGACACTTTGCCATACAGGTGCATGATTAACCGCCTATTTCTTCATTCAAGAGGCTTACCGCTAGAATATCCTATAATGTTAGCACATTGCCCATTTCGGCGATTTTCCAGCCATTAAGTTCAACAATTTTTCTTTGTTTTGAATTGATATCATTCACTGGATTTGAGTGATTTAGATGTAAAAATGAGATTTCAGGATCATCTTCCATTTTCTTACCAAGGAGTTGCAGACTATCTTGTATTGTAGGGTGTGGTATTTCTGAAATATTTCTCCCAGGTAATTCCTCCATACTCCAGAAAGTTCCATCAATTAGTGCTTCATCGATATCAAAAATTCTGAAAAAATCTCTAACATTATCTTTCGAATAATATTCCAGTGTTTTTTCCCATGAATCTTGATCTGGCATAAATAAGATATTTCTTTCCTTTCCATTTATAATTATTGCAGAAGTATCTCCTAATTCACTTCTATGAGGGATAGGAATAAACTGTAGTGAAAAACCACATCCTTCTTTTGGCTCAAATGGTTGATAAAATTCCTTTGCATGTGTTCTAATATTGTCATCTTCAATCATTAATCTAATATCACTTCTATTATCGAAATTTTTCTTATTTTCTCTACTAAGGAAGATATCAATTTTTTTTAATCCCATTACAGGTTTCCCAAATTGTCCAATACCTTCTATATGCCCTAGATGTAAGTGACTAATTGACACAGTTTCAGGAATAAATATTTCTTTACCTATTGTTGTCCAAATCATTAATTGCTCAGATAGATTTTTTGTAATTTCAATAATGTGCTTGGACCCATCAGACCCAATAACTCCTAAACATACAGGATATTTTCTTAATTTGAAATCTTTGTGAGCTTCCATACAAGTTCTACATGAACAACCAGATTGTGGGATGCCACCATCTTGAGCAGTACCCAATATTGTTACGCTAACTCCTGATGTCATCGGATATCCGTATGGGTCCCAATCTTTAAATCGTCGATTACGAAAATAGTAATCATTCCATAGAAGCACCAATGAACCCTATCCTCTTGGCAGGTTCATGGCTGCGGACACTTCATGGATGACATCACGTTTCAGCGAGATTAAAAAACAGGGTTTAGATTGGAATCCACCTACTCTAGAAACGTCCAATGATGCGAGATGTGTTATTGATGGTAAAGAGACAATAATGCTTTCTTCAAATAACTATCTTAATCTAACAAATCATCCAAAGGTCATTGATGCTATGATTTCTGCTACACGCAAGTATGGGGCCGGTAGTGGCTCAGTTAGGGCAATAGCTGGTACAATGGATATTCATCTTGAAGCGGAGAAAAAAGTTGCTGAATTTAAGAAAGTAGAATCCTCTTTAATTTATTCCGCAGGTTATACTGTTAATGTGGGTTTAATTCCAACATTGGTTAGAGGTTCAGAAGATGTAATAATCAGTGATGAATTAAATCATGGCTCTATAATCGATGGAGTAAGGCTAACTAAAGCACGTAGAGGAGTTTATTCACATAATGATATGGGGGAATTGGAGGCAGTGCTCAAAGAAAACTCAGATGCTGAAAGAAAATTAATAATCACTGATGGAGTATTTTCAATGGACGGAGACATAGCTCCATTGGATGAAATTAGTAAGTTAGCCGACGAATACAATTCAATGATTTTTGTCGATGACTGCCATGGAGAAGGTGTCTTAGGTGACAAAGGTGCAGGTATAGTTGATCACTTTAACTTACAGGGAAAAGTTGATTTCGAAGTTGGTTCATTTTCTAAAGCATTAGGGGTCCAGGGAGGAATTCTTGCAGGCTCTAAGGAAGTCAGAAATCATGCACTGAATCACTCTAGATCATGGCTCTTGTCAGGTAGCCAACCACCCGGTGTTGCAGCGGCACAAAAAGCCGCAATTCAGGTTCTGATGAGTGAGCCTCAACATCATTCTAGGCTATGGGATAATACTAACTATTTCCGTAAAGAATTACAATCACTAGGTTTTGATACAGGTTTTTCTGAAACTCCAATCATACCTATAATGTGTGGCGAATCCTTAGTAGCTAAACAATTATCTGAAGAACTTGGCAAGAGTAATATAATGGCAGGCGCAATAGTGTTTCCAATGGTTGCTAGAGATAGAGCCAGAGTAAGAACGCAAATGTCTGCTGGACTAAGTCGCGATGATCTAGATAGCGTACTTAGGGTTTTAGAAAACATTGGTCCTAAATTAAAATTAATATGAGTTGTTATCATGGTCCAAACCTCATCCTTAGATAAAAATACGATTAATTCAATGTTGGAAAGAATAAATTCTGTTCCAATTACTGAAACCCTGAATATGAAAATATTGAGGCTCGATAAAGGTGAATGTGAGGCCTTTATTCCTAGAGATACCATGTGGGATGGAATTTTTGAAACATTCCATGGAGGAATTCTTGCTACAATCGCAGATAGCATTACTTGTTGGTCTATTTTAACAAAAATAGGTTCTGATCGAAAAGTTGCAACTACAGATTTTAATATTAGATTTTTACGACCTTGTAAGACTGATGTCAGATGTGTAGCTAAAGTGATCAAGGCAGGGCGAACATTGAGTCTGGCAGAAGCAGAGATTTTCGATATGGAAGGTAAAATAGTTGCAATTTCACAAGTAAATTATATTTCACTTGATTCATGAATCTAATTCTTCTATAGCATTCTCTAATTCGTTGAAATTTTGTTCACTTAACTCAGGATTTTCTTTTTCTAAATATATTGTCTTCTTCATACCCTCAAATGGATTTAAGTCTCTATCTATTCTTTCAATCATTCTCCACCTTGGGGCATAAGATATTTGGATATATATTGGCCCTGGAGAGATCAAAATGAAATATCCTAGTATTTGTAATTCTTCAGGGGTAGAGAAAATTATCGTTATTGTAGTGATAAAGAATCCAACGAATGGCAATGGGTAGAGATATCTTCTCCTTCTTTCTAGCCTTACTGGCGGTATTTTTATCAAAGAAGAAATAACAGTTGAAATAGCACCCAATGAAGCACATAAAAGGATTATTATTAAGCTTTGAAAACCCCATTTCTCTAGTATATCTATACTACTTTCAGAATTAGAGTTCCCATCATAAAACATTGGTAATAAAAGTGTTAAGTTTATTATAATTGCATAAACAATACCTACAAAAACTGGACTTGAGATTGACAGAGAGTAATTCAAGAATAGTTGACTAATCGAGCCTCCTTCAAGCATATGCCTATGCTCATCATCGTATTCTTCGAGGCGTTCGCGCCAATTAGGCATAATTTATTCCCTCAATACATTATCTTTCATCATTACGGGTAATTTAATTAAAAAATATTGATTTTTACCCGAATAGAATGATGCGATATTCTAAACTTAATATCGGAGATATTATGACTTAACTATATTGGGAGAGTATTTTGTGGTACTAGATGAATGATGAAGATGTATTGTTTTCGATTACTGATAAGAATTTAGATTCTGGACTGAGGGGAGTACCAGTTGGAACTTGTCAAACTTCTTTTGTTGACCCTTATGAAGGGGTTCACTATGTCGGTTATCCTGTTGAAGACTTGGTAAATATGGAAGAGGAAGATGTAATATTTTTACTGTTCTATAAGCGTCTACCAACTGAAGAAGAATCACAAGAGTTTCGTGCTGAATTAACACAGAGAGGGAAAAATATCCCTACAGGAGCACTAAGAGTTCTGGAATCCCTAACTCCCGGTAGCGGTCATCCTATGGAATGGCTTTCAATTGGAATTATGGCTTTAGGAACTGCGGAAAAAACCGGTGATACCAGGGCTGATGCGATGAATCTTATAGCTAGAATGCCCGAACTTATGGCTAGAATCTTCCGTTTAAGAGGAGGTGAGAAAGAGAAATTGAAGCCACGAAAACCCGGCCTAGGTTTAGTAGAAAATTTCGTACATATGATGGGTTTTGAAGGTAGTCAAGCGCGTGATATTGAGAGAGTTCTCAGATTCTTTTTCATTCTCCATATGGATCATGGCGGAGGAAATCTTTCAACATTCTCTGGTAAAGCAGTAGCTTCTGGATGGGCGTCAATTTACTCTTCTATTTCTAGTGCTATGAACGCTCTTTCAGGGCCTCTTCATGGTCAAGCCAATCAGGCATGTCTTGAGTTCGTCAAAAGAATTGGAACATCTGACCATCAGGAAATTGAAGACTTTGTACGTACAGAATTAGCCAATCGTAGGAAAATTTATGGTTTTGGACATGGTGTTTTGAGAGCGGAAGACCCAAGAGCTCGCTTATTGTTTGAATTAGGTGATGAAATTTGCCCTGAACATGAATATTTCAAAATTGCTAGGGCATTGAGAGAAGTAATTCCTCCTATTCTAAGTGAAATCCCAAAGATAAGTAATCCCTATCCAAATGTAGATATTGCTAGTGGAAGTTTACTACACTCAGTTGGTTTCAGGATGCCTGAATATTATACAACATTTTTTGGCTGGGCAAGAGTTGCAGGAATCAGTGCCCAAATACTTGATGAGAGAAATGCTAGAGATGGACGAGGTACTCCTATTTACAGGCCGAAATATATCCCTAAGAATCAACCATTAAGAAGAATTGAATAAATCATGAAGATCTATTTCTGTGCGATTTACCAGTTCCTCTATGTCCGATTATTCTTGGGGCTTCCCAGGGTAAACTCGATGATGAAGTTTCTTTTATTAATGATTCAATACTTCTCTCCCAAGACCATCTTTTCTTCCAATTAGATATGAAATCTAACCTTTCGCTGTTAGAAAGTTCATGCCAGGGAGGGATCTCTTTTTTCATTTCATTAACTTTGTTTAGATGTTGGTCGATTGGAGTGTCGTCTAATTCTTTTCGCTGTTTAATTGTTAGAGGTTGTGTAGCTGGTTTTGTCCATCTCGCGTGGCCCGAATCAAGAGTCACTGAAGTCGGAGCAAGATCATCCGTAAGTCCAGTTAACCCTGCATCCAGTAACATTCTTTCAGCATTCGATTTAGAAGGCCAGACATAAATCGGATATCCTTTCCTAAATTTTGTCAGTCTTTCTAATTTCTTCCCTTGTAGACCAACTGTTCTACCTAAACTTAGGTTACTTTCAATTCCTTTGAGATATTGTAAAGAGCAAGGTAACATTGGAGATTTTTCTCTTCTTTGCTTTTCCATTAGTCTGGGTAGTGAATTTAGAATAAATGATGGAGTAGCAACGATTCTCTGTGATGTCCAATTACCCCATGAACGTATATTTGGCCTTAATCTACTAAATTTCAAATTAGTTTTCACTTTTTTAGATGCCGATATAATCTTCGGTTCAAACGAATAAATAACTGCGCCACTATCTGGTAAATCAATAGGTTCTAAGATTTCATTTAATTGTTCAATCATCTTAATCATATGTTTTTCTCTTTCATTTCCATTTAACCAACCTCCCGCTTTACCACTACTTGGATGTGGGGTCTTAAATTCAAAACATGTGAATGCTCCCTCTTCAGTCCATCTTCTAATGAATTCTTTTTTCTCTAATAAATCATCTATTGGCTCTACATAATCAGGTAATTCATCCAACGTCAAACATTCGGGATATTCTCCAAATTCGGTTTTTGAATCATGATGGAGAACAAGTCGATTATCTTCCGATAATCTCAAATCTAATTCTACTCCATCGCATTCACTCATTCCATAAACTAATGCTTCAACAGTATTTTCTCTGGGACGAATCCATTGACCATAATCTTCGTCCATATCTCTTGCGAGAGATTATCTAATAATTAATTAAGCGTTTCTACAAGACTAATCCGCCCCAACGCTAAATAGTAAAAAAGTCAACGCGAGCCTAGTATGAGCATGTCAGATACAATAGAACTTGACCGAGAATCAGATCCAATAGAAGTTAGAGGTTACGCTTTTTACGATTGGGCTAAATCAGCATTTGAGACCTCTGTAACCGTTGCAGTATTGCCTGCATGGTATGCATATCTCTTCTTGAAGGCTAATGGATTAACAACAACCATTGGTTCTATAGAGATGCAAGGGGATGCTGTTTGGTCATTTGCAGTGGCAATTGGTACACTTTTTATTGCAATCATTAGTCCATCTTTGGGTGTGATTGCTGATAGAAGAAGAATCAAGATGTGGTGGTTAAGAATACTCACCTATGTAGGTGCAGGTTCAACTTTCCTTCTAGCATTCGCTCCACTTTTACCTATTGAAACTCAGTGGGTATGGCTAATGGTATTCTTCATGCTAGCTAACGTAGGCCTCAATGGGGCTGGTGTATTCTACAATGCTCTTCTCCCACATATGGGTAAAGATGATGAGATGGATAGAATTTCTAATTTAGCATTTGCATATGGTTATCTCGGCGGAGGAATTTTACTTCTGGTTCATCTTATTATGGTAATGACATTAACTGGAGATTGGGTAATTCCTTTCGTTATGGCTTCATCAGGTATATGGTGGTATAGTTTCGCTTTATTGACATTCAAATGGGTTCCTGAACCGCCAATTGAGAATGAGATGCCATCTTTAGGATTCGTTTCATCGGCAAAATTAGCAATTTCTGAGATTAAAAAAACTATTAGTGAAGTTGAAAAATTTAGAACACTCTTCATTTACATGCTAGCATACTTCTTCTTCATTGATGGAATTAATAGTGTGACTGCTCTTGGAGGTGTATTTGGATCAACTGTACTTGGAATAACAACTGTCGACTTGATTATTACAATTTTAGCAATTCAATTTGTAGCTTGGCCATCAGCATTATTGTTCACTAGACTTGCAAGAAAATTGGGCACTAAATCTGCATTAAATATTTCTCTTGTTGGATGGGTTATACTTTGTTTTGCAGCCCTTTCTTTCGCTCCTCTCGAGTATTCTGATCATGCCGACTATCAAGTTCAATTACATGAAGAACCTGAAGAAGGAGTTTGGTACTTTACTCCTCATGAAAATCTACTTGATTTCCCTATAGCTCAGATTGAAGGTGGGGATGAGCAAGAGTGGGCAAAATTAAGTCTTGCAGGAATTGTTGAAGTCGATGAAGACTACACTGATACAGAAATTTACAAATGGGCTGGATTCAATGACGACAATGAACCTATAGCGATTAATTTAGGGGCACTAGGTTCAGATATAAATGATATAATTAATTCATTTGAAGATACTAGATTTTCTGTAAGCGCTATTTATGGTGATATGAGCGAAATTTCTGTTGTTGGCATAGACCATCCAACAAATCTAGGAGATGGTGTAATTGATATCATTCCGAGTACAGTTAGAGATAAAGTTTGGGAACCTCTTGGCCTTACAGTTGGTCTACAATTCTTAATCCTAGGTTGTGCAATGGGTACATTGCTTGGCGGTTCTCAAGGGCTAGCAAGAAGTATGTTTGGTCAAATGGTTCCAGAAACTAGAAGTGCTGAATTCTTTGGTTTCTTTGGTTTCTTTGGAAAAGTTGCAGCATTCATCGGACCATTGTTGTATGGTTTAATGACAGTAATGTTTGATAGTAGAGTTGGAATCTTATCTATAGCAATGCTAATCCTAATTGGAGCAGTAATGATGCGAATGGTTGATCTTGAGCAAGGACGCTTAGATGCACAAGCAGAAGATGCTAAAAATAGAGGAATTCAAACTGAAGATTGAGATGTTGTAAAAAATTTATCGATCAACAGTGCAACTTCCAATAATAATACAATTGGTCCTCCCACTAAGAACATTGAAATCGGGTCTGGAGGTGACAGTACAGCTCCTAGCAATAGTGCAAAAAACCAGATTAATCCTCTATTTTCAGTCAAACTTGATCTACTAATTATCCCAGTTCTTAATAGTAATAATGTCACTAAAGGTGTTTGAAAACTCATTATAGATCCAAAGAAGAGACCTATAACAAATCCTAACCATGACTGTAATTGCCAAGTATTAGTTAATCCAACATTACTTGCATCATTTGCTAGAAAATCTAGAAGCATTGGAATTAGTATATTATGAGCATAAATAGCCCCAATTATTCCTAGTCCAATCGAAGAAAGGGATACTAAAAATAAAATCAAAATTTTAGATTTTTTTTGGTTAATCTTTTCTGTATTGGATTTATTAATAATTTTACTTCCATTCCATGACATGTCTATAATTATCATAGTAAATGCCATTGCTATCGCTATCTGTGTTGCAATTCTTAATCGTAGTAAGATCACTTCCATAGGCTGAATAATAATTAATTCAACTCCCTCGGGAAGGTATCCGTTTGCTTGTAAAAACCAACTAATTATATCTCCTGAGATAGGATAACCTAATGCTAAACCAAAGATAAAGATACCAAAAATTAGAGTAATTCTACCTCTTAGATATCTAACTAGATTTACAAATTCAGCCATAGGGATAATGTCCCTCTGCCTGCCTTCCATGTAACTGCGTAGGCGTTCAGTTACTGAATACATCGCTGATAGATTTTCTATCTTCTCAGTATTATTGAGAGAATATCTCCATCTTTTAGAAGGTGATCTAGACCCACTCTTTGCCAATCGAATTTACCGCTCGGCCCTTTAACTCTTGCATATCTAAATTTTCTTACGAAATCCCTATGTAATTTTACACAAACATCTCTTACTGTAGATGTATCTTTGATAATCAGTGGCTCTACTAAATCAGCTTCTTGACCTTGAGGCTTCAGAAAAATAGACATGAAACGTAAATTTTCAAATACAAAATCTTTCATATTCACAATACCTTTTCCTGTTTTTGCTGATACTTCAAGTACTGGCCAATTGAGTGGGATCATTTCCATAGTTCTTTGAATATCTTTTTCATTTGCTAAATCCACCTTATTAATTACCACGACTGCATTGCTGTAAACTCTATTTCCTGCCAACGTGTCTACGATATGATCATCTGTCACATCTGTTCTCAATGTAACGGTTGCAGAAACAATTCCAAAACTTCTTACAATTTCTTGAATCTCTTCATGAGTTAGATTTGTTTGTTTAACTGTGGATCTAACAACGATACCACCTTTATTTGATCTTGTAATGAATACCTGAGGTTTCTTTTGGTTTAATCTCATACCTGCTCTCCATAATTCTAAGTCTAATATGTCGAAGTGAGATTCTTGGAACGGATCAAGAACGTATAATACCATATCTGCCCCTCTAATTACATTAAGAATCTCTTTCCCTCTACCTTTTCCTTCTGCTGCTCCTTTGATTAATCCTGGCAAATCAAGAATTTGTATCTTAGCACCTTTATGTTCCATCAAACCTGGAATACAAGTCAGTGTCGTAAATGCAAAATTTCCTACTTCTGATTCCACTTCTGTCAACTGAGATATAAGGCTTGATTTTCCAACGCTTGGAAAGCCCACTAATGCTACAGAGGCATCTCCTGATTTCTTAACTTCGAAACCTGGCCCGCCTCCACTAGATTTAGCGTGAGCCTGTGCTTTTTCTTTTCGCGCTTTAAGTGCTGCAATTTTAGCCTTCAATTTTCCAATATGGGCATTTGTAGCTTTATTTTTTTGCGTTTTTCCAATTTCTTCTTCCAGAGATTTGATTTGCTCATCGATTGTTGCCATAATTAATCTCCCCTTCGCAACCGATGCTCATGTGACTGGCCCAGTCATCTATTCTTCAATTGAATGCCTAACCGATAGTTCATTGTGTACTTCTCTTTGGCTAGGCCCGAGGTACGGACATGGCAGATGTAATTCTAAATCTTGTTCATCATTCTAATTTTAAAAAATTAGTATCATTACCCCTTCAAGAATTATTTGAAAAAGTAGAAGATAGCTCATTGAGAAATTATCGACCTGAATTAGATAATCGATTCCATAGAGATTTTGATGTTGATTTAGAAGGAGATATAATGGAATGGTCTGATAAAACTCCAGGTCTAGTATTATCTGATAATTTATATTCTCAACCAATTAAAGAATCAGAAATTGCTGAATTAACAATTCTTTTGGCGAAATGGTGTTCATTTTCGGAATGGCGTTGCTGGGATGCTCGTCTCTTTTTGTATGTTGAACCTATGTTGAAATACAATATTTCTAGTCCTAATGAATTCCTTAATTTTTCATTATGGAATGATTTCATGAATTCGCTATCGAAAACTGATAGGAGATCCTACTCGGAATCAGTGGTTCTTGATTGGATGAGTAGGAGAGAAGAATTAGGGGAAACAATGGAGCCTTCCGAGGATCCTAGAATATTGCCTACTATGAATTCTCATAGAACTTCCAGTGAATCATTACACATATTTCTCAATAGTTTTGACTCAAAAGATATTAGTTTACTTATTGGTCGGGAATATTTAGAACATGAGTTATGGAGTCTTAATGGAAATTTTTTATACGGAGTGAAGGTGGATTAAGAATGTCAAAATTACCTTTAATTCCACCCCCACCATCTGATTTTCCTGATTCTGGTTTTGTAGTACTAGGGCGTTTCCAACCATTTCACAAAGGACATGCCGCAATGATAATCGCTGCCGAAGAGATTCGTTTAGAAAATTACCCAGAATTGAAATTAATTATCGCAATTGGCTCTTCAAACAGAACTCAGACGCTAAAAAATCCTTGGTCCGAAACTGAAAGAATCGAGATGATAATGTATTGGCTTGAAAATGAAGCGAATTTCGATGCCACAATCGTATCTATTCCTGATATTGAAGATCCTCCAAATTGGGTTAGCCATGCAGAAAGATATCATGGAAAGTCTGGAGTATTGTTCAGTAGCGATATCAATACTTGTGAATTATATCAGGCATCAAAATGGTCGGTAATTTCAACCTCACTAATTGAAAGAGAGAGATTTGAAGGATGGAGAGTACGTGAGACAGCTAGAATGCTTTCTACAATAAATGACGAAGATGCTATCAAAATGATTTTAGGACAATCTGTTCCGAAATCAATTATTGTTTTCTTAATTGAAAATGACTATCTAAAAAGACTAGCATTTTTGGGAGAAGGTGGAGAACCTGTAGGTTAATTTTCTATTAGATCTTCGGGACTAAAATCACAATATCCGTTACAAGTATCTATAATTGTTCCATCGGATAGGAAATTGAATGCCATTTCCCTGGCTATTGGTAAAACACCTATTGCATCATGTGCTGGATGAGGCTCTTCACCGTATTCATTTCCTACTGGAGCTTGCAGGTATCCTCCATCAAAGAATACTCCTACTGATCCTACATGCCCCTCATCTACAATATTGATTCCATAGGGTGTAATTGTTGATGAATTGAGTAAAGCGATATCGCCCGTTCTCATCATTCTTGCTGACGAGATATTAGAAATCTGTAAGTCAGAAATTGAAAATAAAGTCATCAATTCGAATGGTTGTATTTGATCATTGAAACCCCCTTTCCTCAAACTCAAGAATGTGTCTGTTTCAGTCGAATCCCAAAGTGACTGCATTATTGACATTGCAACTGCTCTGTCTAATTGATTATCATATCCATATTCACTAGCGAAAACAAAATAGAATTTATCAAATTGTGTACATCTCTCAATAATATGTGAAAATGATGAACCTCCTGCCCACAATACTCCTCTATTCAAATCAGGAGATAATCCAATTATTGAAGGCCCCCTCAAAGCCCCATTTGAATATCCAGTGTAAGTTGGATTTGTTGTGTTTACCATCTTCGTACCTTCTTCACCATTGTAAAAATCAGGTAAATCAGAGCAGACTCCCATGAATGTTTTTATCATGACAACCTGATTAATCATTGCCTGCTCCAATCTTTCAGCCTGATGTTGGAAGTAGTGCATGTTTAAAACAGCATATTCAACGCTTGCGAAATCATCATCTGCCCACCCATAAAAACTAGTTCCTAACATTGCAACATTATTTTCATTAGCCCATCCGCTGAGGCTATTTGTATTCCCATTTCCTAGGAATCCATGGCCCCAAATTATCAAATCAGCAGGTTCTTGACTTTCTACAGCAGAATATGGTATGACTAACCAGAATGGAATCTCCCTATTTTCCACGAAAACCGGAGTTCTATCTTCTGCGGATGTTCTCCTAATTAGAGTCGGAGGAAAGAACGATTCTGTATATTGAGGTGCAGTAAAGGTTCCAGTAATCAGCCAGTGACTCGCATTCCCTCCTTTAGTTTTCATTTCATTAGATTCTATCGTACATCCTATCCCATTTCCAGTTCTCTCTAAAGCATCGTTCCTCATTGAAATCAGAGGTCCGATAATTGATTCAGTTGAAGAGGTGTGAAAACTCCAAGCGGTTTGTAGTTGATTAATTGAAATATCAGTATTTACTTCTATCCAAGAGAATAAATTTTGAAACGTAGATCTTCTATTTTCAATATCTAAGGATGAAGTAATTACTTGATCTCTTAATGCAGCAAAGCCTTCTGGAGTAGGGACTAATTCTCCATTCTCATCTGTTAAACCTGATATGATCACTACATATGGCGTATTATGTTCCAATGCTTTGATTGTTCTAATGTGAAGTATAGTCGGCTGATCAATCTCAGATCTTACATCAAGTTCTACCCAGTGAGGGACCAATTCTCCTGTTAATTTATTCATTAAAACTGTAGAGTGTCCGCTTTCCAAGCTTTTTGAAATACTATATTGTCCTGCTAATTGTGAGACATCAGGTTCTTTAGTAAAAGCAGTCATAATTTGTGTATTAGGACTTGCTCCATCCATCTGATTCAAAATTGGTATCTCTATAGGGTCAACTGTTCCTGAACCCGGTATAGTATTCGAAGAATAATGAATTCTCTTACCTGTAACTGTAGTTTGATCATCAACTAGAAAAGCATCAGAAGGGAAAGGTAGCATACAATGAATTGAATTTGTATTATCACAACCATCAATATGTGGGATTTCAAGAATTTCCTGAGGCTCTTCGTACAAACAGCTTTCATCATCAATTGTAGCATTTTGATTGTAATTTAGTGCATTTGAATCAGTACAACCCAAAATTTCGAAAACCTCATCAGTTATCTCATCGTTAACAGCAGTACATCCCGAGAGCACCATGGATATACATAATAAAATCACGAGAATTCTATTCATATCCTAACCAATAGAACTTTAGTTATCAATTTTGGTCTTCAGTAACAATAACTTTGACCGGCCTTAAAACACGTTCATGGAACATATATCCCTGTTCAATTACTTCGATAACTGTGCCCGGTTCCTTTCCTTCGGGGGCAGGAATTACTGCAATTGCTTCCATGAATGAGGGGTTGAATACTTTATCTAAAGCATCAATCTTTTCTACTCCCTCATTTTCTAGAACTAACTTCAATGTCTTCGCAGTCAAGTTAACTCCTTCAATAAATTTTTCTGATTCGCTATTCTCGATCGAAATTGCTTTTTCTAAATTATCCAATACTGGGAGTATTTTTGAAGCCAAATTCATACCTGAGAACTTCATCAAGGTATTTCTCTCCCTGGCATATCTTTGTCTTAGATTTACTAATTCAGCGGCAGAATATTGTTTCTCTTTCTCTAATTCCTCAATTTTTCCCTCAAGAATTATTATTGGGTCTACAATTTCAATTTCATCTGATTTTTCTTCCTCAGATAACTCCTCAATAGACTCGTCACCCTCTTCTGTCATGACCCTTGGTTTCAATCATCCTTCAAGAATCCGATGGTCCAAGTTATTCGAGATAGAAGTATTCTCCAGCAATCTTTTGTTCTCTATCTTTCCGACTATCTGGTTTATTGATTCGTGGTCTATGAGACTCATGATCTCTCCTGAAAGTTACATTAACATCTTTTAAGAATTTATTCATACCTTTTCTTAAACCTAGTGGGCCAATAGCATTTCCTACTTTTCCGCCTTCTCCATCAAAAACTAATAATGAATCACTTACTATATCAATAAAATAGATGTCATGATCTATCACCATGGCAGCCTTTTCGTTGCTTTCCATGGTTCTTCTGATTGCTTTAGCAGCCTCCATCCTAGCATTTGCATCAAGATGTGCACTTGGTTCGTCTAGGAGATATAAATCAGCCTCTTTTCCTAAGCAAATTACAATACTGACTGCTTGTAATTCTCCCCCAGACAACTTCTTAGCTCTCAATTCTAGTAATTGGTCAACTTGCAACGGTCTGACAACCTGTGTATGAAACTCACCAGTTCTCCATTTATGTCCTAATTCAGTATTCAACCAATCTTCTACAGTTCCTTCGAAATCAGTATTTACATGTTGAGGTTTGTATGAAACTTTTGCCTCCATTGTACACCAACCTTGATCTGGTTCGATTTCTCCCGCAATCATTTTCACCATGGTAGTTTTTCCAGTTGCATTAGGCCCCACAACTCCTACAACTTCTGCACTCCTGACCATTCCTTGACCTGTCTTCAACTGGAAACTTCCCAGAGTTTTTTCCATATCTCCCCATTTTAGAATTGGTAAACCAACTTCTTCGCCTCTAACCCTACCTCTCAGGAATTGTATAGGTTTATCTCTAATTCTAACATTTTCTTCTTTTAAGAACCCTTCAAGGTATGCATTAATAGCGCTTCTAGTTGATCTAGCAGGAGTGAATATTCCGAAAGCTGCTCTTTCTCCGTATACAATGTGTAAAAGATCACATAAAACGTCTAGAATTGCTAAATCATGCTCCACTACAATTACTCTTTTACCCATCTCTGCTAAATTTTGTATTATCTTCACAATTCTCATTCTTTCATGTATATCAAGGTAAGATGAAGGCTCATCAAAGAAATATACTTCAGCCTCTTTTAGCATAGTCGCACATATGGCGACTCTTTGCAACTCCCCACCAGATAATTGCCCTATATTCCTGTCTAAGATATGTGTTATTGCTAATAATTCTGCATATTTCTCCAACTCATCTCTTTCATCAACTTTCTCAAGAAGTTCTCTAGCATTCCCATCAAAAATCTTAGGTAATTTATCAATATATTGTGGCTTAACAGCAATCCTAACTCCATCATCAGCGACCAATTTTAGATAGTCTCTCAATTCACCTCTAGGGAATGATTCAATGATATCATCCCATTCTGCAGAGTTAATAGTCCAGTCTCCTAAATTTGGTTGAATAGATCCAGATAACAGATTTATTGCAGTAGATTTCCCCATCCCATTAGGGCCCAGTATTCCAACAACCTGCTCTTCTCTAGGCGCTGGTAGTCTAAATAATCTAAATCCATTTTGATCATATCTATGGGTCATTTCTCCATCTAGTTCTTCCGGTAAATTTGTAATTATTAATGAATCAAAGGGACATTTATTCACACATATCCCACATCCTATGCAAAGAGGTTCAGAGATTATCGGTTTACCACTTGAATCATCAAGTATGATACATTCTATTCCATTCCTTACTGGTGGGCAATAAACCCAACATTCAGCGTTGCATTTTTCCGGGCTACACCTATCTTCAAGAAGTACAGCCACTCTCATATCATTATCTCCCAAGTATTTTACTCAATATATCTTCTATCATTCAGCCTAAATTAGGCCTATTTTGTTCATAATGCAAAGAAACGAAATCTAACATAAATATATGCTGCTAGACCTATTTTTTCGGTTTTTGATAATTGTGTCCTTTCAGAAAAAACGTCCCCATGGTTTTTCTCTATTTTTTTCATTATCGAATGATAGAATGTAGTCATAGCCGCAGGGGAGTATCTACTAGATTTATCTAGAAGTGGAAATAATTTCATCCCCCTCTCTCTATATTTATCTGCTCTCTTTATGTATTCTTTCACAAAAGGTTTCCATCCTGGATGTTTCAAGATATCTTTCCCATTTTTCAAATCTTCTTCTGAAATTCCATATCTGTTAAGATCCTCTATTGGAAGGTAAATCCTATCTCTCTCAATATCTTCAGCAACATCTCTTAGAATATTTGTTAATTGCATGTAGATGCCCCATGATTCCGCATATTCTTTCGCCCTTTTATCATCATAACCGTAAATCTCTATGCATACTAGACCAACGGTTGAGGCTACCTTGTAACAGTATGAATATAGGTCTTCAAAAGTTTCATATCTATTTCGATGAAAATCTTCTTCCATTCCACTTATCATATCATCCAATAATTGTCTAGAAATTCCATATTTATTCACAGTATCTTTTAATGCGATAAAAATTGGATCAGTTGATGTCATTCTGCCATACGCAGTTGATAATTTCTTCCTGTAGTAGAATAACTGTGACATTTTGTCATTGTAAGAAGATCTATCTAAGACTGGTACTCCCTCAATCAGTCTCTCAATTTTACTCCTGTATTCGATTGATTCCTGGTTTTCTTCGGAACCTCCCGGAAAATAATCTACATAATCGCCATCGGCAATATCATCAGCTCTCCTACAAAATGCATAGTAAGCCATTATAGATCTTCTTTCTTCTTCTGGTAGATATTTGAAAGAATGATAGAAATTTCCAGCTTCTCTACGAGTTAACTCTTCACAGTAATCGTATGCAGATTCTACAACATCTGATGGTAACTTATTTTCTGACCACAAAGCGGCGTCAATATGTGAAAAAGGATTTACTAATTCTCCTCTAGAGCCAATCACTCCCATGAAGAAAGCACCTTCTCTCAGTGTTTCTAAAGCGGTAATACTGATTGCATGAACGGCTTCTTTAGTTACATTAACTGCTTTACGTACTCTTTCAATTGGAACAGAATTATTTTCATCGGATACTAAAGAAATAGATTTCCCAAGGTCATACATGACCTCTGGTTCGGAATCACTAATCTGTCCTCCCGGCATACTACTTTCATACCAAGCCCAATAGATTCATTATTGAACTTCACGCAGGATTGTACAGCCCGTGAATCATGATAAATTCATTTTTTTAGGGCTAATCCCAGTAATCGATAGCCAAATTGATTTCCTCATAATTTTTTTAATTTCTGATCTTGATACCTTAATTCGGTTTCCATAATCTAGTATATTTCCTTCCCTTAATAATTGTAATGTTCTTTGCCCAATTAGAACAGGTATTAAGCACGAGAGACGTAGTCTAAACTGATTTCTTGGTAGCATTTTGATATAATCTACGGCCTCATCAAGATATTTCTCGGCTCTATCAATATAAGAATTATACAAAGGTCTGAATTTTTCAATATTTTTCATTTCTAGAAGGTCTTGAGTAGTCATATCAATTCCATCAAGAGTCCTACTTGGAATGTAGCATCTCCCCATTTTCAAATCTTCAGGTATATCTCTCAAAATATTGATTAATTGCAAGGACTTACCGAATTTTACTGCTTTTTCAAATAAAATCTCTTTTTTATGATCTCTCATTGTGAATAGGTGATTTAATGACATATGAGTCCAAAATTCACCAACACTCCCCGCAACCCTGTATGTGTAATCATCCAGTTCATTTTCATTCACTAATGATATTATTTTTCCCTCTGATGCATTTGTGAATCTTTCTAAATCCAGTATTTGGCCACTAATAATGATTTGAAGTAATTTTCTTATTTCTTTTCTATCTGAATCATTTAATTTTTCTGATTTTTCTAAATAACTTATTGGTACAATCGCCTCTTTGAGCAATCTTGCTTCCGCAAAATCTTCCTGAATTTCTGCTAATTCAGAAAAATCTGGCATTGGATTTTTTTCATCTTGAATTCTTTGATTATATTCTTCGAGTAATTTTAGTAAAATCTTATTTTCGCCTACCTTAGAATCTGCAATTGTATCTGACAAACGTGGAAGTAGATACCCTAAACTTATCTGTTTACGAATTTTTTTAGGTAAAACTTTCAAAGTCAAATAAAATGATCTTGAAGTTCCTTCCAATAGACTATCCATTATTTCTTCAGACTCGCCAACAGTTGACTCGCCCTTTGCCATGGAATCCTGAATACGTCTTATATCTAAGACTCTCGCATTCAAGTTTATCTTAAACCACTATCTTTCAAAGCTTTGACGAGAACATTTCCAATTTCCGAGGGGTCTCTAGCAACATAAATTCCTGCTTCTTCAAATGCCTTGAATTTCTCTGCTGCAGTACCTTTTCCTCCTGAAATTATTGCACCTGCATGACCCATTCTTTTTCCAGGTGGGGCAGTCGAACCTGCAACGAAACCAACTATGGGTTTTGTCATATTCTTTGATGCCCATTCCGCGGCTTCTTCTTCTGCCGAACCTCCGATTTCCCCAATCATTACTACTGCTACTGTTTGAGGATCTTTTTCAAAAGCGTCTAAACAATCGATAAAACCAGTTCCGTTAATCGGATCTCCGCCGATTCCTACACAAGTTGATTGCCCTTCCCCTACGCTCATAGTTTGTGCAACCGCTTCGTAGGTCAGAGTGCCTGATTTCGATACAATCCCTATTCTTCCCTTAGCATGAATAAATCCTGGCATTATCCCGGCTTTAGTACCACCATTATCTCCAGGAGTGATTATACCAGGGCAATTTGGTCCAATTAACCTAACTCTCGAATATTGATTAACTCTAGCAACCGCTTTAACCATATCCAAAATAGGTATTCCTTCAGTAATACAAACGATCAACCCTTCACCTTTTTCTTGAAATGCATCTGCGGCTTCAATAATTGCTGCAGCAGCGAATCTAGCTGGGACATAAATCAAGCTCACATCTGCCTCGGTAACTTCTAGTGCTTCTGAAACAGTATTGAAAACCGGGACTTTCTTATTTGGTAATTCTACAAACTGACCTCCTTTTCCTGGAGTGACTCCACCAACAACATTTGTATTATATTCATCCATTTTTGTCCCATGGAAAGTACCCTGTTTGCCAGTGATTCCTTGAATTAGGACTTTACTATCTTCATGAATCCAGATTGACATTATTCCACACTCCTAGTAAGATATACAATTTTTTCCGCACCTTCTGCAAGAGTACTTGCCGTATGTACATCTAAATCACAATTATCTAATACTTCTTTCCCTTCAACATGATTAGTTCCAGAAAATCTTACCACTAAAGGTACTTTCAATCCAAGATCATTTGATGCTTCTATCACACTTCTAGCAACCATATCACATTGAATAATACCTCCAAAAATATTTACCAATATTCCTTCGACATTATCGTCTTCAAGTATAATTCCGAATGCAGTAGTTATTGATTCTCTAGTAGCTCCTCCACCAATATCGAGGAAATTTGCAGGCTCTCCACCATATAATTTTATCACATCCATTGATGCCATTGCAAGTCCAGCACCGTTGACTAGACAACCAATGTTTCCGTCTAATTTGACGTATGACAAACCGTGGTCATGAGCCCTAGTCTCTACTTCCTCTTCCTCTGAATGATCTCTCATTTCTTCCATCCAAGGATGTCTAAATGATGCATTATCATCAAAACTAACCTTTGCATCTAAAGCAATCATTTCTCCTGAATCGGACCTCACTAACGGATTAATCTCAATCATAGAACAGTCCTTTTCAACGAATAATCTAGATAACGACTTTAGCATTGAAACTAATTCTTGTTTTGATTTCCCTTCTAAATCGAGCTTTTCTGCCATTTCGACAGCATCTTTTTCATTCAATCCATCTATTGGATGAGTCCAAATTTTATGAATTGCTTCTGGCGTGTTTTCTGCGACTTCTTCAATATCCATACCTCCCTCAGTAGACGCCATGATTAGAATTGATTTTTCCTCTCTATCAACAAGTAGTGCCAAGTAATATTCATGAGCGATTGAGCAACCAGCTTCTACATACAAATTATTTACTATTTTTCCATCAGATCCTGTTTGTTTTGTCACAAGTCTTCTTCCAATAATATTTTCTGCATATTTTTCTACCTCTTCTCTAGAAAAAGCAATTTTTACTCCTCCTTCCATTACCAAATCGTCAGTTTCTTGGTCATAAAGAGTCCCTTTACCTCTACCTCCTGCATGAATTTGTGATTTTACTGCTACTACCTTAGTTCCCAATTTGTCGTATGCATCAAGAGCATCGCTCACCGTTTTGCAATGTATTCCATCCTGAACTTTAACTCCCGCTTGCTTAAACAGAATTTTACCTTGATATTCGTGAATATTCATATCTCTCAACCTTCCGAGTGGAAGTCGCTCTTTGAACGATGCGCCTATCGATGTTCAAATCTTGGGCACGAAGTGCTGAAATCCATTGCCATATCCGGTGAAGTGTGGATGTAGTTGTTCTTGCTGGTGGATTCGGCACAAGACTGAGGCCTTGGACAGAAGGTAGAGCCAAGCCTTTGCTACCAGTTTTGGACAAAACTCTTCTAGAGAGAGTTGTTGAATGTGTTCCTTTTGATACGGTGGATAGAGTAATTATTGCTGCTGGTTACAGTGTCGAAGAAATGCAGGTTTTCTTTTCATCATCTAATCTTCCTTTTGAAGTAATAATCTCTGTCGAAGACGAGCCTTTAGGAACTGGTGGAGCCATTTCTAAATCATTTGAGCATCTAACAGGAGATGGCCCTGTTCTAATTTTGAACGGAGATTTAGTTTCAAGTGTAGATGTTAATAATTTGTTGAATCATCATATGAAAATGAATGCTTTAGCAACATTATCTCTATGGCACGTTGAAGATCCAAGTAGATTTGGAGTATGTGGTTTAGATAGCTCGGGAATGATAACTAAATTCCAAGAAAAACCAGAACCAGGTACCGAATTTTCTAATCTCATTAATGCAGGATGTTATTTGATTGAGAGAGAAGTAATCGAATCTCTTTCTTCTGAAAAACACAGTATAGAAAGAGATGTATTTCCTGAAATTGCAAAATCAGGAAAAATGGCGGGATTAGAATTTAAGGGCTATTTTGTTGATGCTGGAACGCCATCTTCATTTATCGAAGCAACACAAGTATGTATCTCGAATAATAGATTCAATAAAGGGGAGTCAAATGAAGGAAACTGGTTCTTTGACAGCAATTTCATTACATCTTCTCAGATTTCGGGATCGTCAATCTCCAGTGGTGTATCGATAGGCAATGATTGTGAAATTATTGATTGTGTGATTTTATCAGGAGCTACTATCGGAGACGGATGCAAACTAACTAGGTGTTTGATAGGGGAATCGTCTAAGATTAATAATAATTCAGATATTTCCGACAAAGTCGTAGGACATGGAGAAATAGTCTAATTCATCCGTCACCATCATATCGGTATAATGCCTCCCAGTTCCATGAAGGACGCGCTAATTGTCGTTAATTTCAAAACTTATCAAGAGGCGCATGGTGTCGCTGCTGAAGAATTAGCAATGATCATGCAAGATATAGAAACTGATGCTAGAATGGTTGCAGTAGTATCTGCTTTCGATCTATCCTCTGTGGCATCAGTTGCTCCTAATTTAGAAGTCTGGACTCAGCATTTAGACCCAATCAATTTCGGCTCAAATACTGGTTGGTTACATCCTCAAACTGCAATCCACAGAGGAGCAAAAGGAACTTTAATCAATCATGCTGAACATAAAGTTTCTATCGAACATATTGCGATGATTTTAGATAGCGTTCCGGAAAATTTCACTGTCTGTGCATGCGCAGCAGATATTGATGAAGCTAGAGCATTATCTGCATTAGAGCCGAATTATGTTGCAGTTGAACCTCCTGAATTAATCGGTGGCGATATTTCTGTTACAACTGCAGATCCAGAAATTGTAAGTGGAACGGCCAATGCTATACGTGAAATCAGTAAAAATGTAGGAATTCTATGCGGCGCAGGTGTCAAAAATGGAGATGATGTTTTGGCAGCAATTAATTTAGGAACCTCAGGAGTTCTTTTGGCCAGCGGAATAACTAAAGTTAGTGATCCACGAATGGCTCTAAATGATTTAATTTCTAAAATCTAATTTTTTGCTAAATTATACAAACAATATCAGAGTGCTGAAAAATCAGTAGAATCACTGTTTTGCTCTCTTTCTAGATGCTTTCCGGCGACGAAGCTTCTTCTTTCGCCATTTCCAGCGTTGGTTTCCTTGCTTCTTCCAGGCACGTGAACCTCGCTTCATGCAGCCCGCCGACCTACTGCCCCTATATGAGAGATTTGTATTGTAAGAGATAACTCTGTAACTGAAAAATTATTCTTTAGTGGTGGGCGATACAGGATTCGAACCCATGTCATCGGCTTAGAAGGCCGATATGATATCCAGACTACACCAATCGCCCTTGGACTGACGCGGCAGTATCTCTTTGATGAACCCTACACCTCAAACATTTTCCTGAAGTAGGTTATCTACAGCGTCTTCTAATACCTCTTGCATTTGATTAACATCATCTCCTGCACTATAATTTATCTCACCATCGTCTAATATATCGCTTCGAATATCTTTTACACTTCTACCAATTTTTTTTGCTATTTCTTTCTTCTGACGAAGATTTTTTCTTCTCAATGTAAAAATATTTATCATTGCAGATAGGCTTCTAAGAATACTCTCCAATACTGCGATTAAGAATAGACTACTGATGAAAGATGTAGCAATCTCATTCAAACCACTGAATAATTCTTTTATCTCAGAAATTTGAACCTGCGCATCACCCACTAAGAACACACCAAGTACGCCGAAAGGTAACATTTTCGCCACATCTCTGGATAGATCTTCGGTCCAATAAGAAAGAATCCTTACAGCACCAACTACCGAAGTTGCGATTAGTGCATTCCTTGAATGATCAGCATCTGGAGATAATAATGTCAAAATGATTGCTAGAACTAAGGTCCAGAATGTAATCAATACAGGTACTACTACAATATACTGTAAAACGAAAAGTATTGTTCTAGCATATTTTCTAACTCGTCCTGAAAGATTGTCAGAATAGTGGTTTAAATTTAATGTAATCAAATCTCTTTTAGCCAACGCTCTGTAAAAAATAAATACAAAAACCGAATAAACTGAAATTGCAACTATTGCACCTAAAGTAGGGTATGATTCTTCTATTATTATTTGGAATAATTCCTCAACTTCCGACATATTACTTGGTAATTCCACATGCTACGGTATAAGTTTGTCATATTATGATTATGTGCTCATGACTTGAATGGTTTAGCACATTTGGGGCATCTAGTCGGCATGGACACTCTTTTTCTTTCCCAAGTATAGCCACAATCGCCACATATCCACTGCCTCTCTGGTAATTTTTCAAGAACTCTTTCCCTCATTTCTTGCAATACCAATGAATCAGATAACTTTGGAGGAGGTGCTATCTCTGCAACTAGGTTAGCATGTATTTCTCCGTGATCTAATAATCCAGAAGCATGCAAAAGTTCGTGAGCTAATGTATGTCTGTATAGTTCAGAATCTCTTATCAACATCGGATTGAGACCCACAGTCACCGGCCCACAAGATAACCTCAATTTCCTCCTTCGAAATAATTCATTAGAGTTATACTCAAAACGCGTCATCCCTAATCTTGAATCATTTTCATCAATCCAAATCATTGTCAGTTTCTTTTCTAAAAATTTGAGAAACGGGGCCTCTTTTTTATCTAATTTCTTCTTCAAAACTTTAATTAATTCTTTTGGGAAATCTGGTTGTTCAGGTAAATGGTTGTGTCCCATACTGTCTCCCGCTGCATCGCTCATACCCTTGCCTATTCCATTTCCCTTAAATGGCCGTCGTATCTCCGATGTTTAATGGGCGTGTGGCGCAGCTTGGAAGCGCGCTTCTTTGGCTAAGAAGAGGCCCCGAGTTCAAATCTCGGCTCGTCCACCATTCGCAGAAATTTTTAATTCTTTTTTATGAAAACATTTTTGCCCCACATATCATTTTAGACAATTTCCTTTTTTTTCGAATACTCATTTGTTCTTTTTAGTTATAAATAAGTATAATATTCATAAAACAAATTTCCAAAAATATTAGATTATTATGTTCAAATGTATAATTTCTTATCTATATTTTATGAATTAAGGCACTTCAAGGAGTAATATCTCTTCAAACGAACAAATAATAAACCTAATCATCAGACGATGAGCTATGGCAGATAAAGCAAAACTCGAATACATATGGCTAGATGGATATGAACCCACTCAGAGCATGAGAAGTAAGACAATGATAGTTTCAGATTTCTCAGGCAATTTAGAAGATTGTAAGCAATGGTCATTTGATGGTAGTTCTACTAAGCAGGCGGAGGGCAACTCATCAGATTGTTTACTAAAGCCAGTAGCAATTTATCCTGACCCAGACCGAATTAATGGCTACTTAGTAATGTGTGAAGTTTACAATGCCGATGGCACGCCTCATGCATCTAACGGTAGAGCAACTATCGACGAAGATGATGATGATGATGATTTCTGGTTTGGATATGAACAAGAATATTTCTTGTGGGATCCAGAAACAAATCTTCCATATGGTTTCCCTAAAGATGCAACTGGGCAGGGTCAGTTTTATTGTTCTGTGGGAGCCTCAAACACTTTTGGCAGAGATATAATCGAAGCACATCTTGACATGTGTTTAGATGCTGGCTTGAATGTAGAGGGAATAAATGCAGAAGTTGCAGTTGGGCAATGGGAGTACCAAATATTTGCTAAGGGCGCCAAGAATGCAGGCGATGAAATTTGGGTTTCTAGATATCTGGCTGAAAGAAATGCTGAGAAGTATGGTTTAGAAATTAATTGGCACCCTAAACCACTTGGCGCTACTGATTGGAACGGTTCTGGAATGCACGTAAACTTCTCTGATACTAAATTGAGAACTTCCGGGGATGAGGCAGTATTCAACAAAGTTTGTGAAGCATTCGGAGAGAATATTAAGAAACATATGGATGTTTATGGTGCTCACAATGAACAGAGACTAACAGGTCTTCATGAAACTCAATCAATTCATGAGTTCTCATACGGTGTTTCCGATAGAGGTGCATCAATTAGAATCCCTATTGGTACTGTTGAAGATGGTTGGATGGGTCGTTTAGAAGATAGAAGACCGTCATCTAATGGGGATCCCTACAAAATTGGTGCAGTTGTAATCAGTACCACAAAATCTACATATTGATTTTTAACAATTTTACAACTTCATCAGCACAACCCCATGAAAGGGTTACTCCTGCTCCTCCATGGCCATAATTGTGAATTACTTTCTTACCTTCTATAGATTCAAATTCTAATCTTACTTCGTTTCGAGAAGGCCTAAGTCCGACAGCTGTACCAACAATTTTCTCTCGATCTAATTCGGGCCATAAATTCTCACATTTAGAAAGAATATATTCTGTATCTTCCAATCTAACCTCTTCTTCCCAATCATCTCTTTGAGCAGTTCCTCCTAAGACTGTAACATCTCTACGTGGAATTGTATAAGTCAATGTCTCAGGTTTTTGATCGAATCTCCCAAATCCCGGATCTTGTTTGATATAGATAACTTGACCTCTAACAGGTCTAAGCTGATCATCATCGCACAATTCTCTCCCTCCAAGGCCACAACAATTCACAATTAAATTCCCTGGAATATCTTGTAATTTAGAAAATTCTTTGATCTCATACTCTCCACCCATTTTTTCAAATTTTGATAATAGCCAAGGAAGATAGTGATTCATTTCAATTACAGGGGCTTCAATTTCCCATCCAAAATTATACCCATTGATTATCTCATTTTCCTCTAGAACTCTAAAATGAGGTATTTCTGAACTCCATCCAGGTAATTCACATTTTTCTTTCAAATATTCTCTTCCTAATCGTAATGTGATACAATCAACATTTTCCTCATTTTTCAGCCTAATTAACTCATAGAATGTTTCTGATGACCATTTATTCGTTTTCTCAACTGGTTCAGCAAGGAATGGATACCACCATGCCGCAGCAATATCTGAAACAGTATTAGGGCTCATTTCTTTTGTCAAGATTGTAACTTCGAATCCTGATTCTAAGAGTCTAATCGCAGTAGTTAATCCCGAAACTCCTGCGCCTAGTACTGTAATTTCCATGTGTTGGAATAGAGGTATGGTAAATCATCTAGTCGGTATGGCAACAATCTTAATGATTTGACATCTAGGAGGTTTAATTGATATCATGCCAAAAGTCAGAAGGCCGAAAAAAGGTTGGTTTCGCCCCTCAAAAAAGAAACCTCGTCGTGGACCTGTTGTCCCTCCTAGTGAGAGAGGCCTCCCTCCATGCCCAGCATGTGGAGAATGGAGTATGCAGAAAGATAATTCTCGAAAAGAAATTTATTGTGGTGCATGTGGAGCAATCGCTTGATTTCAATCGTAACTCCAATATGTCACACTCTCTCCGCCTTTAATGTCGCAGTGATGAGGAACCGCACCGGATGCCTTGGGTGTCGCGAGTGATGGGCGATCTGAGCGGCTTCTAAGGTGAACGTATTGGACAGAATAGTGACTGATAATCAGGGTAGAAAATTACGTTTATTAGAACCCACTTCTTTGTCATCAGCACCTGAAGACTTCCAATTATCGAGACCTAGTAGACCTTTTAGAAGATATTTTTCTTTAGTTAGTAATTCAATAATCATGGTTTTCCTTGTTCAAGCATTTTCTGCCCAGTTAATTGGTATTCTCGATGGAGAACCGCTATACGTTATTGGTTGTAGTTTTGTAACATTTCCATGTATAGCCTTGCTAATTTTTCTACATCGTCCCAAACTTATCGAAGTTAGATTATTAACATCAAATGAAAATGGTATGTATGCTCATCCAATTCCTGAAGGTGGCTCAATTCAGACATCCATTCCTACGAAAATGAATAGATTCTTAGTTAGGGATGATTCTATAATTGATACACCTCCATCATTTTGGATTTGGGTTATTTTTGCAATTAGTCTTTGTATTTCATTTGTAATAGCAATAATTGAAATTATTGGAGGGGATTTAGGACTAATTTTTTCCTTAGTGATGGCTCTACCGATGACTTTGATATTATTTTCTATCCCGGTTTATGCATGGTGGGCATCATCTAATTCCTGGATAGGTTTACCGACCCGCTTGAGAGATGCAGAATCATGGTTAATCGCGGGAATGGCAGCAGGTATACCTGCAATACTAATTAATAGCTGGTTGACTCCAAATTTGGTTCCTTCCTCTTGGTCCACAGAAGCAGAAAATTTCATAATTTATACACTTAGTGCACCAATAGGTGAAGAAATCTTTAAATTCTTAGCAGTGGCGTGTTTTATTTCTTCAATTAAGGGTCCTAGAACAGGTTTCCAAGTCGGCTTTACGGTTGGTTTGGGATTTGCAGTTGCAGAAAATTTCCAATATCTATTACTCTCATATGGCGGTGGTGGATTTACGGGCTTATTTATTACATCATTAATCAGAGGAATTGGTTCTATTCCTGGTCATGCAGTTTGGACCTCATTCAGTGGTGCAGCATTGGGTTGGTGGGTCAGTGATCCCAATAATAAAGCAAAAATTATCTTATTTATCCAGAGATTTTCCTCTAGATCAATGAATATTATTGAAAGAATAGGAATTGATGTAGATATGGATGGCGATGTATCAGGATACGATGGTCCTGAGTATACGATGTTAACAGCTCTTGAAGAAGCCAAAAAACCATTTGAGGAGATAAGTTGGAAAGTATCCGGTGATAAATCTGAACAAATATTGACCTCACTTATTGATTTCAATAATAATCCAATGTGGTGGAGATCACCAGATAATGAAATAAATTCAGAAAGCTCTATCCAAATAATTGAAAATGACATTTCATTGAATAATAAACAAAAATTTAACATAATTCCTCCTAAATCTATTATTTTAGGTATTATTATTGCAATAGCTGGACATTCTTTATGGAATGGCTCAGGAATAGTTTTGTCAGAGCTCGGTACATTAATTGGTCTTAGCGAAAATATGATTATCTTCATATCTTTACTCTGGATTATTTTTTTAGTAGTAGCAGTTCTTTTTGTATCTTTATTACTTATGAGGGGAATCAGTACTATCTCAGATACTAGTAATTAACAATTATCTTAAATGTTTATCCGAATCTTTCATGACCTCTACCTTGGCGCAGAAGACTGGAATTAGCATGGACATAGGCGACGACAGAATAATTTCTATTATCCTTGTTTTAGCACTATTATTACTCTCAAGAGTTAGGGATCTTTTAGATAATAGTGGCTTATTTGCAGCTACTATTACCGGTCTAACAGTTTCTTTGATGGGTCATTGGACCTGGTTGGTTCTCCTTTTCATATTCCTTGTAATTGGTTCTCTGGCAACAAAATGGAAAATGGAAGAGAAAAAGTTACTTTCATTGGAAGAGGCGAATGAAGGTCTAAGAAGTTGGAAAAATGTATTAGCTAATGGCGGTGCTGTATCATTATTGGCCATATATAATTTCATTTATCCTGATCAAGAATGGATTTATTTTGCAGCCATATCTAGTATTTCTGTAGCATTGTCTGATACCTTAGCATCTGAAATTGGGTCATTAGATAACAGGACTAGAAGTATCACTACTCTTCAATCTGTACCTGCAGGTACTAATGGAGGAATGTCACCTACAGGAACTGTCGCAGCGTTAGTAGGTGCAATTATTATCTCAATTTTTGGAGTAATTCTTTCCCCAGAAAATTTAATAATTTCTGAAATAGAATTATTTTTCCTATTATCATTAATCGGGTGGCTTGGATGCCAAGTTGACTCACTTTTGGGTGCGCTATTAGAGAATAGAGGATATCTTGGAAAACACAGTGTGAATTTTATTGCAACATTTTCCGGCTCACTAATGGCAATATTTTTTTATTATCAATTCCTATGAACTAATTAGCGCTGACTTTGAGTAATAAAAGGTGCTGGCATGAGCATGAGTGGCAGAAAGTCAAGTAAGGTATTTCTATCATTCTCAATAATTTCATTGATTTTTTTATCTTTAATTAGTGCTTCTTCAGCACAAATTATAGCTCCAGAAGGTCCGGGGATAGAATGGGAAAAGCCTGACAGCCATCGACTTTTTCTCAAGGGTGACGCATCATCTCCTTTCCTAGATAATAATTGGAGTTCTTTGACTGGGCAACCTATCGGTTCTATAGATTTTCAAAAAACTGTAGGCTCAACAAATTTGATTGATATCCAATCGGCGCCGCTAACGGAAAATATTAATTTTAATGGTAATATTACAGTTCATCTTTTTGCATCATTAGATGTAGCAAACGATGGGTGTAAATTTTCCAATGTTATTCCTGGCTCTCCTTTGGGCTCTGAGACTAAATTCTTGGTGTCACTTTCATTAGGAAATAATCAAATTCTTACAGATACAGAGACTAATTCTATTGTGATGGAGGAATCATTTACCTTGGCTCATGAATTTTTGATTGACGTAAATAACGTCAATGCTACTCTTCAGAAGGGAGATTTAATTGGACTAAGAATTGATGTCATACATGACTGTGCTCAGACCGGAGTTTTATGGTGGGATACTTATGATGCAACTACTGGAATAGAATTTAAAGGAGAACTAATTTATCCTGAGTTAGATCAGACAGTTGACCCAAATGGGATAATCAGAGTCGAATTTACTCCAAATTCCCCTTGGGGAAATGATCTTTATATCTCCCAAGTCTTAGAGGTAATAGGTCCGGTTGAATGGCAAGATATGATACATGGAAATGCTGATGAGAATACCAGATTAGATCATTTTGAGACACCACATGGGATTAGAGTTGATGAATTGAATCGGACAGTTCTGACTTGGTCATCTCAAAGTAGACTATCTCCAGGTAAGTATATGATTGATAGTTGTTACAAATTGTCAGATCAAGACCCTGGAGAAACTTGTGACTTGATTGGGGTACTTAGATTTGAAGTTCTAGAACCCGAACCATCTCTACTTAATGGTACATGGGCGGCAATTTTAATTCCATTAAGTATTATTTTCTGGATCGGTATTTCTATGAAAGAAGCTTTACTTCCTTTACCTGCATATGGAGTAATTTTGTTATTAGCATTGACAACTTTGGGCCCGGCAATGAATTTACCGGATATTGATTTCGAGGAACCAAGATTTGAGGGAGCATCTCCTTCGTTCTCATTGTATGAGCATGGTGAGAGTCAAGAGTTGGTAGAATTCAGTGAATTGTTATCAAATTATGATGCCATAGTAATTGGACTATTTACCCCTAGTTCTCCATATGCTGAAATTCAGAGGGTCGATTTCGAGATTGCTCAGAAAGTAATTGATGATGATGTAGCGTTTATCCAAATTGCAACGGGTGAAGGAGTAAATAGCCTAGATTTAGAGGAGTTAGTTAATCAAATTAATGGTAGTTGGCCTGTCTTAATGGATACTCCAGATTCATCAGTGGGGAAATCATTCCCTAGTAGAGCTTCTGATTCAGTTTTCGTCATAGACTCAGCCGGATTTATTTCATCATGGAAACCTGGGACAATGTCTTCACAGTCAATAGAAGATGCTGTTGAATCATCTTATTATGGTTCAGGGAATCTGCCTTTAGATTTATTAGGCCTGATTATTGGAACAACCTTTCTTCCCCTTGTGGTATTAGCAATGCCAAGAGGTGATAAATATGAAATTCCAGATTCTCCACTAATTCCAGGGGCAGGCTCAGTACTCACATTGTATTCATCTAGTATTGGATTTGCTCTTTGGGCATTACCAATATCTTTATTGTCAATATTAGGATTTGGTTCATATTGGCTTTACATTGAGATTTTACTGAGTTTAATTCTTATCTATCACGGTATTTCGATGTTAATTAGAGGCGGTATTAAAGAAATAGAAATAATTGGGAAAGTAATTTATTCTAAATTACCGGAACCTTATCAAATATGGTGGAAAGAAAATAAATTTTTAGACGATATGTACTTAGGACTATGGATTGCATGGTTACTATGGCTTAGAGTACCTAGCTCAATTCCGCAGGCTATTGGCGCAGTTGGGAGATCGGGATTAATAGGATTCTTAATTTGTATAATATTTTTCTTTGGTTATATGTTAATGGCTGGTTTAGTTGCAGTTATTTTCAGAACTATTTTAGTTATTGTAGGGGATTTCACAAGAATTTTGGGTTCATTGAGCGTTGGTCTAAGGCCGCGTGCATGGGGATTAACTTGTGCAATTCTTGGAGTTTGGGTATTAATTAGCATACTCACTGGTCCTTTAATGATAAAATAAATCCTAATTTTTTGTTGAACTCACTACACCGTGAGCATCATAAGAGTGATGTCTTTCGAAGTATTACCCTTGGGGGTATAGTATAACTTGGTAGTACAGCGGGCTCCAGTTGCACGGGAATGACGACGAATAAGTGATCTGATGGTATTGATGACCAACTGGAGCACTGACCCGTCGCAACCCGAGAGCGTGCAATTACCGAGTGCACGCTAAGCGGAAGATACCCGCTGATCTGGGTTCAAATCCCAGTGCCCCCACCATATAATTTAATCAGATACTTTGTAATTAAGATACTACGAAGGATAGGTTTGAAGGACAAATTGGTTTGCCGAGAATCATGGAAAGGGCGGTCGTCGCAATTTTACTCGTATTATTACTCCTGACGCCTTTAACTGGAAGTATTGCTGAAGGTGATGTTTATACTGACGATTCAAATGATTTCCAAATTTTTAGTTATGGTCAAACAACTGAAATTCCACATCAAGAAATGATTCCTTGGGATAATTCAATACCATGGTGGGAAACTACTATGCTTGATTCGGATCGGAATGGAGTTCATGATTCACTAATTAACGAAACTGGAATAGTAAATCTTGGTTTATCGTATTCTAGAGATGTAACTAGATTAGACATAGAATCGCTTTCATTATTGGGTATAAATGTCAATTTAGAGTTACCATCTGTTGATGCATTATTAATCGGAGGAGTCTCTGTAGAGAAAATAGAAGAAATTTCTAAACTCGATGGTATCGTAATGATCGAAAGATATGGCTCAGTTGTATTTTATGGAGATATACAAACTCCTTCCGTTAAAGCAAAGAATTCTTCTGAATATTCTCTAGGGGCATGGGATTTAGGTGTGAGCGGGAATGGTATGAATATTGCTCTAGTAGATACAGGTGTTGATAATGAACATCCTGGACTTAGTGATAAATTTATAGCTGGTTATGATGCAGTTTGTTATGTTCACACAGATCCAACCTGTCTTCTTTCAAATCCACTAAGAGAAGATGATGGTTCTTTTGATCCGGATGATGCCAATCAGCATGGAACAGCATGTATGGGGATGGCCAGTGCAACAGGTATAGAGGCTGATGGTAGCCAATCGGAATTTTATGGGGCCGCACCTAATGCAACTCTGGTAGATATCAGAATAGGAACAGATGTTGGTGCTGGGCCTTTCGAGAATTATCTTCTTGAACAGGAGTTTTATGAATCTGCGATGAATGGTCTGCAATGGGTAATTGATCATCATGACGATGCTTGGCCCGGTGTATCAGAGGAATATTATGGAATTGATATTATTTCTCTATCTTGGGGTATTACAAGCCATGAAAATGGTGGATCAGATGGTTCTGACATGCATAGTCGTATTCTTGATGAAGCAATGAATGAAGGAATTATTGTTTCTGTAGCTGCAGGAAATGATGGTCCTAATAATGATGGACTTTCAGGAATGGGATCTTCGGATTTGTCGGTTACAGTGGGAGCCACTGATGACCAGAACACAGTAACACGTGAAGACGATACAATCGCAGGTTATTCTTCTCGTGGCCCTAGAAAAGATAATGGTGACGGCAATCCTCTAAATGAGTTGAAGCCAGAAATTAGTGCTCCAGGATCAAATATCATTCAAGCTGAAGGATGTGTTACGAGTGGCGGTTGTTCAAATTTATTCAATGATGCTTCCGATAATTCCTACACTGGTCGTGGTTCAGGTACTTCCTATGCTACTCCCGCTGTTTCAGGGGTAATGGCACTTGTATGGGAGGCCAATGAAAATTTGTCTACAATGCAACTCAAAGAAATTTTGAAACACACTGCAGAAAGACGTGGCGAACCAAGTCTTCCTGAGGTAGACCCATATTGGAATAGAGATTTTGGGTTTGGTATGGTTGACGCATATTCTGCAACATTGCTGGCAATACATATTAGAGAATCTGGAACCACAGAATTAATAGATCCAGGAATTCAGAATCATTTACTTTCATTCAATACCACTGAAAGTATCAAATTAGTAGGTCATTCATGGAGTTCATCTGGTTCAGTTGAATCAGTTAATTTCAGAGTAGATAATGGTGAATGGTTGATGGCTAATTTTAATTCATCAGTAGTTGAAGTAGGTCCAATAACTCCTTTTGAATGGTATGTTGAAATAGATCAGAATAAATTTTCTAAGGGTGTACATATATTAGAAGTGGTTGCTTTTTCTTCATCTCAACAGTCTCTTCCAGTAGTATTTCAATTTGAGAGTGAAGGTGAAATTTCTTCTTCATATGATTTCTCAAGTATGATATATATCTTAATTGCAATTATTGTAATTATTTGGCTATCTATATTTTTATCAATTAAATTAGGTTATTTAGAAAGATTTTCTGATTTTCCATACTTTTCTTCATCTAAAAGTAACCTTCCTATTGATGCTGAAATTATAGAATAATGGAAGTCTACAATACACTCCTTTCATATCTCGGTGCATATGTCCGCAGGTCATGGTGCGCTTCTCAGATAGAGCAAATAGTATCCGTCCGACAGGTGTTAGGAGAATGTTTGATCTTGCTGGGGATGATGCTATTCAGTTTGGTTTAGGCGAGCCAGACTTCCAACCTCCACCATTAGCAATTAAGGCATTTTCGAAGGCTATGGAAGATGGTAGGAATAAATATACTACTACGGCGGGGCTCCCTGAATTGAGGAAAAAAATAGCTGAAACCTGGCATCATAGAGATTCTAATTTAGATGAAAGTAACGTATGTATTACCATGAGTGGAACAAATGCATTACTAGATATTTTCCTTGCATTAGTTAATCCCGGAGATAATGTACTAATTCCAGAGCCATATTTTCCATTATATCCTACAGATGTAGTTCTATGCGGTGGAGAGGCAAATATGTATCCTTGTCATTTTGAGAATGGTTTTGTGCCCACAATTGAAGATCTAGAATCTAGAATTAACGAGAATACTATTGCAATCCTTTACAATTTTCCCAGTAATCCAACAGGAGGAAACGTCACAGAAGAACAAAGAGATAAACTTGTTAAGTTTGCTCAAGAGAACGATTTATGGCTAATTACAGATGAAGTCTATGATAAGATAATTTATGATTCTGAACATGTATCATTCCTGGGTGCCGGCTATGAAAAAGTAATAATGATTAATTCTTTTTCTAAGACCTTTGCAATGACCGGTTGGAGAATTGGTTATTTGCTATCTCCTGATTTAGAGGCTATGGGCCAGTTGACGAAAATGCAGTATTATGTTACTGCGTGCAGTAATGATGCAATGCAATATGCGGTTTTAGAAGCTTTAGAAAAAGCTAGTGACTATCCTGCTGAGATGTGTGCAGAGTTCAAGAAAAGGAGAGATCTTATCTGTAGTAGATTGAATTCAATGCCGAATGTTTCTTGCAATATTCCAACAGGCGCATTTTATGTATTTCCAAAATTTGATATTCCTGGATATAATAGTGAAGAGTTGGCAATGAAAATGCTAGAAGGAGGAGTTTTATGCTCCCCAGGTACTGCTTTCGGACAGGCGGGAGAAGGACATCTTAGATTTGCCTACACCATATGTCAAGAAGATATTTCTAGAGGAATGGATAGAGTAGAAGAAATAATTTTAAAATTAATTTAGGAGTTAAATATGAGTATTTTTCTTTCATATGGCTTAGGAATAGTAACTCTAGTCCTGTCTTGGTTTTTACTCAAAGACTTACTCCTTGCTAGTATAGTGGTTTTTACCTCATCCTCAATATTTTTGTATTTTCAAGGACCTAATGCTATTGCTTTCTCTCTTTGTTTATCAAATGGATGGATAATCCTCAATACAATAATTGACAAATTATTTCCTGTTAATTAATCAAATAAATTGAATGGAATATCTATCATTCTTCCTTCTTCGTCATCTTTTTCATCACTAGGATTAATGTGATCTTCTATTCCTCTTTCCTCATTTTTTCCTTCAAATTGTATGCCGACTTCTTGTTTTAATTTGGGGATAGGAAGGCTCTGCTGAGAGAGATTCTCTAAATCATCTTCTTTATTTTTCATCCAGGGGGAAAGTCCATTTGACCCCCCTAAAACACTAATTGTAGTGAATGCTGCCATAGGTAAAACAGAAATCGCAACTAAAAAATCAATAATTGCAGTATCTGGAACCTGTGCTTCTGGAGCAACAAAATTTAAGATTACTCCTTCCAATTGAACATCATGCCATTGTGATATATCAATTCCTAAAGAAGTTAATGAAAACTGTAGAATGGCCCTGGCACAAGCCCATAATATGATTACAGGAAGAATCCAAGAGATTTTTGTGATTCTCCATAGTATTTTTCTAAACATTGCAGCAAATCCTACAAATTGGGATGAAATGACTGGTTGTACTCTAAATGAAACCCACAAACCAATAATATAGCCGAGCATTCCGAGTTCGAATGCACTATCCTTTCTAATCAGATCTTCCGGAATACCTTCCATTATTATTAATGGTATTGAAATTAATAGAACCTGTGAAGGCACAGCAAGTAATTGCAATCCTCCATGTACCGCAAACAATTCTGACTGATCACTTTTTATTCTGTTGGCAACTAATCTGCTCATTTTTCCATAAGGACTCGAATAAGCAGCCATTTTGGCTCTATCAATAAGTTCTGGATCATATTTTCTTCTACTCAGTCCCAAAGTGGCTATCCAACCTCCTCTTTCAACTACTGATGAGGGTCGAAAACCTCCAATGATTAGTGCTAATGCAAGGCAGATAATTCCATATGTTAATCCCGAAACTAAAATCCAGTAGAAGAGTTCTGCTCTTATCGAAATACCAAAGTTCTCTCTATCTATGTCTATTAGATAAGTAAGTGAGAAACCTATTATTGGAATTATTGTAATTTGGATAAGCAAAATAAGTGCTAATCCTAATCTATGAGAAAGACTAGCCCTACCCTCCATATTCTTCACGCAACTCAATTAATCCATAAGTCCTTCATTGTAATTAATCAATAAGTATGGTTTTAGTTGGTATTTTTTATTTTTCATCACTCCCCCCTATCTAATTAATCACGAACTTTTACCCCCAACATTCTTACACGATTTCTATACCGAATAGACTTGTTAATCATGCGTATGCTAACTCCTGTCTTCGTATTGTCAATTTTGATTATGATGAGTTTATCTCCGATGTTTGTCGGTTCTGAATTACAGGATAATGAAAATAGAGATGATATAGGGCCTAAATCCTTGATTGATTTTGAGATTTCATCAATAGAAATTGGAAATCAAACAAGGGATGCTATGGAGTGGACTCAACCAGATGGCTCCATTATTGAATACATTATGAGGGATGAAACAATCCAAATTAATGTAACATATACTCAAGCAGGCTCATCCGGTCAACCAGCAGCGGCAGAAGGCTATCTTCAGATTTGGCATCCTGTAGGTTTTATGATAGCTGAATATAACGTTAGTATGCTTCTTTCGGGTTTCCAATCTTTGAAAGCAACTTTTGTCTGGACGCCGAGTTCAGCTCACAGTGCTTTGGATGAGAATGGATATCTAGTTGGTGGAATTATTCTAAGAGGCATAGTTGATGGAGGATTAGCCGATGATACAGAATCAAATAATGAAATGGATCGTTATATCCCAGTTGCAATGTGGAACGATCCTATGGAAAATGGTTTTTGTGGTGATGTTGATGGAGATAATGTAATTGATTGTACAAATCAACTACAAGCAAATGTACCTACTTGGGTAGGTGCTGGATACGATTCATCTGGACAATTATCATCAGACCCTGATAGTTTTGGCCACTGGAGAATGGAAAATTCATCTAGTGAAGAAGGAGAGAATCATTGGAGAGTTTCCCGTCCTGGGGCTAATTATGCCAGCAATCGACATGATAGACTCTGGTGGGGCTGGTTTACTCCTTTTGATAATTGTAATGAACCCGGACATGGACTTGGACTTGGAACTCTAGATTCTGCGGTCAGTTCAAACTATGGGAATAATTTCTGTAAGATTCGACTCAAAGGTTTCGATTTTTTAACAATCCAATTGGTGACAAATGCATGGGGTGAGATGGCAGCAGGTGATGAAATGAGAATTGAAGCCGACTCAGGAGGTGTTAAAGAATTCTACAATTTTTCTTCCCAGTCACTTTCAACTACTGGTGAATGGACCCAATTAGTTTGGAATATGACTGAAGTCCACTCCTCTGCCGAGTATACTTTAGCTTTCAAATTTGATTCTAATAGCTCATTCTCAAGTCAGGGGATACAAATAGATTCATTCAAAATTTTTGCTATTGAGAAAGTACCTCAATATACTCTAGATTTTGATTGTGATGATCCTCTTCCAAATTCTTACTTAGTAGTTCCATCTGATCCGAATCCTCCTTCATTATATTGCAATATCAAGAATAATGGATATGTGGATATTACATTGAGACTTTATACAGAAGTAACTAATCGTTCATGGATGTATGATTTCCCATTGAGAATTGATTCCAATAACCCTGTAGATCATGATAATTATGTAATTACTAAAGTCATTCCTGCTCTCAGTTACATGGATACTTGGTTCAATCTTACAATTCCTGACGCTTCTGGAGTACAAGATTTGTATTGGGATGTTTGGGTAAATGATGGAGTTACTAACCTCACTAAAGAGTATGTCAGTTTACCGGTTTCGGTAATGCCTGCCTATTCAAGTAAATTAAGGCAGGTCACGCTACAGAATCCTGCGGCAACTCTTGAGCCAGGAGCAAGTGGGGCAATTCCTATGTCTTTCAAAAATACAGGTAATCAAATAGCAACATGGAGTTTTGATGCAGCATGGCCTAATATCGACTGGGTAGATAATGCAGACATTAAATGGTATTACAATGGTTCACAGGTTTCTACTTTAGAACTAGCCTTAACTGATGATGTATTAATTGATGCAGTAATCACAGCACCGCCTCAAGTTTCTCCTGGAACGTATTCAGTTACATTACTTGCGTCGGGTGTCTCTCCGGCTCAATATCTTGCTGAATGGCAAGTGAATATTGTTGTTCCAGTTTACTCTGATTTAGTTATAGAGCCAGAAGTTTTCAATTTGGTAGCCCCCGCAGATAATTCTCTGAGGTTAATAGAAATTAGGTTAGTTAATAATGGAAATTCACCTGAATCATTCGATTTAAGTATTCAAGCCGACTGGAAATTAGGATTGGAAATGAATACTGAACAGACGTTTGAAATAGATCCATTCGGAGGAGATACTACTGTAACTATGCTTCTTCCAATGCCATACGGTATTGTAGCTGAAACTTATTCAATAATATTGACTGCGTCTAGTAAATTAAACTCTGAATATCAAATGTCATCTCAAATGTTATTGACTGTTCCGGAAACAAATTTAGTTGAAGTTGAAGATCTAAATATGTTAGATGAGGTTTTCCGCGGTGGTGACGACCCTAGAACTGTCAATTGGCGCATATGGAATAGAGGAAATGTTGCAGATTCTTTTGAAATATCCTTTGATCATTTTTCCGATGTTTCAGCTTCAGCAGTAGGTCTAAATGATGGCAAGACACCATATATTAATCCTGGAGAGTCTCATAACTTAACTGTAAGATATTCATTTAGCTCATTGACTTTCGGCGATAGAACAATTTCAATGACCGCAACTAGCGTTCTCTCTCAGAATTCTGAATCTTTAGTTTCTGGCACAGGTAATGCTGATTTTCAGGTAGGTGCTCAAGGTTGGATTACTTTGACTCCTCCAGCGATTGTTGAGATTAGAGAGGGTGGCAATGATGTTGAGATTACTTTTACTGTCAAGAACGAGCATCCTACAGACGCTCAGTTACTAAGAGCAGACATCGATAGAAATTCTAATATTTTCTATAATATTGTCGACGCTAGAGTTGATACCGGAGATCAAAACTTTGTTTTGGAAGCCCAATCTATGAGAGAAATTACAGTCTATCTAACAGCAACTGATGAAAATCTGAGGAATTTAAATAATAATTCTGAGATATTCAAGTTACCTCTTAATGTCGATGGAGATATAGACAAAGTTTCAATGTCTGCTAGTATTCAAATGTTCAAAATCGATCCAGTCGATCCAGGGACTAATGCAGGAGAATATGCTGGAATAGCTGGTAATATTATATTCATATTAATCGGTTTAGTGATTTTAGTTGCTGTTTTATTAGCAACTTTCAGAATAATGCGAAGCGCCTCTTCGCCTTTAGAGGAAATATCAACTTTTGATGACTATGAGTATACTCAAGGGAATAATTTCAACCCACCCTCTTTACCAACAGCCCCTGAATTACCTTCTGAGGACAAAGTTGCAAATTCAATGTATGGCGGTTCTGAAGAAATATTCAAACAACCTCCACCACCATTACCTCCTGTACAAAGTCCTGACGAAGAATTACCAGAGGAAGTAGAAAATAATCCACCCAGTGCGCCTGAGGTTCCTGAATCAGGGTTGCCAGACGGATGGACTATGGAACAATGGGTTCATTACGGTCAAGCATGGATTGATCAGCAGAATGAATCTTAAATCATAGTTTTTTGATTTCAACTTATTGTGGGAGGCCTTATGAGGGTCTCTTAAGTGGCCCGAATCCCAATACAGGTGGCTGATTTCTAATGTACAATGGACAACAACCAATTTTTATCCTAAAAGAAGGCACTGAAAGAACTAGTGGACGTTCTGCTCAGAGTAATAATATTGCAGCAGCTAAGGCAGTAGCAGATTCTGTCCGTTCTACTTTAGGTCCTAAAGGAATGGATAAAATGTTAGTTGACGGAATGGGAGATGTAGTAATAACAAATGATGGAGCTACAATATTAAAGCAAATGGATATAACCAATCCTGCTGCAAAGATGATAATTGAGGTTGCTAAAACACAAGAACAGCATTGTTTTGACGGTACTACAAGTGCTGTTGTAATCGCAGGAGAATTATTGAAAAGAAGTGAAGATTTAATAGATCAGAATGTACATCCTACAGTAATTTGTGAGGGTTTCCGTTTAGCCGCAGAAAAGGCTGCTGAGTTAATTGAAAGTCATTCACTTGAGACAAACGAACAAATGTTATCAGAAGTTGCAAAAACTGCATTAACTGGTAAGAGTGCTGGAGCAGTGAAGGAATTTTTAGCGGATATCTGTGTTAAAGCAGTTCTATCTGTAGCACAGGAAGTAGATAATGAAACTATTGTAGATCTTGACGACGTTAAAGTTGAGAAGAAGCAAGGAGGCTCTATAGGTAGTAGTACATTGGTTGATGGAATTATTCTCGATAAAGAGAGAGTCCACTCAGGTATGCCAAAAGTAGTTAATGATGCTAAAATAGCGTTAATAAATTCCGCTATAGAAGTCAAGAAAACAGAGGTAGATGCTAAAATCCAAATTACAGACCCAAATATGTTATCTCAATTTTTGGATGAAGAAGAATCATATCTTAAATCTTTAGTTGAAACCATTCAATCTTCTGGAGCTACTGTAGTAATTTGTCAAAAGGGAATTGATGACCTAGCTCAGCATTATATGTCAAAATCAGGTTTGATGGCTATTAGAAGGGCCAAGAAAAGTGATATGGAGGCACTTTCTAAAGCAACTGGTGGGAAGATAATTACCAATATTGATGATTTATCATCTGATGATTTAGGGTATGCATCTAAAGTCGATGAGCGCAAAATTGGTGAATCAGATATGATATTTATTACAGGATGTAAAGATGCAAAGAGTGTTTCAGTACTTCTAAGAGGCGGTACTGAGCATGTCATTGATGAGATTAATCGTGCATTTGATGATGCCATTGGTGTCGTGGCTGTAGCCTATGAAGATGGTGCAGTATTAACAGGTGGAGGTTCCGTCTTAGCAGCAATTAGTAGATCATTAAGGTCATATGCAGAAGGAATTGGCGGTAGAGAGCAGATGGCCATAGAGGCTTTTTCAGGTGCTCTAGAAGTTATTCCAAGGACATTGGCAGAAAATGCTGGTCTAGATCCTGTAAACACTATAATTGATCTTAGAAAAGCACATTCTGAAGGTAAATCTGAGTTTGGAGTTAATGTTTACCAAGGTGGAGTAGCTAATATGGCTAAAAGTAAGGTATTCGAACCTAGCAGAGTAGTCGACCAGGCAATACAATCTGCTACTGAGACCGCAGTAATGATTCTCAGAATTGACGACGTAATTTCCAGTAAAGCATCAGGCGCAATGGAAGGCGGAGATTTTGACGGTATGGGGATGTAAGTCATACTATTCATTGACTTAATTTCATCACTTCAACACGCTACATTCAATAATCGCCGATTGCTCGAAGTATTGCCCTTAGTGGTATAGGTGATTCTATGTCGGCCGTCCGTTCTCTCTTAGTGCTGTTTGGTTCTCAATCTGGTAATGCAGAAGATCTTGCATCTAAAATTGGAAAACTGGCTCCAAAATATGGTCTTGAAGCGACAGTAAAAGGGATGGATGAAATTCAGATTAGTGATATGGCGGAGCAAAAAAGAATAATGATTTGCTGTAGTACTTGGGGTGAAGGAGAGCAGCCTGATAATGCTGAGGACTTGTGGATTTCTGCAAACGCTGATGACTCTCCTTCAATGAATGGTGTAAATTTTTCAGTACTAGCACTTGGAGATACCTCGTATGAGTTATTTTGTGAATCCGGTAAAGAATGGGACTCTTGGTTAGAGTCTAAGGGCGGTTTCAGAATAAGTCAACGTGTCGATTGTGACGTTGATTATGAGGCCCCTGCTAAATTATGGATAGATGAGACTTTAGCAAGAATGGGCGCAGTGGATGACTCCGGTATTTTCCAAGAAAGTTTAGTTGAAGACGTTAAGAGTAATGCTTCTGGTAATATTTCGAATAAAATAGAACCAGAGTCGAAAGTTTCAGAATCATCAATTGAGATTTCAACAGATGGTGACCGTTCAATGACTATTCTCTTTGGTTCTCAATCTGGAAACGCGGAAGGTCTAGCTGCAAAATTTGCAAAGCAAGCTGCTAATTATGGTTTAGATGCTGAAGTTGCTGATATGGATGGCTTCGATTTATCATCATTATCATCGAAAAAGAGAGTACTGATAATCTGCTCTACATGGGGTGAAGGAGAGCAACCTGATAATGCTGAGGAATTATGGCAGAAAGCAGTTTCAGCATCTCCAGGCTTACTTAATGGAGTTCATTATTCAGTTCTAGCACTTGGAGATACCTCGTATGATTTATTTTGTGAATCAGGTAAGGAGTGGGATAAAAGATTCGAAGAGTTAGGAGCCACAAGACTGGTTGACCGAGTAGATTGTGATGTAGATTTTGATAAAATTTCACAAGCTTGGGCCGAAGAAGCACTTGCTTCAATGGCGGCAGTTGATGGAGAAGGTATCTTCCATGAAGAAATGGTTCAGGCAATTAAAGACTCAATTACATCTGACTCTGTTGGAGCCTCTGGTGAAGATGGCTTTACGGTCCCAGATATCAAGTCAGAATCCATTCGTGCTGAAATTACTATTTTTAGATATGATCCTTCTTCCTCAACAACTGGGAAAGATACCTGGATTTGTGCATTACCCGGACATATGTCTATTCTAGATGTTCTCAGAACTCTGAAAAATACTCAGGATGGCTCACTAACATTCAGAGACGGTTCATTAGATGATCCAACTACCGCGATTACAATTAATGGTAGGCATGTCCTACCTGGTAATCTCAGACTAGATCTGGCGGCCCCAATCCGTGACGGTGGTATCAGTATCAGAATAGAACCGCTAAATGGTTTTGAAGTAATCCGAGATTTAGTAGTCGATCATTGGGCTCTTGAAACTAAGAGAGAGTCAAGTAAACCTTGGATGGTATCTGCAACTAGAAAGGGATTGAGTACTCCTCAAGGTGCAATTGGTTCTATGTCCCCTCTAGTAGCCTCAGAGCTTCATTCAATGACTGATATTCACAGTTATCCGATTCTTCATTCTTCTTCCGATGCAACTTCCCATTCTGAAGAATATCTCGGACCATCTATTATCTCTCATGCATGGGCGAGAAGAAATGATCCACGTATCTCTTCTAGTAAAAAGAAGGAAATTGAGAATCTCCTTGATTCTTCAAATGGAATTAAAGCAGAAACTGATTTATCCTCAATAAGAAGGCAAGGTAAAGGTACTGTAATTCATGATGCGCTGTTAAACTGTAAAACTTCTACTTTGGCAAGAACAGGCTATAATGGAAGACATGGAAAGCATGTTTGGTGGTATGCTGTAACGGTCAAAAGTAGCGGTAAAGTGAATGATACGGTATTGTATAGGCAAGTTCTCGGTCCTGTAGGGTTGATAGGAAATCTTTTCTCTGGAGTCACTGCTAGAATGGTACTTGGCTTCACTAGAAACGGAGGAAAAATGATCAATGATATTTTAGCTCTAATAGCTCCTCCAGCAGGGCTCGGTAAGATGCCTCGTCAGTTTAATTCTTCTGTGAAAAATCACCATGAAGTGGTAGCAATATTCAATGAGATGGATGGTCGTTTTTAATGGCTCTAAAATACGCATATCATCCTGGAAATGTCGCACACTCAGGATCTCCAGAAGTCGCAGATTCTATGGTCCCTCTAGCTAAGTCATTGGGAATCAAACTCACATTTCTTGACGGTGCAACAAGTTGTGGTGCTGGAATAATTAGGCAAGCTAACAAAAAGTTACAATTAGCCTTGAATGCAAGAATTTTTGCTCAGGCTGAATCGCTAGGACTGGAAATAATAACTCCCTGCGCTTCCACAGCGGGCAACCTTTCCGAAGATTTATTGCAATTGAAGTCGGATCCAATTTTACTAGCAGAGATTAACGAGATATTGGCAAAGACATGCGGAATGAAGTTCACGGGAGAAACTTCGGTGAATCATTTGTTGCATGTAATTGTAGATGAAATCGGAATTGATAAAGTCAAATCTATGGTAGTGAACCCTATTGATTTTAGAGTTGCTTCATATTATGGACCTAACATGCAACAAGATGGATTCTGTGGAGGAGATGACGTCTATGATCCAAATTATATGGAACAGTTGATGAGTGTTTTAGGAGGAGTACCAGTTGCATGGGACTCAAGAATGCAAAGTGTTGGTGCACCTAGTCTTCTATCTGAAGAACCAACAGTTCTAAGATTATCTGCCTCAGTACTTAATGATGCTAAATCAGAAGGTGCTCAATTAATAGTTAGTGCCTGTAATTTATCCCATTCAGTAATGGATATATATCAAGGCAAAGCATCCCAAAGAACTGGATTAAGGACAAATATTCCAGTTGTTCATCTTTGTGAAATCTTGACCTTTGCATTAGGGCATTATAATACTAGATTCGCCCAATTAAGGACAAGAGTAATGGTCATTGGAGATTAATTTATTCTTTTTCCCCATATTCTTCTAGTCCTCTCTGTCCAGTTGGCCTATACCTCTTTGCCTCAATTTCAATTGAGTTATGTTTTTCTATATTTCCAACTTCATTCAAGTCAATTTGTTTCATTTTGGGGCGATAGTTCTCTCTTTCTTCTTTAATAAATTTAGTCGCTGAGATCACTTCATTGTCCTGTATAATATCAAAATTCTGAATATTAGACAGGTCAATGTGATTTTTTCTTGGTAATTTTTTCCTAACTCTTTGAACGGATCTATACATATTTTGCTCCTTTTTTTGGGCTGCTAGTCTCATATTTTCATCACGGGTACCTTCTGCAATCAAGACCATAACTTCTCCTTCTCTATGTCTTCCTGTTCTCCCCCTTCTTTGTATTGTCCTAATCTCACTCCCCACTGGTTCGTAGAATATCACAAGATCAGCACTGGGGATGTCTAGTCCTTCTTCGGCAACAGAAGTCGCTACCAAAACATTGTATTCTCCTTCTCTGAATTTATTCAAAACATCAATCTGCTCTCTTGGTTTGAGTCCTTTCTTCCCTGCTCTTTCGGACTGACCTATCATTTGAATTGACTTCACTCCATTCAAGTCAATCAATGCTTTTTCTAAAGCCTCAACTGTATTCCTGAACGAAGCAAAAACAATAATCTTGCTATTAGGATCTCTTCTTAATCTATGTCTTACTAACCTTCTTACGGTTCCAACCTTATTATGAATTTCTTCCATATTCATTAATGATTTTCTCAATTCAATTATTCTCTTATCCTTATGAAAGTTCTGAATAGATTTACTAGGGTTATTCCTCATTTCTGCAGATATATCTAAAAATTCTCTTGCAGCTGTTATTCCTTGAGTTAGAAGGTGATTAATTAGATGATTTAAAGTCATAGCGGTTGCTATATTCGATACAGAGGAGTATCCCCTAACATCACCTAATTTAATCGAATGTTGTGCCCTACTCATGGCTTCTTTTAATCCTCCAAATGAGGGTGGTCCAGTCCTAATATACTTCCCGAGTCTTCTTTCTCTATCTACAATACCATTAATCCATAGTTCTAAAGGATTAACCAATATTTGGATTTTTTCAGGAACATTAACTAGTATTTCCTCTATTTCTAAACCGGAAAGATAATTTTTCAACATTGGGTCATCCGACTTTCTGATATGGATCCTTTCAATTTCTAGTCTACTACAAATTTCATTGACCATCATTGCATTAGATCCAGGGCTAGCAGTGGCGCCGAAAATAATGCCATTTTTTGAGGAGGCATTGAACATCTCAGCTGATTGAACCATTGCATGTTTGCCAGTAGAATGATGTGCTTCATCTAAAATCAATAATGAACATTCTTCCAATGATAAGATTCCATTTAACACATCATTACGTACAACCTGAGGAGTTGCCACTATTATCTTCGATTTTTTCCATAAACCCTCACGTTTCTTAGGGAGATTACCTCCTGTAATTGATATTGCCTCAACATTTTTGATAACTTTCTTCAAGTCTTTTAGATGTTGATCTACTAATGCACTGGTTGGCGCAATAAATAAGATCCATCCATTTCTTTCGCGTAATTTTTCAGCAATTAACATCCAAGAAACAGCAGTTTTTCCTGCTGCTGTAGGTAGCACAAGTAACATTGATCCAGATAGTGCCTCATCTACTGCCTCTAATTGATAAGCCCGGCCTTCAATAACGTCTTCAACTAACTCAGTATGTTGAACCACGTGCCTCATAGGTTACCAACCTCAAGGACAGGGTTCAAAATAGTTACACCGCTCGGCTTTTTCATTAATCATAGTTTAACAGTAATATTTGATTCCCGATTCTTTCATAAAGGGATGGTAGGTCGCAAAGCCGCTCACAACGTGAGGTACCAGACACTATAGGGCAATGCAAAAGCAACCCACAGACCAAAATCACACTCGTGTTTTTGGTTCGGTGTCACGGTGTCTCCCTAGCGTTAAGAGCCCGGCAAAATGCCGTACTGCGGCATGAAGTTGGTAATTAAAAAAGGAGGAAGCAAAAATGGCTGACCGTAGTAAACCCCGTCGTGGTAGCATGGGCTTTAGCCCTAGAAAAAGGGCAATTAGACCGTATGGTCGTATAACATCATGGCCGGAAACAGATGCATCAGAGATAAGAGTACAGGGATTTGCTGGTTGGAAGGCAGGAATGACTCATGTTTTAATTCGAGATACGAATCCTCATTCCACTTCTGCCGGGCAAGAAATTAGGAAGGCAGTTACAGTTGTTGAAGCACCGCCTATGAGTGTTCTAGCAGTTAGAGGTTACAAAATGACTCCATATGGTATGCAAACTTCTGGTGAGTTTTGGATAAATGCATCAGATGAAGGTCCAGAAGGATTGATGCCTCGTTTTGCTAATCAAACACGTGGTGAACGTGATGCAGAAGAAGGTCGTAAACCGGAAAAGAGAGCAGGAAGAATTCCTGGCAGAAATAATGGATCTTCTGAAGCAGCTTTTGAGGCTCTAGTTAATTCAGATTTGTGTGATGTCCGTCTTATTGTTGCAACTCAACCTGCAATGGTTAAGAGTATTAATAGTAAGACTCCTGAAATAATGGAGGTAGGTTTGGTTGGTGGAGACAATAATGAAAAATTAATGTGGGCCAAAGATCGTTTAGGCGGGACTATCACTGTTTCTGATGTTTATGATATAGGCACTGAAATTGATGTCATTGGTGTTACCAAAGGTAAAGGTTGGCAAGGTTCAATTAAAAGATGGGGAATCAAGCTTCTCAGTCACAAAAATAGTAAACGCAGAAGGCAAGGTGGAAATATGGGTGACTTCGGTACAGGATATGTTAGGAAAACTATCCGCCAAGCAGGTCAAACAGGTTACCATCAGAGGACTGAAATGAATAAAAGAATTCTTAGAATTTCAAAACCTGATGAATCAGATATCACCCCTGAAGGTGGTTTCTTACATTATGGTGAAGTATCAAATGATTACATGATTATTGAAGGTAGTCTTCCTGGACCTGCTAAGCGTATGTTGAGATTCAGAGACGCTATTAGGCCTAGAGCCAGTAAACCAGAAGTTGATTTGACTTATGTCAGTACTTCGTCAAAGCAGGGGGTCTGAATAGATGAAAGTAAAAACATACAACCTAATGTCAAATGTTGAACAGGAAGAGTTAGATGCTGGATTATTAGCAGAATCTTATGTTGTAGAAACTACTGACGGTAAAGCTATGAATCTACCATCAATTTTCGAATCAGAAATACGTGAAGATCTAGTAAGATCTGCTGTCCATGCATCTCGTGCTAATCGAAGGCAGTCATATGGTCATAATGAACACGATGGTAAGCGTGCTCCTCAGCCAGGAATGAAACATTCTGTAGAATGGTGGGGCAAGGGTCGCGGTGTGTCCAGAATCATGAGAAAAACAGGTCAGAGAACTGGTGCTCAAAATCCACACACACGAGGCGGCCGAAGAGCACATGGGCCTAAAGTGGCCAAAGATTGGTCACAGAAATTAAACACCAAGCAGAAAATACTCGCTCGTAATTCTGCTATTGCAGCAACTGCTAATCCTGAGATGGTTTCATCTCGAGGTCATAACTTTGAAGATAATGTTAGATTCCCAATCATTATCGATTCATATACAGAATCTCGTGAAGGCTCGTTAGAGAAATTCTCTGTAGAATCTTTACCATTACAAAATTCTACAAGGAAGTTTGTGGCCATGATGGAAGGTCTGGGACTTGGTGCTGATTTGATTAGAGCAAAATCCGGAAGGACAATTCGTGCAGGAAAGGGTACAATGAGAGGTAGAAAATATCGTACACCAAAGAGTATTTTACTCGTCGTTGCAAATCGAGATGGCTTACACAAAGCCGCGAGAAATGTTCCTGGAGTTGATGTTGTTGCTGCAAAAGATTTGTGTGCAGAAGACCTTGCTCCTGGTGGAGATTTAGGTAGACTTACCGTCTGGACTAAATCAGCTATAGAGGCAATGGAGTGATAAAAATGGTAAATCCTTATGATATAATTTTGATGCCTTGGATTACTGAGAAAACTCTGGAAGCTCGTAGAGTCGCAGATTTAGATAATAATTACAGAGAAAATAATAACCGAATTGAGTTTATTGTTCGTCGTGAATCTACAAAAAAGCAAATTCGTGAAGCTGTGGAAATGCTCTTAGATGTTAAAGTCGCTAAGGTAAATACAAAAATTACGATTACAGGTAAGCATGCAAGTATTAGACTTGCTGAAGGATATGATGCAGAGGAGGCCGCGCTTAAGTTAGGCGCTTTCTGAGGTGGTATTATGGGTAAAAGAACAAGATCACAGCGTAGAGGCTCGAGTCCTAAAAATAAAGTTTCAAGTCATAGATTCCCTGCTATGAATAAGCTTCCAAGAGTAAGTGAGGAAATTGCAGAAGTTGTAGACTTGATTCATAGCCCAGTCCACACAACACCACTTGCTAAAATTAAGTTTGAAGATGGAAAAGTAGGTCATATGGCGGCTCCAGAAGGTATATCAGTGGGACAAAATATTGCCTTTGGTGATAATGTATCATTGAGGCCTGGAAATGTCACAACCTTAGATAAGATTCCTGAAGGTACTCCTGTTTGTAATGTCGAATTAAGGCCGGGCGATGGAGGTAAACTTGCACGTTCTGGTGGTAATTCAGCTATATTAGAAACTAGAATGGAAAATAAAGTTCGGGTTAGACTACCTAGTGGTCGTTTGAAAGAATTAAATGCGAAATGTAGAGCAACAATTGGTGTACTCTCAGGTCATGGAAGAACAGAGAAGCCACTGATGAAAGCAGGTGCAGCGCACTACAGAGCAAAAGCTCGTGGTAAGTTGTATCCAACCGTAAGCGGTGTTGCAATGAACCCTGTAGATCACCCTCACGGTGGTGGAAACCATCAAGCAGTTCATGGGCCAAACTCAGTTAGTAGAAATGCTCCGCCTGGTAAAAAGGTTGGAAATATTGCTCCTAGAAGAACAGGTCGTGGTCGTGTAAGGGCGAAAGATGAGGAGGTATAAGTATGGCAAGAAAATCCAAGAAAATGTTCCGTTCACCTAAATTAGCACGTAGACAGGCTAGAAAGCGTCGTTCTCAAATATCTGAACGCCGTAAGAAAGAATTTTTGTGGAGAGGTTACACTATTGAAGAGTTGAAACAGATGCCCCTGTATCCTCCTGAAGACGATTTGAGTGCTATTTGTATAGCGACCTTAATGCCTTCACGCGCCAAGAGATCATTATCTCGTGGGCTGAATCTTGATTGCGAAAAATTACTTGAGAAGATTAGAAATAATTCCTCAGGAAAAGTAATCAAAACACATTCTAGAAGAATGTATGTTCTACCAGAGATGGTAGGTACAACCATCGGAATTCATAATGGTAAGGATTTCGTTAATGTAGAAATTATTCCAGAAATGATAGGTCATGCTTTAGGTGAATTTGCAATGACAAGAAGTTCTGTAACACACACCGGACCTGGTGTTGGTGCTACAAGATCTTCTACACACGTGGCATTGAAGTGAGGTGAAAAAATGAGTAGAATAACAGGTAAATCACAATCCGGGTACACACAACTTCTTGAAGGTTCAAACTTAGTTTCAGCGCGTGCAGTAAATGTCGATGTTCATCAGAAACATTGTCTTCATATCGCTAAAGCATTGCGTGGAATGAATGCTTCCGATGCGATTTCTTATCTAGAAGATGTAATTGCAGAAAAGAGAGCAATTCCCTACACCCGTCGTACTCGAAGAGGGCGTGGAGGCAATACCATGGCTGGGCATCGTAAAGGAAAAATGGGTCCAGGAAAGTATCCTCGAAAGGCTTCTAAAGTTTTCATTAAGCTGATAAATAGTGCAATGGACAATGCTCGTCAAAGGTATGATACAATAGAACCTGATGAAATGATCATTACTCATCTTGCATCCCATAGAGGACAAATACACAGAGGATGGAGACCTCGTGCTCAAGGGCGTGCAACTCCTGAAAATCATTATCAAGTAAATATTGAAATATTCTTAGAACATTTTGGTGAGGAAGAAGAAGAGGATGAATTCTGAGGTGTAGAAAATGAAGCAAAATACAATTAGAAATTTCATTAATCGAAATGTAGAACGTCAATTAGTACGTGAGTATTTACTGAAAGAGACAGAGCGTGCAGGATTCGGCGGACTTGATTTCAATAGGACACCAGAAGGAACAAAAGTAACTCTTCATGCTGAACAAGTTGGCCGTGTAATAGGTCGCAGAGGCAAAGTCATACATGAGTTACAACGCAGACTGCAAGAAGACTTCAATTTAGAGAACCCTCATCTTGAAGTAACAGAGATTGAAGAACAACGTCTGAATGCCCAGGTGATGGCTAGCCGACTTGCTAGTTCGTTGGAAAGAGGTTGGTTTTTCCGTAGAGCTGGTCATAGTACTGCACAGAACATAATGGATGCTGGTGCTAGAGGATGTTTGGTAATTATTTCTGGAAAGATCACCGGTGCAAGACATAGGGTTGAGAAGTTCCAGAAGGGACATATCAAGTTCTGTGGAGAGACCGCATTAGAGTTCATGGATACAGGTTTCTCGGTTTGTGTTAAGAAGCTCGGAACAATTGGTTGTACTGTTAGAATAATGCGTAAAGGGATACAACTCCCTCACGAAATTAATATCCATGAGCGTCACGAAGTGGGACTCGATCCAATTGCTGAGGTTTCAATGATTGAAGCACCTTCTGAAGAACCAAATGAGTCAGTTGCTGAAGAAGTTGTTGATTCAGTTCTACAAAAGATGGCAGATATTGAGACTGCTGAAATCAAGGAGGAAGAGTGAATGACACACCTATCTTCTAGAGAAATAGATGGCATGAATGTCGAACAGAGGCAGCGTCGCTTAGAAGAACTTCGTGATGAAATGCTTCAACTGCGCGCACAACAAGCGCTCGGTGGTTCAATGTCAGATTCAGGATCATACAAAGCGACAAGACGTAGTATTGCTCGTTTGTTAACAAAAATGAATGAGGATTCAAAGGAGTAGAAATAAATGGCAGGTATATGCAATCTATGTGGATTACCGGATGAGTTATGTATTTGTCAAGAAATAGCAAAGGAACAACAAAAAGCAATAATTTCAGTAGTTAGAAGGAGGTATGGGAAAATGGTTACAATCGTTGAAGGAATTGATGATGTAGCTATTGATATCAATAAACTCGCTAAGATTCTGAAAGGTGCTTGTGCTGCAGGCGGCACAGTAAAAGATCGTACCATTGAATTACAAGGAGAGCATAAGAAAAGAGCTGCAAAAGTCCTTGAACAAAATGGATACCAAGTGGAGGTAAGATAATGTCTGATTCAATACACATGCCTTTCTTAGCAAGAAATATTCATGTCACGGAATCAACTGATCCTACTCTAGTAGGTATTTCTGGACAGGTTATAGAAGAAACCCGCCGAACTATAGTAATACAAACATCTAATGGGAATAAAACTCTAGCTAAAGATGTAATCAATTTCAAACTCGATTCAGAGAATAAGGTCATTCAAGGTTTTACGGTAACCCAAAGGCCAGAAGATCGAATAAACCGTAAATATAGGAGGAACTAAAATGCGTGATATTGGAGTAGATGTAAAGACACCTGAAGGTGAATGGGATGGTGATGAAAATTGTCCATTCAATGGTAGTCTAAGGGTTCGTGGTCAAATTATTGAAGGTACTGTGTACTCAAATAATATGTCCGGGTCAATAGTTGTTGAAAGAGAAATGACTCGTTACATGAAGAAATATGAAAGATACGAAAAGCGTACTCGAAGATATCCTGCACATCTACCATCATGTATAGGTGAAGTTAATCCTGGAGACTTCGTAAGAATAATGGAATGTAGACCGTTATCAAAAACGGTTAAGTTTTGTGTGATTGAGAAAGGTGATTAGAATGAAGGGTATTTCAAGTAAAGTAACTAAGGCATTACCAACACAAGCTAAATTAGATTGTGCAGATAATACCGGAGCAAAAGTTGTTCAACTAATTAACGTGTTAAAGAAAGGAGGAGTTGCTGGCCGATATCCTGCAGCAGGTGTTGGTGATATGATTCGTGTAACTGTCAGAAGAGGAACTCCCGAAACAAGAAGACAAATATTCACAGCAGTAATTATTCGTCAATCAAGGCCATTCCGAAGAGTTGATGGTACATGGGCTAGATTTGAAGATAATGCATGTGTATTAACAAATGAACGTGGAGATGTTCAGGGGTCTGATATCAAAGGTCCTGTTAGTAGAGAGGCTGCAGAGCGATGGCCGAGAATAGCCGCTACAGCAAAACAAATTGTATGAGGTGTAATGAATGACAACAAAGAATCCTGGAAAAAACCGTCTTTCACAAAGTAAAGCTCCAATCCATGTCAAGCGTAAGCGCATGAGAGCTAGATTGATTACAGATGATCCTAATCTTCAGAATATCCGAACTGTTACAGTTCGTGTAGGTGATGAGGTAGAGGTCTTAAGAGGAGATTTTGGAAATCCAAATAGTGTTAAATCAGATTCTAAAGGTAAAAGATTGGGTCAATCCAGAGGACGTGCTGGGCTCAAATCTAAAGTGAATCGAGTTGATACTTCAAGCGGGCGTATATTTGTAGATGGTCTTACAATAACAACTGCAGATGGTAAAGAAGAAGCAATCCCAATTCATCCATCAAATCTGGTTGTCACAGCTTTGTATGAAGGAGATCCTGTAAGAATTAAACAATTGATTGAAAGAGGAGGTGTATTAGAATGAGTAGCAGCCATATTAAGCGTTTAATGATGCCAAGAAGTTGGCCATTACCTAGAAAAACTTCAGTTTGGGTACAAAAACCAGATCCTTGCGGACATAGTATAGAGAAATGTATGCCTATGGGCATCATCCTACGTGACATTATTGGAGTAGCCCATAATCGTAGAGAAGCAAAGAAAATTCTTCATTCTAGAAAAATTATGGTGGATGGTAGAATTGAAACTGCTATCGGTCGAGGAGTAGGATTAATGGACGTTTTAACTGTCGGAGATGACAATTATCGTTGTATTTTAGATTTGAATGGTAAACTAAGATATAGGCCAATAAGTGCTAAAGAAGCCTCCTCTAAAATCTGCCGAATTATGGGTAAAACAACAATTTCTGGTGGTAAAACACAATTACATCTCCATGATGGTAGGAACATTATTTTCGATTCTAATCCAGATTATAAATCTGGAGATAGTGTTGTAATTTCACTTCCTGAACAAGAAATATTATCTCATCACAAATTCGAAGAGGGTGCACTTTCATACTTGACTGGAGGTTCTCATATAGGAGAGACTGCAACAGTAAAATCCCACGAAATTAAACGTTCATCAAAAGATAATGAAGTTACCTTTGATGATTTTGGTACAATAGCCGATTATGTGTTTATAATTGGTAACATGAAAGATATTCCTTTGGAGGTGAATGAATGAGTGAATCAGGTACAATGCTCGATCCAAGAATCACTAAAGTTACCGTTAACATTGGTGTTGGAGAAGGTGGACAGAGACTACAGTTAGCAGAACAAGTTCTAGAACTGATCACTGGACAAAAACCTGTAAGGACTCTTTCTACAAGTACGAATAGAGATCTAGGGACTCGTGTTGGTGGGCCAATAGGCTGTAAGGTGACAATGCGAGATTCAGAAAAGGTGTCATCATTCCTTAAAGATGCATTTTGGGTACGTCAAAATACTCTTCCTGGATATAATTTTGATCAATCAGGGAATCTTTCATTTGGAATTTCAGATTATACTGATTTCCCCGATCAAAAATATGATCCAGATATTGGTATATTTGGTATGGATGTCAATATTGTATTAGAGCGCCCTGGACACCGTGTTTCACGTCGTCGTCGTCGTAATACAAAGGTTGCCAGAAATCATCGAGTAATTCGTGATGAATGCAAGCAGTGGTTTGTAGATAACTTTGGAATTACAATAGTGGAGGAGTGAAGCATGGCAAGAGATCATGGAGAAGAGATTGGAAGAACAGTTGGCTGTAGGAGATGTGGCCGTCGTAGAGGTATGATTCGTCGACATGGACTTAGGTTATGTCGCCAGTGCTTCAGAGATGTAGCTCCAAGTATAGGATTTAAGAAAAACAGTTGAGGTGATAAGAAGATGCAATTTGACCCATTAAATGACGCTTTTACCCGTATTTTCAATGCGGAGAATGCAGGTCACTATGAAGTGACAGTAAGGCCAGCAAGTAAATTATTAGGAAGTATGCTATCAATAATGCAGAAATCAGGATATGTAGGTGAATATGAAGCATTAAGTGATGGCCGTGGAGGAGGTTACAGAATTGAATTAGTCGGTGCTATTAATCGCTGTGGAATTATCAAACCTAGATATTCTGTACAAAGATCAGAATATGAAAAGTGGGAATCTAGATATTTGCCTGCGCAAGATTTTGGACTTCTGATAATGTCAACTAATCAAGGTGTTATGAACCATTATGAAGCAAAGAAGGAGAGGATTGGTGGGCGTTTACTCGCATACATATTCTAGGGGGGAAAAATTATGGTGAAATTAGATAAAGTAGCACATCACATTGCATTACCCGATGGTGTAAGTGCGTCTTTGGATGGTGATAATGTGACAATCGCCAAGGAAGGCACTTCAGTATCTCGTGAGTTCCGTCATCCTAGATTAGATGTGAAGCAAGTTGATGGAGGTTTAGAAGTATTTTGTGATCTTCCCAGACGTTCAGAGAGAGCTTTGGCGGGTACTTGGAACGCTCATTTGAATAATATGGTAAGAGGAGTTGATACCGGTTTCGAATATCGATTACAGGCAGTCTATTCTCACTTCCCAATGACTATCAAGGTTCAAGGAAACAAATTAACAGTAACTAATCTCTTTGGAGAAAAGGTTCCACGTGTAGCAAAACTCCCTTGGACTCCTGGGGAAGTTGAAGTCCGAGTTGAAAATAAGACTGATATCTTGGTAAAAGGCTCTGATAGAGAAAAAGTAGGTCAAACTGCAGCAAATATAGAGAGGTGCTGTGTAGTTAAGAAGAGAGATAGGCGTGTATTCCAAGATGGTATATACATAGTTTCTAAGGGAGCATAAGGAGGTAATAGTATGGAATATGAAAGTATGACTGTTGCGCAATTAAAGGAATTATTAAGGGAAGCAAACTTACCCGTTTCAGGAAATAAAAGTGCACTTATAGAAAGACTAAGCCAAAATAGTGCTCCTGTAGAATCTCCTGAAGAGGATTTTATTGAAGATGAAGATTTCGAAGAAACATTCGATGATGAAGATGACTTCTTTGATGAAGATGATTGGGATGATGTCCACACAGCTAGACAAAAACCAGTATTAGATGAAGAAACAAAAGCGAATTTAGCAATTAGGACTTCTCAAATGAAAAAACAGCCTAAGTTCCGTCGTCAAGAGTGGTATAGATACCAACGTCTTTCAAAATCTGGCTGGAGGAAACCAAAAGGAATGCAGTCTAAACAAAGATTGAACATGAAATATCGTACTCCAATGGCAAGAGTTGGATATGGGAAAATTTCAGCAGTCAGAGGTCTTCATTCATCAGGTTTTGAGGATGTTCTCGTAAATCAACCAAGTGACTTAGACGGACTTGATCCTGAACGCCAAGCAGTTCGTGTAGGTGCAAGTGTAGGGAACAGGAAGAGAGCTAAAATTCATGATCGAGCAGATGATTTAGGTCTTCGTGTACTTAATCGCCGAAAAATTACTAGGAAAGGTGATATCCAATGATAATTTCTAATCAGAAAAGAATGGCTGCTCAGATACTTTCAAAGAAAGAAGGAAGAGAGGTAGGAGTTCATCGTGTTTGGATTAATCCCGATTATCTTGATGAAGTCAGTACTGCTGTTCAAAAGGCAGATATTCGTCAATTAATAGATGAAGGCTTAATCAAAGCTAGACCAATAAAGGGAACCAGCCGTGGTAGAGCTAGGAATGTGGCTGCACAAAAAGCAAAGGGTCGTAGAAAAGGACCTGGGTCGAGGAAAGGAACAAGAAACTCTAGAGATCCAAAGAAAAACCGCTGGATGCGCTTAATTCGTGCTCAAAGAAGAGTTTTGAAAGATATGAGGGGTGATGAAATCTTAACTCCTAGTGAATACAGATATTACTACAGAAAGGCAAAGGGAGGTTCATACCGTTCCGTTGCTCATATGCGTACCAACATGGGTTTGGATGGTATAAAAATTGGAGGCGATGAATAATGGCACATGGTAAGAATCAGAGATTAAGATTCAAGAGACGTCGTGAAGGAGAAACTGATTACAGAAGAAGAATGAAACTCCTTAGAGGAGAGACCCCAAGAGCTGTAGTTAGAGTATCAAATACTCAAACTACTTGCCAATTAGTTGAATTTAATCCTGAAGGAGATATTATTTTAGCATCTGTAACTGGTAAAACTCTGGTTGACAAATATTCTTGGCCAAATGATATATCCAGAAAATCAGTTCCAGCAAGTTATCTGACAGGCTATGCTCTTGCAAAGAATGCTATTTCTTCAGGACATGATAGTGCAATTCTTGATATCGGGTTATCCGCATCAACAAGAGGTAGTAGAGTATTTGCGGCATTGAGAGGAATGGTAGATGCTGGGTTAGAAATCCCTCATGGAGAAGAGGTATTACCAGATGATGGTCGGATACATGGAACGCATATTGATGATTCAATGGCTGACAATGTTAAGAAATCAATTAAGGCAATTGAGGGGGAAAAATAATGAGTGATGAAGAAAATAATGAGGTAATTCAACTAGCTCCCGGTTTAGCTGCAGCACTGGCTCCTCCTTCTGAATCCAATGATACTAGAGGGCGAAGAGGACCTGATCCACTTGCTGGATTAAGAAGTTGGGTACCTCGTACGAGACTCGGTCACATGGTTATGAGTGGAGAAATTACTACTTACGAACAAGCCGTAGATTCAGGTTTCCCAATTAGAGAAGTTGAGATAGTAGATGCTTTACTTCCTGATTTGACTGATGATGTTCTTGGAGTAAATATGATTCAAAGAATGACTGATTCAGGTCGTCGTGTAAGATTCAACGTATTGTGTGTTGTTGGAAATGGTGATGGATATGTTGGTTTGGCAGTTTGTAAAGGAAAGGAAGTTTCTAGTGCAATTCGTAAAGCTATCGACAAGGCTAAATTAAATCTAATTCCAGTGATGAGAGGAAATGGTTCATGGGAATCATCCGAAGGACCTGGTAATTCTGTTCCATTCAAAGTTACAGGACGCTCAGGCTCAACAAGAATTACTCTAATGCCGGCTCCAGCAGGTAAAGGGCTAGTAATTGGCGACTATGGCCGAAGAGTGCTTACATTAGCAGGTATTACTGACGTTTGGGCCCGCTCAGCAGGACAAACTCGTACCACTATTAACTTTGCAAGAGCCACTTTTAATGCTCTTGTTGAATTAAATAGAACTAAAATTACAGATGGTGACCGTGAGAGGTTAAATATCACTAAAGGGAGGAAAATGCAATGACTTATCTTGTTATTAGAGCTAGAAGTGACCGAGGAGTTACCAAGAAAATCAAAGATACTATGATGATGCTTAATCTAACGCGTGTCAATCATGCCACACTAGTGCCCGAGAATGTAACTTATCTCGGAATGTTGAAGAAATCAAAGGATTATATTACTTGGGGAGAGGTTGATGCGGAAACTATTGAGACATTACTAAAAGAAAGAGGGAGAATGGTTGGAGACAAGCCTGTTGATGACGCTACAATCAAAGCATGTAGTAAATACAAAACAGTTGCAGCCTTCTCTAAAGCAATGGCTGCGGGTGAAGCTACCATGAAGGATGTTGAAGGGTTAAAACCTATTTTTAGATTACACCCACCACGTGGTAGTAAAGGATGGGGTGGCATCAAAAGATCATACACTGTTGGTGGTGCTTTAGGATTCAGAGGTGAAGCTATTTCTGATCTTGCAGGGAGAATGCTCTGAGGTGAATATATATGGTATCTAGAACAAATAAATTTCGTGGTCGCTCACGCTATCACGGTCGTGGAAAGAAAGCAGGTCGAGGCGCTGGTAAGCGTGGAGGCCGAGGTAATGCTGGAATAAACAAACATCGTGTTATGACTAGAATCAAGTATATGCCCGGTCATTGGGGTATGCACGGATTCAATAGAGATCCTAGCTTGAGAGTAGTTAACGTTTCTATCAATCTTCAGCAAGTCGAAGAGATGGCTGATGGCAAAGATATCAATTTAACAGAGCTTGGTTATGATAAGTTACTAGGTAAAGGTAAGATTAACAAGGCTCTCAACATTACAGTTAATGAAGCAAGTTCTCTTGCTGTTAAGAAAGTTGAAGCTGCTGGTGGCATAGTTAATCTTGCTGACAGTGATGATGAATGGGAAGAAGAGTAAACTTAGAATCAGTAAGGAGTGAATCTAATGGTAGATAGAAAACCTAACGTTATTGGAACTGCAATAATGGGTTCAATATACTGGGGGATGTTATTCTACTGGCTTCGTGATGATCTTCTAGATGGAGCACCCGATGAACAAATGAGAGCACTAAGAATGTTCTTGGTTTCAATACCATATGTTGCTTACATAATGTGGTGTGCAATGACTGATTTACCTGAAAATATTAGAGATACTCCATATTTAGGGCGTATGTTTAAGCCAGGTATTTGGCTTATTTCTGTAATAGGTTTAGCATATTGGGGCTGGATCGATAAGGCAGCTGTTGGATTTTTACTAGTTGGAGTAGCACTGCTTGGTGTTGCTGTTGCTATGGCTCTGGTCTGCCTTTTGTATTCAGGTTCTGAAAGCAGTCGATTGTACGGTCTCAGTAGATTTGTGGATGTTTATCCAAGTATAACCAAACCAGAAGGACACGTAAGATTTAATCAGAAATTATGGACTACCACACTTGTTCTAATAATTTACTTTATGATGACAAATGTCATGATCTATGGTCTTTCTGATTCAACTTTAGATATATTCTCATCATTTAGAGCAATAATGGCTGGTGCTTCTGGTTCAATAATGCATTTGGGAATAGGGCCAATTGTAACCGGTTCTATTATTATGCAACTTTTCGCAGGAGCAAAAATCATACAACTTGATTTACAAAACTCCAGTGATAAGCAATTGTACCAAGGGGTACAAAAACTATTAGTTTTGATAATGATACCCATTGAGTCTATACCTCAGGTTTATGGATTCTTAGATCCTTCTGAAACTTTGATTTTAGACTTTGGAATTGGTTGGGCTAATACAATAATCGTTGCCCAATTATTCATGGGTTCATACCTTGTATTCTTACTCGATGAATTAGTTAGTAAATGGGGTATTGGTAGTGGTATTTCATTATTTATTGCGGCTGGAGTGGCTCAATCTACTTTCGTAGGTACATTATCTCCATTACCCGTAACTGCTGGTTCTCCTTTGTCATTCCAAAATCCTCCTTCGGGAACATTACCCATGATTTTCTACACTTTACGAACGGCTACAAATTCTCAACTAGTTTCTGAGAATGGTTTCGAATTAATTTTGCTAAACCATGCAAATCCAATCGCTGCTTTAGTGTCATCAATTATTGTGTTCCTAGTAGTTGCTTATGCTGAATCAAGCAAGTTAGAATTGCCGTTAACTCATGGAAAAGTTCGTGGTCATCGAGGACAATATCCAATAAGACTTGTCTATGCAAGTAATATTCCAGTAATTCTAATGGCAGCTCTACTAGCAAACATAAACATGTTTACATTATTATTTTGGAGCCATCCTGTTTTGTCAACTGTACCTATTCTTGGTCGCAATGGCGCTTGGAGTAGAGCACACTGGTTCGGCTCATATGAAGTCGGTGCAACTACACCCTCAGATGGATTTGCATGGTATTCTTCGATGGTCAATGGGGTCGGAGATTGGTTCTTACCGCTGTTGAATCAGACTGGGGATGCTTATGGACATAGTTTGGGTCAATTGATGGTACACGTAGTAGTATATGTTTTCGTAATGACTGCAGGGTCTACAGTTTTCGCTAAGTTTTGGATTGAAACAACAAATATGGGTGCTAAAGATGTTGCAAAACAGATTGAAAGAACTGGAATGCAGATACCAGGATTTAGAAAGAATCCAGTTGTTTTAGAACGTATTCTAGAAAGGTATATTCCGCCTGTAACTCTTTTCTCTGGTGCATTCGTAGGTTTACTAGCAGCAGGTGCTGATCTTCTAGGGACTGTTGGTAATGCTACGGGAACAGGATTACTGTTAGCAGTAGGTATTATTCTCAGAACTTATGAACAGATTCAGAAAGAACAAGCCATGGAAATGCACCCAGTTCTTCGAGAGTTCTTTGGTGCAGATTAAGGAAAAATTCTGCATCGATATAGAATATTTTTTATCATATTTCAATAGTTTATTTTTCGATTTTTCAAACTCTATTACAATTACATAATCGATGTACTGCGCCCCAATACCCATACTTGTTAGTAGGGCATATTGAAATACCCCTTGCCGGTCGGCGACTTGCTACGTTTGGCTGGCGTTGGAGATTGAGCACTTAGTGCGATGAGGTCTTCTATCAGGTCAAGCGTGTGCCGAGGAAGTGCGGCCATGAACTGAGTTCATGGTTATGGAGGTTAACCACAATAACGACTTGACCCCGATAATAGGGGTGCAAGTAAGCAGATATTTCACATTCAAATAAGGAAATGTGTTTCTGCGCCAATTCAATAACAAAGTGACAGCAAATTGCAACCACAAGACTTCGATAGGATACTGTATTTCACAAGAAATCCGGTTGATCCTGCCGGAGGCTACCGCTATTGGAGTTCGA
>CEQN01039254.1_pt1 | contig 69885 bp, 44 predicted proteins | sample 427011 | NCBI WGS metagenome assembly CEQN01 (sample SAMEA2621277, study PRJEB7988) | marine metagenome | biome: marine biome (ENVO:00000447); feature: deep chlorophyll maximum layer (ENVO:xxxxxxxx); material: "saline water (ENVO:00002010), including plankton (ENVO:xxxxxxxx)" | depth 120 m
TTCCAGGAATATTGAAAAGGTTTCTTTGAACATCCATTAGACCACCAATTGCTCTGATCCCATCAGCATCTCCGCCTAAACTAAATTGATTATCATAAAGTGTGACTCCTGAACGGAATACACTGACTGCAGGACAAGTATATTCTCCACCCCAGTATTTGAAGCTAGAACAAGTCCCAGGATTATTTACAGTAACAGTATTATTGGTAAAATGAAGTCTAGAGGCGGATGGTGCAGGACCAGATGTTGATAATTCACCAACTTGAACTGGAGTTCTTGCAGTATCAATAATTGTATTATATTCAGCAATAACATCGAATGAACCGGTTAACCATAGCCCATTCCAACCACCAATTGGTCCGATTTCATTATTGTGAATGTGGACTTTACTCGATTGTACAGTAATTCCTGAGCGATCTGCTACTCCTGAAATTTGGTTGTTATGTAATTCGGCTTCTCCTCCGTCATAGACTGTAATACCAGATCCTTCATCGGTATTGATTTCATTAAATCCCACCTCAAAGGTATAAGCGACTCCCTGAATTGCTTTCACCCCATTAATATCTACGCCATTACAATTTACGTTGATATCAGAATTAGTTAGTATTCCTGATGAACTTACAAAAGCGAATCCATAATCGCCAGTATTCACAGTAGCATCATTAATTTCAATAAATGTTTCTTGAGCCCACAATGTAGGACGTCCTCCATCATTATTCCCACAACCATTATTTGTTCCAATAAAGAATGGAGAATTCATTACTAGAGGAGTAACCTGAGTCCCAGAACCATATATCTGTACAGCAGAACCGCCGACTCCACTTTTACCATCATTACCGGCAATATAAGTACCTCCCTCAAATATTGGTTGTGCTAAATTAGTGGTTAGAACACTGCTAGTATTAATGTTGGTAAATCTCATTTGTGTCAAGGTAGGAGATGCACCATCAATTACCATCGCCCCATACCGCCAACGATTAATTGAATCGATATAGTAAGGTATACCCCAGGCGTCATCTATTGTAATATGTCTAAATCCTGTTTCAGACAAATCAATTGAACTACGAATCAATACTCCTTCAAAGCATGAAGCATCTTCAACTTGTATTTCTTGAGATCCTTGTTTCATACCTTTACATTCTCCTATTTCACTAGAGTTGGAAGGTTCAGTCCAACGTAAAGTAATCCTATTTGCCAGACTTGCATCACCAGAAGAACCACAAGACATTTGTCCTGCACAAAGATTGCCTCTTACATCAAGATGTGTCCCATTAGGGAAAATTACTGTAGTTCCGGGTTGAATAATTAACTTCGCACCAGATGCAATAGTAACATCTCCAGTTAACTGATGAGTTCCTGACCATGTCTCTGAGGTAGTAATGGTTCCAGAAGTAGTTTCATTATTTGCCATCACAGGGCTTGCGGGCCCTACTAGAGCGATTAATACGCTAGATAACATTAGAAATACAAGGAAGGAACTTCTTGCTCGGCGCTTGGACATGTTTTACCGTGTTATGAATCATTTATGAACGATATAGTTACAATGTGCGTTTATGTATCAACAATACGAATTAGTATCAATCTCAAAAGGAAAAAAAGTTATTCCACATTGAAAGAAAAAGCTACTTCCTTAGACCACTTAACAACATCTAAAGAACCATAACCAGAATGTGAATTGTGAGTTTCTGATTCAAAGTTACTTCTGTCAGAAGAAGTTGCTAATGCATATTTAACAAGTCTCATTTCATTTTCATCAATTATACCATCTGATCCTTCAATATTATCTCCAAACTGTTGTAAAATTAATGCCAGTGCACCGGAAACGAAAACTGTTGAGTCACTGGTTCCGGAAGAGTAAGCATATGGTGAAGATAATGTGCTTGAAGCTGTTGAAAATATATTAACACCAGGAGCTACTACTTCGGGTTTCTGATTTGGGAAATTCCTTTCCTCACCAGTTAATGGATCAAAAGTCGAACCAAAAGCACTACTCCCCCAAACTTTTCCCGATTTACTAATTGCTCCAACAGAAATTACACCAGGAATACTAGATGGCTGAGATACATCATTGATTTCAAGGTCAAGTCCAGTATTACCTGCCGCAGCCACGACGAAAATACCAGAATCTAATGCTTCCTGCACCGCTAAATTAGTTTCTGAACTAGTAGTTGAAATATCAGATGGAGAACCACCTAAACTCAATGATATAATATCTACATTCTGTGTAATGCGACACCACCTAATTGCTTGTGCAACTCGGTCTGTGGAACCCGAAGTTCCATCAGAATCCAGTGCCAAGGCAACTGAAAGATCAACTTCTGGAGCTACCCCCTTAGAAGTTCCATTAGAAATTAATATTCCAGCCATTAAGGTACCATGAGAGCTTTCACCAACATCCTTAATCGACTCATGATTACCTCCTAGAAAATCTCTGAAGCCAGATAATTGTTGATGTGAGAAATCGGGATGCTCCATATCAATTCCAGTGTCGACAATACAGACATGCACACCTTGACCGAAATATCCTTCAGATTGTAATTGGCGAATTCCAGAACCTTCGTATGCCCATTCAGAATTAGGAAGTATGGGGATTAAGTATGAATTAACCCAAGGCCATCCTGCAATTAATAATAGGGTGAAAATAGAGAAAAATATAGCGCCAGTCGGATGTTCCAACTTTTTCATAGTGTTTAATGGCCAACGTAATTCTTGTGCTTCCTCATCAGTTAAACCATAGGCAGAACCAGGATAACCCAACGCTTTAGTATCGATAGCAGTTAATATACGATGGTCTTCAGGCTCAGGAAGCAAATCAAGATTATCTAATGACCTCAAAAACAACACTACCTAATATTAGGAATGAGAATCACTATAATAAACCCTGTTCACAAAGTATAGGTCAATATCGTCTATCAAAATGGTGCGCCAGGACGACGTCCGGAACGACCTTTTGTCAAATACAGACCGATTAATACTAATCCTATAACTAGGATATAAGCAATAATATCTGTATTTTCATCATCATCAAGACTTGGAGATCTGACATCAACGTTCATCACTCCCTGCTCTACACCATCACTAATGTGCCATGAATCATCATCAATATTTTCTTCATTAAAACCTGTGGAGTTTATTTCAAGCATGATATAATACTGGTCAACTTCAATATCTGATAAGTCAAACAAGAAACTAAACTGAGTAGATGATTCTGCGAGAATATCCATTGTTGTTGTAGCATCAACTGAGGTAGGAGTATTGCAATCTACATCCTTACAGAGGACTGCATTTAGTTCCACGTTGCTCGCATCTACTAATCCACTATTTGACAATGTAGCAATGTATGTAATTTGTCCACCTGCTTCTGGTTCCCCTCCTCCCAAAGCTTGAATGCCCTCAATCTTCAAAATTGGCTCAGAACTTTGAATATTAATTTCAATAACATCATATGAATTACCAATTTTATCGGACACTGTGACATATATTGAGAACTCTTCATTTGGAACTGCATCACTTGGAGAAACTACAGTAACACTATGAGATGAACTCACAAAACTACCAATAGTATGTGAGGTTGGGCCAGTTCTACTCCAACCCTCAGGTAACTCTGAATCATCAAACTCAAAATCATATTTTTCATCCCCATTTCCAGAATTTGTAAACTCAATTGGAATTGAAATTAATTCACCAGGAGAAACTCCATATGAATCAGCCATTGGGTTAGTAAGTTCAAAACCGTGTATTTGCGGGACACGGACGATTAGGTCATGTGTTTCTAAATAACCATCCAATGTTGAAATACTAATTGTGACTTTATGACCATCCTCAAAAGAATGAGCTGCAGATTGATTAGGCGGAGTAACACGAACATTCAGATTATTGAAATATAGAGTATTATCCAAACCAACTTCAAACTGGGATGAACTTGTCCAATTACCTGAGCCATTATTGAATTCAACGGTCCATTCTGAGCTGTCTGTTCCCGAGACAATACCTCCAACTGTATACACATCAAATGATTCATGTCCAAGGTAATCTACACCAAGAGTGAAATCTACCGGGACAAAGCCATCTGTTTCGTTCAGAACTAGATAAACATCTCCCAATGAACCAATATAGTTTTCGTGTCCAGAGGTTTCATTCAGCGTAGTAACCTCTATTTCATGATTTGAAACTCTATTGAATAATAGATTCATAATTGGAGATTCTTGACCTGAATAAACATCAACACCTCTTCCAGCTGTGAATTCCATGATCAATCCTCTCTGTTCCACATCGAAGTCTCCTGAGAACTGAACATTACCATTAGGAAGTAAAAGTTCTAGGTTTCCAGTTTCACCTACACTTTGTAACCATTTCATACCAAATCCAATATCAATCAATAAACTAGCATCCGAAAATTCTCCAATATTACGTGAATTACCGTCATAATCTAACCATTCTGTTTGAACCTCAAGAAGTCCTCCCCGTGTTAATTCCATATCCAAATTATTTGAATTGCCTGTGACATCAACATCCATCAGACCCATAATAACTAGATCTTGGTTTGGTACACTAGCACTTACAATCCACAATCCCGGTTCTAGTTGAGAAGACCAACTACCTGACCAACCAGTACTTCCATCATCAACTATTTCGATTATTACATTGTCTCTTACTAAACCATCTGTAGGCATAATCATCAATACAATATCTTCGGTTGGGATACTAGAGATACCAAGGTCATATGTGATGTTTCCATACACGTCAACTAAACCAGCAATTAATTCTAATTCGACATCATTTGGAGAGTCTGAAAGTACTACACTTTCATTGATATCCTCAAAACCATCATAATTTGTTTGAATTTGCCAACTCGTGTTGTAAGGTACAAATAATTCCCATTCTCCCGTGTCATCGGTCATCATTGAATATTCAGTTGTATCTGAGGTAGTAGTGAAAGTCATATGAACTTCAGAGATTCCTTCACCAACATTTGAATCGTTATTATCATTGAGATCCCAAAAGACAGTTCCGGTCAAGGCTACGTACAGATTAGCTTGCAGATCGAAATAATTCTCACCTACATCAATCGTAATCGGGTAACTATCTACAATCCATCTCTTACCATCTTCAGTGTAATTAAGAGAAACTATCCAATCTCCGGGCACTACATTAACAGTAGTAGAACCACTACTATTCGTAGCTTCTATACTAAATGAGCCTAGATTTTCTGCAGATTCCATCAATAAACTAACTCCAGAAAGAGGGGATTCAGAAGAATCTACAGATAAATTGAATGAAATCTCTGCGAGTTGACTTGTAGTGAAAATCAAATTATCGTCTGAAATATCAGAATCAACAGATATCAAATCTCTCATTCCTTCTCTAACATCGTTAATTATAATCTCAGTTGTGGCTATCCAATCGCCCTGTGGGAAGAAATCAATAATAGTACCATTAGAATCAGTTGTCCTAGAGAGAACCCAACCATTTTCAACATTAGTGAATCTAACCAATTGTTCAGATAGTAGCCCACCACTTTCATTCGTGAATGACATTTCTACTTTCCATTCAGGATCAAATCCAATACTTCTTGAGATATTTGTTGAATCTATTCCTACTCGAACATCTACATCACCACTCATTATTCTGGTCCCGAATAAGTCTCCAGATGTTGGATCTGCAATTTCTACAGAAATCCTGTAAATTCCTGGTTCAACTGGAACCTGTGCAACTCCATCATCAACCCAAAAACTCGATGAAGTATTTATTTGGTAGTCAATCCCGTTAACTAGAGATATTAAGCTGAAATCATAGGTTACAGGAGTACCATTAGAAACATTATTATCGGCAGAATTATCGAGGAAGAAATCGATAGTCAATAAAGAATCTTCTGGATAAATTAATACTTCAACTGTATTATTGTTATTGTCGACATTTGTAGTATTAGTTCCTGAGTTAATTTCATCAGATAAAACTGTGAACTCCCATGTACCTTTAGGTAGAACCATGCTAAAGAAACCACCATCATTAGTTTCGGAACGCCATGTGACTTCATGTTCATCACTTTGTGCCACTACCGTAACTGGATCCCAACCACCTATCTCTGAGTTGAATAGATTATTTTCTCTATTGACGCTCACTGAGCCGTCGATTGCTTGTCCCGGACGAGCAACCATAGTAATTTTTTCCATATTTTCTTCAACTGTGAACTTTGTTCCATTTACAAGTTTCAAATCAACTCCCAATTGAGCAATGGCATCGACTTCAGAACCTACGGGTAAAACAATACTAAATGTTCCATCAGATGATGTCTCGACTGTTGTACTGAAATCATCCCAATAAAATTCAATTGGAACGAAATCTAATACTTTGTCAGTATCAATAGTATCTGAATCAACATTTTCATCATAATATAGTGTACCATTTACAGTCTGACTTGTATAGAAATTATATGTTTCAATGAAATCAGAATCTGCAAATACTTCAATTTCTTCCCATAATTGTTCAGTTTCAGATAATGTATAATTTAAAATCCATATACCAGGAGTCAATTCAACGTAATAATGGTTAGATGAATTGTCAAATAATGTATCTACAGGGGATCCAGAACCATTCTTTAGATTAAAGGTCAGTTCAAGCCCTCCAACAGTAGTATCAATACCGTTTTCAGATTTAGTGAGTTGGAAAGTTAAATCTGTGGTTTGTGGTATTGGTGATGGTAGAATAAATGAGGATTCATCGTTAGAATCAACGGTAAACTCTAATGTTGATTCTGAGAAATTATCATCATCAATATCAATAGTTGCAACATAGGAACCTGGCATAATAGGGCCAAACTCAATCTTAGATCCTGTAAGTACATCATTTTCGTAAGTTAATTGAGGATGAATATAGCATGGTGCGTATTTTACAACATCACAATCTCCAATTTCTTCAACATTTGAAGAAGATTCTACATTTTCCAGAAGAACAATTGAATCAAGATAGTTACCTGAAGTATCAATCAATGAGCCTGTAATTAACCCTCCAATAATATCTATCTCATTTGGAATTGCTGAAACAGATTGAGAAATTGTAAATCCATCATTAATTTCAACTCGTGTTTCATCACTGAAAATAACTGCAACGTCATAAGAACCTGGTATTGCATCAACTACATGGAAAGTACCTGGTTGGACCATTACGCCACTAAATATTCCCATCCCTGAGAAAGTACCAGTTGCATTAATCGTACCATAACTTTCCAAACTACTATCTGATGTATCAGCAGAAAATACTCCTGAACCAATTAGAGTTGATTGAACTAACTTCTGAGTAAATGATGCTACGCCATTAGCAGTAAAACGACCGCTCGCGTTGACTATCCCATCTAGTAGGTAATTACCATCATTTAGGATACACAAAGTATTATTTTCTGGCATTGTTTCATTTAATCCACAATCGACTATTTCTGATATATCATCATTTATTTCGCCATCAATTATTCCTTTACCTGCAAACTCTCCTTCACCAGTAACACTATGGTTGTTAAATACGGTTTGAGTATAATTACCTGTGAAATCCGATACAGTTGCTATGGACGAAGTAATTACATTACCTTCTCCAGTAAAAGTAACTTCACCAGTCCCTTCAAATCGGAGATTGTCGCCCACAATAGAACCATTAGAGGTTGAAACTAGATATGGAGATGTTTCAATACTATCCCACGAAGGTGAAAGTTCGATAGTGGCGTCATCTAAAGAGTCACCAGAAAATAATTCTGAGCCAGCCCAAACTAATCTTCCGGTTGTGGAAACGGGACTAACCGAAATAGATACAGGAATTATTTCATCGCCATTACTATGACCGTCATCTCCTGAAATGTTGACAATAGTCTCTGAAAGCCAGGTTGAACCAGAAACATTACCCAGAATGCCAGTTATTGGATTCAGAATTCGAACTCCTGAGGTTTCACTCTCGAATATATCGCCTAAAGTCTGCCCAACATTTGAAGTCATAATTTGAGTCCTTGCGGCTTCAAGGTTAGGTTCCCCGAAGAATGCAGTTACGCGAATCTTGCCGGCAGGAGCTAGGAAACTGAAATCACCATTTGAATCTGCATCAGTGGTCCCTATAGGTATCCAATAGGTCCTTTGATCTCTATCTGTAACTTGACCATCGATTTCTATTTCATCTCCACTGAAAGCATCCCTTTCAATCAAAATACGAGCATTAGGCACTGCACCAATTCCGTCTAATTCAACAGTACCTTCAATTGTAGCACCGCTGTAGTATTTCATAACTTTAACTTGAGTATTAGCACTTCCGATACCTAAATTTTCACATTCAGAATCTAATTGAGTCCCATTTTCATCGGTCTCACAATCAGGAGTATACCAGTTTGAAAGCACGAGATGGTTCATCATAGCACCAGGAAGAGGGTACGCATTTTCTAGATATGATCCAGGAGCACCTGAGGTGTAGAAATGAGGTGCTGGTTGTTCCGCATCACCAGGTAGTCCTAGAGTAGAACTTCCATATCCAACATAAATTCGAGCAACCATTGTGTCGAAGAATTCAGGTTGATGTTGATAATCAATATCTACCATTCTTATCATCTCATTTACATCTGTTAAGGCACCCGATTGTTGCCTTATTACATCATTAAGGTACTCATTTTCATATTCCTCACCTGTCCGAGGAATGATAGGACCATCTCCTCTCTGTGTTTGATAAACAGACGAGATATAAGTTTCAGTATCTAATCCAGATAATGAAGTAGGAGCATGGAAAATTCCTGTAGTTTGACCTTGATGATAACTGTAATCTTCATAATACTGTCCTCCGAGTGGATATAGTCGGTTATCGACTGCAAAATATCTAATCTCATTATTTCTCGATATCATATCGCCAAGAACTCCACCGTAGTTTTGGACTTCGTATACTAGTTCAGTAGACATATCATGATATAAATCATTGATTTCTTCTGTATTAAAAATCTCTAGTAGTAAAGCACGACTCAATGCTAACTTTGCGTTTACTCTGTGTAATCCACTAGATACGTCGTCAAAGTCCTCAATTAAATCAGGAGTATACCTGTAACCAGATATATCATAGTACTGAATTACTAATTCGCCTTCTCTTACTCCATCTTTGTATCTATCTAATTCTGAGACCGAATTCCTAGCATCATTGAAACTCGCAATAGCGGAATCCTCATCATTATGACCATCAGAGATGACTTCTCCATCATTTAGTACCATCCATTCTTCAGAATCGCTAGGAATTCCATTTGATTCCAATAAATATCCACGTAATAGTTCATAATCGCCATCGATTGCTACAACTGACATTGATCTATCAAGAACAAAATTTGAATCACCCATTCCTAGACTCATGATTGAGTCAAATTCATTAAATTGTTCCTGGTCCATATATTCTTTATCTAACAGCAAACTGCTGAATGAAGTAGTGAATCCAGATTGATCATTCGATCTTCTATCTCCTTGAGCTAATGTAGTTATGAATAAAGAAACTGTATCTTCTTGACTGGCAGAAAGTAGCATTGCTCCACTATTTGGTATTCCAGACTGGAAATTGTCTGCAACGGTAGGATGCTCACCTTGAGCAAGTGCTTGGAAACCATAATCCCACCATGATACGAAAGCCGGTCGTTCTGAAAAACTGACGTCAGTATCTTGTTCAGATAGCCATTCATATGCTAGATTCCAAGAACCTGAGTTGAAACCAGGGCCGAAAGTACCCATGTACCACAAGTCACTATTCGCATCGTAATTCTCACTATTCAAAAGTGAAAAACCTAGTACTTCTTGCCTGAGAATATCTGGAGTGATATCATGAATTGTTTGATCGACATCAGAAGCAGATTGTTCTCCACGAGGTATTCCTGAATCTATACCATAGGTCATGTGTTGAGAACAAACTAACATCAAAACAATCATCAGAGCAGGAACACCAGGATGTCTTCTTGAAGCAGTCCAGTTAGACCAAAATCTAGATCTGGGTGTTGAAATTCCTGATTTTCTTCGTTCTTTGAGGAATCCAGAGAAATTAGCATAATTCCACATCATTGCTATTCCTATACCTCCAACAACTGAAATTGCAGGAGTTGCGTTGAAAATAAATCTTCCAGCAGACCAAGCCATGTAAATTGCGATCAGAACCCATAATCCAAGAAGGATATCGCTTTGTTTTTCTTTTCTTGCACCTCTCCACAAAAGCATTACTGCTACGAAAATCGCGATCAATGAAACTATTGGCCCATAAGATGCGAATAGAACTCCTCTACTTGGAGCCTGGGCCTCTCCAATTGTTCCGAATATCTTATTCTTTGAAAAGTAAAACCCTCCTGTGAATAAAACATCCCATCCATCGTAAATATTTGCTTGTTGAAGAGCATATAATATTGCTAAAATTGAACCCATTAATACTCCAGTGCTACCTAGCACCAACAGCCAAGGTTTATCTCTGTAGGAAGAAGAAACCCATCCAAGAGCAAGAGTGAATCCAATAATGTAAAACATAGGCTGAAATCCACTAGGGTCGAAAAGTAAGTTTAGCCCTGGCCAGCAATAGAAAGGCAATGGAATTACGAATGCTGTAAGCATCATTTGTAATGCTGCTGCAGTAATAGGAAGGCTGTCTCTACGACGGAACATATTGAAGAAAATCTGGAATGCAAAAGCAATGAATAAAATTCCAGGACCATAAACGAATCCTTTCCATCCTAAAGCAACTACTGCGAATGATACACCAGATAATGTAGCATTAGACATAACAATTGGATTAATTGACCACATCTGTCTAATTCCCGCTATAATATAAAGTGGACTTAAACTTGGATTCTGGAACAGTCTCTCATTCTTTAGTTCATCCATAGCCTTGACCCAATAATAAAATGCAATAGCTAAAAATAACATTGCGAATGCGTCGTGATCTGCTAATCCAAACGTAGAATGCCCTATATGACCAGGCATTAATGCGATTAACCAAGCTGCAACTATTCCTGCCATATTACTGTGTAATTTTCTAGCAAGGCCAGCAATCGGTAATACAATTAATGCTCCAAAGATTGCAGGCAAAGAGGCAACACTCCACCATACAGATGTCTCTAAAGTCATTCCAGATAACCATGAAAGGAATAACCCGCCAAGTGCCAATGACCATGAAAATAGAGGAGGTCTTGGGTTTATAGCTACCATAGGGTATGCCCTATCTGCATCAATTATGAGATGACTCTTTTGAAGTACGACGTAATCTACAACTCTCTTCATGTACCAAGGGTCAGATCCTCCGGACATGTCCCATAATCCGGTTCCAGATGCATTCATTGCGGGCAGGACGTTCCATCCTGTTCGAACCGCTAAGCCTATGATTAGCGCTGAGCCTACCAAAATACCATACGAATGTTGACTCCACCATTTGCGAAATTCTGAGTGTTCTCTACGAGGAGATATGTCTCCAAATACACCACGTCCAGCTACCATCATTGCACCAACATTTAACCAGAAAACAAGTAAAAACCAGGTGAAAAGGCTAACATTATCATCACCATTCAAGGTAGATAGAGGTAGCTCATTTCCAATTTCTTGTAAATGAGCCAGAGTGTACATTAACCAATTTAGGCCTACAACTGTGCCTAAAACATGCCATCTTTCTGAATTACAAAAGGAAACAAATAGAACAACAATTGAAGCAAATAATGCCCAGACCGTTCCTAAGTAATGATGATTATTAAATGAAATTACATCATCTATAGTACTCAACCAGACTAATGGAATTAGATTAACTAAGAATATTATTCCTGCAGTTATCAAACCCGAGTTCGGCATAATTGAGGGAATATCTCGAAACCACGGGCCTTGACCCGGATTTGTTAGTCTGCCTCTAATTGCTAAAGTCACAAGTACCCCTAGAGTAATTGATGCAATCCAAAATGCGAAGAATACCGAAGCTATTGAGCCCCGGGTTATATCAATTAATTCATCAGGATTACCACTCCATGAGGAAACATCTAAATTATAACCAGTAGCGAAAGAGATAGCTAAATGGAAACCAATTATCATAGAAAGTAATATTGATGACTCTTCATTCCAATTATTCCTATCTAAGAAAAGAGTGAATACAAATACAAACGCAAAAGTAAAACCTTCCATTGGAGAAATTGTAGTAAAATCTGGTAATAAAATTGACAAGATAACTACCACTAATGAGCTAAGGATTAGTTGAGAATTACTTTTTGAGGATTGATCTACAAAGATTCTACCGATAAACGCGGCAAAAGCAGCGATAATCGGTAGGATCAGGATGTCAGCATATCCGTCATTTTCAATTCCACCATTTGCGAAATCAGCCCCCAAGAAGAGTACCATCAAAGTTGCTAGTACAGCAGGGACTGGAAGTAATTTCTCTGCAGAAAGTCCTCCCTTTGTCGCATCATTATCATCGTTCATTATTCATCACCATGTTGTCGAGCCTGCAGGCTCAGAGTTCCGGCGAAAATTGAGGATGTTATAACCGTTAGTGGGTTAACAGTTTTCAGATAAAAATAAAATAACGACAAATATTGTCCTCAGAGCCCTCTATGACCTATATCTTTTCTGAAATAAGAACCCTCTAATTTTATGTTCTCAATCACTTCGTATGCGGCTTCGACAGCAGTAACTAAGTCAGGTGCTATTCCTGTTGCTGCAAGCACGCGACCACCATTAGAGATTAATTTACCATCATTAGAAATTACAGCGCCAGCAAAATGTACAAAGGCGCTAATTTCCCCTTCCTCAATCTTTATTTCTGAACCTTGAATATCTCTCCCTGTAATTGAACTGTTAGGATATCCTTCTGAAGATAAAACAACAGTAGCTGAGGAATAAGAGAATGTTGTAAAATCATATTCAGAAATTTTACCATTCGCACAAGAAAATAATAATTCTCCTAAATCGCTGGAAATTAATGGCAGCGTTACTTGTGTTTCTGGATCACCAAAACGAACATTAAATTCTACTACAAAAGGTGCTCCATTCTCATCAATCATCAAACCCACATATAGACAGCCACGGTAAGGAACTTCTTGATTCCTTAGAAAATGATGCATTGGCTCAATAATCTCAGAAATTGTTCTCTGTTCTACTGCCGGAGTATATACCGGTGCCGGGGCATAAGCCCCCATACCACCTGTATTAGGGCCATTATCCCCATCCAAAAGTCGTTTATGATCCTGACTTGCAGGCAGACAAACATACCCCGATTCGTCCATAACGACTAGAACAGATGCTTCTTCACCATGTAGAAACTCTTCAAGAAGTACTTTCCCATCCATTTCAATTCCGTCTCTCAAAGCATTATATGCTTCATCACGATCGGTTGTTACAATTACTCCTTTACCGCCTGCAAGAACATCTCTCTTGACAACCCAAGGAGGAGAATAAGTATCGAGAGATTCATTAATTCGATTCAGATTCTCGATTAAAATTAGTCCTGCAGTAGGCACCTTCATAGATTGCATAATCTCCTTTGCATACAATTTCGAGCCCTCAAGATTTGCACCTTTTGAATTAGGGCCAAAACAAGGTATTCCTTCCTCGGAAAGTCTGTCAGATAACCCTGCAACTAGAGGAGCCTCTGGACCAACAACTACCAAATCAATCTTCAAAAGTTTAGCTAAATTAATGATACCTTCAATATCCATTGAATCAACTTTATGATTAGTCCCGGAAATTGCCGTCCCAGCATTCCCTGGACATGAATGGACATGATTTACAGATTCACATGCAGAGAGGCTTAGAGACAATGCATGCTCTCTACCGCCACTTCCTACAACTAGAATTTCCATACCTGACATACCTAACCCGATGAAGTCTAGGAATTAAATGAATTCTAATGCCATATTGTAAAATAATCTAATATGGAACTTCTTTTAGTCCAACTTTATATCCGAAAATATTGAAAGCACGGTGAATAATAGGAGTGACGATTAAAAGAAAAATTATTTCTTCTATTAAATCTGGATGAGTTATAACCTGGCCATCAAATAGGACAAAAGCAGCGATGAAGATAGCAATTGCAAACGGTACTGTATCAAGGAGAGGTGCTTCTGAACTTTCATCACCTTCTCTTTTTAATCCTCTTCTGCGCTTGACAAACGAACCGCACATATCTCCTATCATACACGAGAAACCCAGTATGAAACCCATTGTAAAGGCTGCTAGAGATGAACCAATTTCTCCTTCAAAAATCCAGAACCAATCACTAGAATCTGCATAAATAATTGGGTCAATGAACGGCACTTCAGTACCATTATTATTCCAAAGATTGTGGGCGAGAGTAAACAATATTCCACTTACTATACCACCTCCAATTAGTCCATTCCAGGATTTACCATCTCCAAGTATTCTATTTCCATCAGAGTAATTTTTACCGCCGTCTATTACTATAACTGGCATCCCAGTTTTATCAGGTATCCATTTTCCAAATAACATTGCTCCAGTATTAGCTAAATAAGCTGAACCATACATCAATAAAACACATAGTACATTTACAAAAAATGATACTATTCCATCTGTTTCGAAAGGACTTGAAGAAATATCCACAGTCCTCCGAAAAGACCTCTGGACATGAAACATTCCCTCATGGCGCCCAAGTATTAATTTCCTATTGACTATTCGCAGCATACATGACTGACGGACTGAAATTGAAAACTGGATTCACCTCAATATTACTAATTCTAGTTTTTTTCTCTATGCCCGCTGTTGCTGACAATCATCAAGGAGACATAATCATTGATGAAATTGTAGAATGGACTACTGACCAGGAAATTAATCAAAATATTCATATTACTAGCGATGGAAAATTAACAATTAGTTCTGTAATTACTTTTTCCTCATCATCTACCATAATTATTGACCAAGGCGGCGAAATTAAATTAATCGGATCCTCTGAATTAATCTCTGAAAAAAGAGCTACTTCTCTAAAAACCCTAGGAATGATTGATGAAGTTAATAGATCAAAAATCATTATTCCTACTTCAATGCACAGTGGAGAAATAAATGTTATTATCAATGCCGAAGAAGGGGCATTTTTAGATGGTAGTAATGTCTACATAGATGGTTCGGAACCAATATTGATGAGTGGAATGAATTTCTCAGTCACTATTCCAGAAGGGCAAGATGATACTACTCTCGGCTTCACTGGTTACGGACAGTTTCCAATCATTAAATCCATTATTCTTGAAACCGATACAGGAAATTTCGAATACAAGGCTAATGAATTACCATACCAAAATATGTTGCTTCATGGAGATAATGGACTTACAATAAACTCAGCGGGAAAAATTGAATTGGTAGAAAATTCAACATTATATGGTGTAAATATAATCTCAAGTGGTGAGATAATAATAAAAGAAGGGATAATAAAAGATAGTTCTCCAATGATTTTGACAGCCGATAGTTCATCACTAGTTATTCAGAATAGTGAGATTTCCGGTAGTAAGGATGATCACTATGTCCAAGCTCAACCTTATTCTAATATTGATTGGGGGAATTCAGAAGATGGGACCACAGTATCAATAAAAGGTCATTTAATAGATAGATGGGAGAGAGTAATTTCTAATCAAAAAATTATTTTCGATTCGGTAGGAGTCTACTTTGGCATTATTGGAACTGGCCCTAACGGGCCATTAGAAATCACAAATTATAGTGGATCAGATGGTAAATCTGTAATTAATGATGGAGGAGATTACAGAACAATAGAAATTGGATGGGCTAATGGAGAAGTAACTACTGAAAACGCAGTAATTTCAATAATTGAATACAGAACGGCTTGGAATACAGAATCTAGTGAAATTACGAATTATGGCCCAACAGATATCGAATTGACATGGGAAAAGGAAATAGATTTGACTTCAATCAATGTGCCGGATATTGAGTGGGTTTCCCTCACAGTGAATGTCGAAGATTCTGAATCGGATAGCGAAATTCGAACTGGAGTTGCTCAACAGATTTCTGCAGTTCTAGCCAATAGAGGTACTGCTTCTGCTAATCTATTCTTTGATTGTGAAATAACTGAGACTGGAATGTCAGCAGATATTGGAGGGTATCAGAATGTAATAATTGACGCCGGAGAAGAAATAGAAGTTTTCTTTGGTTGGAGGAATATTGATGCTGGAATATTTGGCTTGACATGTGAAGTATTAACACCTACTCAATTGGTAGACTTTGAAAATTCACAAGCATTCGGAGGGGGTCAAATATCTACTGAATCTATCACCTGGGAAGAAATCAATGATGATAGTTTCAATATGATTCCTATTTTAATTGTAATAATAATTTCTATGATTTCAGGAGGAGTTTACTTTGTTCACAATTTATCTAGGAATGCTGAACAAACTGCTGAGATTCTTGAAAATTATAATAAAGAAACTGGAGATTATTCGAAATCTTTAGATGAAGACTAATTCAAATATCTAAAACTACCTGAGCTACCCAACCAGGTCCCTCAAAAGTAGGGATATTTGGATCGACTCCATTTACAATCTCTCCACTTTTTATTTCTCTGAACACTAGTTCATGTAAGGTAACTGCCTTGATTTCAATTTCACGATCTACAAATTCAGAATCAACCCAAGAAACATGTGCCGATATTGAGGATTCATTTATCTTGACAGCTGAGTCAACTAGCCATTGATTCTCAACTGACCCCTTGTAGAGTACTTCTTCCAAAAATTTGACAAGCCCCCTTTCTAGATCATTATTCTTAATTCCAACAGACCAAACACCGCTGTATCGAGTTAAATGATTTAATGATTCGGGGTTTTTATCTTGCAATTGTATTGATTGTAAACCGGAAACGGACTCAGAAATAGCACCCTCCGCGGAAGAAGAAAATGCTCTAATTCCAATATCAGCAGTAGTTGGAAGAATCCACCAAGACATATTTAGCTTCACTCAAATTGATTGCATAATTCACCCTGACTAGGAAAACTCACAGGATCTTTTGGATTCGTATTCCATTTATTCTCACACTTATTCAGTGAACCATCTCCATCTGAATCAATGTTAGCATCTGCGGCATCGAATGGATCAAAATCGAAGAAATATTCCCATCCAGCCCACATACCATCTCCATCTTGATCTTGATGGAAAACTTCAGAACCATCAAACCATTGATCACCATCAGTATCATTCAAAATCGGACTTGTCCCATTTTGCATTTCTTCAAAGTTTGTATAATTTTCAAGATCATCATAAAACCTCTGACCATAATCATTCATCGGATCAATATGACATTCTGCATTCTGAGGATCATCCCAACCAGGACAATAACGATACAAAAGGTTTGTTCGATTGAGACCATCTCTATCAAAATCTTCCTGTCCATCATCTATTCCGTCTAAGTCAGAGTCTATCATTGCTGGATCCATTGGACCTCTAGCACCCAATGCATTGAGTGAGTTATTATCCACTATACCCAAGGAAATAGCTTCTCCTGAGTAAAATACTTCCCAACCATCTGGAAGCTTATCTCCATCGGTATCGTCATTGACAGGATTTGTATTCCATCTGTCTGGAGCTTCTAACTGATTCATTAGTGTATCATTATCAATATCATAAATGTTATCTGTTAAAGAACCGTAAGCAGGATCCAAAGCCCATCTACCATTATTTGGTATCACGAATCCAGACAAATTCATCTCATGTAAGAAATATTTCGGATCCATTACTCCATCTCCATCTCTATCGCCAGATGTGGAGAAACCTTGTACATAATTCGTCCAAACCCAGCCACCAGGGCCTAATCCGCATTCAAACATGTTATCGCATCCAGGAGGTAGCCAATTAGTACTACTAATCCATAAGCTGTGACTATTTGTATTCTGCTGGATAGAAAATACCTGCATTTCCCAACCATCAGGTTGCCCATCTTCATCTGTATCATTAATCAATGGATTTGTGGCTGCTTGCCACGGTCTTGGGATAAACAATACTTCGCCTCCATCGTCTAATCCATCGCCATCACTATCAGCATTATTTCCATGAGTAATGTACTGGTCTTGGCCGTCTACTACTTCTTCACCATCAGCTAATCCATCATTATCTGTATCAAAAGAAGAGGCATTAGTAAAATATTTCTCAGTGAGATTCCAATAAAATCCATCCATAGCTTCTGTAAAGTCTTCTAAACCGTCACTATCTGTATCTCTATCTGTTGCATTTGTGAACGTCTCATAATACTCGACAGCATCTGAAAGGCCGTCACTATCCGTATCGAAAACTCCCGGATCACTTCGAACTAATACGTCTTTGACTCCATTATCAACTACCCGAATTGTCCAACCAATTACTTCTATTCCATCAATTAAACCGTCATTATCTGTATCGGCTACGAGAGGATTGGTCGATCTTCCATCTGTAATTCCATCACCATCTCTATCCCTAGCGTTATACTCATCCAAGTTAGTAAATCTTTCATGCTGTTCCACTACAATAGCTAAATCTTGTGTCCTAGTGAGAACTTCATCTCCAACATTAACATTTATTTCATAAACCCAACCTTCAGTTTGAGTTTTAATTGGAATATTTACATAAACGCTATTTTGAACAGTTCTAACCCAAAGAATAGTCTTATTGACAGGTACATATTCTCCCAATTCAACCGAAATCAAATGAACTGTACTAACTCCAACAAGTTCGTCATATCTAACCCCTCCATCGCCATCTGAATCATAACCATCGAAGTCAGGATCTTCTAGAGCATTAGCACCATCGTCATTAGGATGAATCCCATTCAAATGTTCCCAGCCATCAGGCATTCCATCATTATCAGTATCAGAATTTAAAGGACTGGTGAAATTTTCTGGACCCCACGTGTATGCGACTTCGTATTCTTCAACATTGTTGAGACCATCTTCATCCCTATCACCATAAGCATCTGTTGCATTGGCTGGATTTAGGAATCTCTTATTTTCTTGATCGAGTGCGTAACAGTACTCATAACCATCAGGCATTCCATCCCCATCCGAATCCCAGTCCCCAGGACCATTTAGGCGGCCATCTCCATCCATGTCTTCTTCAAACCAGGTCATATCTCCTGGGCCACTCATGTATTCATGATATGGCGCTTGCAATGTCAAGGTACCAAATTGAATAACGCCGCAATGAACTGATAAATCTATATTTCCAAATGCAATTTCATACCTATCAGCAATCAAATCTCCATCACTATCTTCTTCCAAAGGATTGGTATCATATCTTTCTTCAACATAATTCCTCAGACTGTCAGGTTCTGGTTGTTCCAAATCTAGTAATGCGTCACAAGAATGACCGAATTGATTACCCATCGCATCAAAGGTACTAGCACCGATATCTGCTTTTATTTGCGCCTTAACTTCCGGAGTTAGGATGTAGCAATCCCAGTTCCCATCAAGTGGATCGAGAAGTTTAATTGGCCCTTGAGGAGTCTCTACAGTGTACGTGTACAGAGATTCCCAACGATCATTCAACCCGTCTCCATCTGAATCTTGAAGATTGGGATTTGTTCCAAGTTCTGCTTCATCCATATTGATTAATCCATCTCTATCAGGATCTCCAAAGGGACCATTATCAGGGTTAGGAAATGTCTCATTCAATTCAGTATTTTCGTCATTTTCATCCGGATTGGTAGTTTGCGGATCGGGCTCAGCGGCTTCACCACTATCTAAAGGATCAAGCCCATTGTCAATCTCCCAACCATCTTCTAAACCGTCATTATCGGTGTCCGAAAGTCTCCAGTCGGTTCCATAGAGTGTTTGTTCCATTCTATCAGGTAATCCATCACCGTCAGTATCTTTTCCTTCGATATGAATTTCGCTATCAGAAGTTTCTATGTCTAACGAGCCGTCTTCCCATCCAGAAACTGTAGCCAAACCTGCTCCAATAATTGTGTAAAATCCTGCTAAAATCAAGGTTGCAGCAATGGCCGCAACGGCATATTGGTTGTGTGTCAAAGCCAATTTATCACCTCGCGCCCCCTAGGGGGCGTACAGTTGACTTCAAGATATGATATAATGTTTCATTACTGATGTGCTGAGATTAGTTACGAAGAAATTTCATTTAGAGATACTAATCTAACAATATTACAATTATTTTTAGAAGAAAAGCTACTCCTAACACTACGACCATTTGCCCTCTCCCAGCAACCACTCATTACACCACAAAATAACGCTGGATGAAAGCATGAAGTAAAAGAAATTTCTATACCTCCAAAATCATCAATGAAATCAATTGATTCTATCCTACCAAGTCCTTGCTTCGCCAGATGACGTTTACTGGCATTAATCCAATCTTTACCTCCAGAAATCAAAATATGATGACCTTGATTGTAGAATATTTCTCTAATAGTATCTGAAAAAATACTCCACAATAAACTTCTTTTTTCATCAATTCCTTCCCATTGATAACAATCATCACGGCTCTCAAATATTTCATTTAAATAAGGAAGGAAATAGTTTTCAAAACGAAGTATTGTATCCTGATTAATCATTGCAAATCTTCTACCCATAATAGTCCAATTTTTCCCAAAATCAATTTCTAATGAGTCCCAGAAATCATGAAAATTTCTTTCTAAAATTTTCGGTTTATCATGGAACCAATTTAGATTAATTATTTTTGGAGAAGGTATATCCATATTGTCTTGAGACATCATTAAAATCAAACTCTCAGACTTATTTTGATTCCATCGAAATCTATGTCTTTTACCAGTAGCTTTTTCCCAATTAGCAGAGAAAATTCCCGAACATAATGGGCCATTGAGCGGATATTTAATCAGAAATCTAATTTCATCATTATCATCAATTAATTCAAAATCTCCGAGGCCTCTTTCGAACCAATCGATTCTAGTTTTTTTCCATCTTTCAGGATTTCTTCCTTTTGGAAAGGAGGTTCTTGATATTGAAGAAATCCATTCTTCTGATTCGGATGATGCATGGGCCAATCGGCGACCTAAACTAAGTCCACTCCTCTTCTCAATACCTGAAATAAATAAATCAAAAAGAATTGCATCAACCCTCCATACTGGATGGAAAATTTTCTGGGAGTCCAAGATTAAACCACATTCACTAGGAATCCATCGTTTTTTGATATTCAAAAGTAAGGATTCATCCTTATTGTTACTAGCAAAAAACCTCATGTTATCAACTACTCAAGAATCTTTCAATTCTTCGAAATGCCTCTTCAAGTACTGGAATTGGGGGCAGACAAACCATCCTAAAATGACCAGCCCCAAATTCAGGTGAAAAACCTGAACCATGAACAACTAATACATGTTCCTGATGCAATAAATCTAGCACCCATTTCTTATCATCTATTTGATGTTCAGGTTTTGTTAATCTAACAAATAAATAGAATGCTCCTTTGGGACTTTCACATGAAAGACCATCAATTTCATTAATTCTTTTTAGACAATAATTCATTCTATTTTCAGTTAATTTACGGTGTTCATTAAGCCATTCTTTAGATTCTTTAAGTCCTGCTAGATATCCATACTGTGCAGGAGTAGATGCGCAAAGACGACTCCTTAGAATTCTTTCTACACCATCCCTAACTAATCTGAGAACATTATGAGGATCATGCCAAGCCATATATCCTATTCTCCAACCAGGAGCAAAATATACCTTAGAGACCCCATTTAAACTAATTACAGGTACATTCTTAGAAAGAGAGGCGACTGAGACAAAATTTTCTGAAAAATCCAAACCATCATAAATCTCATCAGCAATTATTGTACAATTAGGCCATTCCTCAGCAATTTTAATTAATTCTTTAATCTCACTTTCTGTGGCTATATTACCTGTAGGATTATTTGGATTAATTAACACTAATAATTTAACTGAATCATTCATTTTTTTATTAATATCTTCCAAATCAATTTTCCAACCTTCAGATGATTTAAGCCTATATTCTACTGTCTTGGCCCCGTACATCTGTGGATAAGCCATGTATGGTGGATAATGAGGACCTGGTGCTAGTACAGTATCATTTTCTTCTAAGAATGCTGCAAATAGGATTTGCAGAGCCTCTGTAACTCCATGAGTTACATATACATCATCCATTCTGCATTTCCAACCTTTAGATTTTTCCGATTCGGAAATTGCTATTCTTAATTCATCTAATCCATAAGAGGGTCCGTAACCATTGTCTTGCCTTTCCAAGGCGTTCTTATATTCATTAATCATATGATCAGGAGTTGGTAGACCATCATATGCCAGAGGATCTCCAATATTTAATCTAATAATATCATGACCCTGATTCTCTAATTCTATAGCTGGAACTACTACATCTCTTATCGCATACTCTATTGAAGAAGCACGATTTGACACTTTGACCGGTTCCGACATGGACCTGGGAAGGAGTGAAGTCTCATGAATCAAACGGATAGATAATCAAATATCTAACAATTTTCTGGCTGCCTCAAGGGCAGCAGGGATACCCTCTGGATTAGACCCACCACCCTGAGCAAAAGTAGGCCTTCCACCTCCACCTCCATTGATATGAGATGAAATTGCATTCAAAATCTCAACTGAGTTATGCAAATTAGAAGCCTTGGTATTTTCTGTAGTTGCAACGATTAATTTTCCTCCGCCATCCCTACTTCCGATTATGGCTAAAGTTGGTTTAGATTCATCTCGTGTCAATTCAGAGAGCATTTTCATTAATTGTTTAGAATCTCCAGAGGATTCCATAATCACATATCTAATCCCATCTTTATGAATTGCTTCATCACCACCTCCACTAGTTCTCAGCCTTACGATTTCAGCTTCTAAATTAGATATCTGTTTTTGTTGTGATTTCCATTCTTGAAAGAACTTATTTACTGCCTTAGGTAAGTCATCTGACTGGACTCCCAATATCTCAGATGCTTCACTAAGAATACGCTCTTGTTTCCTCGCATGTTCTCTCGCCGTATCCCCTGCCACGATTTGCAGACGCTCTACTCCGTCTTGGACTTGACTGGAGCGAACTATCCTTAATTCTCCAATCAAACCTGCTTCATCGTGATGAGTTCCTCCACAAGCTTGAGTATCAAACTCTCCGATCTTAATTATTCTGATTTCCTGATGTTTTGGAGGTCCTCCTTGGTAAATTTCGAATCCAAATTTAGCATCTGCCTCTGCTCTATCGAGAATTATTTTTTGTACTTTAGGATTTAATTGGATAATATCATTGGCTCTATCTTCAATTTGATCCAATAGATCTCTTGACATTCTAGAATGGTGCGTCAAATCAATTCTGGCATATTTTTGTCCTTTATTAGAGCCTGCCTGTCTAATATGTGGTCCAAGAATCTCTCTGGCCGCCCCTCCAACTATATGTACAGCAGTATGATGATCCATTAATTGTCTTCTTCGGACATCATTTACTTCTGCATCAACTTTACCTCTACTTAGGGAGCCATCAGTGAAATGGATAATCACATCATCTTCAATTCTAGTATCTAGAACATTAATTATTGTACCATCTTGTTTATGAAAATATCCCTGATCACCTAATTGGCCACCCCCCTCAGGATAGAAAAGTGTTCTATCGAGAATAACAAAGTGAGTTGGAGTAGAAATTACTTCATTTGAAAAATTAATTTTTACAGAATCTTTGTTTATCTCGCCACAATAAATTACTTCTGCAATGAAATGATTTTCACTTGTATCCAAATAATAATCTTTAGAAGTGACAGGAAATTTCTTTTTGAGGAAATTATTCTTATTTTTAATCTTCGCAGCATCTTTAGTTAGTCTTGCATTCCTATCTGCCATAACTGCTGAAAATCCAACTCTAACAGATAGACTACTCCAACCTAAATCATGAGAAATTTCCATTACCATTTCCGGATTAAGTCCCCTTTCTTCAGAGAGTCTAAATAATATTGAATCTGGAACCTCTGTTGCACTCTTTGGAATACTTTGTAAAGCCGTTTTTACTGCTGATTGCCCTTTTCTCAACATTTCATGATATCTAGATTCTTCCAACTCCAAGAGTAAAATAATTCCTTCTTCATTTTGAATGAAGTTTCCAATATTTAGATGATTTTCTATGTGATGCTTTCCTAGATCTGCTAAGCTTACATTTAAATTTAAATCACTTTTCATTCTACATACTCTTCTAGCAAGCATCCTTGCAAGATAACCAGCTTTTGTGTTACTCGGTATCAAGCCATCACCTAACATATTACACAAGGCATGCATATGATCAGGTATTGCATAAATAGAAGATAAAGGCTCAGTGATACGTTTCAAATCAGAAACTGATATCTTAATATTCTGCGAATTCAATCTTTCAATTAATCTAGTATAAAGTGAATTGACATTTGTGCCTACATCAATATTTAATATACCTGCCAATCTAGATAATTCTGATAATAATGCAGTTGTATCGACATCTAAATTTAAATCATTAACCATTGATTCAAAACCGATAGTTTCCTTTAACCAGGATACTGATTCTGGGTATATTGCTTCATAAATTGTCGGAGTCCCAGCTGCTGCCCAACAAAATCTTTCTAATCCATAACCAGTGTCTATAATCTGTAAATCCATCTCTCGATATCTTAATCCTTTAATCTGAATCTCTCCATCTTCATGCTCCTCTAAATTCATGAATACTAAAGTAGCCAATTCCAAACCTCCTACTATTACTTCGAGTGCTGCTCCTGCATTTCCACCTCCAGACCAAGGATTCTCAACGTAGGTTATTTCTAACGGGTTGATTCCAAATGTGTTTACTAGCATATCGTCACAGAAACGAACGCATTGATCAATCCAATATACTACCTCGCCATCATTGGGTCTATTGAATGAATGATGAGCCATCATCTCGAAAGTCGTCAAATGCCTCCCTGAACGGCCAACTGCTGCAACATCAGTAAGTCTAATACAAGGCTGAGAAATACATAGTGGATTTGCGGGTGGAGGTACCCGGCCACTTGTCACATGAGGTTGAAAATCTGCAATACTTGCTATTGTGAGATGAATATCATCTCTCCACCGAGCAATAACTGGATATGGCTCTATTTTACTATGACTATTTGCAGAAAAATAATCTAGAAATGATGACCTCATTGAATCTTTAAGTTCTTTACCTCTCATGGGAAATCCATCAATAATCGGAGTGCCAATAAATGTGTATGGATCTTCATATGTGTCTCCCGAGGTTGTCCTATTTTCATCACGTGTCCAAAAGTAAAGACCTGTTACAGAACAAGTTCTTCTGAGATGTCCTGATGCTTCCCAAAAGGGGATATGAACTTCTCCAAACACCATCTCATGCACTGCCTAACATGTCTCGGAATAGTTAGACCAACTTTAATACAATTGTTGAAAGACCTGTCCGACTTATTGAAATGTATGCTCTAATTCGGCAGTCTATGGCTGGGGAGTGGAGAGAACATCTACATCCTGATGGCCCAGGCAGAATTCGGATTAGTAAACATGGTTCTATGAAAACAGATGCTATCATGGTAGCTGATTTAGAACATTTAGGAGCACATTCTGATGATAGGTCTCCAAATCAGTTGGTCAATACCGCTTCATTAGATGGAATTGTAGGAAATGCTTGGGCAATGGCAGACTGGCATTTTGGATATGGTTTTCCTATTGGAGGTGTCGTAGCGACTGATGTTAACTCAGGTAATGAGGGAGGAGCCATTTCACCAGGAGGGGTTGGGTTCGATATCAACTGTGGAGTGAGATTATGTTCTCTGGATGTTGAATATAAAGATATTAATCCTAAATCTTTAGCTAGGAAATTGGCAGATTCAATACCTGCTGGCGCTACTAGTAAGGGTGGAGTAAAATTAGATTCTACAGAAATTGATATGGTGCTTTCAGAGGGAGCAAGTGCAGCAATAGAAATGGGATGGGGAGAATCTAGAGATCTTGAGTTTATTGAATCAAATGGAATTTTAGAAACTAATGAAAGAAATTTAGGTGAAAGGGCGAAAAAGAGAGGGAGCAAGTCTATGGGAACATTGGGGTCAGGTAATCACTTCTTGGAGTTACAAGTAGTTGATAGAATTGTTGATGAAAAAGCTGCTGACGCATTTGGAATTCGTAAAGGGCAAATTACAGCTATGATTCATACTGGTTCCAGAGGTCTAGGGCATCAGGTTTGTTCTGACCATGTTTCTAACATTGAACAATACTATTCTAAAAGGGAAAATTCTTGGTACGCAGAGAAATGGAATATGAAAATTCCAGATAGGCAATTAGCTGCCGCTCCAATTTTTAGTAAAGAAGGGCAGCAATATTTTGATTCTATGTCAGCAGCAGGAAATTTTGCATTTGCAAATCGTTCTGCACTCACGCAAAGACTCAGGAATATATTGAGACAAGAAATTAGAATAGATAGTGATCTTGAGGTAATCTATGATGTAAGTCACAACATAGCTAAAATAGAAAATCACAAAGTCCATGGAGTTTCATGTGAATGTTGTGTTCATAGGAAAGGAGCCACAAGAGCACTCGGTGGCGATCACTCAGAGCTAGCAAGCAAGTTCTCAGGAATTGGGCAGCCAGTACTTGTTCCAGGAGATATGGGTACCGCTTCATGGGTTTTATCAGGACCAGAAAGTGGAGGCAATGACGCTTTTTCTTCATCATGTCACGGGGCTGGAAGAAAACTTTCTAGGACGGCAGCAAGGAGTAAAATAGACTCATCAGAACTGAAAAAACAACTTGAAAATAATGGAATTAATGTGCATACAAAAACTCCTAATGTTCTTTCAGAAGAAGCCCCTGATGCATACAAAGATGTTGATGAAGTAATAAGATTGACTTGTGAAGCAGGGTTAGCCAGACCTGTAGCAAGAATGAAACCATTTGCTGTAATCAAAGGGTAACTATTTTTTTTGGTAATGAATTTCGATAACGTCGTTATCTAACATCAGATAGTTTTCGAAATCTTGATTGATTTCTCCATTCACAAACATCACTATTTCATGCTCAGAATCAACTTTATACTCGAGAATTTGATCAGAATTGAATACCTCTCCCCAGATATTGAAAAACGCACCAATCGGAGCTGAGATTTGACTCGGTGTTTCGATATGCAGCCTTCCAGAGTCGTCATGAGTATGAATTCCCCTCATTCCATCTGGACACTCTGAATCCTGTATCCCTATATTTTGAGATATATACTGCTCATTCCCATTAATGAATATCGACAGGCTGCTGTGAGTATGACTAATATCGCTAGAATGACTTCCAAGACAGGTTTCTTCAATAGGCCATGAATCATTTTCAATCAAATCTGTATTACCTGTTGTACTTAATATTACAAATACCAAAGTTGCAGCAATCGCCCCACCAAACAAGATTTTTTCTAAATCCATGATAATCCGAGTACGGTAGTTCTCTTGAACTATGAGGTCATAGGAATCTCAATGACAGTGTTAGGAGACAGGCCCACCTATTGGGAAAGGGCAAAAAAAGAGTTATCAAGTAATGACAAAATACTTTCAAAAATTATTAATGAATATGACGATTTAGAATTAATATCCAGAGGAGATATATTCTTCACACTAATAAGATCAATAATTGGACAACAAATTTCTGTCAAAGCCGCTTCTACTGTCTGGTCAAGATTTACTGAAAGAGTTGGAGATATTAATCCAGAAAATATTCTATCTACTCATTTCGATGATTTAAGAAAATGTGGATTATCTCAAAGAAAAGCGGAGTATGTGATTGGCATTTCTGAATCTTGGCATGAATATGATAAGTTTGATTGGGAAAAAATGGAAGATCAAGAAATTATAGACAAATTAGTTAGTTTGAGAGGTGTAGGGAAATGGACCGCAGAGATGATTTTGATATTTACATTACTCAGACCCGATATTTTTCCAATAGGCGATATAGGGATGATTAGGGGGATTGAAAAATCATATAAATCTGGAGAAAAAATGTCTAAAGAGGAACTATATGAAATTTCAGATAAATGGAAACCTTGGCGAACTGTTGCATGTTGTTACATGTGGAGAACAGTGGATCCAGAACCTGTAGAATATTGATTACATACAATATCCACGTTTAGGTTGATTAGGGATAGTTGGAGCAGCCCCTGACTGAACACCATCCGCTTCTTCCATAATCACGGTCAAAAGAGTATTAACCAATACTTTCAAGTCTTCTACTTCATTTTTTAGTTCTTCTACACTAATGGCTTCGCCTGTTTCGTCCATCCAATCCCATCCAAGGAATTTCTTCCTCAAAAATGGTTAGGTCTGTAAATAGCCTATAAAGACAACAGTAAGAAATCGTTTGAATATAGGGATTAGTTAGGGTTTAAAATTACCCCAACTAGAATCCTTAATCTTCGTATTCATCTTCCTCATATTCCCAATCATCTTCTTCATATTCTTCTTCTTCATCGTCATAATAATAATCATCATCACCACGACTACGCATAACCAGAATGGCGACTACAGCGACAGCGATTACAGCAACAGCAATTACCATGTACAGTCCTGTATCTGATTCTGCTTCTACAGGTAATGGCTGGACATTAATACCTGATAAATCAATATTATTCCCATTATCATTATTCCAATCCATTTCTCCCGTTTCAGGATCTTCTAAGATTAATACCAACAAGGGTTGCCCTGCTTGCCATGATTCCCACTGGAATTGTGCGTTAACACTGGATGATTGAGGACCCAGATAAATCTCAGTATTACCTTCTGACAAAGTTGTCAATGCGGGTGACCATTGTCCTGTTTCTGGATTTAATTCATACAAACCTACTGTAATTGTTCCATCTCTCTTACCGTCATTTTCCCAAAATGTTTGGAGAGTTAACATTTCTCCAAGAATAGGAGTAGAGGTTGGATTAATAACCACACGAGTATATTCTGGATTAAATTTCATTATTCTGAGTGTAGGCATTCTTGGCGCGGATTCACTGCCCAATCCAGTCACAACATTTCCAGCTCTATCAGTCGAAGTGACCCAGAAAGCAATTTGGTCGCCTTGTTCTATAGACATTCCATTAAGTGGAGTGAAATCAATATAACCCTGATAAACATCTTTAGTTTCTCCATCATCAATCATTGTTAATTGACCAGTATTCTCAGAACCAGCCACTGCAGTTCCGGATCTTAGAATAACCCAAGCAACATCTAGTGGCCCCTCTATCATGCCAATCTCATCGACCATAGTTACTGTCACAAATACATCATTTATGAGATCAGACTCTAGAAGGACTAACGATGAATCTGGATATGAAGATTGATCGAATAATACAGTTGGCGACTTGCTATCTACAGTTACAGAAGCATCTGAATTGATATCAGAAGAGCCTAATCCAGGAACGTTCAGAACTTCAGTTGAGACTGGCATAGTGGGATTCAGAGGTACTCTTGATGGTAAAATCATTGAACTATCGAAACTAGCATCATCATTAACTGAAGTAACAATTGATATTTCCTGGGTTCCATAAATTACAGTAAATTCAACTTCTAGATCATCTGGAATATCTGCTGCTAATGCACCTGAACCCGAATGATAAACAAACCCACTCATCCTGAATTCATCACCCTTTCCTAGATAGACCGAAACCCCCTCAGATTCTGCCTGTGGTGGAGTCAAGTCTTCGATATAATCAGGTATAGCTACATACTTGTTGTCAAGATACCAAGATAACTCTCCGATATTATTCTGATAAGCTACCGTTGTGAAGTCATCAACTATTGAAACACTAGGCTTGCATGAATTCTGATTATCTTCCCACGGGAAGTTCCAAGAAACTTCGAAAATCATCGAGAGTTGAATAATATCTGTAGAAATTTGTGTTGTCTGAACCGATATCGGAGTTACAAAACTATCAACATCTGACCAAATGGTTCCTCTTGATGGATCATAACTCATTTTACCTAACTCGCTAATTCCGTCACCACAAAGCATTATCGAAATATTATCTAATGTATTGAGGCCGTTTGCTTCTTCAATTTGCATAGTGAAAGTATGCTGATTACCAGGTAATAAGTAACCTAATTCACGATCTAATGAATATCCTGCAGATTTGATACTCGTAGGCTCATCAGTTGCTACGACTACAGTCGCCCATGAATTGGAGGCTCCTGGTCCTCCCCCCGTACCTCCATCTTGATAGCTTAGACCTGCCCAATCCGTGCCTTCAAGATACATATGTACTGGAGAATTGAAACTTTGTTGCGACACATCAATTCCTACGAAATTAACTTGTTGTTGACCAGTCATCCCAGGTGTTAATGGTTGGAACATAGACAAGTACTCATCTTCATTAGCAACTCCATCTCCATTAATATCATCTACAGAACCACGCCAATATCTAAGTGTTAGAATTTCACCTCTTGCCTCTGATTCTTCAACTGTTACAAATAGAGATAATGGTGTAGAAGGATCCCAAACTTTGCCATGAGCGGCTTTCAGACCAGATGGAGTATTTACTTCAAGAGGTCCTGCAACTGGAGGTTCGTGGTCAACTCTAACGTTGACCGACGGTGGAGTTCCTGTTACATCCTCTGCACCTAATGAATAGCCAGTAGGTCCGACTGTATTCATCAAAGGAGAAAGATAAACATTAGAAAGTCCAGTTGGAGATGAAATTAAACCTGTGTATTTACCTCCCTCTTCCGAAGTTAATAGATAACTTAAGCCGGAGATATTAAGCCCCACGGTGTAATCTAATGCCTGTGGCCTAACTGCAGTAGAATCTTGGAATTTTACAGTTCCAGTAATATTTAATTCACTACCATCAGTCATCGTAAAAGGATAAAATGTAGAATATTGATTTGATAAAAGTCTACCAAATTGATCTCTAACTTCGAAAGAATCTATCATCAAATCATTTTCTACTGCATTCTTTCCTGATTCTCCACTGAAAGAAACAGATGGCCATACAGTCTCTCCTGATTGATCGAATGCTTGAGATACCCAACGTATAGAATTAACATCATCCCACATCCAACTAACATCGAACATCCAGTGTACAGTAACATCATCGTATCCATCATTATGAGTCGTAATATCGATGAATGTTGAAGGATTCATAGGAGCAACTGATGAACCCGAAACTTGGGTGAATGATACTGCATCTGATCCTTGGCCCCACAAACCATCTGCACTGTTAGTAACCTCGAACATCAAAATTTCACCGTCAGAGGCAATTCCTCTAAGAGAAATCTTTTCTAAATTAGAATTATCAATCAAGTGATGATGTTTGGTAATAATTTCTACAGTCTCACCATTTGGATAGAGAGTATTAGGTACTGCAAAGTCTCTATTTGTAACAATATAATCAAACTTCAGGTCTCCATCGATAGCAACAGATCCTTTATCGGCAGTAATATTAACCGGAATTGATACTTGAGTTGGTGGAGGATCGTCCTGAGTCATTGAACTATGGTAATCAGAAATTGAAGGGCCTAGGCCTGAAACATTTTCAAAAATTAAGTATCCAATTCCAATTGTAGAAATAGATACGGTTTGAGCATAATTCGATTCTAGTGTGATTGAAACATCTCTCCATTGCCTACCTGTATCGTAATCTGTATGCGATGTAGGAAGAGTATTAATTCCAGCAATTTGGCTATAGTCCAATACACAATAGAATATTTCTGACGAAGAAGAACTGGTTTGGCTAGATGAGCCAACTGTTAAACTAATAGGAGATTCGAATACTCCATCAGAATCTGGAGAAACAGAAATTATTCCATTATTAACAGCTGCTAAAGATGGTAATCTAACCATTATTGAAGATGGTGAGCCAGATTCTAAACTAACAGTTGAACTGGTAGTAAATGATTCAATCCCATCTGAAATTAGTGATTGCCAACCATAGTGACCATAATCTGAGCCAATTGGGAATGACCAATCTACTGACCCATCATTGATTATATCAATTGCAGGATTAACTGCGGGCTCAGCGAAATTTGATGTAATTACCATTCTATCTATCCAACCATTAGTAGGTAAAGATACAGATAGAGAGAAGCCTGTTTGAGGAATTGCGAAAGGAATCGAACCTTGAGATGTTTGACCCAATGTCGCCCCAGTGAATGAATATGCTGTAACCATTAATCCACTAGAAAAATTTCCTGAAAGAGTGACACTCTTGATCGGCCTCGATGAATGAATATAATCCGAAGTAATTGTTCCGGCAATACTCGTAGCATTGAGTAAATCATCAACCACTTCAATACTCGGACTAAAGTCCCATCCGTTGTAATCTGCACTCGACGCAGCAAGATATCTCTTTCCACCAATACTAATCTTCGTTAATTTAGGCGATACTTCTTCATCATTGGTATCCATTATCACTTTAATTCGTACACGATCATATTCTTCAGAATCAACACCTGCTAATGAGAATGGGAAACTGATATTATGATAACCAGGGATAATATTTTCATCAATATCCATTAAACTACCTCTGATTGAAGTATTATCTGGAATTGTTGCCTCAATATCAACCCAACCATAGTTGAAAATATCTATGCTACTCATATCTATGGCATTACTTAACCAATATCCTCCAGAACCATAATTTGCAATAAGAATACCAAAGTTATCTATGTAAGCACCTTGATATGTGACTGAAGTATCAGTAGATAAACGGAAGCGGAATCTTAACTCATCACCAGCATAATTAGATAATGGTGCCTGCCTGTTCTCAAATTCATCCTGGTTACAATCACCATTCATCCATGCATCATGACCATACATTTGGTTTCCAGAATATCCAGGCGAACCATCATACCACCCAGGAATCTGAGGGTCAAAGTAGTTCCATGCCCCCCCATTTACTTGAATCTGGAGACCCACTGCATCCCAACTATTTTCTGTACATATCCATTTATCAAATGTTACATATGCTAAACCATCATTAGGAATATCATATGTTGGAGAAGTCAATAATGAGTTCTGATTATTCCCATAATTTCCATTTAGATTTGTACCGTAAACATATGGGAATGAAGGTTCATTATCAGGACCTGCGGAGGTACCCAATTGACCATAGTTCCATGCAGATTGTTTCGACCATCCAGGAGCGTTACTCGTGGTAGGATTGGATGCTGTTGAATCTTCAAAACCAAATATCTGCTCTAAAACTCCTCCTGTTAAAATATGATAATTCCAATCATCAAACCCTACACTAGTTCCTATTCCTGTACCATAATGATACATTGAATTCTGACTTTCTAAATCATCTCTGAATAATAAATTCCCTGATTCATCTACGACACGAATATCTTCTAGTGTAAATCCTTCCTGTGTATCACCAGGATAGTTTCCTCCATAATTTGTCCAAGAATCAGTATCGACTACAAATCTAATGTAAACGTTAGCCTGATTTTGATAAGCAGTTGGAATACTATATTCAACAGTCCTAATGCTATTGCTTTGATCACCAAAAACTCCATCATATGAGGGATAGCCGGGAATTGCTCCACTTCTATCTTCACAGGCACTTGCTGTGGATGTAGTTCCAGTAGAAGAAAGATCATACCAAGTCGCATTATTCAATGAAAGCTCAATACAAGCGTTATCACTAGTAGAACCCTGTAAATCCCATTCCATGTCTATTTCAATAGAGGATGTAGAATTGGTTCCAGATAGATCTATTGTTCTTTGAAGTGCACCATATGAATTCGCTACATAGTTACAAGATGAAGATGTCATTGACATACATCCATGGTGCCAAACTCCAAAATTAACTCCATCATTATTGAAATCGATGTTATCCAAGAACCATCCAGGTCGCTCATAAGAAGCATTTGGAGAGGTCCAAATGTGGAATCTAAATTGGATTTTCGAAGCATTATCGACATCAGGAATTGAGGAAATAGTTATGTTCTCACTGAGCCATCCACTATGAGTTGGCGATGCGAAAACTGGTACTGCGCCACTGGGAGCCCCATTAGGAGAAGGACCTTCTAAAGACATGGTGCTTGGATAACCACCATCAGGAGCGATGTAAGTCCAGTCATTCCAACTACCAGTATTAATTCTATATTCTATCCATGTCCCATCACCACCACCTGATGCGGTACTATCCAAATGATACCAATGATCAAAAGTCATGTAAAGTCCATTGTAGGTATCTGAATCAGGTAAATTAACTTGGGGTAGCAAGAAAGAACTACTTGTTCCACGGGGTACTGCTGCACCTGGCATAGTACCAACTGCAACAATTCCTTCAGTTGCTGAAGATGGAATAGTTCCATATGACATAGTTTGTTCACTACCAAGATTGGTTCCATTATGATTGAATGTTGTTGCACCCCACATTTCTTGGATATTACAAAGATAATTTGTATCAGAAATTTCCGTGGCATCTAGCATTGAATCTTCATCAGTATCCATTCCTGCATTAACCACATAGCCACCTAACATACATTGAGAAGTTGATCCTGCTGCAACAGAAGTGACAGTTATCTCATAATCGAAAAATCCTCCTAAGCCTGCTTCAATTACTGCAGATGTACCGCCCGAACTAGGTACGATTGTAGGAGAACTGGTATACCCACTACCTCCATTATTCACAAATGCCTCATAAATTGCCCCTGTGGTTTCAAGAACACTGGATAATGAAGCTCCACTTCCATTTGTACTAGTAACCAATACATACATTGTTTGCTGATTGGTATAACCAGATCCACCATTGCTAACTGTAACTGAGGTAATTGATCCATTGCTAGCTACACTAGCTACTGACGCACTTGCGCCTGTTCCAGTGCATCCACCAGGACAAACAAAAGATAAGGAATCTCCAACTTCATATCCAGTTCCTCCATTTGAAATAGATATACTATCGATTGCACTGCTGATGGTGTAACTCCCTGAAAAACCGCTACCTGAACCTCCAGTTGCAGATAATGTACCTGCTGTGTAGCCACTTCCTCCATTAGTAATATTGAGAGTAGTGACACTATCTTCTAATGCATTTCCACTACAATACATCAATGTCCCAGTTATCTCATCATTGGATAAAGAACCATCAAAGTTGTTATCATATCCATGATCTACCCAAGATCCTGAAAGGTTATTACATTCGGAAACAGATGTTGAAGAATCTACTGAGTAAACATGTTCCCAACCAGGCGAATACGTGTAAATCTCATTCATCGATACATCGATGTCGCCTTCATCGAAAGTACTAATGTTTGATCTTGTTCCATCATCAAGTAGGGTGATTTGTTCTAAATCTTCAATAAAATTAGTTCCAAAAAATCGACCTGTGTCTAAATCTGCTCCATCCCACACAATACCAGGCTCCATAGAGGTTGCCATTTCTGTATTGGTGACGTGAAGCCAACCATCCTGAACAGTAGCATTACCAGGCACTCGGAAACCGGTCAGAGTAATACCCTCGTCGGGAGGATTTACTGAACTTGGCCCAGTCCAAGAAGTTGTAGCAGCGGATGTTAGCGGGGCGATTATCATCAATAGCACTAGTGCAAGTGCAGTCCTACGGCGGTCAGACATGTCTGTCTCGTTAGTTTGTTACATTATGAAGTTATTTCCGTAAGATTGTTGAAGGTACAGTAAAACAGTAATTTCAATTCTATAAATGGAGCCACTGGGGAGAATTGAACTCCCGACCTTCCCATTACCAATGGGATGCTATACCCCTAAGCCACAGTGGCGACGTTTAATCCAAAAACAATCGCGATTTAATCACTACGGAAGAGGATTCAAAATCACATATGGAAAGCAACAGACTCAAAATGTCGGAGAGGTCCGGCAATAATGAAGCCGAGGTCGCATAGCCTGGTATTGCGCATGACTGGAAATCATGTGGGATTTTCCCTCGGGAGTTCAAATCTCCCTCTCGGCGCCACATTTATTCTAATGTTTATTTTGAAACATAGAATACCATACATATAATGATTTTTTGAATCGGAATAAGGGAGTTACTTAATGCAGTATTTCCTGTCGCATAAACATAGGAGGCCTCCGTTCAATGAGTGATGGAACAGAAATTGGAACACAAGAGTCTATCAGACTCAGTGAAATTACTTTGAATTATAACTTTTCAGAATATAATGAAAGGTTAAAGATTCTAGATAAATTTATGCAAGAATCTAAGTTTCATCTAAAGATGATTCTTAAGGGCTGGGGTGCATTCGAATTTTCAATTTTTGGCGTAGGAGTTCTAGCAATCCTACTCGGTTCATGGGATTTAGGAATAGGTGAATTGAGAAGCGGTGGAGACTACAATAGAGTTGGTAGCGAAGGAATGTTATTTCTAGAAGATCTCTCTCTAATGCTTTCACTTCTATCTATGATTGCTTGGGGGATTTTTGTAATTCAATTGTTTATTCGTTTTCCAATAATGAGAGAGAATCTAGTTTGGATGATTGTCGGGATGATTGCGGTACAAATAGGATATATTATCACCTACTCTGACTATCCAAACTTTCCTGAAAATGTCAATATAGGAATGCTGGCTCCAATAATCCTTGCGAATCTAATTTTCTCATTTCTTGTAATCTTTGTAGTTCATAGAGCAGTTATCGAAACAAGAGATGTGCATGTAATTGAGAGGCATTCACATCCTGACCCTAGGGTTGTCGCTACAGCTTGGAAAGATCATAGTTTGAGATTATGGAGTTTGGGGCTGGGAACATGGATGGTCCTGGTAAATATTTTCTCTTGGTCTTCATCAAAATCAGTAGCATTAAGACCAATATCTTCTGAAGAAACCGTTTTTAATTATCCTTGGTTATATCTTGTTTGTAGTATAATATCAATTTTCTTTTTGATACACATTATTTGGTATCCTCAATTCATGCTTGGGGCAGCAGAAGATAGAATTCAATCAGTTAGAGCAAGAGAAGTTTCCGGAGAAATCGATTATAAATCTACAAAGGATGTTCAGGGTATTTGTCCGATTTGTAAAGAGGAAACCGCCGCTATTCAGAAAGCTAATGGAAAAATAACAATACCTTGCGAGTATAATTGTGGAGGAGTTGGAACTCCCGGTTCAATTTGTAAGGAATGTGAGATGACCTTACCTACTAGAATTAATTGTGCCAACTGTAATTCTAATACTATAATTTCAAGTCATTTTAGTAGACAAGATGCGTGGTAATTGGTGTTAATAATAATTGGTTGTTAATATGATTTGGGGAGTGTTTCTTGAAGTTATTTCATGGGTGTTATTTGATATTTTATGGGCAATAATCAAGTCAATCTATGATGGTTTTAGGTGGATTATAAATCTCATAAAAACTGTAATTTTTGCTATATTCAGTGAAATTTCAGAAAAAAAAGAGAAAAAAAACTTAGGTACAAATATGGAGAATTCAAATGGAGAAGAAAATATAATTGATGTAATTAATGCATCAAAAACAAGAGACGAAGATGTGTTCAAATTACTTGTTGGCTTCTCTGCTACTTTGATATCAGGATTCATCTTGGCTGTAATACTTCTATGGCTATTTTTTACCATGAATGGAGAAGTATTTGGTTTCAGCCCACCTCAATCATTAGTCACTTGGGAAGATGAATATAGAGACATGACTGGAATAAATGAAATTGAAGGATTGGACGGAACAGGTGTATCATTATGCATAGTAGATTCAGGAATTGATATTTCACATCCAGATTTAGAAAATATAAATCTTTTAGGTTGGAATGATGTCATTAATTCTAGTCCAAATCCATATGATGATGATGGTCATGGAACAGCAATGGCAGGTATAATTGTCGCAGATGGAGGATTAAATGGAATCGCAAAAAATGTCGATTTATTTATTGCGAAGGCAATAAATTCTGATGGTTCTGGTACAGATGACGGGATTGCAGAAGCGGTAGATTGGTGTGTTTCACAAGGTAGCGATATTATTTCTTTAAGTCTAGGAGGTGGACAAGGTATTGGTGGTGATTTATTCACTACAGATTCACTTGAGGTTGCAGTAGAAAATGCAATCGATCAGGGAGTATATGTTGTTGCTGCAGCAGGGAATGATGGTGAGGATGATGATGGAGATGTATCTTCTCCCGGTTCTGTTAAGGACGTAATTTGTGTCGGAGGTGTAACTAGACTTGGTAACTCATGGTCTGGAAGTTCAGAAGGAGATAATAACGGAAGACTATGGCCGAATCCAATTCTTCCAAGAAATGATCCTGATAAAAAACCAGAAATAATCGCGCCTGGACTTGAGGTACCAGTGTTGATGATAAACTCGAATTCATGGTGGGGATGGTCGAGTGGTACATCTGCTTCAACGGCATGGGTGTCAGGTGGACTGGCATTGTTCTTACAAGAATATCCTGATTTTCAAAGAAATACAGATAGTGATTCGACAAAGATTGAAGAAATTAAACAGCTATTGAGTGAGAACTCACAAATGAAAAATGGACAAAGTCAACATGATGATCATTTTGGTTATGGAATATTTAGAATTGATTCTTTAATAGATTCAGCCAAAACAAATTCTTCTAATCTAGAAAATATAATTGAGACTTCAGATTTAACTATGCAAAAAAATATATTCGAAATATTTCAAAGTGAACGACGAATGACGGCTAGAGTCCCACCAGACAATTCTATGAAAGCCATAGAATGATTCTCATTACAATCTCGTATCACTTCCATCCATTGATTAAATGATTCTACTTTCTTTTGGGCCTCATTGGGTTCTTGACCTTCTTCAGGCACACCAACATCACCTGTAGGTACTTCTGGCTCTTTGACAAGGATGAAACCACCTTTAGAAATCACATCTAATGCTGCTATTGTGGCAGATGCTCTATGATTTTCAGGTAGATCAATAATTATCATATCTATTGGTTGGGGGAGAGGTGAAGGTTTCGCACTGGATGGTAATGCAGCTGTTGCAACAGACCATGAGGAGGTTTCAGCAGTAATTTCTTGCCATGATCTTGTCAAAACTTGTGTCCACTGTTCAGAAGAATGACGGCGGATAAGACGATCAATAATAACTCCAAATTTACCTGCTGGTTCAATGATTCTAAATGAATCTGGCCGAGGCCTATTTTCGACGGGTGGATTTGCAGGATCGCCAGTCCATAAGTCAAGTAACCAGGCAGTTAGATGACCAATTCCTCCACCTACAAGAACCACATTTCTGGCTGGAATTTTAGATGTTATATCCCTAATTTTAACTCTAAATGCTCGTGATAAGGGAATCAAATTCATATGTAACATCTGTTGACCAATATTGGCTGCTATCTGAGGTTCTTCATCGCCAAAATCAGAATCTAAAGATAGTAATTGTTCAAACATTTCTCGCTCGGACATCTGTGGTAATCCAATGCCGCCCCCGTCACTCATGTCAATGGCTATATTAACTTCAATTTCAACCATCCCATGCAAGGATGGCTTCAATAAAGAAAGTCATCTCGAAGGTACATGGAAGATACTGGCATCGATGAAGAAGTATTTGATGCTGCAGTATGTCCTGAATGTACAAAAATGACTGAACATGAAATTCTCAAAAGGAATGTAAAAGGAGACGGAGAAGATCTGTTAGTCAGATGTTTGATTTGTAGCAATGTCCATAACTTACAATTAAGACCACCTAAGTCTGTTTTGATTAAAACGACATTGTCAGATAGAATGGACAGTGAGCTGGCATTAATAGAAGCAGATGAAGACGAAGAAATTAACAAATATGATTATTTTCAACATAATGAGCAAACTTACAGAATAACAAGAATAGAAGATTCTACATCTAGAGAATGTAAGAATCTTAATGCAGCTGATATATCTGCAATGTGGGCAGTTAGGGTAGATAGGACAATAGTTCCTGTAACAATGACTGAGGGTGAGATTAGCGTCCCTAGCAGTATAGAATGTGACCCTGATAGGATTTTCTCTTGTGGCGCAATTATGCAGATGAACGGTAGAAGATGGAGGATTAGAGCACTCCATACCGGTAAAGGTAGAACTCTCAATGGGAAAAGAATCGCTAGTGAAATTAGAAGAATCTATCTACATGTTCCAGATGATGACCGATAAATAATAAGATTACTTTCTATTAGTCCAAGGCATAATTATGGTTTTAGTTACATGCCAAGCAATATCTGGATTTTCTCGGATTCTTCTAACACCATACTCATACCATTTCGTACCATATGGAACGTAAACTCTAGTTAAGTGCCCTTCTGATGCTAATTTTCTTCTAAGATTACCTCTGACACCGAGAAGGAATTGGAATTCGTATCCTGGCCCCTTTCCAACTCTGGTAGAAGAGGAATTATTTCTAGAATCGTGGTTTACAGATATATTCATTTTTTCCAATTTTTCCAAACTGTGATTAATTATGGGGATATCATGTGAGGCTACAGCAGTGTAACATCCCTTTTCTAACATCAAATCGATACATTCATTTGTTGAATCTACTATTTCTTGATATTTCGTATAAGAAATTTCTTCTGATTCTAAATATATTCCTTTGCAAATTCTAAAATCAGCTAGTGGCCCTAATTTCTGTGAAACTGCGAATATATCCTCTTTGGTTCTGAATAATCTACCTTGTAGCACAGTTCCTATGTTCTGAAAACCCTTTTCTTGCATTTCCAAAACCACATCAATGGTTTCTTGTGTCACTCTATGATCTTCCATATCTAATCGAACAAAGATATCATTCAGCGCTGCCTTTTTAAGAATCTCTTCTATATTTGATAATGCCGCATTTTTATCAATTAATAATCCAAAAGCTGTGGGTTTCAAAGAAATATGCGCATCAATTTGATTAGATACTATTGAATCCAGAACTCTAGAATATTCATCAACAAAATACCTTGCTTCTTCAAGATCATTAATTTCTTCTCCTAAGACATCAATTGTAAAACAAGTATTTTCTTTAGACATACCCTTCATTAAATCAATTGCTGATTCTAGTTCTGATCCCGCAACATAACGTCCCGCTATACGCTTAACCAAAAACTTCGGAGCAAACGGCATCAAACTAACAATGATTTTCCCAATCACTCCCATATACTGTCGAAGAGAATTAAAGATTTGATTATTCTCTTTGAGAGATTTGCTTACCACGCCTAACTTCTATACCTAATTCATCCAATTTTTGAATAATTACTGAACGTTCCCAACCCTTGAATGACTTTCTATCTAGGTGAGCAAAAATCTTACTATTAGGGAAAGAAATTCTTGTTGATTCAACAGTTTTTTCGATACAATCTGACCATGTTCCGGAAGGATTCTCAGATTTAGATTTTTGATCGAATATTAGGGAATAATTTGCTATCAAATGTCCTAAATTAATTTCTGAATCAATAATAACTGCTTTATGTCTTGGAGCATAGTGACCACCCCCAAAACCAATCATCACCTCCAAATTAGAATTAAAAAATTTTGATTTACTATCAAACATTCCTAAAACATCAGAGATCACTTCCGCCCAACATTCCGCAACGTCATTTCTGTTCCACTCATTTTCAGTAGAACCTATCTCAATATACAAAGTAGGTGTTTTTAGTATTGGTCCATGATGGGTGGTCTCCATAGTTAAATCAAAATCATGATGTAAATTTCTTTCTCTAGCCAAATTGTTCATTCTCCTGAAAAGTGATGCAAAATATCTGCTTGGTGGCACCAAAGTTCCATTTTTACCTCCAGATTTACCTTCCTGACCATATGGCAAGGCACCTGGAATGCCTATCGCATGCAAAGTCATTGCTGGAGTATTTGAACTTGAAACATGTCTAGATAAAATAAGTACGTCATCAACAGGAAGATTCGTACTTTTTTTAAAGGTGGAATCTATATCATTTGCTCTTATATGAATTTGATCAATAACTAATAGATAAACTCTACCACATTTATGTATAAAATAATCACCTACTGATGAAGAAAGAGTCTCACCCCAGCCATCTAATCGCAACATAGCATCGTACAATGTCATTGATGCTGAATCAGATTTAGAAGCCAAAATTAGCACTCCCATGGGCGTCCCAAGGAGAGTTTAATTTTCAATCCTCTGAACCACACCTTGAAACACTGGAGTTTAGACGAGTTAACATGGTAGATTCCGGAACAGGTTTTGCTCCCATAAAAATAGACTCTGGTGAGAAAGTACATGTTATTTCTGGAGTCTCAGGACAATTACTGAAAGTTGATGAAAAACTAAATCCTATTGGAGAGGTTAGTCAACCATTTCCTGCTACAATTACATCAAGTACGATAGTCGATGATAAATGGATTGGAGTTTGGGTAGAAAGAGAACTCAGGCAGGCAAGAATGGCTGCATTTGACTTAAATGAAGAATGGTTAAATGGTGAAACAAAAGCAATTTTAAGGAATAGAAAAGCAGATTTTCTTTTACATCCCTCATCTAGCAATTGGTCACAGATATTAGATTCAGAGCCAACTGCACTATCAAAAATTGATAATTCAATTTGTTTTTCTAGTATCAATAAAGGGATTTACAGAATTGATAATGAATCAAATGAAATATGGAGAGCTGAGATCCCTAAATGGAAAGAAATAGAAAAAATAAATTCATTTGATGAAATAGTTGGATTTATAGAAACAGAAGAAGGAATTGTATTAATTTCAAGAGCCGGTGGATTCGCAATTATGGATCAAAATTCAACTATAATCCAGAAAGGAGTCTTGAGAATGCCAGAAATAATTACAGGATTCCAATATGAGAAAGGATGTGGGTGGTTCATTAAATTAAACGGAAAATATTTCGCAACTCTATCTTCATTGACTGAAGCGCCAAAAATTTATAAGATTTTAGGGCCAGTTTATGATGTGAAAAATATCGAAGGAGATTGGATATGGACTGGATGGAGGCACGATGGAAAACTGGATAAAAATGGCGAATTGTCTATTAAATCTAGAGAAAACATTGGCGTTGGTATTATTGGAGATAATGTTCTAACAAATGATGGGAAATGGGAAAAAATTAGAATTTAATTACTCTTCTTCATCATTTGAATTATAACCACATTTGCCGCAGGATTTGCGATCTTCATGGATTGCCAAGAATACACCTGGGCCACAACCAGGCTCAGGACAAAACTCCGCCCGTTCTAGTTTGTCGCCATTAATCTTGTATTTTGACCACTTAGACTTTGGATTAGGTCCTTCTGCCATTATTCATCGCCTCCTGTTTCTTTTACTGCACGAGTCTTTTCATGCCTTTCGACAATAAATTTTGGTTCTAATGAGGCCGACTCTTCTGAATCATAAATTAAAGCAATTCCAGTGGTTAATGGCATTCCATATCTAGTATTAACATTCTTTACAAAAACTAATTCCTTTTTCGATCCAGGTTCCGCCTTAGCTGCTGCCGTAATCATTTCCGATAGAGTAGGTGTTGGAAGGTTTGCATGATTCCATTCAAATGTTAATTCAACCCTTCCGAGTAGTGGATTTTCTTTTCTGTCTATTATTTGCATATATTTTCCCTCCTTTATCTAATGTTTACCTTCAAAGCATAAGCGCCAGGATCATCTATATTCAGCCTTTTAGCAACTTCAGATCTTTTAGGATTAAGAATTATCACATAACCCTGCCAGTCAGTGGTTACAGGAGCATTAGGGCACCATTTACAATTAACTGGATCTTTTTTATTTTCTGGTTCGGGGAGAATGCGATTACATTCCCCGCAGGCAAATGGTTGCTTAGCCATCTTAATCCTGCTCCTGTATCCACGAATATGCACCAAGTCCATCCATTTTACAATTCAAACCAATTTTACTAGCTCTTGGATCGTTCTGATTAATCGCTTTGGAAACTACACGAGAGCGTATGTAAGAACCCTCTTCTAGATATTTTCCACTGGATGAACCTTCAATTCTCTTGACTCCTAAATTAACATTTATTGGCTCATCAAGAATCTGTGATTTATGCAATAAAGCCTCCATAGGGCCTATTCTTACGAATGCACCATATTCTGAAATCTCAGATGCATATCCATCTACAACTTCATTATTTTCCATGTTAAAAAGAAGAGCCTTGAACTTAACTCGTTGATATATCGCACCATCTCCATGGATAATTTTTCCGCGACCCAAAGGTTCATGATCGAATGTTAAAACTGTATAATTTTCATCTGGATCGAAGCGACCTTCAAATGCATCATTTGCCAACTCATCGATATGGTCAACTAGGTTACGCCCTGCACGAATATATTCTGCAGGTATTCTTATTGTATCTTCGCGGGTAACTATGCTGTACATGTTTTTTCCTCCATTTAACGGACTGCTCCGAGGTTTGTCGGAGGAAGGCAGAAAGACCCCCCGTCCCTCATCGGCAAAGCCTCCAGAGGAGAAGTCCGTTGAGTCGCCGACTTACCACCCCTGTATAAGCGCAACGGATGAAAAATGACTTCGGAAAATCAGATTTACCCCACAGACCGTAGGTCTGGATGATAGTTTAGTGCGAATGTTCAAGTGGGTATTGAACCCCATTTAGACCCTGATGCGAGGGTTCACTATGTCAAATCAATTAAACAAAGTTACTATTTGTTTGGTAATGACATCTCTATTAGTGCTAATGCCTCATTCAGGATTATTATCAAATTATGGAGACTATAGTGATGAAATTAAAGAAAAAAGAATTAACTCATCTTCTTCTGATTCTGATTCGTTATGGGTAGATGGTGGGCAACCTTGGCCCCAGCCAGGTAGAACTTCTGGTAGAGAATCCACTCCGCCCAATCATGGACCTGATGGAGGAGCAGGATTGGGTGCTCCAGATAATATTACAGAATTACAGTCGATAGTAGACCCTGTAATCAACTGGCAATATAGCAATTATATTTATTCTACAGATGCGTTTGCTACTCCAATTGCTGACCTATCTGAATCAATTGTATCCGACGAAGATTCTGATGAAAGATGTGGAGGAGACTCATTATTCACTGTAATCATACAAACAGAAGATGTTGGAGGAAGCTTGCATAGTTTCCTTAGAATAATAGAAGGAGAAGATGCAGATCTTGCCTGGGAAGTTGACCTAGGAGAAACTGATGAAATTAAGGCATCTCCAGTAGTTGTAGATTTAGACTATGATGGGAAGCAAGAAATTCTTGTTTCCTTTGATTTAAGTGGAACATTCTATGTCAAAGGTTATTCTCCTGAATTAGTTTGTTCAGTAACCGGTTGGTCACCAGGAGGTAGTCATGTCACTGAATTATTGTGGACATACTCAGATTCTACGTTAATGATTGGAAGTACTGATGGCCCTTACGTCAGTAATGCGTATGGCGGACACAAGCCTACTGCCCAGCCTCTACTTGCAGATCTAGACTTGGATGGAACAGCGGAATTAGTACTTTCATTAATTGAGAAAAATTCTGAAGAACCAGTAATCTTAGCATTAGATATCACCGGGACTTCTGCAACCTCCATATGGGAGAAAACATTGGATAAAGGAACACATCCATCAGATCCAACATTTGTACAAACTGATGAAAATACTGCTTTCGTGATTTTAACTTCTGTTCAGAGTTCTACAAGTGCAATGTGGCTGTGGAAACTTGATGCAGCGGATGGTGACTCAAATTGGGATGGGAAATCATTGGAAAATCTAAATAATTTTGATTCCAATGTACCTCACATTAGGCTTCCAGGACCTGTGATTGCAAATTTAGATTCTGATGACGCTATGGAGATGGTGGTTACAATACCATCTGATTTTGACGGCAGTAGTGCAGCATATGGTGCTGAATATTACGGTATTGAAATTAGCGATGGTACAAAAATTTGGGATTTTGAGGCCTCAAACGGTTATGCGGATTCTGCACCTATAGTTATTGATACTGATGAAGACGGAGATCATGACAGAGTTTGTTGGATTACTTGGACTACTAACAGTTGGAACACGAATAGAGATGGTTTCGCAGGATGTCATGATGACACTGACGGAACCAATCCTCAAGAAGCATGGAGTAAAGAAATTCTTGAACCACAAGGAGCGCCGAATGACGGAATTGCAGTTTCTTCACCTATTTGGATGAATATAGATGACTCTGACGAACCAGAATTAATTGTGCCATATGGTAGAGAATTAAGGGCTTATGATGGAGAATTAGGAACTATGGCTGGAATAAACTCTTTCTGGAGTGAACCAATTGCAATTAACCATAGACTTTGGGCATCACCATCATTAGCAGATATTGATGGAGATGCAACTTTAGATTTAATTCTTGGAGATACCGTCATTTCAAATCAAGTAGCTGATATAAGGCCTCAATTGGATGGAAGAAGCATAGAGTTCAGCCCAGTTGCTCCAGACCCAGGAGAAATGGTAACTATCACAGTATCTTTTGAAAATGCAGGTACCGCAGAAACTGATGAGGATTCAGATGTTATCTTATATGCTGATAATCAGATCATAGCTCAAGAAAGATTTGGGAATATGCAACCTGTTGATCCAACAGGTTCAGGTTCTCTATCTACATTTACTGTAGAATGGTCAGGAAATCTAGGTGAACATGAATTCAAACTAGTTTTAGACCCTTACAGGAACATTACACAATCTAGATACGATAATGATATTCATATTACGACATTGAGCATAGTTAATCCATATAATGCTAGTTTTGAGATCCCCACTGAACCAACCGTTGTCACACCCGGTGAAAACTCACTATTTACTCCAAATATTCGTTCTACAGGTAGGTTAGCAGGAATATGGAGCCTATCCGTAGACGACACAAATCTACCGGAAGGATGGACGTGGAGCGATGAAACTACTGATGGCTTAGATTCAATTCAGATAGGAGTTGGGCAAATATGGAGTCCGAATCTGAGAATATTTGCACCGAGTGATGCATTAGGTTCTGACTCGGGTTACTTGACCCTAACATTAACTTTAGATGACGATAACAATGTTTCAATCTCTGCACTAGCAGCGGTGGAAGCAAATAGAACTAGAGGTCTCTCAATTAGAGGGCCCGATGGGACTGCAAATACTCATGGATATGGTCTAACTGGAGAATACGCAGAGGCATGGATACTAATTCATAATTTAGGAAATGCATTGGAAAATCAAATTATTATGTCTTGGGATACAACTTCATGGGGTAATGATCTGAAATTATATGATTTAGAAGGAAATCAAATTCCTGCTCTAACTCTAGAACCAGATGAGATAATTTATGTCACTGCAAGACTGGATGTACCTAGTAATGCAAATTTGGGAGATTCAGTTAGTACACCTCTAGAAATGTGTGTTAGCGAGAATATATGTCAAACAATCGATATCTCATTCACCGCTACTGGCGTGACCACAGATGTACATCAGAGAACCGTTCCCGGCAGGACATTGTCATGGGATATTTCAGCAGACATGCCTGTTGGGGAGAATCAACTTGAATGGTCTATGAATGATGCAGGATTAGTGATTCCAGGATGGTCTTGGAGTACGACCGGCGATTTAGAAATAGTTGATGAATTACTAATTCTTACTAGATCAGGGTCATCAAGAGTCTATGGAACAATAATATTGAATTTACCTAATGATGCTCCTCCATCATACCATACATTCATTGAACAAAGTAGTCAATCAACAGATCATATCTTACAATTCTCACTCGAAGTATTACAAATTTATCGAGCTGATTTGACAATTACTTCTCCAATAGAACAACCATATGAAGTTGAAGTTGAGGAAGATGTTCTAGTTATGATAAAGTTAGAGAATCCAGGAAATGGATTCGATACTTTCATATTAAGTTCAGAACTAGTTACAAACCTCAATAATGAGGAAGAATTTGAAGTAACAGTTTCATTTACTAGCAGTACAGTGTCGTTGGGTCCTGGAAGTCTTCAAACAATCCCAGTAATAGTTAGCCTACCAGAGAATACTCCGGCAAATACAGAAATCGAAATTCTGATTATCATGACATCTCAGGGAAATCAAAGTGTAGAAGATTCGGAAATTATTTCACTCTCAGCGAAACAAGACCATAGGTGGGAGATAAATGGGGAGTACCTAGGGATTAATCTCAGAAATAGCACTATAATAACATCTCCAGGAGAGTTAGGAGAAGTGATCTTGAATGCTAAGAATATTGGAAATCTAGAAGACGATATTTCTCTTGAAACATCAATCAATATCATATATTCAGGTTCTGATGATTCACGAGGATGGAATGCTTCTGGGACGGCAATTCAAGGTGTTGGAGTTAATGAAACTGGAAATCCTTCTGTATCTTGGTCGGTGCCTAATGGTGCTTGGAATGGAACAATAATGCAAATTACGGTAAATGCTAACGCTAGAGGAGAGATTGTAGATACAATAATCTTCGATGTAGAAGTACCTCATATCAAGGAATGGAGGGCGATTTCAAGTCAAGTTGATTTAGAAATTGATCCAGGGGGTTCATCAATTGATATCGAGATAATGCAATTGGGCAATTCGCCATCAAATGCATATTCAAATGTATATGTGAATGGTTCAAATGACTGGATAGTTGAGACACCAGAAGAATTGCCAGTTTTATCTCCGGGAGAAAGTGCATTCATGACATTGAATATCACACCCCCAGAAAATGCCCAACATGGTAAAACTGTTGAGCTACATATCAGACTTAGAGAAGGCAACTCGTTATCTGAAACTATAGTTCCGTTAAGAGTTGCTGTAATTCACCAATTTGATTTATCAGGTCAAGGACCATGGGTTGTTTCAGAACATGGAGGTTTTCCTCATGCAACATTACTCAATGAAGGAAATGCTCCAACTACTATTACAATTAATGTTAGAAGTTTACCATCTGGATGGGAAGTAACAGGTGAAACAACTACTGTATTAGCAGTTGGAGAACTAAAAGGACTTCCTATTGAATTGATACCAGATTCAAATTGGGATGGAAGTACGTACACAATAAAAATAGAAGCTATTGATGATTTAGGCAATGTTGATGAAATATTACTAGATACTGTAAAACAAAATTATTCTTGGGCAATGTCCCCCATTATTACAATGATTAGTGGCGATAATACTCTGTTAAAGATTCATGGAACAGATTCTGAATCTTCTGTTATTGATGGAAGTCAAGGATTACTGAACTGGGAGGGCAGTGGTGGTTGGTTATGGTTAGCCTCTCAGTCTGTCCAAGATGGAGAAATAACCATTGATTCAAATGAAGGATTAGTTTATTCTTCTTACATTTCTGAGGAGGTTAGCAGAGAAGGTAATTGTTTCTTATTAGGACAACAGGGCGACATTACTGCATATTGTAGTATTTTCAATGGAACTGGAAATTTTGACTACACCTTGATGTTAATTGATGATAATGGAAAACTTCTAGACTCTTACTCAAATACATTGGAGCATAACGCTTCTCTAGAAAGATTGAATCTAACTGCTACTAATTGGAATCCAGAACCAGGAAAAAGAAGTCTGATTTTGAGGGCTCTGGACTCCAGAGGCATAGAGTTCATTAGTACAGAAAAAGAATTTGAAATCCGGAGAAGTGATTGGAATATAGGCCTAACAGGAATTGAACTGGTAGGGACTGGAAGTAATCAGCAAGTTCAAATCACAACTATTAGAGAAAATCAAAATCTTCTTACTAACGCAGATTGCTTACTTGAAGTAAGAATACCCTCACAAGGATATAATGAAAAACATATTATGGACCCCTCGGCTGTCTATTTCTTACCTAAAATAGATCGTCCGAATAATATTCCTGATGGAGATGAATTGATAGTACAATTTAGTTGTGCATTCCCATGGGATATTGAATCAGACTCAACAGATAATGAACAGAGAATAATTTTGACAGAAGGATCGGATGAAAATGATGGAATCGAAGATTTAGAGACAGGGATAGCAGCAGCAGCTTTGGTAATCGGAGTTTCTATAGCATTAGCTTGGTTAGTGAAAAATCATAGGGAAAGAAAAGAAATGATGGAAATGACTGAGAAAGCAATAAAACAGCATTTATCAAATAAGAAGAATACAATAAGTAACGTAGCAGAGCAGAAAGAGAAAACGGATCAAGAGGCTGTCGATATTATTGAGAATGTGACTGAAGAAATAATGGAAACAGTCGAAAATAAAGAAGAAAAAATAGAAGATGAAGAAGAATTAGATGAATTCGAACTCAGACTGAGAAGACTGGGTAAGTTGTAAAAAATTGGGGTTTTAAAAATGGGCGAATATATACCACCATCGGCTTTTTATACATTTGATCCGATTAGATATGATCCAATTTTTTTAATAGAACCAATCCTATCATCTATAGGTGGAGATCATAAAGAAATTAAGAAAATAGTTCAATATTCTAATGAAATAAAAAATCTGATTGAGGGGAAAGAATCACCATATGATCATTCTACAATGTTATTCCTAACTGCAATAGATTGGAAGGAGGGAGGAGGAACTCCGGAGCCCCTAGATAACGGAATTGCAAGAGATAGAATTGGTAGATTCCCCAGCGATACCGGAAATGCGATAGAATACATTCTTGAATTTACTAAAGAGAAAGAAGGAGAATTCTTTTTTCATGAATTACTGATAAAATTGACTAATGGATTATCTCCTGAAAATCTCGGAGAAGAAGGATTTGATAGAGGATTTGCCGGCATGGAACTTCTAGGATGGATAAATCATGAAGAAGTGGGACTACTATTACGTTCAATGCAAAGTGGTAAATGGATTATTAAATCTAAGGAAACAATTGACGGAGGTGTTAGAGACTCACTGCGTCACTTACAGACATTACTAAAGGCTGCAAATAGAAGGAAGTGCGGTATTTTAATGCGTAGACATCATTAATCAGAATTGATTTCCAGTTAATCTCGTATACATATCTGAATACAAATCTGCTGTCTTGTCAATTATCTCTTGAGGTAAAGCAGGTATTGGTGGTTCTTCCGTACCTTCTTCTCTAGCTTTATACAATTCATTATGATGCCCTGTAGAAAGATAATGTCCTCGTACAAACTCTTTCGAAAGTTGAACTATTTCTCCTTCCTTATATTTCTCAGCGTCCCACCATCGATCTTCATCTAAAGTTCCGAAGGAGTCTACCAGTACAGGGACACGATTGACCCCTAATGCAAATTCTTTTTTGCCATCAACATGAATCAATCCTCTTTTACCAGCTTCTGTTTCAATAATTTTATCGACTTGAACCACAATTGAAAGTATCGAATCGAACTCCTCATCTGTCAAATTAGAAATTTCTAAGGCTTCTTTCCTATCTAACAGTCTATCAAACTTCTCAAACTTGGTTGAAACCTCCAGATAAGGTTCGGGCAATTTGATTCCTTCATACAGAGCTGTACCTGGCTCAAAACCAAACTCTTCAGCAGAAGCATCTCCTCTTTCATATCTTCTCCAACCAGAGCCGGCAAGATAATGTCTGCAAATTACTTCAAGAGGGACGAATACATTTTCTTGATTTTTTGAGATTGCCCCAGGCTCTCTAATCACGTCAAAACGACGAGCTCTAACACGATCAGGAGCATTCATTTCAATTACATGTGTATCGCATATACCCGCCTTCTCAACTAATTCGAACCAGTAACAAGAAGTTCTATTCAATGATTCACCTTTCCTAGGAATTAAACTTGGTATTATTTGATCGAAAACACTAATTTGATCAGTGTATCGAAATTCAATGATATCCGGATCCTCAGTACTCCATACTTGCTTTACTTTGCCATGATACAACATCTCTACCATGCCTCTGTTCGGTAGCATTAACCCAATGAATATTACTAATGAATAATCAGAAAAAAAAAAACTATCTAAACATAGATTCAGTAGCCTTAATTGTATTTGTCATAAGCATTGCAATGGTCATTGGACCTACTCCTCCAGGCACTGGAGTAATGTGACCTGCAACATTAAAAGCGCCTGAATCTACATCACCAGCTAATCTATATCCACTTTTCCTAGAAGAATCTTGTATACGATTAATTCCTACATCTATTACAGTAGCACCTGGCTTTATCCAATCAGACTTTACAAACTCAGGCCTACCTATTGCAGCAACTACCAAATCTGCCTCTCTACAGATATCAGGAAGATTTTTTGTTCTTGAATGAGCGATTGTTACTGTTGCATCGATTCCTCTTTGGGCGAGAAGAATTGACATTGGCATACCTACGATTCTGGATCGACCAATGACCAGAGCATTTTTTCCAGATAAATCAATATTTGAAAGTTCCAAAATCTTCATTATTCCAGCAGGAGTACATGGTAAAAGACCCGAAGAGTCACCTTGAACTAATCTACCTAGATTCATCTTATGAAATCCATCTACATCTTTTTCAGGTAAAATTGCATCTGTAATCATTGATTCATTAATTCCTTCCGGAAGAGGACTTTGAACCAAGATTCCATGCACTGAATTATCAGAATTGAGCTTATGAATTATAGCTAAAATTTCTTCCTCTGATATTTCACCATCTAAGTCAATTCTAGTACTTTTGATACCACATCTTTCACAAGCCATCTCTTTGTTCCTAACATAAACATGGCTGGCTGGATCATCCCCAACAATAACTACTGCTAAATGAGGAAATATATCCCTACTTTGAAGATTAATTATTTGATTATGGAGTTGTTCTTCTATCATACGGCCTATTTTTTTTCCGTCTAAAACCGTCGCGGACATAATCGATTCGGAAGGCTCTATACTCTTCACGTTGACGGAAGAGAATCTTGCAGATGATGGATTGTTATTGGAGCCCCAGGAGAGATTCGAACTCTCGGCCGTCTGATTACAAATCAGATGCTCTACCAAGCTGAGCTACTGAGGCTTGAATCGCCGAGGACGTTTAACATTTGAACCCTACACCTTGTAATCATGAAATTATCCGGTGAATTGATGGGTAAAACCATCTACGCCAATACATGGAAAGAGAAGGGGGTGATTATCCTCAACGGAGCTACATGAAATTAAATATCGTAATTTCTGGATGGTTGTGCATTTTACTTGGAAGTTTACTATTATTTTCCTCAGGAGAATCCTCACTCATTCTATCTATTGCAGCACCAATTTCTGTATTGGGACTAGTTCTACTAATTCTTGGTTTAATGTACAAGGATGAAAATAGTGTTAATAGTGAAGAAATTTTATCATGGGAACCTGATAAAACTCAAATGCCTGAATCTGGGAGAGTGATGTACAGAATAGATACTACGCTAATTGAACCTATTAGAACTTCAATATTATGTGGGAAATGTGGTAACATCTATTGGGAAGAGGGGGTTAAACCGAAGAGTTTTGATTGCCCAGATTGTCTAATCACACTTTGGTATGAAGAAGAAGAATGATTACTACTTTAAGCAACCATCAAGAGTAATCACTCTTTCGATGTTTAAGGAGGGGACCTATGACACTAGGAAATAATGAGAAAAAAATGCTACGTTGTATGCGTTCTAAAGAAAATCATATTTGGACTCTTGAAGAGATATTAGAAATCACAAAATGGAAAGATCAAGTTCACGTTGCTGGTGCTGGAAAATCACTAGATGAACACGAATTTGTAGAAACTACTGAGAGACATTTGAAATTTATTACTCTGGGTTCAGAAGGACTTAATGCCTTGGAAAATGAGTTACTTGAGAAAAGAATTTGGGAGTGGATACTTTCACAAAAAGAAAAAAATAGGACAATGAATGAATTATTCAAAGCAGGTTTTGAGAGACATGAAGCTGGGCCCGGGATAGGACTGTTGAAATCAATAGGGGTATCTATTGAAAAAGGAATTTTTACTTTTGTTAACGAAGAAGAAATTACAATAAAAATTTCTGAACGGGTTGATTTTATTAAAAAAATATCTATGGGAAAATTAGATTACAATGATTTAGATAAAGGATTAATTGAACATTTTTCTGGCAGAAAGAATTTGATTAATATCGAAGAAAATATTGTAAGAGAATGGAAACTTACCGAAAAAGGGATTAATATTTCTGAAAATGAGTTAGAAGAAGTTCAACTAATTGGAGAGATTACCCCAGAATTTTTACAAAATGAAGGTTGGAAAAACGCATCATACAAAGAATTTGATATCAATGCAGAAACTCCCATTCCTGTCGGAGGAAGACCACATCCAATGCAATCTCTAATTGAAAGGATAAGGTCGGTTTTCTTAGAGATGGGTTTCTCAGAAATAGAAGGAAATTATGTTCAATCAGCAGGTTGGAATATGGATGCTCTTTTTATTCCTCAATCACATCCAGCAAGAACTATGCAAGATACTTTCTATCTTGATGAGCCAGAAAAAATAGATATTCCTGAGGAAATGTTAGAATTATGGGCATCAGTTCATGAAAATGGGCACGATACTGGAAGTTTAGGTTGGGGTTCAAAATTTGATAAAGAAGAGGCGAAAAAAGGACTATTAAGAACTCATACAACTGTTAATACTGTGAAATATATCGCGGAAAATCCAGTGAGCCCCTCACGTGTATTTGGAATTGGAAGAGTATTCAGGCAAGAAACAATCGACAGAACGCATTTACCCGAATTTCATCAAATCGAAGGAATAATTCATGAGCCGAATGCGAGTCTACCAATGTTAATCTCAACTTTGAAAACATTCTATTCAAAAATGGGCTATCCTAATGTAAGAGTTAGGCCAGCATATTTCCCATACACTGAACCAAGTGTGGAAGTAGAGGTATATTGGAGAGGTAAATGGTTAGAATTGGGTGGTGCTGGAATTTTTAGACCAGAAGTAACAGAACCTCTTGGTAGCGAATGGCCTGTTTGCGCCTGGGGAATGGGCCTGGAAAGGTTAGCTATGCTAGTTCTGGAGTTAGACGATATTCGTGAACTTTACCAACCCGACTTAGAGCGATTAAGTCGAATGCCAATTCTTTGAAGAAAAATCTTGTTCTGAAAATTAAGATTAACATAGAGAAAATAATAATTCCACTACTTGGAGGATTTGATTTCCAAGGAATTGTAACTAAGTTATTTTCAATAGACTGTTCTTCATTCCCATTTGGATCCCCATAATTACAAGATTCATCATCTAAATCCGCTTCTTGATCGAAGTTAGATGCACTAGGATCTGTACAACCATATTTAATTCCCTCAAGGAAAAATGATACGACATTATCAAACTCTCTATCCGATGAATAAGGAAGATGATGTCCCGCATCACCAACTAAATGTGTCACATTAGAAAATACATTCACTAATTCTGTGGAACCGTATCCAAACCAATCGTCACCCTCGCCTTCAAAAACCAGTGCTGGTGAATCAAAAGGTGCCTCAACTTCAATTGTTTGATTAACTCCTTGATGTCCGGTTTCAAGATAACCATTAAACAAGATTACTTTTTCAAATTGAACATCAGAATATGCAAGATAGATTACTGACATTGCGGCACCCTGTGAATAACCAAGAATTCCATAAAATGGACCGTTACTATCAATGAAATTATCTAAGTAAGTTATCGATGTATCTGCCCACATTGGGTCATCGGTTCCTTGCTCTTTACCGTCAGGCGGATCGCGGACCCAGACTCCACCATCTTCAGGAGCTTCGGCAAAAATAAACTCGAAATCAGGAAGAGCTTCCATCAAATCTTGCATACCTGGTTGAGATTCAAAATCAGATACGCTTTCTCCACCTCCGTGAAGACTGAGAATCTTCAATCTGGTTGGTTGATGATAACTACATGAGCCATCATCTTCTGTAGCAGCAATATCAAAATTATTAGCTGTTGAATCAGTACATCCGAATACTTCTTCTTGACTGTAGGTGCAAGTACCGTCATCTTCTGTAGCAGCACTATCAAAATTATTGGCTGTTGAATCAGTACATCCTAATACAGAGTCAATAATATTGATATTTATAATTTCAAGGTCAGAAGAAATTTCCCAAGTACCACATTCCCCCAGTATTGAGATAGATACATTGGACTCAATTATTGAAGGACCCCAAGAAAATGTCCCACTTTCTGAAAATGGTAATTTGAGGCTGAATTGATTAACATCTCCATCTGACCAAACTAAATCGCATGTTCCAAGATTTGGATGAACCAATGTACCATTTATTGTAACTGATTCTCCTTCAGAAATACTCAATTCGTTATTTTCTAATATCATAATTGTAGGGTCTTCATAGGGATAATGTATTGAAAATGTGGATGAAAGTCTTGATTCTTGGCCTAAAGAATCGGTAACAACTATCTTGAAAGAATGAGAACCAACACCAGTCTCAGAAATATCTACAACAATTACTCCTGTACTATTCGGTTCAATATTCAAAGGAGAACCGTCCAGAGTCGCTTCAATTTGTAGAGATGACATGTCTTCATCACTTACTGAAACATAGAGGGAATCTAAACTTCCAATCAAGATACTATCAGGAATCTCAGAATCAATTACAGGAGCAAGATTAACACCATCCGATTCAAAGTCATAGAAAAGTCCTCCAACTAAAACACTACCAATCATTAATCCGGCTAAGAAAAGGGATCTTGCGGCTCCTTCATCATCATTCTTCGAACCTCTCATGATATAGTGTGTTATCAGTTTGCTATTAAACAATAGCAATAATCAACTCAAGTAAAATTAGTTATATACGTATTTTTATTCGGAAGAAAGAGCTTTGATATCAAGAAGAAACTCTTGAACATCCCAGTTAATTCCAGTCCAAGCAACTCTCTTCCTAGTTTCTTTATCAAGAATAAACGTGACTGTAGAATGACCAACTCCGTACTCACCTAAAGATACTTCATGAGGATTAATTGAGTCTGAAGAGTTTCTATCTTCTGTTCCAATAACCATACATCCTAGCCAATTTCCATCGGGTCTTTCATATCCTTCGTCACACATACAATGTGCACTAGAACCTGATCCCATAATCCATCCCTTTCCATTACAGTCAACTCCTGGTGAAAGACTTGATAGATTGGAATTACTGGAAACCCATGCCAAATGAGTATTTATCTCAACGTCAATAGAAGAAATATTCTGAGATTCTGAGAGGGACCAAGTTTGATTGAGATTGTCCCAATAATGAAGTAACCATGACCAACTAGAGTTAGTTGTCCAGTCTCCAATAGTTCCTTCATTATGAGTTAAATTATAAGTAATATTTGCATTATTGAATACATAGTCTGCAAAATCATCTCCATCAATGTAGCATCTATTTTCAGATATCTCGCCGCGACAAGGAGTATCAATAACTGTGGAGGAATTATCAGGATAAAGGATTGAAAATCTATTGGTAGATTCATCCGGAGGCTGACTGGCTTCAATATGGTCATTATCAACAACAATATTCCAACTGTTCCAGACATTTACTAGAGTGGAGGGGTTTTCCGCTGAAAGGTGGTCCCATTCGTACCCATTTGCCTCAGTCCATTGAGCAAATCTTTCCACTGTATCCCTCGCAGGATCAATAGTAATTGATAAAATTTCAACATCATCGGAATACTCACCTAAGTTTTCGTGTACCCAAGCCAAATTAGCTGAAATTGCAAGACAAATATCTGGACAAGATGTATAAATGAAAGCGACTACTACTACCTTACCGTAATAATCAGAAAGCGTAACTGATTCACCGTCCTGATTCAATAATGTGAAATCAGGTGCATCTGGGGGGTTTTTGTATTCTGTACCATACAATTCTAAATTATTTGTTGACTGTAAACAACCAGAGAAAAATAAACATGATGCAATTAGAATAACAAGTATCTTTTTCATCAAAACACCACTTTATTCATCTAATAGTAATTTAATATCTTCAAGAACTAGTTCTGCATTCCAGGCATTATCTGCCCACCAAACTCGCTGATTCATTTCTCTATCAACGATTATTGTCCCCGTAGTATGATCTACCCAATAGCTAAGTGGATGATGCATGGTTTGTACCTGGCTAGGTTCTTTTTGAGATTCACTACAACCTTCATTATCTACTTCTTCACCAGCAGTAGTATTTGCACATGTATCAAATCCATCTGCAACTCCATCACCGTCTAAGTCTGAATCATAAGTTGCTAGACCTACCTCGAAATTTCTCCAAACTGGTTCAATTACCTCCAATTCTCCGGTTAGATGGGGCCAATCTAATCCTCTAGCATTTGAATAGTTATCCAGAACAGATGAATTATCAGTCCAAGGATCTACTGTAACGGTTAGAATCTGCACCTCAGTTCGATAAAGGTCACCTAGCAATTGAGCAACATAAGCTAAATTGGCACTGACTACTGGACAAACATCCGGACAACGAGTGAAAAGGAATGCCACAACAACAACATCTCCTTCATAATCATAGAAATTAAAATCATTACCTTCTTCATCTGTTAAGGTGAAATCTTCGGCAGGAATTGAAGGAGAAATATCTTCGCCATAGAAAATATCTACTTCTTGATTACCTATACAACCAGAAGTGACAAAACATAGAGCCATTAAAATTGCAAACAAATTTCTCGACATTTTAGCCATTACTCCCGTATATCCTCTATGTCCGTCCCTTTTTTACAATTCGACTGATTGCTGCTACAACAAAAAGAACTAATCCAACCCAAAGGAGTATCATATTTGATTCTGAAGAATTTGAAACTTCGTTACCAGAATTACCGCTTGGCAATACGAAATTGGGAGTTGTTTCATTGTGATTATCTAGAATAATTGTGATATTTATGGTGTGCCAAAGTGAACCATTAGAGTATACCAACGCTTGATAATTACCTGCGGACCAGTTCAGAGGGTCTAACCATAATTGGCATTCATCCTCATTTCCTGTACTATTGTAAGGTTGAGCAGTACAAGACCAATTATGAGTGGAATTTTTAGGATTCTCCATCTCAATTGTTCTTTCTAAGTCCATGACAACGTTGTTGAAAATTATACTATCATTTTGTGTTACTTGGGCATCATCTGGTTGGATTGAGCTATTTCTCATGATAAATTGGAACGTATTGGCACCGTGAGCATCAACTATTGGATTGATGAATAAAATAATGACAAAAACTACAATTGAAACATTTTTCATCGAACTCACCTAATCAATTCATTCAGAATCCCATAGTGGTGGATAATCAAATCTTGGATCATAGTCTTCGTCAAATTGAACAACATAGACTCCTGTGACCATATCTGAAACGAAAACGAATCCTCTAGGGTCATATTGTAATCCCCAATTAAATGGAATCATACAAGATGCCCAGCAATCCGCCATATCATACCCCATTTCAGTGGCTGGATCATCAATCCAAGGTGGACCGGCTGGAAGATAATAGCCAATGGTCTTAGTTTCGGCTAATTCTGAAATTGCTTGGAATCCTCTATCCGGCTCTGGAACTCCGTTTTCCCACACTATTTCATCCCAAATATCACCATGATCAGTTACCCAAGCTCCAGCATGATAGTGAGTGTAGTATACATGCCCTGATGGGCCAGTATCGCCATTATGCGGACTGAAAATATATCCACCAGGTATCCAATGCTGTGGATGTGAACCATTTCCTTTCATTCCCTCTCCAGGAAGCTTCCATTTTGAGACTAAGAAAGGTTCTGCAGGATCTGTTGTATCAATTGTCCATACGTAACCGGTATGATTCTCATTGGAACCGTATTCAGGAGCAATGTATGTGTAGTGTCTCCAGTTAACTCCATAGACTGGGTCTTCAAATCCAGTTCCACAGTTAGATGGCCAATTTTCTACAGGATCGAATACACTTATTCCTGAACAAATTAAGTAATCATTTGGAACTGCATAATGGATGTTATCATTTCCTTGATTGGCGTCGAGCCATTCGTCAGCATCCATATTTGCATGGCCACCACCTTCTGGACCATACCATCCATCATCAGCAGATGGGCAGCCCATCCAACGACCGACCTCAGGAGGCCAATTAATTCCTAAAGGATCTGGAACTTGAGGAGGAGTACTAACATCTACTAATCTCAAACCAGCACCCCAATAAGAAACTGCAAGTAATCTCTGCTGTGTTATAGGATGGACAAAGTAAACATTATCATGATTGAATATTGAACCACCACAGGTAGTGTATGGCTCTGGAGTGTAACCTCCCCAGCGAACTATTTCGCGATCAGAAGAATTTTCTTGTTCTTCATTTTGATTAGGATCCCACGAAGTAAAACCTCTTGGAACGTAAAATACTTGAGTTCCTTTGTAGAATGTACCACTACTACCCTCGACCATTTCTGGATAAGGATCTGCTCCGAAAAGGAACAAATGACAATCTGCTTCATCCCACTGATTGACTGGATCAAAAGTAGGGTTCCAATCGCAATAAATTGCCAAATCTTGATTATGGAATCCTGCAGGAGGATTATTCCATTCTGCAACCTTCACCGGACTAGTTTTATCTCCAACATAAATCACATCCATTCGATTTGCTCCACTATTAGCATCATCATCATTTGGAATAGGATCAAGTTCACTGTTTGTTAGTTCATGATTAACTAAAACCCAATTGTTATCTTTAGTGACCTTGATATCAATCATTCTAGCTATTTCTGCATAATAAGTAGAAAGCATTTTTATGTTATTGGGATCACTAATATCGAGAATCTCAAATTGATTGTAACTTGAAACATAAGCGTAACATCCACCAGTTCCGTCAGCATATATTTCACAATCTTCCATGAAATTACCTTCAATTGTTATTTCAGAGTTATCTCCAGGAGTAGGGCCTACATTCTTGTATTCATCTGAGCAAGGTCTTCCTGCAACATTATCTAATTCAGCAGGAGGTTTTTCGTTTCCATCGCAATTAAGATTATGATAATCGATTAGTTTTGCATTGGCAGTGGATAATCTGTGAGCTAGCAGATCATTATGTGAGTGATTTTCATCTTCAATCTCTGTTACAGGATCAATCCATTCCACATTTGCGTCTTCATCAGAGGAATCATCTCCAAGCATCGACATACACCCGGATAAGGGAGTTATTAGCATTAGAAAAACCATAAGAAACATTGGAAAATTAGAAATCCGTGACATCGCAAAACCTCGTACTAATTATTTCACATAAACTTCTACTTGTGAATGCTGCGGTGGTGATGTTAGAAATTAACTGACGTGATACGGTTTATCTATATCCAATTGAACAATATATAATCCCGTTGTAATGCAAGAAAGATATGTATATCCATTATGATATTCTGCGGCCCAAATAAATGGAGTCCAACCAAAGTCATAGTATGAGCTTGAAAGAGGAATTCCATCTTGTCCATGAGGTAAATGATACCCAATAGTGGATACAGAATGTACTTCAGTTCTATTCAAATCCGGATTTAGAGCTTCTAACATTAGAGTCTCAATATCGATTATCCATAATCCTGCATGGTAACTAGAAAGATAAATTCTACCATCCCAATTACCACCGAGGCTCTGATCGGGTAAGCCCAGTGCTGAATTGGTTTCGAAAATTTGCGCATCTGAATTATGAGGGCTGAAAAGTAACCATTCTTCACCACCAGGAATATGATGTTGTTCAGCAAAAGGAATCTCCCAACTATGAATTATTTTTGGTAGGAATCTGACTTGACCATTTAACATTTCAAACTCAGTCGTATCTAACAAATATCCAAGACCTGTTCCCACAGTGGTCTCTAAAACTTCAGTTGCAAGGAATGTTAAATGCATTTTACCTGCTGGATAACCTAAATGAGAAGCATCAACCATTTCATCCATTGGCTCTGCATAATGAATGTATGAAGCTCTGCCTCCATTCTCATTCCCTGTACATCCACAATCAATCTGCCCGTCTTCATCAAGGTCTGCAAACTCCATCCATTGACCAACCTCTGGGGCTCTCCAATTACAAGTTAGTTGAGTACCTAATGTTGCAGCACATCCGCCGGCAATAAATGCATATTCTATTGGTGAGTTCTGTGGGTGAGGAACGTCACTGACATCGAATATTCTTAACCCGGCTTCCCAATATGCGCCGTAAATATACGTCTTACCATATCTAGGGTCTTGTTGATCTTCTCCTGGCCAAGTTTGTACAGTCATGTCATGAATATATATCCAGCCACCTAATGTATTTTGCCAGTTAACTTCTGCTTCACCAACCTTGAGAATTCGAGGGCTATCACTTGGACCATCGAAATTAAGATGAGCTATTGTAATTCCCCCACATGCATCACCTTGACCAATATCGCACTGCTCATAATCAGGATTTGCAACAAAGATATACCACTCATTATCAATCATATGAGTATACAAATTATGAGGACCACTTGGATGATCAGCATCATACCATGCATCGACATAGGTTGGGTTATATTTATCTGAAACATCAATTAAAGTTACTGTAACTTGAGCAGGATCTCCCCATTCACCAACGTTTGGATCTGCATTACCTGGATCTACTAACTGATTCTGTACTATTACATATTCATCTCCATTATACTGTAAATATTTTACATCTAAGACTTGAGTATTTGGATCCACATAAACTCCAGTAACGGTAGTATTCTCTGGATTTGTAACATCTACAATATGCATCTCTGACCAGCCAGCGATATATGCATATGTGCCACCATCTGGAGATTCCGCAACCTGAACTTCAGCATTCCCAGGTGCAGTCAATTGATTAAAAGAAATTGGTTGAATATTATCTGTATACATTATGTGCTGGCTAGCATTTCTATGATCATGCCCCTCATCTTGCATGAGTGGATCAATAATTGAAAAGTTACCCTCTACTGATTCAGAAGTCTCATCGGAAAGGAAAATTGCAGCTACACTAGCTGTTAATAAAAAGAAGATTAGGACGCCTGCTAAAGCAACTCTACGGTTATCCATGTAGGTCGGAAGCAACCAGTCATGTTGAAGTCATCGGAGTGCATGGGATGGACTGTGAGATACCATCGGGCGATTGTAATTGGAGTATTATTTACTCTTTTATCATCATCAATTGCTTGTGCACATGACCAAAAAGAATACAATATTTTAATCAAAGAAAATGGTTTGACTCCTCCTTCTGTAAATCAGGGAGTATTGGTTGAAACAGATACATTATTTTTTAGAAATGTAGACAATAGAGAAAATGTAACACATAGAATTTTAGTAGATGCAGATCAAGATGGCTTATTCGAGGGGATTGATGACTTCGAAACGAGTTGGATGTCAAGCTCTTGTGAACTTAATGAAACTGGTGAAAAAGTAAATCCAGATTGTGAGCAGCAAGCATTAATTCTATTAGATCCTTCAAACAGACTTTTACCAGGAAATATCTCGATGATACATGAAATAAAAGAGATTAATCAATCTACGAATGAAACAACTAAAATTACATTGGTGAACTTCTATGTTAATTTCGCGCCAGATATCCATGAAGTAGATGAGAACCTACCTACAGGGAATAGTGAAGAAGAAATAATAGAAAGAAGTGCTAAAGAACAAGTTCTAGAATTAATAATTTTTATTTCTTTATTATGTGCATTTTTTGTAGGTACAGAGCTAATGAAATCGAATAAGGATTAGAATCTTGAACGGTTGAACTCAAGAACCCCTTGTGTATCCGTTGACTCGTAGGGCGCTTAGCTCAGCTTGGAAGAGCACCTGGTTTGCAACCAGGTGGCCGGGGGTTCAAATCCCCCAGCGTCCACCATTAAATCTATGATAGAAGAAATTATTTCTGTTGCGAACATAATGCTGATTACTTTTTTACTTGAATCATAAAAATTATTTCGAACAACATTTCATTAACTAAATCCAACTACATTATTTATGGATGAGAGGTTTGCAGCAAATCTTTCTTGGTATTACCACTTAATTCCATTTATCACAGCGATTTTAGGGTTAATCGTCGGGAATATTTTAGTACAAAATTACGGTCCATTTGCGAAGACCATTTTTCCCTCTATGTGTCTAATAATTGGAGGATACGGCGGACTAGTAATTCTTGGAGAAATTTCTGAAAGGAAAAAATAATATTTTTATTAAAGATACTTTGGAAAAATACAAGCATATTTATGTAAAAAATATAAATCTAAACAGACATTCATTAATGGATTATTACGAACAATAACAATGAACGCAGGACACATACTAGCAATCCTAATTGGTTTTTACGCTTCTTTCGCTGTTACAGTAATGAGCGTGACACCATTATTGGGTTAATTGAAACATTCATCTCCGAGACTGGATTTTGTTATCTTCCCTCCACCAATTTCTCTCTGGTGAAATTCTATTGATAATTTCCTTAAATGAAAATATCACATCTCTAGCCTCTGGTATAGTTTCTACTGTAGCTAAATCTATTATTGATTTGTTGTCTAATTGTAAAAAAACTGTATTACTAAACACTATTTTTTGAAATTTAGATCCTATCCAATGTCCATCACTAATTCTTTCAACCATTTCAACATCCCCCCTTCGAACATATGTCGGATCTTCATTATGCGTATTTTCTCGTATAAAGAAATCACACTTAGAATACTTCTCATTCTTTACGGTCTTAGATTTCTTATCTGTACCAATATGTAGTTCAATATATTTCCCTTCAGCAGGATTAATCTCCTTTCTAGTGATTTTATTAGATAAAAATGGAATCTGAAGATTAAAATTAATTATTAGTTCTGGCATACCATTAATCCAAAATCCCAAGAAAATTATCAAAATGATACCAATGGGTAAAGAATATCCGTAAATTGAAATTCCAGAAAATATAATGTAGATTGGATATGCGATAACTAATCCAAAAATCAGAAAAATAAGTTTAAGATATCTATAATGTCTTTCTTCCTTGAATAACACATTTTTCGATGAATCGAATGTCCATTGAGAACTTGTATGAACTTTTTGACCGGATATTAAATCCATAGTGTATGCTGGAATAGTTTGTAGATAAATAAATCTACGGCATTGGAAATTTAAATTTTAAGTGAGTAAAGCTCAATTTATTGATTAGATGGATTAATTACCTGACTTTTGGTTTAGGGAAATTTATTGAAGAAATTCTAATTATTGCAATTCCAATTATTCCACTAAGAACAAAAAGAAGCATTGATGAAACACCTGGTGATGATATAGCAACCCGAATTACTACAGTTGAAAGAACAAAACCAGTATTTCTGGCTAAGTTTCCAAAATCTGTATAAAACCAGTATGAAATCAAAAGAATAAGTATATCTGCGAGGATTAAAAAGGTGAAGAAATCTAAGAAGAAAATCTCTCTATTTACAGCACCTTTCCCTTCAAATACTGATTCAATCCAACCAGACATGGACGTAAAAGTAATAATTACGAAAACTAATAGCATCATCAAAGCAATGACTTCTTTGGAAAAAATAAACGAGGATAGTCGATTATCTTGCAAATTTTCACTTTTTATCTCTTTGCTGATTCTTTGGTAAATCAATGAAGTGTAGAACAATACCAAAAATGCCAAACATTCTACTATCAGGAAGCCTAAATCTTCATCAATCTTCCATCCATCTTGAAATTCGATATTGGAAAGTCTTTTCAGAATATCTCTGACAACCAAGAGAGTAGCAATTTCATACTGCTTACCTACGGATGATGAAAAGGACTCAGGAATTGTTCGAATCAACTGATAGACTTCATAAGCCAATAAAATTGAAAACGGAGTATATAGAGAGGATAATGGAGAATTGAACATTTCCATATTTTCTCCTGAGAGACTATATCTTTCGGTCTGAATTAATAACCAAATCAGTAGATGGAGTGTGAAGCCAATTATCGCAGAAATAATAGCTATTTTTCTGACAATTTGGTCTACTTCCCGCCCCAAAAGTGACTCATAGTAGTATCCAACAGAAGATCGCATATACTTTAGTAATGAAAATTACTTTTTATTATGGGTTATAAAAAAAAATACAAAAAAGGTATAATTTTGCTAATCAAACAGTTTGATTGAGCCAGTCCAAACAAGACTGATGGGTACATCTCGGTGGATCGAACAATAGTTTTTCCTCTGGATGAATTATATCTAGGAATAGATTGGAACTAGAACTTTCAGAAACTTCAACAATTGAGCTTGTAGATGCTGGTAGGTAGTCCTCTCCAGTACTAGCAAGTGACAGACGAATAGTATGGCCGGCTTGTATTTGTACATCCATGGCAAAGAACTCCATCTTGGCATTAATTGTTTCAAAAATAGGTAACCAAGTCTGTTCCTGATTCCCTCCCTCGTGATATCTCAAATCCATAATAGCATGCCCAATGTGAATACAATTTCCTTCTTCGGAACAGTCTTCTAATAATGCATAGATTTGCCCGCCAACTGTTGCTGTAGAAACGTCAATGTGTAATCTGGGTAAACCTGAAATCCAAATATCTTCAGTAAATTCTTCAGTCTCATAAATTGGTCCAAAGTTACCATTGGGAAGTATTGTAGTTGTACCTCCTGCTACATTAATCAATCCACCTCCAAGATCTAATGAGATTGTTTCCATGTCTTGTGGAGGGTATCTTTCTTCAATTCTCCATTGGCCTTGATTAGATTGTATCTCAACAAATAATCCTGGCTTATCACCAACTCCTTTAAGATACCAGTCAAACCATTCTAGTAAATCTTGCATCCAGTCAAATCTAACCATTTGAGGGTACGCCTCTCTACCTCTGCCTTCTCCCGAGCGGTCAAAATGATAATCAGGTCTATCTGGATAATCGTGGTCCCATTGACCGAATAATCCCTTAGATTCAATACCTGCATCAATTAATTGATTTATTACTGGGATAGCCATATGAGGATCAACATTCCAGTCATGCATTCCTTGAATGAGATACACAGAACCTTCATAATTTTCTAATACTCTGTCTAGAAAATATCTCTCTTCCCAATATGTTCCTGCAAACTCACCGCCCCACATGTAAGCTGCAACTCCAGTACCCGGACCGATAATATAATCTGGACAAACATTTCCAATATCTTCCTGGTCTCCATCAAATCCATATGACCCATAAACTCCATTATGCATTATCGGAGCTCTCGCTTCACTACTACCATTTTTCCACATTAATTCCATTACCCCAATCAAACCAGAAATTGGCACAATTGTCTTAAGATATTCATTTCCAAATGTGGCTGCCTGCCACGGAGTAGAACCATCATATGATTTACCAATCATTGATACACCACCATTACTCCATTCTTGAGTACCTAGCCAAGTTACAGCGGCATCAACCCCAAGTTGTTCCGCATTTCCCATCAAGTCCATACAATGATTCGAACGTCCGGTACCCATTACTGAGACTTGGGCAAAAGCATATCCGTGAGGTAAAATCTGATCTATTATCATTTGACCAAGCCATGTACCTGGAACTTCTATTGATGGAGTGTCGACGCTGACTTCATCAAAATAAGGTCCAAATTCTGCAATAACTGGTACTGTTACTCCTTCGGGCACATCTGGAAGCCAAACTGCAAGACTAACAACACCATTAGGAGCTGAACCTCCTTCGCTAAGTGGTAATTCAAAATTCACGAAATGATGAGTTGAGCCCCATTCATTATCAGTTTCCAGTAAATCATACTCGCCAAATTCCATGACAAATCCATTCGCCTGATCTGTGTTATATGGCCACTCCGACCTTTCCCATACTGGAACTCTTTCATAAATCCCTAAATCTTTTTTGATTTCATCTACTACATCGTCAATTATCCAACCCTGTAGAGATAACAGTAACATGATTATTGTCATTGACATTGCAACTGCTAATAATTTAGCATTAGAATTAGTAAAATTTTTAAATTTTTCAGAAAGAGGGGTTGATTTGTCTCCAACTGGAACTCCCTCTATCATACAAACTCGTGTTGAAGAGTATTATTCAGACTTATGTATTTTTGATTGTTAAAAATTTTTAATAAAAATATGATTTAATGTTAAAATTAGCCTTGAAAAAATACAAATGTATTTATGTTGAAAAATGAAAAGTAAACAGACATTAATGAATGGATTGAGTTAACCAACAATAATGAATACAGGACACATACTTGCAATCCTAATTGGTTTTTACGCTTCTTTCGCTGTTACGGTGATGAGTGTGACTCCATTATTAGGTTGAAAAAAAAACCCGTACCGGGGGAAGAAGAGTGAAAAATGCCATAGTTTGGTTTAGGAAAACACTCAGAATTCACGATAACCCTATGTTAATTTGGGCAGAATCATCGCAGGATTTCGATTCTATAATTCCTATTTACATACTGGAAGAGAATTGGAGTCATGAAAAGACAGGAAAACTAGGAAATAATAGATTGAGTTTTCTTTTCGATTCACTACTCGATTTAGATAATAATCTGAAAAATAATTTCGATACTAGATTACAAATATTCTCAGGAGATCCATGCGAGGTAATCGAATCAATCTTGAATACTAAAGATAGTAAAGTAAAATCTTTACTTACTGACTACTGTTCCGAGCCAGGTAGCATTAATGATATTTTTCAGATAACTGAAAATCTAGAAAAAAATGATATTAATGTGAAAGTTTTTCCTGCAGTAAATACTATCTTAGATATTGAGAAAATTATAAAGAATAAGAATTTTAAGTTGCCTAAATCTACTAATGATATGGAAAAAATATTCAACGATAATCATATTATTGGACCCTATGGGAATCTAATAGATGGAGATCTACCAACTCCTAAAAAAATCTGTTCTGATTCATTATTTGTAAAATCAATTAAGAAACAAAAACATATTTCAAATTTTTATATTCCAATAGAAGAAATTAGAGAAAGAAATTATCAATTGAAATTGGAAGTAGGGTTTGAGAATTCATATTTTCTGGGTGGAGAAACTGAGGCTTTAAAAAGACTTGAAAAGAAAATTTCTGAGAGGCCTGATTTCGTTAACAGTTTTAGAAAACCTAAGACATACTCAACTAACGAAGATAACAATCCAATGGAACCAACAACAACTGGACTTTCCCCCTATATTAGCAATGGGTGTTTGTCGGTTAGATTGGTTTGGAATGAGTGTGCTAGTATTCAAAATTCGGGACATACTAAACCTCCAGAATCTCTTCACGGACAATTAATGTTTAGAGAAATGTTCTACCTATTATCCAGATCTGTAGAAAATTGGGATAGCGATATTGGAAATATAAATTGTAAACCAGTAAAATGGGGAGATTATGATGAAGAAAAAATTAGAGCATGGGAATTGGGAAAAACAGGTTTCCCTTACATCGATGCAATGATGAGGCAACTTGAGGCAACCGGATGGATGCATCATCTAGGCAGACATGCTGTTTCTTGCTTTCTAACAAGAGGACAGTTGTGGCAAAATTGGAAATATGGGAGAGATATTTTTGAAAGGAAATTAATTGATTCAGACTGGGCTGTGAATAACGGAAATTGGCTCTGGTTAGCTGGAGTTGCCCCCTTCTCAATGCCCTACTACAGAGTCTATAATCCGTGTCCAGATAAGAAATCAAGTCTGAATGTGGAGACGGAAAAGGCTACTTTTATACGATATTGGATTCCTGAATTATCATTATTCCCATCAAAATACATTTTTGAACCACATTTAGCACCTTTAGAAATACAAAAATCGTCGAATTGTATAATTGGAGAAGACTACCCATTTCCAATTGTCGATCGAAAGAATACTAGAAAGGAAAATCTAATTAAATTCAAATCGAATATTAAGCAATGAATAAAAGTTAATCATTATCTAAATACCGTTATTATCTGTACAATACAGAAATTTAATTTGAACTAATAATAACTTAAAAAAATGAGAAAAGTAATAGTTTCTTTACTACTAGTAGAATACTAGAATTAATCAGATCTTGCTACAAGTAGTTCTAATTGATCTCCCAACCTTTGCCACAAGTCGTCTATTTGCTCACTAGTCATATCCAACGAAATGTACTTCTACATATATACCATTGTTTTCATAAGACATTTCAGGAAGTAAGTTATATTGCATTTTTATTTTACGTTTGACAGCAATAAAAGGCAAAAAAATTACACTTTTGGTGCTCGTGCCGGGATTTGAACCCGGGTCGCCGCCTCGAA
>CEQN01002672.1_pt1 | contig 66128 bp, 55 predicted proteins | sample 427011 | NCBI WGS metagenome assembly CEQN01 (sample SAMEA2621277, study PRJEB7988) | marine metagenome | biome: marine biome (ENVO:00000447); feature: deep chlorophyll maximum layer (ENVO:xxxxxxxx); material: "saline water (ENVO:00002010), including plankton (ENVO:xxxxxxxx)" | depth 120 m
GGTCATTCGTAGACGAGCACGGGAATTAGCTAGTGAGAGGGAGGACAAATCGTGTTCATTCATTTCTTCAGTGAATGAATCATATGTGCCTGTCAAATCTACTAATCTGCCTTCTACATTATCAAAATTAGATTCTAGCCAAGAAATATGCTTGTTCGATAACTCGTTTTGCTTTCGATCTTGGTGGATTGGCATATTGAGAACAATTGTAGTTAGACCTGTTTTAGCCGAGAGAGTTGAAGTTACGGCAGAATCGATGCCACCAGAAACCCCAATGACTAGAGTGGATATGCCATTACTTTTGGCATAATCTGCTATCCAAGCGGTAATTTCGTCCGCTAATTCACTCCAATCAATCACATTCTCACCGTTTCAATGACATGCTAAGCCGTATTTCTTTAGACGCCAATAGTTGTATGGCCATGGAGTAATGAATCCTACGAACAACATAATCGGAATTACCCACCATGTCAATGAAGGTTCTCCCATGATTAGAAGATCGGTAGCATTCATCGAAGATTCCATTGCTATCATCGAAATAAGAGACATCCCAATAGCTACTCTGAATGCTTCTCTAATTCCCCCCATCTGTTTGATTAAGATGAAGGTCTCAAGTGCGATGGAGGTCATGATTCCATTGAACATTGCAAGCATCATTATAGACATTGCAGACCAGCCAAGATCAGCAAGATAAGGGATTAATTGGAATGCAGCAATTGTACCAAAATCACCAATACTACAGCCTATCAAACACCACTTGGTATTATGAGCAGATTGTTTCCAAACACTTCCATCCCTCCAATGGAAATCTTCACCCTTTCCATCAACAGTGTAGCCAGTTGACTTAATGTTAGAAATTAATACTTCTTTTGATACATTTTTGTGTTCAATTACTGCTACTCCGGATTCATGTGAAACATCAGCGGAAATCACTCCAGTAATACTTTCGAGGGCCTTTTTCACTTTACCTGAACAACCATCACAGGTCATTCCTCCAATATCTATCGATAGCGACTCTGACATGTAATTAAACGCACGAGGTTATACCTTTTGAAGTCGTGGTTATTTCCTAATCTACTTTTTCTCGATTAGTCACGTTCAAGAAAGCATCTACTGTCGGCGTTGATATGACCGTACCGAAGGCGGCTGGAAATCTAGACCCAGTAGCTCTTGAGACTTCATTGATTGAATTATGGAATCAAGAAAAAACATTTGTTCATTCGATTGAAAATAGGAGATCGAAACAATCACCTTTTACATTTCTTGAAGGACCTCCTACTGCGAATGGGAAACCTGGAATTCATCATGTGATTTCCAGACTTTACAAGGATATGGTATGTAGATGGAAAACAATGGAGGGACATATTGTTGAAAGGAAAGCAGGTTGGGATACTCATGGTCTACCTGTTGAAATTGAGGTACAAAAACAACTTGATTTAATGTCTAATGAAGCAATAGAAAATTTTGGGATGGAAGCATTCAATCAGAAATGTAAAGAGAGTGTGTGGACTTATGAGCAGGCTTGGAGAGAAATGACTGAAAGGATGGGTTTCTGGGTCGATATGGATGATCCATATGTGACCTTGAATGATGATTACATTGAATCAGCATGGTGGTCTTTGAAACAAATGTTCGAAAAAGGTCTTCTTTTTAGAGGGCATAAAGTTCTACCTTACTGCCCTCAAACCGGAACAAGTTACTCTAGTCATGAAGTTGCTCAAGGTTACAAAGAAGTTTCAGAACCTGCGGTCTTTGTTAAATTTAAACTAAGTGACTCAAATTCATCTATTTTAGCCTGGACCACAACACCTTGGACATTACCAGGAAATGTCGGCTTAGCCGTAGGCCCTGATGTAGTATACTGTCGGGTCAAAATAACCGCTGAACCGTCTGACTCTTGGGAGGGAAGAGGAGGAGCTGAATTGGGCGAGGAACTAATCCTAGCGAAAGATCTTCTAGGAAATGTCCTCAGGCATAAAATGGAAGTTTTAGAAGAATTTTCTGGGTCTGAATTGATAGGTAAATCTTACGAACCATTATTTCCTGGTGCTGTTGATGGCAGAAATTCTAATGCATGGACAGTGGTTGGAGCAGATTTTGTAACTACAAGCGACGGTACAGGAGTAGTTCATACCGCAGTAATGTATGGTGAAGATGACTATAATTTGGGTATGAAAGAAGGTTTTCCGGCGCAACATACTGTTGGAATGGATGGTAAATTTATCAAAGGGACCCACGAAAAATTAGATGGAAGATATGTTAAAGAATGCGATTCAGATATTATTGACCTTCTAGAATCAGGTGGGAAACTATACCGTGAACATATCTATACTCATGATTACCCACATTGTTGGAGAACTGATCACCCTTTGTTGTATTATGCGATGGATAGTTGGTTCGTAAAAATGACCGCAGTTAAAGATCAAATTATTCAACATAATTCTGAAGTTGAATGGGCACCGGAATGGACTGGGACAAAAAGAATGGGTGAATGGCTATCTAATATCAAAGATTGGGCTATTAGTCGTGAAAGATATTGGGGTACACCGATTCCTGTTTGGATTTGCAATGAGTGCAATAGTGAATATTGTGTTGGAAGCGTTGAAGAAATGATATCCATGAAAACAGAAGATTCACCAGTGCCTCCAGAACTACATCGACCTTATGTCGATGATGTGAAACTAAATTGTAGTGATCCAAATTGTTCTGGTGAAATGGTTAGAGAGCCTTACGTAATGGATTGTTGGTTTGATTCAGGTTGTGCATCTTTTGCTCAATGGCATTATCCATTCGAAAATAAAGAAAAGTTTGAGAGTGTATTTCCAGTAGATTATATTTGTGAAGCTGTAGATCAAACAAGAGGTTGGTTCTATTCATTACTTGCTGTTTCGACGACAGTTTTCGATAATGTAGCTTACAAAAGATGCCTTTCTTTAGGCCATATATTGGACAAGGATGGTAAGAAAATGAGTAAGTCGAGAGGAAATGTAGTAAATCCATGGGATCATTTTAACAAAGAGGGTTCTGATGCAGTTAGGTGGTATATGATGACTCAAAGTGCTCCTTGGACACCAACTAACTTCGATCCAAATGGAGTTAGAGAATCATACGCAAAAATGTTCCTAACGTTATGGAATGTTCATCGATTCTACTCTGATTACGCATCTCTAGATAATTTTGATCCAGAAGAAATTGATAATTATGTAGAAATAAAGGATAGGAGCCATTTAGATAGATGGATTCTATCCAGATTAACAACAATATCAGAAAATTATCATGAGTACTTTATTTCATGGGATTTCCATAAAGCAGGTAGAGAATTAGAGAATTTTGTAATTAACGATTTATCAAATTGGTATGTCAGAAGATCTAGAAGGAGGCTTTGGAATGAAGACGAAAGTAATGATAAGAGGGCTTGTCAGCATACGCTAAATGAAGTACTTCTAACTGTATGTAGATTAATGGCACCAGTTTCTCCATTCATGGCAGACCAAATTCATAGAGATTTAACTGGACAATCTGTTCATCTTGCTGATTGGCCAGTTGGTTCAAATTTAGTTGATCGAACGTTGCCCCCTAAAAATTGGGTACTGGAACAGGAAATGGCATTGGTGAGGAAACTGGCTGAATCAGGAAGAAGAGTTAGAGTAGAGGCAGGACGTAGACAGAGATTACCGTGTAAATCAGGCTGGATTGTTGGGGGACCTGATATTTCTGATTTCCATGAAATTTTAGCTGAAGAACTAAATGTAGAATTACTAACAACAGAAGAAGACCTTGATAGGTTTCAAAAAATAGAAATAGCACCAAATAGAAAATCCCTTGGGAAAAAATGTAGACAAGATTTACCTGCAGTATTAGATTTATTAGAAAATGCTGATCCAGACAATATTCTGCTTGAGATTGAAGCAGAAATCTGTATTCTAGAGGGATATGATATCACTATAGATGATATAGAAATTAAGAGAGTAGAAAAAGAGCAATTTGCGGCTGCAACTATTTCAATTGAGGAAATTGGAGATGTATCTTTAGTCTTAGATATGTCACTAAATGATGAATTGATTTCAAAAGGATTAGCTAGAGATATTATTAGGCATGTTCAAGCAAAAAGGAAAGATATTAATCTTGATGTAGAGTCTTTGATTAATCTTAATGTTTGGATTTCAGAAATAAATTTATTTGATAATGACTGGTCACACATCCAGATTGAAACTAGAGCAGGCATAGCAGGAATAAATCAAGGAGAAATTTCTGAAGATTCAGAATATTTTGAGGTAGATGGTATTGGAGTTTATTTTTCACTTAATGAAATAAATTAGTTTACTGAGAATTATATTCACTTGGTAAAAGTAATTCAACAGCGAATAAAGGATCTGGATCTGTGGAGTCATGGTAAGCAATAAATGATCCACCATCTGGAAGAATTCCCATACTAGCAAAATCGAACCTAATATCAGCACCAGCACCCGATGTAGAATCTAAATCTCCTTGTCCGATATAAGTAAGTCTATCGGGATTAAGCGATACTGAGAAATCGCGAACGTGGAATGCTATGTCGACATCAGGGCCCAAAGAGCTTTGATATCTTACGCTTAGAACAAATAAATCGTGAATACCACTGGAATGGAATTCCCATTCTTCAATTGCACTTGCATTTAAAGACAAATCATAGCTATAATTTTTCCAACTATCGCCACCATCCATGGACATAAGATGAGTAATTACATTTGATTCAGAAACTACACAATGTAGTGCACTGGATGAATCAAAGGCACAATATTCTGAAGGCAGAGATGAACCATTTTGATTTGTGGCGGACCACCAATTAAGTGATGTGTCCAAATATGCGTCTGTACCATCAATGAAATAGTTAGGAAAGTAAAGTCCACCAGATGGAACTGGGAAGGCTCTCATTTCTTTGTGAGGTTTGGTAAAGTCCCATTCAACCCCTAAATCTGATGAAAGAAGATTTACTTCAATACTGTCTAAGTTTCCATCTCTATCAGGGAATGGGAAATAATCATAATTCAAACCATCAGTAGATATCTGACCCCCTACGTTCTGTACCTGATGCCAGAAATTAGAAATTACTAGACTAGCATATTCCCCATTTCCATAAACTCCTCCATTAATAGGGCCAATTACTTCTACTTGCCAAGATCTATCGTAGAATGGTTCAGGAGTTCTATTGAAACACCATGTCCATTCTTCATCTTCTGAGTCATAGAGAAATGCATAGAATTGATCGGCTCCACTAGAACTTGGATATGGAAACCAACCCATTGAAATTAAGTCACCATTTGTTGCCTGAACTATACTACCCTCACCTAGTCCTTCTTGACCAGGGATTGTTGGCTTAGGTTCCAAGCATCCTAGTTGAGAAAAAATAGTTGGTTGATACTCTTGCCATGTATGCCCTCTATCTTCTGACCAAGTAGGATATTCTCCTCCAAAATTAACTATCCAGCCTTCTTTAGTGCCTGCAAGATAATGTTCGCAACAATTACCCCCTTCCTCATTACCAAAGACAGCCCAATAGGCTTCACCTTCTACAGAACCTATTTCCGTAATTTTTCTAGAAATAAATTCCCTAGGGTCTTCATGAGTTAATGGTTCTTCTAAATAAATTAGGCCTTCATCCCAATCAGGAGGAGCTTCTGTAATTGACTCTACAGCCTCCAAACATCCCGCCATTGTTGTACTAAAAACTATCAATACAACACATGTTGATTGAACCACGGATGGGATAGACACATATTTCGCAGGTGATTTGACTTATCGGTGCTTCGCTACGAAGTCCAAGATTTAGATATTAAAAGAATTATTTTATTCTCCAAATAGGACCATCGGGAGAGTCTTCAACTATTACTCCCATTTCATTTAATTCACTTCTAATTTCATCTGCTCGTTGCCAGTTTTTATTATCGCGAGCGATTGTTCTTTGTTTCAATAAGTCATTTACTATATCAGAAATAGCTGATTTAGCAGCATTTTTTTGATTGATCTCATCAATTATCGATTCATCATTTGGCAATAAACCTAAAATTGATCCAGCATGGTATGATAGCCATGAAACTGACGCAGAAATTTCTTCAGAATTATTTTCATCAATTTTTTCTTTCAAATATTTCACTACGGATTGTACTTCAACAATCGCGACCCTAGTATTAAAATCATCATTCATCCCATTAGAAAAATTAGTACTAGTAGACTTCAAGAACTCAGAATTTTCCCATGGCTTTTTTTCACATAATGAAAGACCTTCCCCATATGCCGATATTAATCTTCGATAATGACTCGAAGAATCCTCAAGCATTACATCATTGAATTCAACTGGTTGTCTATATGGGGCGTTAATCAAACAATATCTTAACTCTAAAGGATGAACTTTTGATATTGCATCTCTAATAGTCCAAAAATTACCTAGTGATTTGCTCATTTTTTCTCCATCAACATTTATCATACCATTGTGAATCCAATACTGCACAACAGGTTCATGATTAAGGCAACATTCTGATTGGAAAATTTCTGCTTCATGGTGAGGAAATATCAAGTCAGAACCACCACCATGAATATCGAACTTTTCTCCAAGATATTCTAGAGACATGGCAGAACACTCAATATGCCAACCCGGTCTACCCTTACCCCATGGACTATCCCAGTAAGGTTCACCCTCTTTAGCAAATTTCCATAGTGCAAAATCTCTGTGATTTTTCTTTCCAGAACCAGTTTCAGTTACTCTCCCTCCTGCGCCTTCCTGTACCATTTCGAGAGTTTGCCCTGTTAATTGACCATATTTTTCAGGAGCACTATTAATCTCGAAATAAACACCGTCTGAGGACGCATATGCATTCTCGCTTACTATCAATCTTGAAATCATAGAAATTATTTCTGGGATAGTTTCTGTGACTCGAGGATAAGCATCAGCAGGTAAAACATTTAGTAAATCCATTACCTCAAAATAATCATCTATATTTCTATTAGCTACTTCTAAAAAATGTACTTTTTCATCATTTGCAATTGATATAATCTTATCGTCAATATCAGTAAAATTTGTAATATAATTAACCTTATATCCACTGTTTCTAAGCCATCTAACTATGATATCAAAAGCAATTGCTTGACGGGCATGCCCGATATGACTTGGCGAATATGGAGTAATTCCACAAACATAAATTCCTACTTCACCCTCTACAAGAGTTCTGAATTTTCTCTTAGCTCGAGAACGGGTATCATACAGCCGCAGGGTCATTCAATCAAATGCTGGTGAAGGTATTACAGTCATGAACCTCGCGCTGAATCTATGGAGGTTCGGTACAAACCAGTATGTTCATTCACCGAGTGATTCACGCAGTTTTCTTGCATGTCTAAAAGATAATATTCCTCCAATCATGAAAATTATACCTACTAAAAGAAGAACTAGATGAGATGCCAAAGTAAGGTTACTCGCATCTTCAAGTTGGAATATTCTTAAACCTCCAAATACAGAGAATAATGCAAAAACCATTGAGGCATGCATGTAATGATGTTTTTTTGATTCATCTCTATTGGAAAGATAGCCAAGAATTAGTAAAGGAGCCCCAAAAAAGGAAGGAATAAACGCAGTGAAACTACCGGAATCACTAGCAAAAAATGAAATTAAACCCCATAAAATTAGGAATGAACCTGAAATTATTGCTAGGTTTGGTATTGTTTGTCCGAGGAATCTAAACTCATTACTCATGTTCTTACGAGAGTGATTGGGTTTAATATTGTAATTATCATTCATTTGTTAAACCAGCGGCTGACTGAATCTCTTTGTCCTTGGCCACAATTTGTTCCCATAATAATTCCGCTACATCTTTTACATCCATTTCAGAACCAACTGTATCAAGACCATCTTTTACCATTACTGAACAAAATGGACATCCTATGGCCACCGTATCGCATCCTGTGGCTGCAATTTCTTCTGCACGAATTTTGTTTACTCTTTTATCTGAATCTTCCTCCATCCACATTTGAGCACCTCCTGCTCCGCAACAGAATGAATCTTTTCCATGTCTTTCAATCTCTACATCAACTCCACCCAGAACAGACCGTGGTTCATCTATAATATCTCCAATACGGCCCAAATAACAAGGGTCATGGAAAGTAATACTCTTCCCTTCCTTATCGAAATCTGGAAGTTTACCTTCTTCTTGTAACTTAGCCATTATCTCAGTATGATGGAAAACTTCGAGTTCATCAGCACCATAGTCAGAATATTCTTTACCTAAAGTATGGAAACAATGTGGACAGGAGGCTACAATTCTCTTTACTCCTAATTCTTGGAAAGTCATTATATTAGTTTCAGCCAACATTTGGAAAAGATATTCATTTCCTGCTCTTCTTGCTGGATCACCTGAACATCCTTCTTGCATCCCTAATATTCCAACATCCAACCCTGCTTCTTTCATTAATGAGATAGTTGCGCGTGCTACTTTTTGATTTCTCTCATCAAAACTAGCTGCACAGCCTACGAAATAGATATATTCAGCGGGCTGACCTACTTTGACATCTAAATCAGAAGCCCAATCCGCCCTTTCATGTGGACCAAAACCATATGGATTAGAAGCCGATTCCAAGTTACCCATAGCCACATTGAGTTCTTCAGGATACTCCATAGTCTCCATCATTGCATTTCTTCTTAAGTCAGTTAACTTAGGAACATGTTCGATATATAATGGGCAAATATCAACACATGCATTACAAGTAGTACATGCCCATACAGCCTCACTAGTTATCCTAGCCAGCATAGTTTCCTCTGGGTTCTCTCCTTTCAATAAAATAGGGGCATACTCATTAGCATAGTTCCTTACATCATGGATAACTTGCATAGGATTGAGACCCTTACCTGATTCGTAAGCAGGACAAACATCTTGACATCTTGCGCATGATGTACATGACCAGCCATCAATAATTTGTCTCCAAGTGTACTGATCGAAAGTACTTACTCCAAATGAATCGATATCAAGATCTTCCAAAGGAACTGCTTGGCCATTATCGTCAACTGCTAGAGGACGCATCGTACCTAGAGCATTGGTATCATGGAAGAAAACATTTGGAACAGCCATTACTAAATGCATATGCTTAGAAACAGGAATCAATACCAAAAAGCAACAAATTGCAAACATATGAGCCCAATATGATGCGACAATTACGCTAGAACTCAAATCCAAACTATCTGATACCCAGAATCCAAGTGGTTCCCAAGTTGAAGATGGGTTCTCCGGAGACTCGATGATAAATGAAGTAGAAGTAATGGTCAAGATTAATACAAGGATAAAGTTCCCTTCTAACTGTGACTTACCCTTGAGTTTTTCAGGCGTAAAAGCCACCCTTCTGATTAACGCTGCCATAGCACCGATCAAAGCAGTCGTATAACCTAATTCAACCATGCCATTCCAAGGATTTTTGAAAACAGAAGGAAGTAAATTCTCAGAAAAATAATTTGCACTGGCAAGATCTAGCATGTCACTCCCCAACATCAAGAATCCCCAGAACATCAGCACATGCATTGTACCAGCAACTCTATCGCGGAGAACTTTTTTCTGACCCAACCAACCGACTAACATTTCCTTAATTCTAATGCCCCAAGAATCAAAGCGATTATCAGGAGCGCCTAACATAACTAATCGAGTTGCTTTAATAACTTGATAAAGGAAAAATGAAATCGATAGACCACCCATTAAAAGAAGGATTATCCATCCATCTATTGGACCATATTGCATCTCTAAAGGGTGTTCCATAATGCATTTCTCCCGACTTGGCGTTAGACTATCATGCCTCGGAAGAGAAGCAGCACTTTCAATTAACCGATTGATAGAACATACCCAATACTAATTTCCTATGCCCTCTACCGATGGACTATGTCAACAGCCTTCGCACCGGGTAAGTGTATTTTATTTGGTGAACATGCAGTTGTTTACGGGCATCCTGCTGTTGCTGTTTCTATAGACTCAGGAGTTGAAATTACGATTGAAGAATCTGAGTACTGGGAGATAAATAATAGATATAATACTAAAGGATTTGAAAAATTTGATTCGAACAAGCACCCACATATTCAACACATAATAAAGAATCTATTCAATTATGATGGAAAGCCTTTGAGGATAAATGTTCAATCAGATTTATTTTCTGGAGCAGGACTAGGTTCTAGTGCGGCTCTTTCGAATGCAATGGGAGCGGCTTTACATCAATTTACTAGGCCTGAACAAGAAATAAATTTGATAAAATTATCAAAAATAGGCCATTCAGCCGAAGCAGCCACTCAGGAAGGAAGAGCTAGTCCGACAGACTCTGCTGCAAGTTCTCTTGGAGGATGTGTGGTAGTCTCTGGAGAAAGAATTGACACATTGAATCATGTCTTTGATACTAGTCTAGTGACTCCTGAGGGAAAAAGGAGTTGGTCAATTCATCAGGCTGAATTGCATGAAAATATCAATCAATCTTGGTTAGTTTTAGGTTTTACAGGGCAATCTTCTCCAACAGGAAAAATGGTTTCAGGTGTTGCTAAAAGATTGAAACAAAATCCTCAACTTTATGATGAAATGAAATCAATTGAGAATATCACTATTGCGGGTCTCACTGCATTAAAAGTCGGGAATTTAGAGGCTGTTGGGATGGCAATGAATAGTTGCCATGAAAGATTAAAGAATTTGGGAGTTAGTAATGAATTACTAGACATGATGGTATCCGTGACTAGGCCACATTCATTTGGTTCCAAACTCACAGGAGCTGGAGGTGGAGGATGTATGGTTGCTCTGACAAATGACCCTACTAGAGTCGCCCAAGAAATTGAATTATGTGGAGGAAAGCCATTAATTTCAAAATTCGGTTCCAGTGGCGTTTACATCAAGAAAAAATAATTTTTAAAAATTTTATTCATCTCTTGACAACTATTCTTTATAAAGTAAACATAAGTGCGAGCGATATGCTTAGTGACGAAGAACGCCTAACTGTAGTGAATGTAGTTGCATCAACAAGAGTCGCGGAAGAACTAGATCTTCCTGATATCGCAATTCAGCTGAATTGTGAATATGAACCTGAACAATTCCCTGGTGTCGTTTACAGAGTAGTAGATCCAAAACTTGCAATTTTAATGTTTAGATCCGGTAGAGCAGTTTGCACTGGAGGTAAGAATGAACAAAATATTCACACTGGAATTGAAAGAATGACCGCTGATTTAAGGGCAGCTGGCATCGACACATGGGACTTGAAAGATGTAGAAATTGAAGTTCAGAATATGGTCGCTACTTACTCACTATTCTATCCTGAAGATTATTACGGGACTGCCAGAATGGATGATAATAATACACGTGTTATTGATTTAGATGGAGGAGGAATTAGAGCAGCTACAGATGAAGAAGTAGAAGCAAATGATTCAAGAATCAGAGGAATTAGAGAAGGCGAGCCTCTAGCAGCATTGCCAAGAAAGTTGAATCTGAACAATCTAACATTCCATCTACCTTTCGATAAAGTTGAATATGAACCTGAACAGTTCCCTGGACTGATCTACCGATTAGATTACCCTAAGGTAGTATGTCTAATCTTCGGAAGTGGTAAGATGGTTATCACTGGTGCAAGACACAAAGATGAGATATTAGAGGCAGTACAGTTCATTCAAGACGAACTAGCAGATTTATTGTAAGAATGTTTGAGAATCTTCAATCGCGAGATTGATGAATACCTAACCGCGCGAGAGCGCTATGCGCTCTCAAGATAGGTTGACATATTCGTTAGTATTTTTACTAATATTTTCTATATTTTCAGGTATTTACTCGCCTGAAATTCATTCTGAACTAGAGGAAAATAATGATATAAAAATCGAATCAATTTCAAAAAATAATAATTTAATTGATATTCCTGCTTGGAAAATTAATGATAGATGGAACTACAATGGATACCTAGATATGGTAGATTTTATTGTTGATTCTGGAGTAAATACAAACCTACAGACCTTGACAGGAACACTTCAAAGCACTGTAACTGAGATATACATCACGACGGTGGATAATAGTTCCAGTTTAGTTTACAAAGTCGAGTCTGAAGGCTATTATGAGGCAAATAATATCAATTTAGATGGACAACCAGGAGACTTAGAAGTAAATATGGATACTGTTTCGATTATAAGGGCATCAGATTTGGCAACAGTTTCTCAGGAAGCATCAATTGATATCAATTTCTGTCGTGACTTTTTATGGTGGTGTATTGACGTCTCGGTAGGTACTTTGGAGGTTGATCAAAGTTATTCTCCACCATTAGAAGGATATGATTTTCCATTATCTGTTGGAGAATCATGGAACCAAGATTATACCGTAACTACAACTTATGATGGATCTAGTGATTATGTGGATATTCCTGAAGATACGGTTTCACAAAGAACTGCAAACTATGAGATAGTTAGTCAAGGATTTTCTGGAGTTAGCTATGCCAGCTGTGCAACTTCTTACAATATCTCTAGTACTAATGCAGATGGAGATGAAACCGGCTACAAATGGTTCTGTCCTGCAGTGAGAGGCGATGTAAAGATGGAAACAATTGAGAGTTTAGGATTTACAGCAGTTCATTCACTTTCTTCATATCAAGCTACAAGTAGGCAGAAAGTCGTCAGTATAGATGTTGAATTCCCGCTGTCGCCAATTGATATGGAAATTGCAGCATGGGTTAATGTCACTAATAGTAATGGTAATCCTTTGGCAAATGAACAGCTGCAATTTAGATATGAAATAGAAGGAAATATTCAGACTATTACTACTGCATCTAATGGGAGCGCCTATGTTACCTTCAATACAGGTTCATCTCCTGATTATTCGAACTCTGGAGATGATCTAGGCAGTCATGGAATCTTAGCATGGATTAATTCCCCTAATCCTCATACCAGCGCAAGTACTGTAACTATAGATCCAAACGTATATGAAATCGATTTATATGTAAATCAAGATGGAGTCTCTGTAGAAAGAACTCGTGAAAATCTAACTCTAACTTTAGATGAAAATGTGGGTTTTAATGCTATCAGAGATGATTCAATAACATTTAGCATACCTGTCATTAATAGAGGATTGAGATTCTCTCCCCCAACTATTCTTGAAATCGAAGGACCAGACGGCACCACAACAAATGCTAATATCCCTGCGCTCTCAAGTCTTGAAGAAGCAAGAGTGGAGGTATCTTGGACAGTACCTTCGAATCAACCATTTGGTGAGACTGTAACCTCATTTGATATCAATATTAATGATGGGGATTCAACAAATAATGAAGGAGAATTTATACTCTTCATAGGATCTATCCCCGTTGCCTTGTTATCAATGGCAGAAGAAATATTAACACTAGACGAGTTAACAATTAATGGAATAAATTCTTATGACCCTGATGGAGGGAATTTCTATTGCACATTTTCTTTAGAGAGTTTAGAGGGTAATATTATTACATCAGAAGAAGAAGATTGTATTTACGAATATACTTGGGATGATGATGGAATTTTTAATGTCTACATGGTAGTAACTGATGGAGAGAATGATTTTGATGCAGTTAATAGCGTTATTACAGTGTTAAACAGAAATCCTGAGATCATTTTAGAAGCAGAGTCTGAGACCATTCCAGTTCTTTCTCCGATTACATTTGAAATTACAGATAGAATTGATTTGGATACACAAACACCAAATGCACCAGTAGATATTGTTTGGAATGCACCTTGTGAACAGGGTACAACATTGGGAATAAAGTGTACAGTAACCTTAGACCAAGAAGGACCGTATACTATACAAGTTGATGCTACAGATGATGATGGAGCTACAATAACAGAGGAATATACGATAGATGTCACTAATATAGCGCCGTACAATCCTGAATGGGAAGTAACATTCGAGAACAACAGAATGATTCCTAACTCATTCGGACTTTACACAGTAAACGAAGGAGACCAACTTACGATTAGAGGTTGGGCTCAAGATTCAGAAAATGATATGTCTACATTGAGGCACGTTTGGTCTCCAGATGCTGAAGAAAAACCTGAATTAGAAATTATACAAGAAAATATAGCCGTTAGTCAAATTGAGGTTATTTACGAAACTGATGGCCAACATATTGCCACATTCCAGGTCTTTGATAATGATGATGAAAGCACTGATTTGATGACAGTTCCATTTAGAGTAAACAATGTAGAGCCGACTATCAGACCATTCTCTCAACCTCTTCCAGTGGCAGAAGATCAAAAAATAGAGATGTCGATAATTGCAGATGATACGCTAAATGATTTACAATCATTAACTCCTTGCTATGATTTAGATCCATTAGTTAACTCAGATAATCAAGGTTCGGAAATCGATGATTGTGATATTGAGTCATTTGATTTGAGTTATTCATGGCCGGATTCTAACACGGCTCCAGAAAATATAATTTTCCACGTTACAGACAATGATGGAGCAGTTGCAAGTGCAGAAATAAATATTGACATCAGGAATGTTAAACCAAATGTTGGAATCACTACTAGTGAATGGAATCCTACTTCAGGTGATTTGGTTACTTTTTCAGGTAATGGCACAATGGACTCAATAAATGATATGGAAAATATGATCTATTCTTGGGATATGGATGTTTCAAGAGATAGTGATGGAGATGGAGATAAAACCAATGATAATGATATTCTAGGTAAAATAGTAGAATGGGAATTTAATAATGCTGGCAGTATTATAGTACAACTAACTGTAGATGATGGAGATGCCACAAATTCAATTAGACTTACTATCCAGGTAGAAGAAAAGCCATTCTCTATAACAAGTTTCATTCTAAGTCCATTAGGAATTTTAATAATTGCAATTCTAATATTGACAATAGCAGGAATACCGGCTATAATGAAGAAAAGAAAAAGAACCGAACATGATGAATTTAAGGTTCCTTCCAAAGGGTCAATAGATGATGCATTTGATGATCCTGAATACGACCCATTTAGTGAAGATAAGAAGAAACAGAAAATCAGTAAGAAAAGAATTAAAGAAGATCAAAATAAACCTGAAATTAAAGAAGATGAGATAGATAAAGACTTAGTTTTGGATATAAACATTGAACAAAAGTCAGATTTTGATATTGAAAATATAGATTTGGAAGATAAAAATCTCGCTGTAAACGAGGTTTTGAGTGCTTCTGAGATAGAAGAACTAATTGGTGAAGAGGAATAGGGCGGGTTATGGTAAACCTATTCAAACTCCTTGGTTTACCTGATCCTAAGAAGAACGTTATTAGCGATTCTAAAACAAAACTCCAGCCTTCGGCTAATCCAGGTCCTAGATCAAGTTCTAGAGCAGACTTTCATGATTTAGGTGATTCTTTATGGTCTGAGAGGACTGAAAGATTAATCCCTCAGGCTCAAAAAAATGTAGTCTATTTAAAACCAGATAAATATCAAAGAATCCAACTTGATGGAATGGAAAATGAAATTTCAAAAGGAAGTATGGTTCTGGTAGATTTAACCTCATTGTCGCATATGCCAAGTCAGAAAGAAGTTTGTAAGAGAAGAGTAGAGAGTTTGGGAGAAATAAATAATATACCGGTTTTTTCACTTAATGAAGATGATTCACTATTAATGATTCCAGGATTAGGAATGAGAGTAGACACAAAAAAACACAGATTGGGTATGAAGGTATTAGAACATGACCCTTGAATATCACTAATAGTCAACTTCAAAGTTCCAATCATTTTTATTGGAGCTAGGACCAAGTTTATTGAAATCAATCTGCATTAGCTTTTGTATTTCACTTGATGATGAAAAATCATCAGAAGTGATAATTGACTCAACTTTTAATATCGCTAGAGATGCTAAAGAACCTCCTGGTAAAGGATGAATTTCCATCAATTTACACCTCATAGCTGCCATTGCAGAAGGTAAAATCGGCATTTCATTTTCGATTATCATTTCTTCATCGATTAAATCCCATTCAGATTCTTCAATTGGAGACCTAGTGGAGGTTAGTTGAACATTTTTTGCTGATTCAAGAGTAGCTGGCAGAATAAAAATCATACATGATGACCCTATACCTTGATCTCTAAGATTTACCAAAGTATCTCTTTCCTTACCTTCACGACTCTTTGAGAGACTGATTGTAACGATTGGAGGTGAATTAGAAACTACTCCTATTGACGACATGGGAGCAAGGTTGTGGATTCCTTTGGAGCTCTTTGTTGCTACTAATGAAATGGGTCTTGGCATCAACAAAGACGCTAGTAAATTTCTCCTTTCTTCGTGAGAAATTTCTTCAAGAGTGAGATATCTCCTATTATCTGAAAGAGCAGAAAATCCATTTGGTTCGGATCTATAATCTCCATCTTCTAACCATGTGTCCAACTCTCCCGATTCTACTTCTGATGCGGAGAATGACGTGAATTGCCTATAATTTTCCCAGTTAGAAATTTCTGATGAATCTTCACCTCTAGATTTTTTCCTTTCTATTGATGAATCTGCATACGTTACACATCTTCGAAGAAAACGAGACACAATTTCTCTTCTTTGATTAATATCCATTAAAATCACTCTAAGCCTAGTTCTTTAACCAATCTTTCTACATGGCCGCTTGCTCTAACGTTGTAACCTACAAAGATTAGAGAACCTTCTTCATCGATAACAAATGTAGATCTAGAAACTCCCATATACTTTTTTCCATAATTCATTTTTTCTCTCCAAACTCCGTATAATTCATGAAGTTCAATTTCAGAATCTACAATCAAATCAAAAGGTAATTCATGTTTGTCTATAAATTTCTGATGAGATTTCGAAGAATCCTTAGATACGCCAATAACTTTGAATCCAGCGTTTTGAAGTCTTGAAAAATTATCTCTGAAATCACAGGCTTGTACAGTACATCCAGGAGTACTATCTTTTGGATAGAAGTAAAGTATTACTTTCTGACCAGATGACAAAATATCTGAGAGTTTAATATTATCCCCATTAGTAATATGGGCATCAAAATCAGGCGCTTTTTGACCAACTTCTAGTGTTACAGGTTCATTACTCATAATACTCGCAGAAGTAATTAGATGATGAATGCTCGTATACTCGCAGTATTCAATAACAAGAACATGTTGCTATGAGTCATGAGTAAGTTAGGGCTATTTTCTATGATATTAGGCGTGATTGGATTAATATCATTCTTAGTTACAGTTTTATTGGTTGGATATATTGATGAAAGAATACAAAATGAATGTGACTCAGATATCGGAACAATAGGACAACTTACTGGTTTGGATGAAGGAGAATGTGAGAATGGAAGAAAATTAAGTGATTCAGTATCTAGTATACAACTACCTTCACTTCTTTTAGGCACTTTTTTCCTAGTTGGTGGTATATTCATTAAAATTAAGAGTTAAATTTTACTTTCCTTTATCATCTTTTTTGATGAAGCCCAGCCACATATCATGCATTCGCTTAAATCATGATTTCTTGCAGGGCAATATTCTCTTCCAAAAAAGATAATCTGTAAATGTCTCCTAATCCAAGTATCTTCTGGGAATACTTTCTTCAAATCTTTTTCAGTAGTTTGTACATTTTTTCCATTTGATAAGCCCCATCTATAAGCCAGTCGATGGATATGAGTATCGACTGCAAATGCAGGAATTCCAAATGCCTGCGACATTACAACGCTTGCAGTTTTATGCCCTACACCAGCTAATGATTCTAAAAAATCCCAATCTGGGATTATTTCGCCACCACCTTCTAGAATCTGTTCTGCCATCTTCTTTAGGTTCTTAGCCTTGGTAGGGGCCAATCCTATCTCACGAATTATCTCATGGATTTCATCTACATTCAGTTTTGACATTTTCTCAGGATTATCCGCTCTTGAGAATAAATTTGGAGTAACTTCATTCACTTTCTTATCAGTAGTTTGAGCAGATAACATTACTGCAACCAGTAATGTATATGCATCTTTATGATCAAGAGGTATTGGTTGAGTCGGGTATAAATCATCCAAAATTTTTCCAATTCTATTTGCTTTTTCAGAGCGTTTCATTATTCCAACTCCGGTTGTTCTCTAAAACCGTAGATAAATGCTAGAATAATGATAAAAAATGGCACCCCATAACATGGACCAAACATAAAATCTGAACTATCTGGAGAACTAGTCACACCCCCTAATAATATGTAAGAAATTAATCCTAATATCATGGCAGGAATCATTGAGACTAAAGAAAAAATCAACCCTCTTGTGACACTCATGTCATAATCGAAGAGACTCCTAATGATGAACATTATCAAACGTTGAATAGAGATTCAATTTCAGAACCAGATTTTGTATTCAGTATATCTGAACTTTCGAGCCATCCTTTACGAGCAATTTGGACACCATACCAAACATCATTCAGTCCATTTGTATCATGAGCATCCGGATTAATACAAATAGGAACTTTCTGTTCTTTAGCGAACTTACACAAGCGCCAATCAAGATCGAGGCGATAGGGAGAAGCATTAATTTCAATTGCTTTGAGATTTCCTTCCATATTCAATTCACCCATCCTTCTAATTATGGCATGCATATCTATAGGAATTCCTTCTCTAACCTGTAAAATTCTTCCAGTTGGATGTCCAAGAATTGTAAATGTAGGATCTTCAATTGCTCTCATTAACATTTCTGTATTCTCAATTTCGTCTCTATTTCTCCAACTTCCTAAAGCATGTATACTTCCAACAACATGAGAAAATATATTCCTGACTTTTTCAGAATAGTCAAGTTTACCATCCGCCAAAATATCACACTCAGAACCATGAAATAATCTGAAATCAACACCTTCATCTGACCAGATTTTATTTAATTTAATAATCTCATTACGCTGATTTGGAACAATATCACTAGGAATCCCAATTGTTCTACCGCCAATATTCAATGTTTCAGAGTGATCTGCAATTCCTAAATATTGCCAACCTAGTGATTGTGCGGCTAATGCCATTTCCTCAAGAGTATTGCTTCCATCTGAATAGACTGTATGATTATGGAATGCACCTTTAATATCTTTAGGAACTATTAGATCGGGAAGTGATGATTTGGAAATTGACGCGGCTTCAATTTCTCCCATATCTTCCCTCATTTCTGGAGGAATCCAATGCATTTCTAAATTTTTATAAATTTCAGATTCATCAGAACATAGTAATGTATGTTTTGCGGCTTCCATCCCAATAGAAGAACCTGCTAAAGACTCAGGAAATAGGCCAAATTCATTCAGCCTTAATCCTCTATTAATCGCTTCTTGCCGCATTCTAATATTATGTTCTTTTGAACCTGTAAAATAGGCAAGAGTAAAAGGGAAAGTTTCTGGAGTAACTATTCTGACCTGAGCATCAATTGTTGCATCACTATTTCTCTCAATTAGAGTATCTGCCAATCTTTCATCCAAAGTACTATTTCCAATAGAATTTGATAACATCTCCTGTTCAAGAATTAAGCTAACTTTAGAATCTCCGTATCCTTTAACCTCAGCTATTCCGGGAAGACTTAGGATTTGATGAATTACTTTTTGATGATTTTCAACCAATGAAGATACCACAATATCTAGATCGCCGATTGTTTCACGTCTGCGGCGTGCACTACCTGCAAGTTGTGCTTTCTCCACACCTTCTAATAGAGAAATTTTTTCCTCCAAAGAACTACCAAAAAGTAACCCAACATCCATTCTAGTTCGACCTTGATAACGTCTTAAAAGATCTATGCCATCAAAAATCTTCTTTTGACTTGTTTTACCAAAACCGGGAAGAGAGGAAATATGATCAAGTTCACATGCAACCTTCAATTGATCAATAGATTTGATTCCTAATGAATCATATAACGCCTTGACCTTTTTAGGACCTAATCCAGGAATTCCAACAATCTCAATTAATCCAGGAGGTACTTTGTCATACAATGATTGCATGTCCCCCCATGTACCAAGTAAAACTGATTCAGAAATCAGTCCACCAATTCCTTTCCCAATCCCTTTAACCTCAAGTAATCGCCCTTCAGAAATAATTGTGAATAAATCTTCTTCCATTGATGACAGGGCTCTTGAAGCATTTTGATAGGCACGCACTCTGAATCCGTTTGCTCCAGATAATTCCAACAGAACTGCTACTTGCTCCAGAACATCAACCAATTGAGTCTTGCTAAAATAGGGTGGATCGTTCCTACGAGACTTTGGAAGTGACCAACCCCCTACCTTTACCATGTCCTCATGAAGGGACCTCAGGTCTTGAATCATACCATCCAACATTCGGATTGATTCTCCCCAACATAAACAAATGGAGACCCTATCCTGTAGTCATGGAATTAATTTCAATTCTAGAGACTGCAGCCATCACTATGTGTGGCGTAGCAACTATTTTATGGATGGCCATAGGTACATTAGCACGTTTCGAAAAAGGAGAAATTATGACACAAAAGATTGTTGCAACTTTATGTATTATTTCAGCAATCATGTTGTTTTTACTACATTATCTAGGAGGAGAACTCTGGGGATCTACCAACGTTGCCAGACCGTTTGCATTAGTTGCAATCATCGTAGCAATCTCTGGAATGATGAATATCAAAGGAAAAGATGTCCAAGGAGAAACAAATCCACACCAAATAATGAAAATGAGAGCGGCTGAAAGAAAGGAAAACAAAAAGTGATATTATTGCCCCAATTTTTCGTCGATAAATGATCTCATATATGCGGGTAATTCTCCATTGACAAATACGACATCATTTACATCTTCTAACTTCATCAGGGAATAGTAAATCTGCATTGCAGTCATTGGTGTAGAACTACATCCAGTACACCCACCTTCTAGAGAAATCATGATTATTCCATCAGTTGTATCAACAACATTAACAATCCCATCGTGAGCATCTAAAATTGCTTGAACTGGACCAACAGAAGCAAGAATTAATTGTTCATCTACCATATATCCGCGAGCCTCCTGGGTAACCCTAAGAGAAGAGGGCTAATGAACCTGAGGCTGTTTCAGGTACTTGATGAGTACTTCATTGAGAGTATTAATGATTGATTTATTAGTAGAAAGAGCTGAATTTGGACATGGAGGAAATCAGGAAGTAATTAAGCCAATGGCAGCATTATCAGATGTTGAAGTATTATTGGTTACCCCTCAAATGCAATCATTTAATTCTGGTAAAAAGGTTTTACAAGAATCAGAAATTAATCTCGTGGAAGAAGATGTTCCGCATTGGGATTATGAATATGAGTTTTGGAGCGAGACAAATGTCACAATGAATGGAAGAAACGTTCATTTTAAAAGAATTATAATGCCAATGCATCAAGATGAAGAAGGAATGAGAAATTGGATTAATGAAATCAAATTAGATGCAGTAGTTTGTTCAGGGTCTAGGAGAAATGTAAGTATCTGGGAAGAATGGATGGGGCCTACTGAGACCATGTTTAGAGCGGCAGCGAAATCAGGAATTCCGACTCTAGGAATTTGTTTCGGTCATCAATTACTATGTCATTCATTAGGATCGCAAATAGAGAGAGCAGAATCATTGTCTAGTGGAATATGGGACCTTGAACTCACTGAAGAAGGTGAAAATGATATTTTATTAACAACGCATGTAGAAAGCAATGAGAAAATCTCAGGATTATTTAGTCACCAAGATCATGTAATGACAATTCCAGAGAATTGTACACTACTTAGTAAGACATCTCACAACATGGTTACCGCAGTTAGAGTAAATGATGAAACAGGAAATCCAATGCCTGCATGGGGAATACAATTTCATCCAGAAGCCGCAAGAAAGAGGATTGAAAGAGCATATGGTTGGGGACATATTTCAGAAGAGGAATATAAATCATTTAGAGGTGAACATGATGGAGCAGGTATTTTGAGTTCTTTTGCTAAAATCGTCTTAGAAAAAGTATAATCAGTACTGATTAAATGGGCTTTCTTTAGGATTCTGATTATAAGCAAGTCTTTTGTCGGCGGGTCACAAAGGTGAATACCATGTTAGAAAATATACCATTAATTGCAGCAGCAGCAGGAGTTTTAGGGCTTCTAATTGCATTTGTACTATACAATAGAGTGAACAGTGTAGAGATTGATAATGAAGTTGTGGCCGATATAACACAAGAGATACAAGATGGAGCTATGGCCTTCTTGAAAGCAGAATATAGAGTATTGAGTATATTTGTTATTGTGGTAGGCGTATTACTTGCATGGCTAAATGATATTGAGACTGCTGTAGCGTTCTTAGCAGGTGCTGCTGCTTCAGTAGGTGCTGGGTTCTCGGGAATGAGAGCCGCTACATCGGCGAATGGAAGAACTGCTATGGCTGCCAAAAATGAGGGGCAAGCAGGAGCTCTTGCAGTATCTTACAACGGCGGAGCAGTGATGGGACTCTCGGTGGGAGGTCTAGGACTACTGGGAATCTCACTAATTGCATATTGGTTAGGTGCAGAAGATTCAGGAAGTAATCTTTCGGCTGCCGCAGGATTTGGAATGGGGGCTTCGTCAATTGCTCTATTCGCACGTGTTGGTGGAGGGATATATACCAAAGCTGCCGATGTTGGTGCTGATTTAGTTGGCAAAGTAGAAGCAGGAATACCTGAAGATGATCCTCGAAATCCTGGAGTTATTGCAGACAATGTTGGCGACAATGTGGGAGATGTTGCAGGAATGGGTGCAGATATTTTTGAATCATTTGTTGGATCTATTATTGCTGCAATGATTATTGCAAGTAACTCTGAAGACATGGGTGTTGATTATGTCATGATGCCTATTATGCTTGGATTAATTGGATATGTCGCATCAATTATTGGTGTATTCTCGATGACTTTCTTAAAGAACGGTTCAGATGCAGCCGCTGCTCTTAGAAATACCACATTTATAGCAGCAATATTGTTTTGGGCAGGAGGTTATCTATCAATTGAACAAGGGTTAATTGATGTTGAAATCGGAGTAATGCATTCAGTTGTTCTCGGAAGTATTGTTGGAATAATGATTGGTTTAGTAACTGAATACTACACAGGTATTGAGCCTGTGTTTGGAATCAAGACTAGAGCGATTCCTCACATTGGTGAAATGTCTAAGACCGGTCCAGCTACTAACGCAATCGCAGGACTGTCTGTTGGAATGATGTCGACTTTCTTGCCAATAATTCTAATTTCTTTGGGTATTCTCGGAGCAAATGAATTTAATGATGGTGGAGAAATGGGACTTTATGGCATTGCAATGGCAGCTATGGGAATGTTAGCTACAGTTGGAGTAACAATGACTGTTGACGCTTATGGGCCTGTTGCAGATAACGCAGGTGGAATCGCTGAAATGAGTTCTCTAGGAAAGGAAGTGCGAGCAATTACCGATGAATTAGATTCAATTGGAAATACTACTGCAGCAGTAGGTAAAGGATTCGCAATAGGATCTGCTGCACTAACTGCATTGGCATTATTTGCTGCTTACACGGCTGCAATTGATGGAACTTTGGACTTGGATTTAACAAATCCAATGGTTGTAATTGGACTCTTGATTGGAGGAGGATTACCATTCGTTGTTGCAGCAATGACAATGACTTCAGTCGGTAAGGCTGCAGGTGATATGGTAATAGAGATTAGAAGACAATTCAAAGAAATTCCAGGATTGTTGGAAGGCAAAGAAGGTGTAAAGCCTGACTCTAAGAAATGCGTTGATATTTCTACACAGGCAGCACTAAGAGAAATGGTTGGACCAGGTGTGGTTGCAGTCTCAGCACCTGTAATTGTAGGATTTATTCTAGGATGGGATGCTTTAGGTGGCCTATTAGCTGGTTCGTTAGTTACAGGAGTTTTAATGGCTCTATTTATGGCAAATGCTGGTGGAGCTTGGGATAATGCGAAGAAGGCTATTGAACAAGGACATATTAATGGAGCAGAAAAGGGAGATGCTGCTCATGACGCAGCTGTGATTGGAGATACAATTGGAGATCCATTCAAAGATACATCCGGACCTTCACTGAATATTCTGATTAAATTAATGTCAATTGTTGCAGTTGTACTGGCTGGGACAGGTAAATTAACTGAAAATGGTCTTCTTTGAAACTGTTAACCGTTAGTCTCTTGACTAACTACCCAGAGGACATTGTATGGCTAGAGGAGCATCTATTGGTTTTATGTTGGTAATTTTGCTAACATCAATGACTGGATGTACTGCAGTTACAGATGGAATTACTGGAAACTCTGGTTCTGAAGAAATCTCTGTTCCTAACTGGGAATTAGGAGATTACTGGCTTTACACATTCTCAACGCCTGACTACAGTGATGATACAACAAAGTTAGTAGTCGCAACAACAGACATCGAAGAAGATGGAACTGCTTACATGCTTGCTATTTCTAGTATAGGTGAAGCAAGAAGACACGCAGTTCTGAATCATAATCCATTTCTTGGTCGAATCACACATGAACAATTAAGCCCTTTTGAAAATGGAGAGGCAAAAGATGTTCTAGATTTTCCACTGAAAAAGAATAAAGCATGGAGTTTCAGTTTATTTGGAAATGACTGGAATGCAGTAGTATCCTCAGTAGACTCATCAATAGCATCAATCAGAGCAACTGCTAGTGATGGATCATCTATCGATTACATATTTGATGGGAATATAGCATTTTTCTCATCATTTATTTGGACAGACTCGGAAGGAGTAATACAGTTGAAAATGAAGAATGCCGATAATGGAGTAGGCCACACAGGAGATGTGTACTTCGTTAGAGGTGGTGACTTGTACAGTAATAATTGGTATAATAGCGGCCCTGATGCAGAATTTGTTGATACTTTCCTCGTATCCGACCATCCAAAAGATGGAGAATGGAATGAAATGATATATTTCTTAGATGCTTCATGTGGAGGAGGTTCTACAATTACATTAACATTGAGAGATCATACATCAGTTTCTGCTCTTGAAAGATTCTGGGGACCAGGTGCTGAAGAAACAGGGACATTGGGGACTATTCCCTATCCAAGTCAAGAATATACCCTTACAGCTACATTTACTGGAGATACACACTTGAGGATATTATTAGCTGGCGGAATTACTTATACTTGGAATCTCTAATGATTATCATGTCTGGTACCTTTGTAATGATGCATGGAATGACTGGCACCTCAGCTAAAATGGAGCCTTTAGCGAAGCAATTAGTTCCTAAAGGATGGGACATATTTTGTCCGGAAGGAAAAATTCCTCACCCTACAAGAGGAGGATTCGCATGGTGGTTAAGATCGGAAGATCCAACGGAGCCACTACAACAAGAGGCTTTGGAAGAAGTAAGAAAATCTGTAATAAACGTGATTTCAGAAATTCCGGATGGCCCTATAATAGTTGGAGGATTTTCTCAAGGCGCTGCAATAGCATCTGCAATGATGGAATATGATATTCAAAAGAGAATAAAAGGTCTAGTTTTGCTTGGAACGAAAACTGTTAGGCCGGATGCTCTGAGAGAAATATTACCGTTCTTGAAACCTAGAAAAGTTGTTTGGATGCACGGCTCTAAAGATCATTTAGTACCAATAAATCAGGGAATCGAGCATATTGAAATCTTTGAGCAAGCAGACTGGGAAGTTACTAGACTAATGCATGAAAAGGGACATATGGTAAATCTAAATCAGTTAGATGAATTGAAATCTGCTATTCAAAATATGGCAGATTCCTAATTTCCTTTCTGAAAATAATCAATTAAATGATCGGAACCTCCAATAAAAATTGGTTTTTCATACCTCATATCGAAGCAAATCGGAACTGTGCGATGCCCTGTAATCTCAACCACGTCTGAACGTAAATTACCTTCATGGTCAAAATTAATTTCTGAAAAAGTCAAATTCTTAGAACTTAAAACATTCTTTGCACGATTACAGTAAATACAAATTGTTTGTGTGAAAAGTAGAAAATCAGTATTACATTCTTCTAAAATTTCAGTGAATCTTTCCATATCTACACTACCAGTAAATTAATCTGATAGAGTCTTACTAATTAACCTGAGGAAATGATTAGATACAATTTGATCTAAGATGTAGAAGGTTGAAGATCTTCTTCCTTCCACCATTCTGGCCTCTCACCAAGATCAGTATCTGGATCTTCTTCTTCCCATACTTCACCATCTTTAATTCGACCTTCAAGAACTCTATCGGTCTCATCTTCATCTATGAAAATTAACATTATTACTGTAGCCATAGTTAACACAGCACCTAAGTAAATCGCTGTGGAATAATCGAATATCGCTATCATTCTTCCAGTCATAGTATAAGCAAAAACTCCTGATAAATTAAATAATGACATGTATGCAGTGAATTGAGTACCACCGACTTTACTCCATGTGAGTCTCATGGTCAATGAGATAACACAAATCCAGGCAATTCCAGCAATAAACGCCTGGAGAATGAGGAAAGTCGTCATTATCGTAGTGTTGGTCCACAAAGGTTCCAAAAATGCTAGACTAGCGTTTGCAAAAGCAAGTGCCATAAAGAAGACCATTGCAACTCTTCTAGTTCCATAGCGATCACCTAAGAACCCACCAATTATCTGACCAAACATTGCTCCAAATACAACTATTCCACCAACTATTCCGTTATATTTTTGTTGTGACCAACCAGCACCATTAATAAAAATATCAAATGTAATCGGTACTACAAAGTAATACAAGTCAGCCAATAGACAAAGTCCAATTAATATGAAAGCAGATCTGACGGAAAATGCTTTCACAAGGTAAAAAGAAGTTCTAGCAACGGTATTCTTAGTCCCTACAGGCAATAATGAAAATGGATTAGGGACCTCTGGTAAAGTAGGGCCTTCATTACCCAAGTATTTCATAATGAAATTAATTGGGAATAGTAATAGAACAATGGAAAAACAGAAGTAACTAACTGGATTAGTAATCTTCCTCACATCAGCACCAAACGACCAATCGATAGTAAATACATCAATAGCAAATCCAGTAAACCATATTGAGAGCCCTACAATTGTAAAGAACGCTGTTATTGAAATACTCGCTTCAGAAACGCTGTAACCTACATTCTTAGCAGCCATGAACTCTTTCTCATCAATCCAAGGAGTTGCTGTTTCATCTTCATCTATGACTTCTTCATTATCTTCTGTATCTAAAATTATTGCATCTACCTTTGACCATGGGAATAACTTAATTCCTGGCTTTTCTATCAAAGTAAGAGGTATCCACATTATTAATAGTAGTAGAGATAGTTGCGCAATAATGACTCCTGAAATACCTATTACACCGATTAGAACACCTAATCCGGCGCCTCCGATAATTATTCCCAGTCTCTTAGCAGCAAACATGAAGCCATTCACTTTAGCTACCTCATCTGGTTGAAGAATTTCTACAGCAAGTGCGTCTGTAGCAACATCTTGTAGTGATGCAAATATATTGTGGACAAATAATACTCTAGTAACTAAATCTACTTGCTCATTAAGATTATCGACAAGGATTAAGCTTCCTAATGTCAATGCCATTCCGGCTTGAGCGAAAAGTACCCACTGCCTACGAGGCCCATATTTCTCAATAAATATAGCATCTACTACTGGACCCCAAATCCACTTAAATGTCCAAGGTAAAGCTACTGTAGCAAATAATATTGCTATATCTTCCACAGGAGTTCCATTGTCGATTAGATAAGCAGCAAATGTAACACTGGCAAAGCCCCAAGGGAGGCCTTGAGCGAAATACATTAGACAAAGTGTTACTACTCTACGTGTTTTATTCTCAGTTAATGCTCCACCTTGCATCCATTCTTTTGAGGCTTTTTTGGTACCAGAGATTGCTTCAGGACCCCAGATTGTTGGATTGATTTTATTCAAACTTTTTGATGTCCAATCACCCATATCAAATGGTTCCGAAGATTTTTGCTTTGACATCCAATCTTCACGAAATGCCACCCATCCCAAAAGAGCCAAAACTGCAAGGAATGGAAGAATAAATAAAATTGGGCCGATAGATGTTTTTCCTAAGTTAGCTTCTGAATCTAATAAAGAAACATAGATTGGGAACTCAGCATAAACATCACCAGGAGAACCATCCTCATCGGAATAGTACATTCGGAAACTACCAGAACAATCCTCATCTATTGGGCTGAAGGGTGGAGGATTACACAGACCTCCTTCTTCGGCAGGAACTGAATAAGAAATTGTAATTGTTGTCGAAGTATCTTTAGACCAACTCTGGAATGATTCACTTACTAAAATATCCCAATTTGTCGTAAAATCATTGCCATTGTTAACAGAGTTTGCGGGCTCTGTATGCTGAGATATCTCTTCATCACCTCTGAAGAGTGTTAGTGTCAGATCACATTCTGCTCCACCACAATTTCCAGATTCAATATTGAATTTCATCCTAATTGAAATTGTTTCGTTAACTTCTAAAATGAAATCATCCGAAAAACCAGTTTGAAGATCACAAGAAAAATCTACTACGACATCCTGACCTTCAGGGAATAATATCTCCCCATAACCTTCCGCTGCGGAGCCTTGTGTTAGATTATCAAAATTATTCCAGCAATCTTCTAAATTCTCAGAACCCCAGAAATACATGTATGGATCATCATTGGTAGGATGATTATCCACAGAGCTAGATTGAGCAGTTGCAAACATAGACAAATAACTGAATGTCACCAGTAGCACAACTGCAATAGTTAGACTACGACGTGTGGATTGCATAAGTTCGGGGATGATTAGTGACGTTTGAGTCTTCGCCCAATTTATTCACTATCATTTCATCCTGATTCCAGTATTTTCATAATCCCATTCAATTAATTTCCAACCTGATTTTGAAATTTCTCCTCTTACTTTTTTGATATGTAATGGGTGGCATAAAATAGCAGCACAGCCTCCTGACCCAGCACCTAAAGCTTTCCAAGCCATAACACTACTATCTTCTATTAAAGGTTGAATAACTGATAAAAATGGAGCATTTATTGATTTATCAATGGTATCAATTGCACTTGAAACTCCATTTAGAGACTCTACAAAAAGTTGTCTTTGGTCTCTTTGTAGGGAATCTGCTAATTTTCGAGTTATGTGACGAATTCTATGGAGTCCCTCAATCACTTCTTTATCTCCCGCTTCATATCTTGACCAAACTTGATCTTGTATTTCTCCGGACTTATGAGAGATTCCTGTATGGGCAATTATAAGATGCTTTTTTACCCATTTTACAGCGGAACGGGCTGGTTCAAATGGCATTATTTCAACATTTTCTCCATGGAACATAAATCGATTAAAACCACCAAATGTTGCAGCCCATTGGTCTTGTCTTCCACATTTATTTCCAGACTTAATTTCAGCTTGATATGCTGCTTCTGCAATTTCACTTAATGAAAGATTTTCACTCTTTCTCAATAGAGCAATTCGAGCAACATTTACAGAACCACTTGTTCCTAATCCAGAACCTATTGGAATATCAAAATTATAACTGACTTCTCCAGATAAATTAATATTGGCTTTAACAAATTTATTAATTGTAAAATTGACCACTTCTCCCCCGAAATCTGTACAATAAGGATTGACATCAGTCCATCCTCCAGATAAATCTACACGGACAGGAACCATTACATCGAATTGGTCACCCATAGTGTCTCCGAGGGATATCTACATGAGAACCCTCCGCTAAAATAAATCATTTAACCGAAAACAACCCCTATCAGAACCCCCTCCGAGGCGCATGGCTGACAGCGTAGAGGACGCAATTAGAGCATTTTCACAAGGTAAACCTGTAATGGTTTTTGATTCAGATTTTCGAGAAAAAGAGACAGACTTACTCTGGCCTGCCACAGCTGCATCACCAGCGGTGATGAGGCGCCTGAGAATAGATTGTGGTGGATTGCTATTTTTGGCAATTGGTGACGAAATAGGTCAAATGTTTGATTTGCCATGGCTACAAGACCTACACACACATCAAGAATTAGTAAATGATAATCCTGTATTATCACATTTAGTAACTAATGACTTACAATATGATACAAGATCCGCATTTACTCTTTCAATAAATCACAGAGATACATATACAGGAATTACCGATAGAGACAGATCACTGACTACCAAAAGATTTGGAGAATTATCTGGCGAATTGATGGAAAAATCAATTGACGGAGAAGATGCATATAAGGCACTAGGGAACGAATTTCGGACACCAGGCCACATACCTGTATGCAGAGAATCACCTGGCGGGTTGTCATCTAGACAAGGTCATACAGAATTAGCAGTGGCTATCGCTAGACTGGCAGGACAAGTTCCTGCGACGATAGGTGCTGAAATGCTACAACCAGATGGAGATGGGGCTCTTTCGGTTGAAGATGCAAGAGCATATGCATCAAAACATAATATTCCAATGATTACTGGTGATGATTTACTTAATGCCTTAAACATAGATAAATAAATTGATATGAGTACAATAAGAATTGAGAGTGACGGGAATGGTTCGTGTAATGGCAGTCGGTGTCTTCGATTTACTTCATGCAGGTCATCTTCATTATGTAGAGCAAGCTAAATCATTAGGAGATGAATTAGTTGTTGTTGTTGCCCATGATGATACTGTGCGTAAGCAAAAACATGAACCTGTAACGAACCAAGAATTAAGAAGAAGAATGGTAGAAGGATTGAAACCTGTCGATAAAGCAATTGTGGGGAATCCTCCAAGTTTTCCAATTTTTGAAATATTGGGCTCCATAAAACCTGATATCATTGCCTTAGGATATGATCAGAAGCATTCACGAGATGCAATAAAACTAGGTTTGGAAAATAATGGCTGGGGTAATGTAGAGGTAATTCGAGTGGAAGGACTTGCAGATGACTTGGATGGTACAAGAAAAATAATTGCTAAAATACTTAGTTTATGGTCCGGTGAAACTGGCGGCCCCTATGAGGAAGATTGAGATGTTCACAGGAATAGTTGCTGGAACAGCACCAATAGTAAAAATTGAGGACAAAGATCTCATTCGTAGTTTTACTGTGGATTTAGGAAAATATATTGATAATCTAGAAATCGGAGCTAGTGTGGCTCTAGATGGCGTCTGTATGACCGTTGTATCAATAGAAAATAATCTAGTAAAATTTGATGCTATAGAAGAAACCTTGACTCGAACCACCTTAGGTAGCCTAAATGTTAATTCTTCAGTTAATGTTGAAAGATCACTGAAAATGGGAGATGAATTAGGTGGGCATATAATATCAGGACATGTCTTAATGGCTGCAAAAATCTTACAGATTACTGATAAAGGAGATGGTAAAGATATTTTAGTTGAAAATCCATCTGATGCTAGTCATTATATTCTTGAAAAAGGATATATTTCGATAGACGGAATGTCATTAACTATAGGAAACGTTAGTCAAGAGAATTTTTCCTTACATATTATTCCCGAAACATTGAGAGTCACTACAATAGGACAAAAAAAAGTTGGTGATTACGTGAATATAGAAATTGATTCACGCACTCAAGCTGTTGTTGATACTATTAGGAAAAGTTTGGAAGTGAAATAATGAATATTGCGGCTGTATGCGGATCATTCCACAAAGAAGAGATTGAAAGAATGCTTGAATATGCTAAAAATGAGGCAGAAATTAGAGGCGCTGAAATATCGCAGATAATATGGGTTCCTGGTTCAATGGAAGTACCATTAGCTTTGGAACGAATTTTGAGAATTGAAGAAGTTGATGCTGCAATTGCTCTTGGAATTATTGAACGAGGAGAAACTCAACATGGCCTTGTTATGGGACAAGCAGTTACTAAATCGATTTTAGAATTACAGATTAAACATAACAAACCAATTGGATTAGGTATTATTGGCCCTGGAACTGAAAAACATCACATTGAACCAAGATTAGAACCTCATGCAAGGACAGCAGTAGACGCTGTAATCAAGATGTCAAAATGAATATCGAATACCTGTCTATATCGATAAAATAGTGTTTTCATCAAGTTAATGTTCAAAGCACTCCTATCATTCCGAGACTCATGGCTGATGAAGTGCGAAATGTGATAATCATAGGTTCTGGTCCTGCAGGGTATACTGCGGGGCTATATTCAGCTAGAGCATTACTGGAACCATTAATGTTCGCCGGATATATGTCTGGAGGACAATTAATGCTAACATCAGATATAGAAAATTTCCCTGGATATCCAGAAGGAATTGGAGGCCCGGAAATGATGATTCAATTAAGAGAACAGGCAGAGAAATTTGGATTAGAGGTTCAAGATAAGAATGTAGAAAGGGTTGACTTTTCTACAAAACCATTTAGAATTTGGGTTGAAGGGGAAGAATTCCGCTCAAAGTCAGTAATAATTTGTACAGGAGCAGAATCAATCTGGTTAGGAGCAGAGGGGGAAGAGGAGCAAAAGGGTAGAGGAATAAGCACTTGTGCAACTTGTGATGGAGCATTTTTCCGTGAGCAAGAAGTATTAGTTATTGGCGGAGGGGACTCGGCGATGGAAGAAGCCACATTCTTAACCCGATTTGCTAGCAAAGTAACATTATTACACAGAAGAGATGTTTTCAGAGCATCTAAAGTCATGTATGAAAGAGCTTTGAACAATCCAAAAATTGAGATAAGGACATTTAGAACAGTTAAATCATGGCTTTCTGATGAAAGCGGATTAAGTGGAGCTATTCTAGAAGACCCAAGAGATGGTAGTACAGAAGAAATTTCATGCACAGGGGCTTTCATCGCAATTGGTCATAAACCAATTACTAATTTCTTGGATGGGCAGGTTCAAACTGACGATTCAGGTTATATCCTCGCAAAAATACACACTATGACTAGTGTAGATGGAGTATTTGCGGCAGGAGATGTTGTTGATACTAGATATCGACAAGCCATCACAGCAGCTGGAATGGGATGCCAAGCAGCAATAGATGCAGAAAAATGGCTTGAAGAGCAACATTGAGGTTTAAGATGTCTATTGACCTAACCGCTGATGAAAAAGTCAGATATGCTAGGCATCTAATATTGCCTCAAGTGGGCGAATCTGGACAAAAAATGATCAAATCTTCCTCCGTGCTAGTTGTTGGAGCTGGTGGGCTTGGCTCACCAGTTCTGATGTATTTAGCAGCTGCTGGTGTTGGCAGAATTGGGATAATTGACGATGATAAAGTGGATATGACTAATTTGCAAAGACAAATTATTCATTCTACATCATCTGTTGGCGAACTAAAGACAGAATCAGCCAAGAAAAGAATTCATCAAATTAATCCCGAAATAGTTGTTGAACTATTTGACAGTAGATTGACAATTGAAAATGCTGAAGAAATAATTAGTAAATTTGACATTATTGTAGATGGAACAGATAATTTTGCAACCAGATATACAATTAGTGATTGTTGTGAAATTCTAGGTAAACCTTGGGTTTTCGGTAGTATCCATAGATTTGAGGGGCAAGTCTCAGTATTCAATCTGAATGGTAGCCCCAATTATAGAGATTTATTTCCTAAAGCACCGCCTCCAGAATTAGCACCAAATTGTGCAGAAGCCGGAGTTTTAGGAGTATTGCCCGGAATTGTAGGTTCATTTCAAGCTAATGAGGTACTAAAAATTATTCTTAAAATGGATGGAATTCTAGATTATGAATTATTATTGATTGACACTCAAACAATGAATATTAGAAAACTTAGATACAGTATGAATAAAGATAGAGAAAAAGTTACTGAACTTTCAGAAGAGGCGATTTCTTGTGCGCTGAGTTTAGATGAGGAAGAATCATTAGATGCCTCTCATAATAGTGAAAATATGAAAGAGATAAGTCCACTTGAGTATGTGGAGAAACTGAAAAATGGATGGAAGCCTTTCTTCTTGGATGTGAGAAGGGAATCGGAAGAAAAAATTGTTAGCTTACCAAATACAAGTCTAAGAATAGATCATACAGATATTCCATCAAGAATTGATGAAATACCAAAAGATCGAGAAATAGTAATATATTGTAGAAGTGGTGCTAGATCAGCTATGGTGGCAAATTTCCTTAAATTATCAGGTAATTATCCTATGGATGTATACAATCTTTCAGGAGGTATACATTTATGGTCATCTACTATTGATTCAAGTGTCCCTAGATATTAATTATTATGGTATTTTAAATATCAGTATGTTTTTTAATTGTGGTATTTAATTACAAATAATGTGCTTTTTATTGGTTTTATAGAATTTTTTAGTTATAAATGGTATTTTACTTTCTAGTCAATCGTTTTAATATGGTATTTTACACATAAATATGAATTTATAAAATAGAAGATACCACAATTAGAAAGAAAATACCACATTAGTGCCTTGTAGAGCGATTAGTTGTAGTACTTGATGAACTTCGGGAGTGTTATGAGTATAGCGCGACAAGGGATTTGGCTATGTTCAAAATGTGGAAACTACGAACCATGGAAAACAAGAGATCACGATACGAATCAAATAGATCGGAAATGCAGCAATTGTGATAAAAGAGCTAGGTTTACTCTAAATCGGTCGAAATCGGGCAAGGGGCGCAAAAGGAATTATCAAATCTGGGAAAGAGATACGTCAATTAATTATGACCTGATTATTGCCGAAGCAGAGAAAAGAAATGAAAAACTTATTGAGAAGGAAGATGATATTGAAAAAAATACAAAAAAAACATCTCAAGAACAGCTACCACCTATTTGGGGATTAGATTGGAGTCCGAAAGAGGCTTTATCTTTTAGTAAGAAATTACCCGAAGAAAAGGTAAGGAAAGAATTACTGCGTTTTGTAGCTGAGAGGCATGATGGATACTTGGAGTTCATTGCAGAAGAATGGAAGAAAATACAACCTCCTTCCCAATTCGATGGGAAAAGATATCATCAATTAACTCAAGAATTTTGTACTAAAATTTCGAAATCCTTGGAAGAAAGAATATGGAAGCCAGAATTATCAATTATTGGAGAAGAAGAAATAATTCCTAGAAGAAATACCAAATTATACCTAAATAGGAGGAAAAAGAGGTTCATCAGAGACATAAAACTCTGTCTCAGAAGGATAGCCCACGCTTCAAGTGTTAATTTGGAGACTCATTTACAATGGCAAAGATGGATGACTAGGACAAGGGCGATCGATGAACACTTGAAAGATTTATTCAGTAATGGAATAACTACGCCTGATGGTGGAAAATTTGGAGGGAAAGGTTTCCGTTCGACCTGGCAAGAAGGAGTGGTTGGTTGTGCTACATCACTCAAAAAAGCAATTGATTTATCTGCTGAAAAAAGACATACAGCGGACGTAATCGCACCAATGATTAGAGATGTTGGCCTAGCATTGGCAGTTGGTCAAACTCCATTAGAGATTTTTGCTGCTCAAATGGGGAAATCTGGTTCATACATGGACGGTGGTAACTTGGACTCAGGAGGGCGCGATTTACACATAGGTAATTGGGAAAAAGGTATCCTACCACCTACAGCACCTCTTCCAATTGCCAGTGCAACAGCAACAGGTGTTGCTCTTGCTGCAAAATTATTAGATGTTGATAGATTTCATCTGGCCCCCGTAGGAGAAGGTTGTAGCAGTAACGGAGAGTTTTGGGAAGCGATGAATCTAGCTGGAGCTAGAGGTTTACCAATAGCATTCATGATACAGAATAATCAAATTGCGCTGGATACATTCACTGTAGGTCAATCTGGAGCAGAAACATTTGGAGATAAGGGGCACGCAATGGGAATTCCAGCATGGACAATTGACGGATCAGATCCTCTTCAATTTCATGCATCGACAGCAACGAGTAGAGAATTTGCACTAGATGGAGGAGGGCCAACTTTGATTCATGTCGAGACAATGAGAGGGTGTGGACATGCACATCATCATGATGACTTATATTTAGGATCCGTAACTGGGAATCCACCGGGATATGTAGGTAGAGAATTGTTAAAATATTGGGCTGAAAAAGATCCACTTCCAAATCATAGAGAACATTGTATATCACTTGGAGCCAGTGAAAAACAGTTGAGGATTATGGAGGAAGAAGAACAAGATTTTGTGGATTCGGCTAGGAAAATAATGGAACATATGCCCTGGCCAGAAGGCAATACTGTGACGAAAGGAATTACATCAATACATGATGCAGAATCACACTCTGAACAGTATGAAAGGTTTGAAAAAGTAGCAAAAGAAATCATTCAGGGTCCACTAAATGATGGGGAGTTAGCAATTGAATTTTCTAGTGCTCCAAACTCCTCAACTTACAGTCGTGCCATTCAAAATGCAATGGTTGCTTTAGCCGAAAGGCATGGAGAAAAAATCATATTCATGGGAGAAGATATGGAAGTTGCAGGAGCATTTGGAATGAATATTCCACTAAAGGCCAAAGGTCATTCTAGCAGACTTCTGGACATGCCACTTTCTGAATCAATTATCATAAATTCGGCTACTGGAGTAGCATTAGGAGGAATGAGGCCAGTAGCAGAAATTCAATTTGGAGGATTTGCAGCACTGGCTATGAATGCTCTTGTAAATAATGCGGCACAACTTCGTTGGAGATGGGGAGCGAATGTACCATTGACAGTCAGGATACCATTGGGGGCGAAAACGAGAAGTGGTCCATTTCATGCGAACATGATTGAATCATGGTTCATGAACGATCCGGGATTAACAATCGTATTCCCAAGTAATCCACAAGATGCATATGATTTATTGATCGAATCCCATGAATTAAACGACCCTGTAGTTTTCCTTGAACATCTTGGTTTATACGGTCTGGGAGGAGGCAAAACAGGATGGGGGGACTCAATAAATCAGATTATCGATACAAAATCAGTAATAGAAAGGTTAGAAAATAATGATTCTTCAATAGGGAAAGCAAAAGTAATCAGAGGAGGGAAAGATTTGACCATCATTTCTTGGGGAGCAATGGTCCATGTTGCCCTCAAATCCGCAGAAATGATGTCAGATGAAGGAATAGAATTAGAAATCATTGATCTAAGGACTATTTTGCCATTTGATTCAAAAACTTGTATTAAATCTGTGATGAAAACCAAGAAGATGATAGTACTTCAGGAGTCGCAGTATACTGGAGGATTAGGCCATACAATTAGTAGTAGAGTAATGGAAGAAAGTTTTTGGGATATGGAATCCCCACCAGTAGTTATAGGGGCTCTTGATACACCTGTTCCATTCTCACCTACATTGGAAGACCACACAATTCCTACCGTGGAACTTGTATCAAGACATGTAAAAAGAATGTGTAAATAAATAGTGATTAAAATGATAGATGTTTTTTTAGGTTTACCAGATATAATTTTAGTAGTTCTAGGCTTTATATTCCTAATTTTTGGTGGAGAAAGTGTCGTTCAGGGTGCAATAACAATAGCAAGAAAGATGAATGTTTCACCTCTATTAATCGGTTTTACTATAGTTGCAGTTGGAACTTCATTACCTGAATTAGCCGTCACGATAAATGCAGTGAGTAGCAATAACCAAGATCTTGTTGACTTAGCAGTGGGAGGAGTACTTGGATCGAATGTTGCAAACATAATGTTGGTTTTAGGAACGGCTGCTATGTTAGGTGCTTGCGATAAACCAGGAGTTGGGATTAAGAAAGATGCTTTGGCAGTAATAATAGCTTCAATCATTTTACTTATAACCGTCATAATAGGGGAAATAACCCAGATAATAGGTATTTTAATGATTCTTGCTCTAATAAGTTACTATTTCTATTCTTATAATTATTCAAAAAAATTAGGCCTAGATGAAGAACTAGAAGAAACTTGGATGGGAGACAATTTGTTATTAGCTACAATGATTACAATTTTAGGCGGAGTAATGATTGTCTTGGGTGCTGAATTTTTAATTGAAGGATCTGTTGGAATTGCTGATTCTTTTGGAATTTCTGAATCTATTGTAGGATTGAGTGTGATAGCATTAGGTACATCACTGCCGGAATTAGCAGTGACTATTATTGCTGCTTTAAGAGGGCATAAGGGCGTAGCAATAGGAAATGTTCTAGGTTCAAATGTCATAAATATACTTGGAATACTAGGAGTCTCATCTGCTTATGCAGGAGGAATAATTGTATCAGAAGAATTTGCGGCAAGAGATATTTGGGTAGTAATAGTAACTTCAGGGTTGATCGCTACAATGTTATTAAATGAGCGAAAAATAACAAAATCATTAGGTGTATCAATGGTCATTGGTTACTTAACATACATGACATTACTCTACACAATGTGAATAATATCGAGCAGAACGGCTAAGACTTAATGCCGCTTGGAAGTATCATGGTTAACTTCGAACTGACTGATGAACAGCAAATGTTACGAGAATTGGCACGTGATTTTGCCAATGAAGAAATAAAACCAAATGCTGCTCATTGGGATAAGGAAAGCATATACCCAATAGAGGCCATTGCTAAAGCAAATGATCTTGGATTATTAACTCTGAAAATACCAGAGAAATATGGTGGAGGCGGAATGGGGTCTTTTGAGGAAGTATTAGTTCTGGAAGAACTAGGATTTGGAGATCCAGGATTTGCAACTGCTGCTGGAAGCTCAATGTTAGCATCCTATCCTCTGATTACTGGAGGAACAGAGTCTCAAAAGGAGAAATATCTGAGAATGGTAACTGAAGGTAAGATTGCTGCTTATTGTGTTACTGAACCGGGTGCTGGAAGCGATGTTCAAGCAATTCAGACTGAGGCTATCAAGGATGGAGAACATTACATCATTAATGGACAGAAAATGTGGATAACAGGTGCGGGTCATGCAGATTGGTTTTTCGTTCTCGCTTATACTAACAAAGAATTAGGTTACAAAGGAATGAGTGGATTTATCGTCGATTCAAATCTTGAAGGTGTTGAGTTGGGTAAGAAAGAGGAAAACATGGGTCAGCGGTGTTCGGATACAAGATCTGTGACATTCAATAATGTTCGTGTCCCAATGGAAAATTTAGTTGGGGGCAAAGAAAATGATGGTTGGATGAATGCAATGGAAGCATTTGACCTTTCAAGACCGAGCATATCATCACATGCAGTTGGCAATGCGAGAGGAGCGATGGAAGAAGCTATGAATTATGCAAGTGAAAGAAATGCATTCAATAAACCAATAATCAGACATCAAGCAATCTCTTTCATGTTGGCAGATATGGCTACAAAAATTGAAGCCGCTAGAATGTTAGTTTGGAAGGCCGCTATGAAAGCAGATTCAGGAGAAAGAAATACTCTAGATGCAGCACATGCAAAAAGATTTGCAGCAGATATGGCAATGGAAGTTACCACAGATGCAGTACAGATTTTTGGAGGTTATGGATACTCAGAAGAATATCCAGTTGCAAGAAGAATGAGAGGGGCAAAAGTTGTACAAATTTTTGAAGGTTCAAGTCAGATTCAGAGACTAATAATCAGTAGAGAAATGCTTCAAAATTAGTTTGAAATTAAGAACAGTTAACCGTTTCATTCAATACTTATGAAATAATCGCGACATTTGATAATATGAGCGGAAGTGTAGATTTAGTCAGAAGAATGACTGCAGTAATGATTCTAGGATTATTAGTCGTCCCTCTGATAGCATCTTCATCATCCTTAGAAGTGGATGACTTGAATGACTATTCTGATGAAATAAAATGGTGGGAAAATACAAACATGGATGAAAATAAAGATAGAATTCATGATGCTATTTGGATAGCAGCAGAAAATAGACACTACCAATATCTCGATGAAGAGGGCCGAATTTCAGTCATTGTAGACTTCGACCACTCTCCTACCGAAATTGATCAATTGCTATTGGAAAGTAAAGTTGGGTTCGTTACACAATTCCGATATTGGCTGATTGATTCTATTGCTGGGACTATTGAGTTGAATAGAATACATGAATTACTAGAAATACCCGGAGTTGTCTTTGTTGAGTTGGATGGAAGATTAGAAGTTCAGATGGAAGATGTAGTCCCGGCGCATGGTGTAGATCTAGTATGGCAAGATACAGGCTACACTGGTTCTGGAGTGACAATGGCAATCATTGATACTGGAATCGACGGTAACCATACTGCTCTGGACGATTTAGACGATAACAACATGACAAATGATCCTAAAATAGTCGCATTCTATGATGCGATTAACAACCCCGGTGCAACGAATGGAACAGAGATATTTCCCTATGATGACAATGGCCACGGCACTCACTGTGCAGGGATCACAGCTGGGACAGGTGCTCCTAACTACCAGCATGTAGGAGTAGCCCCCCAGGCAAATTTGGTAGGAGTCAAGGTACTTGATGGAGGCGGAAGCGGATCCTTCGCCGCAGTTATGGCTGGAATGGAATGGACCGTCGAAAAGAGACACGAATTCAATATCAGAGCGGCCAGTATGAGTCTCGGAGCTCTAACTGGAGCAATTGAGTGGACCTCATCAGAGGAGGAGTCAGTCAACAGAATGGCAAATGAAATGATGAGAGCTGGAGTGACTCTGTTCATTGCAGCTGGAAATAGTGGTGGATCTGCAACAATAGGAACTCCAGGTAGTGCGGAGGATGTAATCACTGTAGGATCTCTAGACAAGAATACTGCTATTGCAATTTACTCGAGCCAAGGACCCACAGAAGAGGGGAGAGTCAAACCAAACATAGCATTTGTTGGAAGCAGTGTTAATGCCCCTGACGCAAATACTGGAGATGGCTATGTATCGCTCTCAGGAACAAGTATGGCAACACCAGGAGCAGCGGGGGTAGCTGTTCTAATGTACCAAGCCAATCCAGATCTAAGTCCTTTCGATATTAGAAATATAATGCAAGAAACATCTACTTACAGACAATGCCATTATATGCTGGCTAACGAGCCTTGTGCTGAGGACTTAATCCCCAAGAATAGACAAAATAACGTGTATGGTCATGGCCATGTTAACGCCCAGCCTGCAGTCGAAGAAGCGGCGAATTACTTCTACGAACTAAGTATGTCTTTGAACGTAACACTAGACAGCAATTATGGTCAAGATAATCGTGTTCATATTGGACAAGGAGAATCCATAATATTCAATCTTGAAGGGGGCGTTCAGAGAGTACAGTGGAGAACTTGGGACATGAGAGATAATTGGATGGATTTGTCTGAATTTGCCGCAGGTAACGAGCAGTTTGAGGTAACTCATGGCCTTCTTGTAGACCGACTTCGATTCCTCCCAAACAACACAGTTGAAGGTGACCAGGTTATTCTGGTACGAGCAATTTCTGGAGATCAAGCCTCAACCAACCTTGCAGTAGGTATTAGCATCATGGGTGAAGAAAAGATTGAAACAAGTAGTAGCGAATCTGATAATCTGACATTGATAATAGGCTTACTTTCTACCTTAGTGATAATTTTATTTGTAGCATTAACTGTTGCAACAATGAAATTAAAGGAATCTGGATTATTTTCTGAGGAAATTATTGAAGATGAAAACGAAGAATGGCCTGTAAATATAGAGAATCAGGAAGATAATGTAAATAGTGGTTAGTTTGAGTCAAATTGATGCAATTCTACTTGCTGCTGGAGCCAGTAAAAGACTTGGTGAGCCAAAAGCACTAGTTGATATTCATGGAAAATCCTTGATTGAAATTTTGATTGAGAAGTTAAAAAGGAACAATCTGAGGGTAATCATTGTAACTCGGGAAGATTTAGTCATTGAAATGGAAAAATTAGGAGAGAAGATAATCGTTAATATGAAACCAGAGGAAGGTAGAACTGGAAGTATACAATGTGGAATAAAAGAACTAGAAAGTGAGAGATGCTTGATAGTACCGGTAGATAGACCCGGTTTCTCAAATAAAACTATTGAGAAATTAATTAATTCGGAGGAAACATCTTGTCCAAGCAAAAATGGTAAAGGAGGACATCCTGTAATTTTATCCAGAAAGGATTGTGAAGGAATCCTCTCAAGTGATCCTTCAACTCCTCTAAGAGATATTATCGAACCAATAAAAATAGAGGTAAATGACGAATATTTACATCTAAACATAGATTTTCCAGAAGATTTAGAAAAATTAAGAGAAATCACCAGAGAACATAATTTGTAATTACACATGCAAAATCAAAAAGTGTAGAACCCCTTCAGAGGAACGTGTCTGTTCATGTCTTATCTTGGGTCTTATCCGAAGTAAAACAAGGACGAAGAGTTGCTGTAGCAACAATTATTTCTGCGAAGGGAAGTGTACCTGGGAAACCGGGTGCCAAACTTGCAATAAATTCAAAAATGCAAAATTTTGGAACAGTAGGTGGTGCAGGACTAGAACTAAAAATTGAAAAGAAATTAATTGAATTATTGAATGAAGATATAAATCTAAGTCGGAAAAAAGGCGGGAAAATTGAGACATTTTATCTCTATAAGGATGCGAAGGGAAAAGAAGGGATACCGCTTGACAGTCTATGTGGTGGGCAAGTGGAAGTGAGTCTGGAGATTATTGAGCCAATGCCTCATATTTTGATTGCAGGGGGAGGCCACGTAGGTAGATGCGTTGCACTAATTGCTGATTCTCTAGGATGGGATTACTCTATTTTTGATGTTAGAAAGGAATATTCTAATACAGAAAAATATCCATATTCTAATGAAAATATCTCAATGAGTGTAAATGACTTTCTGAAATCAGAAGATTCACAATCTATACAAAGATTCTCAGATATTCTATTACTGGGTCATGACTGGTCAGTTGATCAAGAGTTATTATTGGGATTACTAAAACTACGAGAGGATGAATTAATTCCTAGAATTGGAGCAATTGGTTCGACTTCGAAATGGAAGTCGTTCAAGAAGGCTGCAATTGCTGATGGTGTAAAAGAAGAATGGTTTAAGAATGCTAGATGCCCTATTGGAATAGATATTGGCGCTGTGACTCCTGAGGAAATTGGATTAGCAGTATGTGCTGAAATTCTAGCATTAGAAAGAAAAATCACTCACACGGAGAACTGAAAAAGACATAACGGTTCGGTTGATTAATGAAACAACTGAGCGTATCATTAGTCCTCATAATGATGATGTCCTCCCTTAGTGGATGTATTGCTGAAGATTCAACACAAGAAACCTTGATTGAAGATGATGATACATTCAGGAATTACTCAATTGTAGCTCCTATTGACACAGGAATTAATGTGTATCATGATCATTTCAGAACTAATGAAACTTACCCTGAATGGCTACTAGAAGGGCTGGGTGTTACAATGACATGTCAACTAACATTTTCTGGAACTTGGCAAGAAAGATATGATGCTGATAAAGAAATGTGCTGGGATAATATTAATTCTACTGACATAGTATATTTCCCAGGAACAAAAATAATCGGTACCACTCCTGATGATAATACTGACATACCAATCCTTGATGACCCTTCGGACGGGCATGGCACCGCAGTAACTGGGGCTGTTCTGGATGCAAATCCCGATGCAATAATTTTCTTTGTTGAAGGATTCAGCGATGCTGCAGTATTAGCCGCCGCTAATCAGCCATTAGTAGATATAATTAGTACTAGTTTTGGACCTATAGGTTCGATTCCAGTCCCTGGAATAGAGGACGCGACTGAAGTTGCTGTTGTACAAGAGAAAAAAATTCATACTGGGGCTGCTGATAATACACCATCTCCAGCAGTTCAAGATTCAACTGCCGGACCTCCTTGGAGTATAGGAGTTTCAGGTTATGCTGAAGAAGGTGATGACCAGAAAGAAACTATGAGTGGTTCATACCCAGATATCGCCGCAGATTGGACTCAGGTTTTGCCGAATCACGATGATATTGACGGATATCATGAAACAAGTGGTACTTCATTTGCAACTCCAAGAACTGCAGGACTTTTGTCAAAGGTTATTCAACATCTAAGAACTGAGTCTGGTGATTTCTCTTCTGGTGCTGACCCCGATTTGAGAGATGGATACTTAGTAAATAGCGAAAATATGAATATTTCTCAAGCTCACATTAGAGATGCACTCAATCTTTCGGCCTGGTACCCATCGTTCAGTACTTGGGACCCACTTTCTGGAACTACTCCTGTTTCTCCTGTGGCTCCTTGTACACAAATTGGCTGGGGAGTAGTGAATGAATCTAATGTAAATCCAATCATTAATCATCTAAATGGTCAGTCAATTCAACCAGATAGGCCTTCAGATGTCACATTATGTATGGAAACTAATCAAGAAATACGGGAAACTTACTGGAATTAATAATTACCGAGGGGTTCAATAACAAAAGAACATTCCACATAGTATGCGTAAGGTGATATTGAGGTGGAAAACTTCCTCATTACACGGCGCTAAGGAAATTTCTGAGATACTAGAATTATGTGAAAGAATGGAAATATTAGGACATTTAGCAATTAGTGAAAAAAGTGTTACCCAATTAGCAGAAATAAAACTAAAAGAAGGAAAAAATATAGAGAGTATTTCAAAATTAGAGAACTTCGAAATAACAGAAATTCATGAAGAAAACGATGATGGGGTACTAGTGAGTTTATTTTGTACACATCCATTAGCAATTTCAGCAATTGAGTTATCAAACATTCACATACATCCACCCTATGGAATTTCTGAAGAAAATGGAATGGAATTAAGGATTTCAGGACTATCGAAATCTGTAAGTAGATTCATCCGATTAATCAGAATGGTTTTACCTCCAGATAATATTTCAGTTCAAACCTTCCAAAAAGAAGACAACAGAAGTATTTGGGAATCAATTCTAACTGATAGACAGATAGAAGTTTTGAAGCATGCGACAAGAAAAGGATTCTACAGCATGGATAGAAATGTTACTCTAAAACAGCTAGCAGATGAGATGAATATGGCAAGAAGTACTTACGGCGAACACATAAGGAGAGCCGAGGTAGAAATTATGAATAAAGTAATGAAGGATCTCGAATAAGCAGAAGTCACTTATCCGAACGCTAAAATGGTGAGCCCATCTGGTGAAGATGTTAGCATGAGTGTCATACGTCTTCCAATGCTTCCTGGTCCTGAAAAAATACCATGGAAAGCAACAGTGAATGGTAAGGAAATTTCAAAACATGTTGAGAGTAACGCTATTCTCCTAGATGTCTTGAGAGATCAGGTTGGAACTCTTGGTGTCAAGAGAGGTTGTGATATGGGCACATGTGGATGTTGCTCAGTATTAGTCGATGGAAATCCTAAACTATCCTGTCTAGTTTTAGCTCAAGAGGTTGAAAGTTCTGAAATTACTACTGTAGAAGGATTAGCTGAAGGACATCATTTGCATCCAATACAAGAAATGTTTAGTGAATATGGTGGAAGTCAATGTGGTTTCTGTACACCAGGATTCTTAGTAGTAATTTCATCATTGCTGGAAAAAAATCCTTCACCAAATGATTCAGAAATTAAAAATGCAATCGAAGGGAATTTATGTAGATGCACGGGATATCAACAAATCGTTGACTCGGTAAAAGCCGCCAGTGAAATTCTAATGTCAGGGAAAAATATCGACAACTCTACTAATCCAAAAAGTAACCCTAATCCGGGATTTGAAAAATGAGGGAAATAAATGTCTGAAGATGAAAAAGATGAGATGGTTGGTTACAGACAACAACCAGGAAAAATTTCTTTCTCTAGACCAGGATCAGGCGGAAAGAATTCATTCAGTGAACCTAGGGATGAAAAAATGATTCCAGAAAGTCAAGGAGGAGAGAAAAAGCAACCTTGGGGCGATCATAGGCATGATAAGTTGATTACTGGAAGAATTGTTGGTAAATCTACGTCACTTGTTGATAGTAATTGGAAAGTCACTGGTAGGGCAAAATATGGAGACGATATTAGATTACCAAATGAATTGATTGGTAAAATTGTTCGATCACCGTATCATTATGCAAGAATATTATCTATCGATATATCAGATTCATTAAAATTGCCCGGAGTGATTTCAATAGCCACTGGAGAAGATGCTAAGAATAAATTCGGAGTATTACCAGTTACAAAAGATGAACATGCAATGGCAGTTGATAGAGTTAGACACATAGGAGATCTAATTGCCTGTGTTGCAGCAGAGGATGAAGCGACAGCATTGGAAGCTGTTAGATTAATGAAAATTGAATATGAAATTCTGGACTCAATCCATGACATGAAAGATGGATTGAAAGACTCTGAAGTTCCTATTCATGATAGAGGAGAATATCATATTGGAGAAGCGAATATACAGAAGAGGGTGTTTCAAGAATTTGGTAATGTCAAATCAATGGAGAAAAATTCTATAGCTAGTCATAAAAAAAATTGGTTCTTTAATGGAGTAAATCATGCTGCAACCGAGCCCCATGCGGTTGTTGCAGATTGGGACCCTTCTGGAAGATTGACACTTTACACACCTCAGCAAGTTCCTCATTATGTCCACAGAGCATTAGCAGATGTACTGGAAATTCCAATGCATCAGATTAATGTTCATAGAACTTTTGTAGGAGGAGGTTTTGGAGGCAAATCAGATCCCTTTCCTCATGAAATGTGCGCATCAATACTAGCTCGTAAATCAGGAAGACCTGTTAGAATAACATTCGATAGAGAAGAAGTCTATTGGATTAATAGAGGAAGACACCCCTCCCACATTGAAATGAATCTTCATGCAGATAATGAAGGGAGATTATGTGGAATAGAAACGGACGCATTAATCGATGGAGGGGCTTTCGCATCTTTCGGACATGTTACCACATATTACAATGGAGTACTTCACACTGCTCCTTATGAAATTGGTGCATTCCATTACACTGGAGCAAGGGTATGGACAAATAAACCCGCTAGCGGAGCCATGAGGGGACATGGTGCAGTAAATTCTCGATGTGCTGTAGAAGTTGGAATTGACGATATTTCTGAGCAATTACAAGTAGATCCAATATCTTTTAGATTGGCCAATTTGTTACCACCACACTCTGCTACAATTACTGGATTCAGAGTAACTAGTATAGGAATGAGAGAATGTTTAGAAAGAGTGAAAGAAGAATCAGGGTGGAATGATAAATTTAGAAAAATGCCTCTAGGCCATGGAATTGGAATAGGATGTGGATTCTTCATTTCTGGAAGTGGACTTCCTATACATTGGGACCCAAATAAGTTCCCACATGCAACTGTTCATCTGAAAATAGACATGGATGGTGGAGTGACAGTACATACAGGAGCTGCCGATATTGGACAAGGTTCAGACACAGTAGTAGCTCAATCTGTGGCTGAGGTTTTAGGATTACCACTAGACATGATTAGAGTGAAATCTAGAGAAACGGATACATCCCCTGTTGACTTAGGTTCTTATTCATCAAGAGTCACATTCATGAATGCAAATGCAGCGATTTCTGCTGCTATGGAAATTAGACAAGATTTGTTACAGGCAACTTCTGATATCACTAAAGCACCAATTGAAAAATTAGTTATTGGGGACCGTAGAATATTTAGAAAAGATGACCCTGCTATCGGTGTTTCTTATCTAGAGGCTTTACATAAAGCACAGGAAGAAAGAGGTGCTTTAGTTGCCTCAGGAGCCTACAGAACACCTCCAATGGGTAGAGCTCACAAAGGTGCTGCCGCTGGTTTGGCTCCAGCGTATTCATTTTCGGCTTATGTGGCTGAAGTAAAAGTTGATATTGAAACTGGCCAAACAAAAGTAGAGAAAGTTTGGGCCGCTCATGACTGCGGTAAAGCACTGAATCCACTTGCAGTTAAAGGACAAATAATTGGTTCATGTCACATGGGAATGGGACAAGTTCTTTCTGAAGAAATGAGATATGGAAGAACAGGAAATCTCATGAATACTGATTTACTTGATTATAAAATTCCTAGTGTACATGAAATGCCACATGTTACTCCTATCATTGTAGAATCAAATGACCCTGAAGGACCATTTGGTGCTAAAGAAGCTGGCGAAGGCCCATTATTACCTATTTTACCAGCAGTATGTAATGCAGTTTATGATGCAATAGGAGTTAGAACAAATGAATTACCAATCACTCCAGATAGATTATACAAGAATATAGAGAAAAAATGTAGAGAACTAGAAATTGATGACCCATGTGATTTACCAGTACCTACATTGAAACACTCGAAATTACAAGAAGTTCTTGAGAAAAGAGCAAATGAACACTCAAAAAGAGATAAAGAAAGAAGATTATCTTCTGAAATAGAACCGTATCACAATGGTGCACTATTTGGCATGGATCCTACAATTCCCCCGGATGAAGTTGATGATAGTTGGGAAGTGACAGTTATTCCTTCAGAAGAATATTTACAAAATCCAAGATTGGCAGGTAGTGCTTGGGTTCACACTGAAAGAAGAAAGAGAGAGGTGGAAAAATGAAAATGCCTCCATTCAAACTATATTCGCCAACCAGTGTAGAAGAAGCAATAGAAATTGCTCGAGAAATACAATCAAAAGAGGAAGATTTTGATTGGATTTCAGGAGGTACTGATCTAATTCCTAACTATAAGTGGCACCTTAATCCAAAAAAGAATGTGATTTCTTTAGCAAATATTTCACAATTAACCCAAATTACTGAGACAAGCATTGGAGCGATGGTTAGACTACAGGATTTGGTTGAGTCTGAGTTGACTCATCCAGTACTTGCAAAATCAGCTAGTTCTATAGCTAGCATTATGATAAGGAGGTCTGGAACTGTTGGAGGAAATATTTGTCTAGATACAAGATGCTACTGGTACAACCAAACTGAAGATTGGAGAGAGACAATTGATTGGTGTCACAAATGTGATTGTGGCACTGGAGCAGACTGTAGGGTAATTCCTAATCAAAATACATTATGTGTAGCAACATATCAAGCTGATCTAGCACCAGTTCTGATGTGTATGGGTGCAAAAGTACATCTTATTTCAGTATCAGGGAAAAGAGAGATGGAGATTATTGACTTTTTTGAGTTAGATGGCATGAAAAAAAATAAATTATTACCCGGAGAATTATTAACTCATATTACAATACCTAAAGAAGTTTTAACCTGGAAAGGAGACTATCAGAAATTACGTCAAAGAGAATCTTGGGATTTTCCAGAAGCTGGAGTTGCTGCACTTTGGAAAAAAAAGGAAGGGAAATTAGAGAAATTAAGAATAGCCACAACTGGCCTAGAATCTATTCCGGGCTATCATGAAGATTTGGCTATGGAATTAGTAGAAAATTGGAATGGGGAAGAGAGTATCAAACTTCTCTCAGAAAAAATAAGGAAAGCCGTTAAACCTGTTCAAAATACATGGTATACTCCGTCATATAGAAGAAAAATGGTGAAGGTATTAACAAAGAGAGCCTGTAAGGAGTTAATGAGTGAGTAATATGAATAAACTTCTCTGTATCGTCATAAGTTTGATATTACTGACAAATTTCACTACAATTAGTTCTGGACAAGAACAACCTGAACTGGGTAATTGGGAATTAGGAATAAATTACATTGGGGATGATGAAAGTAATCCATTTCTAATCAATGAAGATGGAGAAAGAGTAATAGAATTCTACGTTCATAATACTCAAATGTTTGAAATTGAAGTCAGTTTCACATATGAAGTGCCTTTTGAGGGAATAGAAGATGGCCCTGAGTCAGAGAAAATACAGGCAGGAGATAATGATACTTTTTCTCTAGTTATTGAAGATATAGATGTTTATAATTTTGCGGCTAATTCAATAGAGGAGATGAAAATTACTGCAAGTTTAGTTACAAGAGCTGGGGTTCAGGTTCTAATACCAGAAAATCAAGAAGCAATGGCAGACTTAAAGATACCAACTATATACTCGATTTCAGTAGATATTGATGATCCAGTTGGACCAATGAATGCTGGAACTGATATGATTCTTAGGGTAACCGTGACAAACAATGGCAATATCAAAGATAAGGTAGGAGAAATTGATTTATCGGATAATTGCCCTCTAATGACTTTGGACAATGGACTAGATAAATTATTAGTTACTGATTTAGATAAAGATAGAGCCGCTAATGCGGACTTGAAAATTACTGCATCACAGAGTCATCCAAGGAAAAATTGTAAGTTGGAAATCACAGTTCATTCAAATGGTGCAATGAATACAGGTTCTTCAAAAATTTCTGAAGATGAAACTTCCATAACCGTCGAACCACCACTTTCTAAGCCGACAGATAATCAAGAAAATCAAGACGAAGAAGAAAGCATAACTGAGGTAGTTGATACGAACCTTCCTTCATCAGGAATAAGCGCAATTATGCTTTCAACATGTTTAGCACTATTTTACATTAATAATAATCGGAAAAATAGTTAATTTTTCATTAGAAAAGGGATACTGAGAGGGTGTGGAAAAAACACCATATTACTTGCTTAAATCTAATTTACCTGAACTAATAGCAGCAACATATAACTGTAATTCATCGCTCGCTTGAACAGTTGTAAGCCTTGGCTATGTTCTACATCTGAAAATGGATTTGATTATTTTGACTGAAGGGGATGATGATAGATTTGATTTCAACACTATTGTAATCGGTTCTATCGCAATTACAGTAGTATTACTTCTACTAGCACCTATGTTAATGGTGATAGGGAAAGACACTTCTTACTCCGCATATGAATCCGATAGTTTAGCGCAACTAAGTGAAATGAGATGCGATCTTGGAGATGATTTAGATCGATGTACTGAAGATAGTAATAATTTGGGTTATTTTACAGCAAACACAATGTCAACTCCGATGTTAGTGAATGACTGGAAAGATCCACACAGAACTATGCTAGTCATAGTATCGCCTGAAAAGCCAATTGATGAAACTGCTGCGGATGCAATTTATGATTTTGTAACTGAGAAAGGTGGCAAAGTTATAGTTGCTGCAGATAATACGAACGCGAATAGATTGGCAGCAAAATTCGGTGTTTCATATTTTGATAAACCACTATTGGATCAAAATCAACATTGGCTGGAGTATAATGAGGATGATACAATTAAAGATCCAGTTTGGCAGAATGTTTGGAGTGTTGCATCTGTTGAAAATGATGTTAATGAAATGGAGGCTGGAGCTGCTAGAAAAGGATGTTCTGAATTCCAAATTTCTAACAATGATCCGAAATCATGTAGAATACCAGTTATGTTTAGGTCACCTACTGGAATTAGATTTGAACCTACATCCGAAGATTTGCCTCAGAATAATGCAGAAACACAAAGAGAAGTTAACATCTTAGCTACTGCATCTTCTTCTGCCTTTATCGATATTATTGGGAATGGTGATTCAAGTGATGTAAGGAACCCTGCTCCCGGAGATTTGGCTTTAATGGTAAGAATTGACTATCCAGGAATTCCCGTTTATGACAAAGTCAGAGGAAGTGCAGGTTTTGGTGGACTAGAGGAAATTGATGTTACTGGAAGTATTGTATTCGTTTCTGATGACGAAGCATTCTCAGATAGATTATGGGATTTTAATACGGCTGCGCTTACTGGAATGAGAAGTTCTTGTGAAGGCATAGTAGAGTCCAAATGCTGGATGAATGAGATTAATGATAATAATGACTGGAATGGAAATAGTGTCTACTTCCAAATGCTAGTTCATTCAATGATGGAATTCGATAATACTCAGCTATCTAGTCAGATAAGACAAGATAATTCCAATTTCCGAATAGTCTTTGATGAAAGTAGACACGTTACTGGAACTATTTCCGCGCCATTTGTAGCTGGAATGTCAACAGTTGTTTTACTAACTTCTAACACTTTCCTGAAATGGCTAGTTGTTCTAAACGTAGGTTTACTACTACTTGTTTCAATGATGGTTATACCGGAAAAAGAAAATTGGAGACATATTTTTGATTTGACCAGATTTAATCAAAGGCCGAAAAAATTAGATCCAAGTACTTACAGACTCAGAGTCAAGCAGTCTCTATTTACTAAAGTCAGAGTTCATCATGACCTGACTAGAGACCAAATGGCTTCAAAACCCCCAGCAGAGGTCCAAGCAATGATAGGCGACCCTAGGCTGGTTGAACTGGCTTACAGCCAATCACGAACATACTCACCCCAAGAACTAAGGCAACTAATGATAGCAATAAGGAAATGGGGTAAGACAAACTAGAAATTGGAGAGAAAAAAAATGAATGCAACACCACCAGCAGAAAAACCAGCAGCACCGCAAGCAGACGCGGTTAGCCAGGGTTATGCAAAGAAAGCCGAAAGCGTTCGTGGTTCTAAGAAGATGAGTGAAAAACTGGAAGCCGTAGGGGCTATCGCAGAAGCGATTAGTCTAGAGGTTCAGAAAGTAATCATCGGAAAAAGCCACGTAATTGACAATGTTATGGTTAATATCTTGTCAAATGGTAACCTTCTATTCGAAGATTACCCCGGACTTGCAAAAACACTGATGACCAACACTTTCGCTGATGCGCTTGGATGTGACTTCAAGCGTGTTCAGTTCACACCAGATTTGTTACCAGCAGATATTACCGGAACAAATATCTACGATGCAAAGAAGGGGGAATTTAGTTTCAAACCAGGACCTATTTTCTGTAATCTCTTACTATCAGATGAGATTAATAGGGCTCCTCCAAAAACACAAGCTGCTCTACTAGAAGCCATGCAAGAAAAGCAAGTAACTATTGGTGTAATAACACATAAATTACCTTCGCCTTTCCTTACAATGGCTACACAGAATCCTGTTGAGCAAGAAGGAACTTACCCACTTCCTGAGGCTCAATTAGATCGTTTCATGTTTAAGATGTCTGTAGGTTATCCTGATAGAGCGGATGAAGATGAGATTCTTAGAAGACGTATTGAAAGGAAGAAAGATGCTGTAGAAGTTGATGTAATTACAGACCCTGCTAGAGTTGTTGCTATGCAACAAGCTATTGAAGAAGTCTATGTTGACCCAGCAGTTAGAATGTACATGGTAGAAATAGTATCAAGAACGAGAGAAGACCCTCGAGTTCTAGTTGGTTCTTCACCTAGAGGTTCGCAGGCATTACTGAAAACAAGTCGTGCTGCTGCTGCTATGAGAGGTCGTGACTTCGTGACTCCAGATGATGTAAAAGCTGTGGCTACCTTAGCGGTTTCACACAGACTAATTCTGAAACCTGAGCATCAAATTAAAGGTCTAGAAACTGATCAAGTAATCTCGGATATTCTTAGACAAGTCCCAGTTCCAACTGTCTGATGTTCTACAATAGGAGGTTTGCTTATGGCATGGAGTAGAAAATCGGCGATGTTTGCTTCGCTAGCGATTGCTCTGTACCTCCTAGGTTTAGTTTTGAGAAATCAACAATTAGTTACCGTAGCTGTTGTTCTATTATCGTTCCTTACATGGGCTGCTTTTAGGACTACTAATGCAGATGTTTCATCATCTGGAAGAAGATTAGATGATGAAAATGCCACAGGCGGGATCGCTTTACAGAATCTTGTTGCTTTAAGGAAACTATCTTCTGCTCGTGTTTTTGAAGATGGTGAAATAGATGTATCTATTAGAATCCAGAATAAATCCAATCTCTCCAAAGTTCTGGAAGTTAGAGATCGAGTACCTGAAGTTATGAGAATTAAGAAGGGAGCCAATTATGTTTTAATGGAGTTAGGCCCACAAAGGGAAACCGAGATATCATATACAATTGAAGCACCACTTAGAGGATTCTATACAATAGGTCCAGTATGTATAAGAATTCAAGATACATTCGGCCTTTTCCATAACGAAAGAGAAATTCATCTGTATGATGATTTCTTGGTATTTCCAAAAATGGAAGATATTAAGGACGCGTTAATTAAGAGTAGAGTACCTAAAATTTTTACTGGAGCTGTAAATATTAGAAATCCTGGAGAAGGATCAAATTTTTATAATCTCAGAGAATATGTTCCTGGTGATGCAATGAAGAAAGTTAACTGGAAAGCTACAGCAAGATCTGGCGGGAAACTAATGGTTAATGAATTTGAAAGAGATGCAGTTAGTGATATAATTTTGTTAGTTGATAGTAGATCCGTTTCTGAGACAGGCCCAGTCAGTAGGAATTCTCTGGTTTACAGTACAAGAGCAGCCGCAAGTTTATCTCAATACTTCCTATCAAGAAGAGATTCAGTTGGAGTAGTAGTTTATGGAGATGAAATTGTTTCGGTAGATAGAGATACAGGAAAAAAGCAATTGTACGTAATTCTAACAAAATTAGCTGGAGCAATGGCGAAAGGCAATACTCCTTTGAAAGTAGTTACTAATAGAATACTACCTCATATAAACAGAGGTAGTCCAATTATTATTTTGAGTCCATTAGAGGATGATCCCACAATAATTGATGCTGTTAGAGATCTGAGATCTAGAAACTTCGATGTAACAATACTTTCTCCAAGTAGTTTGGAATTTGAGTTTGATGCTAGGAGATTAGACAGGACTGGATATGAATTACTAAAAACAGAAAGAGACATCTTGATGAGTGAACTAAGAGGTTTAGGTGCTAATGTCATGGATTGGGAACCAGATATGCTGTTGAATACGGCTCTTTCAGGTGCTAGAGGTTTCTGAGGTGATTTAATGGCAGAAGGAAAATCAGATACTGCTCACCTATATGATGGGAAAACCATCAGATCATCCGCTCCTAGTCGTAAAAAGGCTGCAGGTAGGATGAAAGGTAGTACTGAAATTCCTAAAGATGCTATCCCTGAAGTTCATGTTCCATCAGTAATTGAGTCATTCTTTGGTGGCCCAATAGTTACAAAAACTAAATTCCTACCTCCAGATAGAGTAGTACAGACTTTGCAGATGTCTGCAGCAATTACGCTAACTTTACTTTCAATTGTTACATTTACGGTTACTCCTGTATCAGGAACAGCCTGGTTTTGGCTAAGCAATACTCTTGACATACCTTCAATTGGTGCATTAATACATTGGAGTTTGATTGCGATAGGTTTCATAGCAGGCATGTATGGTATCTTTCAAAGAGAACAACGCGCAATATTGATTTCGTATGTTATTCTAATTTTAGTAACGATTAGATTCGCTGGAAGTAAGGTTGAATTTGGGATAGATTTACTACCTGATGGTGAGATTTCACAGAAATTATTGTTGATCTCTTATGCTCTTTTCCTAGTGATGTACATAGAGCTAACAAGTGGAATAATTAGGTTTTCAATGCTTGATAAGTCAATTAGGACTGGCGAAGTCTATGTTATGAATGTAAAGAAAATAACAAGGCAATATTATAGATCGCTAATGATTACTCCATTGATTGCTGGATTAGTGGCTTTAGTAACACTATTGATAAATTTAATTATTCCATCAATTGTTGGACTACTTGGAAGCGATGCAGCAGCAACAAGGTTAGCAGAGAGTGTTGAGTTAACATCTGTTTACGGTGTTGCTCTTGGTACTGCTGTCGTATTCATGGTTGTTGCATCAGCTTTTGCAGTGAATTTACCGGTTAGACTGGCGCAAATGAGAGAAAATAGTGGCAAATAATATTACTCAAAGTATCCACCAATTAGACCTAAGTCAGAAATTACCAATATGGCCACAGCTTCAACAACAGGTACTGCTCTAGGTCCTAGAACAGGATCATGCCTGCCATGTACTTTAAGTGGTTTTTTCTCACCACTTGGAAGATGTAAAGTTGATTGCTCTCTTGCAAGACTACTTGGGGGCTTGAAATGAACTACGACTCTTATAGGAGCGCTAGTAGATCTCCCCCCCAATGCACCATCCGCATTTCCAGATTCTGAACCCTCTAGAATAGGTTCACCATTTTCTAAATACCAGGCATCATTATTTTCAGAACCACGCATTTTTGATGTAGCAAAACCGTGTGAAAACTCAACTGCTCTAGCACCGGGAATAGCCATTAAACCTCTAGCTAAAGCCGGTTCTATACCATCAAACCATGGCTCACCAACTCCAATTGGGAGCCCCTCGATCAATAATTCAACCGTTGAACCTATAGAGTCGAGATCTTTTCTAACAGAGTCAAGTAACTCAGACATTTTAGAAACGGAATCAGGATCTCTACAGTTTAATCTTGACATATCTGTACCATCTTCTAAGGGCGAATTCCTGTCTAATTCAAACAATGGTCTGGAGGATATATTTCCAACACTCGATAAATGGGCTGTACAAGACCAGCCAGCAGAATCAAGTAAACTTCGTGCTTGACTTCCTGCAGCAACTAGTCCGAACGTAAGTCTTGCAGATTGTGAACCGCCTCCTCGTAAATCACTGGAACCATCTGAACGGATATGTTCAACCATATCTGCATGTCCTGGTCGGGGATGATCAGGTAAGAATGAGTAATCTTTTGAACGAACGTCTGAATTGTAAGTTATTAGAAGAATAGGCCAGCCAGTTGCTAATCCATCATGTACTCCCGACATGACCTCACAAGCATCAATTTCAGCTCTAGTTGAGAGCCCTTTACGTCCGGGTTTTCTTCGATTAATGAAATCCAAAAGAATTTCATTATCAATTTTAGTTCCCGCAGGTAGGCCCTCCAATAAGGCTCCCACACACCTACCATGACTTTCTCCAAAGAGAGTTACACGTAGTCGGTCACCAATCTTCATACTCATCAAATCAACTCCAATAAATTATTATCGATAAAAGTTGTTTCAATTATTTCATAACCTAAATCACTTAGAGATTCACGGATTATTTCTGAATCATTAACAAAACTAACTATAGAAATTGCAGGTCCTGAACCAGTAATTCCTGCCGCAATAGCCCCACTAGCAATCAATTTATTGCATATTCTTACTGCTTCGTCATCTCCTATCGCAGCAGCAACTGCCAAGCCATTAGTCGAAATTGCTTGGAAGACGGAGTTATTTGAAATTGAATCTAATGCACGCTCAAAGATTCTTGATTGTTGTTTAAAATTACTGACATTTATCTCACCAGACCTTTTCCCTCTAAGAATCAGGAAAATAATCATCTCATCTTCAATTTTACCCTCTAAAATAATTGATTCTTCAGCAGATTTTTTAGGATTCACTAATTTCCACCCATTAGATATCGAAGCCCAAGTGTCATCCATACTACCAGTAATTGTACATCCAGATTTACGCTGTGAAGAAACAGCAATATCTACTATTTCAGAATCACTAAGACCGGCCCAAGTAGCCTTGTTCAATGCTTTAATTGCCGCACAAGAAATTGCTGAACTCGATTTCAAACCCTGTCCAACTGGAATTTCTGACGAAACTAGCCAGCCATAAACATCAGGTAGAGGAAGACCATGTTCTTTCCAAACCATTTCAATAGACTGAAATAATTGATGATAATCATCTTTAATTTCTTGAGGTTCTGAAACTAACTTTACATTTGCCTTAAGATTAATTCCTACAGAACAACCCTTGTTTAGGCCAACTGCATGCAATATTGAAATCGCGGCATTGGATTCGGCTTCGGCTAGAATATTCATTTTTCATTCACCTCTCCTTCAAGTGCTTTTCCAATATGTCTCATTTGATTTTGTTTTCTTATTATTATTTCATCACCAATTTCTAAATCAGTTACTGATAATGCATTGCCAAACTTATCAATTAATCTAACAGTTTCAGCCTGTTGTAAGATAACTTGACCTTCTTCCTCATTTTCTGTTTTAAATCTGATAATTATGAAGGGGCGTCGTTCAATCTTTAGTCTTCCAATAATACATTTTCTAATTTCTCCAGATGAGGAAATCACTGCTACCTCATCTCCAGCCTTAAGCTCAGAAAGATAACGTGTTGAGTTATCAGACATCAACACGTAAGAATGAACAGAACCTGCATTTACTCTGAAAGGTCTTGACGGAACAAATTGAGATTCAATCGTCTCTCCATGTACCAAAGCTAGTAGAGATGAATTGGACCCAATGACCAGGCCTTCTCCAGTGTCTAATCTTTCAATCAGATCAACACAAACTCTCTCTCCAATACCGCTAGAATCAATAGAAAATATTTTTCCTGTATCCATATCAATAGAAGTTGAAGTGTTTGAGATAATTGATTCTTTTTTCGAGGTTATTTCTATAGCAGCTTTCCACATTTCGCTGTTACTGGATTGAAGAAGGATTGCATCAACACCGTGTTCAAGAGCGAATGCAGCACCATTCAAATCAATAATTTTATCAATTGCTACTGAAATTTTCGTCCCAGTTCCTCGGGAAATTGAAACCAAATTCTCTAAAGGTATCATCGTCCAATCAGAACATCTAACAAGTATCCAAGGAACCATACCGATCAAGGAGATTGCTTCTTGTTGTGAATTAGCATCGTCAAGATTGACTTCCGCAACATCAGATGCACTACCTGACCAAACTCTGGAACAAAATTCATGAATAGGTTCCGAATGAGAATCTTGCCAAAGTTCCATAACATCACCTCTCAAGCAATTTTGAAGCCTCGATAGAAGTAGAATTTTCATGAACTATAGCTCTCAATGCTCTGATACAGGATTCCGGATTATTAGCACCAAAGATTTGTCTTCCTATGCAAACACCAGATCCACCTGCAGAGATTGCTAACTCAACAATATGGAGCAATTCAATAAACGAAATATCTCTTGGACCACCAGAAATAAGAACAGGAATAGGAACTGCTTGGCAGACTAATTTGAAAGATTCAACGTCACCAGTCCAAGGAACTTTTACAACATCACATCCTAATTCCCATGCAACACGTGCAGCATGAGCAACTCCCTTTGTGATATCACCTTCAGTAATTTTTAGCATGGGCCCTCTTGGATAAATCATACCCAATGTTGGAAGTCCTAATAGCAATGCTTCACCAGTCAGTCTACCCATTTCTTGAATCATCTCAGACTCAAATTTATTTCCAAGATTAATTTGTGCTGAGACGGCGTTAGCACCTCTCATCAAACACTCTTCTGCATTTGCCACTCTGACTTTATATTGGTCTTTATCCCCTGCATTCACAGTTGAAACAGAAACATGACATATGAAATTACTCCAGCCCGTAGTATTAACAAAGTGGCTCAAAGCACCTTTCTGTAAGACAATAGCATCCGCGCCTCCTGAAATACAAGAAGAAACTACTTGACCCATATTCTCAAGACCTTTTTCAGGATAGGATGAAATTCCATGATCCATAGGTATCCAGACACCTCTACCATTAGGTAAAATTTTGTCAAGGCGATCTATGAGGCCCTCTCCCATGGATACCGCCCGCCGTCTTACTCTTGAAAGGTATCGTATTAAAAAATAAGACAAATATTCCAAAAAATAATAATTATATATCTAAATCTATTATCAATGGAGCATGATCGGAAACAGTAAGGCCACCCTCTCTGAGAATCTTTGCAGATTGGAAAATCTCCAATGCTGCATCATTGGCAAGAGCATAATCTATTCTCCATCCTCTATCTAAGACTCTTGCTTGACCTCTGTTAGACCACCAAGAATACGGACCCTTAACATCTCCCGAATCAATCCTCAAAAGATCATACCAACCAATCGAAAGAAAACGTGTAAACCATTCTCTTTCATGTATTAAAAATCCTGAAGTATTTCTATTACCTGAGGGATTCCAAATATCATTCTCTGTATGCGCAATATTGAGATCGCCACATAGTAAGACAGGTTCTTCTATGTCAATAAATTTCTTAGACCAAACAAGTAAATCTTCTAACCATTGATCTTTAAATTTCTGTCTCTCAATACTCGCTCCACCATTCGGGAGATAAATATTGATACAATGAAGATTATCATGCTTTGTATGTAATACTCGTCCTTCAGAGTCATCGATATCTACGTTGGTAGAAATTCCGCGTCCTTCTTCCGAGATTCCTATCCGGGACCAAGTTGATACTCCAGAATATCCTTTTTTCTGAGCTGGATGCCATATAATCTCATGACCACCAATTGGTTGCCAATCTTTGGGCATCTGTTCAGGTAAAGCTCTGACTTCTTGAAATAACCAAATATCACTATCTATCTTTTCTATAAAATTATCAAGACCTTTACGATTTGCAGCCCTAATTCCATTTAGGTTCCAAGTTACGATACGCATGATACATCACTAACTAAGATCTTTTACTTTCTCAACTAAGTCCATCCTACTTATACGCCAAATTCCAATTGGAGTTAACATCGCCGAGATGAAAACAACGATTCCGATAAGTTCTAATGCAATAATTAAATCCAAATTTACTGTTAAATAAAATGACCATTGGACGAATGAGGAAATCAATGCTTGAGTGCCTAAAATAGTAAAAATACAAGCAAGTAAACCTCCTATCAAACCTATCGCAATATGTTCCCCTAACATCATTGCACCAATTTTTTTTATTGGAGCCCCGAGTACTCTAAGAGTTGCAATTTCAACATCTCTCTCAGTGAGATTAATGATTAGAGTGTTAAATAAAACAATGATTGCAATAATAACCCCTAAGGCAAGTATTGAGCCAAAAATCCCTTGTTGCTGTTCCAAAAGAGTCTCATATGTTTGAATCAAATCTTGTTTTTGTGTGATTCCAAGAGAAATCTCACCAAGCTCATTATCGATTTCAACTCCATTTGGAAGATCTAGTAAAACCGATGTCGCTTCTATTCCAACTACAGAAGAAAGATCTTGTCTGTGGAAGTAAACCATTCTAGATATCTCTCCTTGGGAAACTCCAGTGATTTCAATCTCTAATGAGGTTGCGCCAAATACCAGAGTTTGTCTATCTCCAACTTGCCAATCAAGGAAATGCTGAAGCCCCTCGTCGATAATAACTTGCGGTGGTTCTGAATTTATTGAAGGAAGGCTGCCTTCTTTCAAGTCTATATTAATCATCGAAGTACTATCAGTGGAAACTTCATCAAGACCATAAGTCATGAGATAACGTGTATCTCCTTCCGCATTAGCTGGGAATTCTAATAATAATTCATGAATCGCACCTTTATCTTCAGCCCAAGCACTAACTTCGATTTCCCCTCCGAATGGAACTACAACTTGAGCGTCCCAATTTTGGTTATCTTCAACATTACCAATTACAGCTTCCTCCATAGTGCTAACCATCAATGTCATACTTCCAAAAATTAGCATTGAAAGCCCTACAGCAATGAATGTGAACGCGAGCCTAGTTGGCTTCCTAATACTAGATCTGATAGTTAGACCCACCGTAGAAGGTAGTCTGGATGTTACTTTCTGAATTCCTTTAGATGAAATCCTAATTTCATAATTTCCTCTAAGAATCTCAAGTGGATCTAATCTTGATGCTTGAATAGCAGGGAATAATCCAGATATCAAAACCAGTAACAGGGACATCGTAGTAATCTGTATAATTAGAGGAGTGATTTCTGCAGACTCCATTATCGGAATTCCGATTATATCCTCATAGATTTGATTCATAGCAGGTGCACCTATGTAATAACCCAAAATTATTCCAAATGTAGACCCAACTAAACCTATCAATAAAGGCATGATGATGTAAGACGGAATTATTACATTACGTGGAATGCCAAGTGTTCGAAGTATAGCTATTTCTCTTGCTTGAGACTGTATTAGCCTCTGTAAACTCAAAAATATTGTAATCCCTGCAACAATTGCAATCATAGCTGTTACGGGAATATAAGTAGTCATCGCACCCTCAGCATCAGCACGTAGAAGTTCTACAGAATCAACTCCAGATCTGCTGTAAACAAGTGAAGGGGAGTCATCAATTTCTTCCATAATAGAATTAATTTTAGCGATTATTGCTGAGAGTTCTTCTCCTTCTATCTCATCGGTAGATTGAAGATCATATTCTGGAGTTCCCACAATATCAATAAGAAGATGATTTGATGTACCTGAACTAAGGTTAGCTAGGTTCTCTAACCCCTCTGCTGTTAGATATCCGGTAGCAAAGGTTCCAGGTTGTGAAGGGAATAATGAACCACCTTGAGTGAAGTACAAGTGGTTGGAATGATAACCTATACCTACTACTGTATAATTCATACTGCCAGTACCTGAACCTATAGAAACAGTATCTCCCAAATCAAGATTCATTCCAGTAGCAACTCTTACATCAATCACAATCTCATCATTCGCACTAGCCATTACACCGGAACAACAATCATTATCAGGAATCCATACTCGATCTATATTTCCTTCATCTATACCATGCCATACTGCGGGAATTATCGATTCATTACCGTCTTCATTAACATGAAACATCACCCCGTCTAAAATCAAACGAGGTTCACATTCATTCAAAGCTAGATTCGATTCTAACCACTCATTAGCAACTTCCTCACAAATAAATTCAGACATTTCTCCATCCCAGACCCAACTGGGATTTTCAATCCAGATATCTGGAAGGTTAACACCCTCATCTGAATCCGCATATATATCATCATACATGTTAGTTGCAGTATGAGCATATGAAGCGAATGAAATTCCTGCAAATACACCAACCATTACCATTAAAGTAACCGCAAATAGTCGAATTTTAGTACGCCATAAACTTCTTGCTAAACGTTTTGTTAGTAATGTAAACAAGAAATCACCTCACATTACTTTTTCATCCGAAATTATCTTTCCACTATCTATTCTTACAACTCTAGTTGCATACTTGGTTAGGGACTCATCATGAGTTACGAATACACAGGTTATTCCTTCTGACTCACATGCCTTGACTAATACTGTCATTACTTTCTCCGAAGTCTTAGAGTCCAAATTTCCAGTCAATTCGTCTCCAAGTAAAAGTCTAGGTTTCTTTGCAAGACTTCTAGCAATTGCAACTCTTTGTTGCTGGCCACCACTAATTTCAGCGGGGAATCTATGCATTTCATTTTCTAAACCAACAAGACGAAGAAGATGTTTTGCCCTTTTAACATCACGACTATCCGCTAATTCCTGAATTAGAAGTATATTTTCTAACACTGTCAAATCTTGAAGAAGATTGAAGAACTGGAAAACATAACCAATATTTTCTCTTCTAAATGATGTTGCCTTTTCACTAGCCTTCGCCATAGGTCTTGAATTAGAAAAATATTCTATAGGGAAAAATAGAACTTTGGTTAAAGGTCTTAATATATTAACAAAGATATTGAGAGCAGTTCGATTCTTCGGAAAAGAACTTAGATTCCACCATCCTGAGACATATTTTGGTGATCTAGGGACACTTTTACCAGCAAAATCGTAAGTTCCGGATGTAGGTGTATCTAAGGCAGATAGGCAATTTAGAAGTGTTGACTTACCAGAACCTGACGGCCCTAGAAGTATTATCCTCTCACCATCATTAATTTCGAAATCTATCCCATCAAGGGCCTTAACAGTACCTGAAGGCATGTGGTAATGGCGTTCTAATCCTTCCATCTTTAATAACAATGTAGACATCTAAACATCTCCTGACTAAGGGCGAAATGTAATCACTAATTAATACTGTTAATGTAAGACTTACCCCGTTGAGACTCCAGAAAAAAACTTCATTGATTCTCGGAATAATTCTTCTCTTCTTCTTCTTTTATTCCTTCTAAGATGAAGGAAAGTGAATACAAACGCTAAGAAAATTAAGAATGGAATAAAAGTTTGAGCATGATATTTTTCCATGAACTCTATGATTCCTCTTGCAGTGTAGGCCCAAGTAATAGAAGCTGCTGATCCACCGATTAAACAGGCTAGGAGAACTCTTCTGAAACGCATTCTAGCTACTAGCCCCAACATAGCGCCCACCAATACTCCGCTGGCCATGAATGGAATCCATACAAAAACAATCAATCCCCAAAAGCCGTATTTATCTATCCTAGATCTGTTAGAATGAGCTACATATTCAACTGAAGATAAGATATCACCCATAAATGGATTTTGTAATAATACCCCCGTTATTCCAGCTTGTTTTGCTACCATAGCCTCACCAACTAAATCATCTTGATTAGAACCAAGTTCGACTCTTCCGGCAACCGCTCTATCAGAAAGTGTTGCCTTTTCATTTCGGGCACTAACAATTAATTCTCTATCACCCAATAGACCTTCCAAATTCATTATGAGGAAATCAGTTAAGTCATCTTGCATATCAATAAATGACTTCCTGTAAAGGAAATATGAAAACTTCATCATCGGCGTATAAATTACTCTAATTAGAACTGATTCTTCATCAACAATAATAGCAGAACCATAATCAAGAAGATTATGTTTTCTAAACCATCTATCTAGGGTATGAATAATCTCTTCTTCCAGTCTACCGTTTGCTCCAAGGCCTGAGAAAAATGAACTATAATCTTCAGATAAAGGACTTCTATCAGAAATAATTAGAGAAAGATCACTGGAAAGAATGAATTCATTGTTGGATGTATTATTTTTCCCATCCAAGCATATCGACTTAATCTGTAGTGGTCTCATTTCACCAAAAATAGAGAACTCCTCAAGTAAATCTTTAGTTAACCTAGCACGAATATCCGTAGCTTCACCAATTGTCTTTTTTGTACTTAGATACGGAATAATGATGTCTATTGAAATTGCTCGTTCTTGCATTTTTAATTCATCAAAATTTATACTTATTCTAAGATTTTCTTCAGACTTTACTAGAGTTCGTTGAATTAGACGGAAAAGTTGCTTCTTGGTTAATATATCGTCTATTTCACGATGATACATGCGATGCATTAACGGATATTGGACGCACAAGAAGAAAATTGACATCCCTAAGGAAATAGATGCCATCCACCAAGCAGGAACTCCAGCACTACCTCCAGTCAACATTGCAGTTTCTCTTCCTCCAGCCCATTCTGCAGCCATTAAAGCCCAGCCCCAATATCCAAATTCAGTCATCGTAAAACAATCTCTAGGTTCTGGGTCAGAAATCACTAATGAATGGCCATGAACTTCTAAATCTACAATTTTTTCATCTCCATTCTTTTGAAGTTCTGATGAAAATTCTTCAAAAGTTGATTTGTTTGTAACAGTTAATTCACTGTCATCCGAACCTTGATAAATTTGAGCAGATAATGCATAATGGCCATCATTAACACCATCTTCTAATTCAAAAGAAAAATCTAAATTTCCGATTCCGCTTTTATAAAATTCAAAATATGGTTCCGAATCACTATAATTCGTTATTTTTACAACTATAACAGATGATTTATCCGATAAAACATTCTTTGATCTAATCTTAATATCATCATGATTTTCAATAAAAATACTGAATGAAACTGCTCCTTGATTATCTACACACTCACCTCCTGTATCAAGAGGTGTTTTTGATAGATTCTCATCTAAAATAATTGAGTCGCCTGCTAGCATTCCAGAAGATAGAAGAGTTACTCCTCCGAAAAATACGATTCCGGCAATTAGTCCAAAGATTAATACGACATCATCAAAGGTTTTGGGGAATTTTTTATTTTTATCTGTTCGACGTAAACGAATCCTATCAAGTTCTTTATCGATGCTATTATTTTCCGAGGTTTTTCTGATTTCTGAAGAGGATTCCAAATCTTTGGATGCAGTTCCCTCCTCACCCATAATATATGGAAGAAGGCGCAGAACATTAAGTCAACGGTTCTGAATATATAAAAAAGTATAAAATATCTTGAAAAATTAGAAAAATGGTGCAGGGGACAGGATTTGAACCTGCGAAGCACTACGCACTGGGACCTAAACCCAGCCCCTTTGACCGCTCGGGTACCCCTGCTTGTATTCGTCGGAGGGCATTTGAGTCAAGAATGCAACGGATGAGCCCTTCTCAGACCCAAGGGTCTTAACCGGAAGTTAAAGCGAGCGAAATTGAGGATGACTATGGCTCGTATAGGTATTATTGGTTTAGGCAATTGGGGAACCGCACTTGCTAAAGTATGGTGTGATGATGGACACAATGTAATGGGATGGACAATTGAGCAAGAGGTATATGAGTCAATAATGACGGATAATATCAATAAAAAATATCTACCACATACAAAAATTCCAGATTTACAAGCTACAATGCAAATTGAAGATATCACTACTGATTGTGAAATTATTGTTTTAGCAGTACCCAGTGCCATTATTCTGGGAGTTGTTGATCAAATCATTCCGCATTTACGACCATCACATTTACTGATAGATTTGGCAAAAGGCCTGGCTCCAGAAGAAGAAGGAGGTTCTGGAATTATTTCTAAGGCTATCACAAAAAGATTGAAAGAAGCAAAAAAATCAAATCCATTAGTTGTAATGACAGGTCCTACAATCGCTCCAGAAGTTGCGAGAGGCGTTATGACAACTGCTTTAGTCGCATGTCATGATAGATCCGTGGCAGAAAGAATTGCTGGAAGATTATCCACCAATTCATTAGTATTAACTCCTGCTGATGATCCTGAGGGTGCAGAACTATGGGGGGCATTCAAGAATACTGTCGCACTTGCCTGTGGTCTAGTAGATGGGCTCAGAAATAGTATTGGAGGAGATAATCT
>CEQN01037510.1_pt1 | contig 57592 bp, 51 predicted proteins | sample 427011 | NCBI WGS metagenome assembly CEQN01 (sample SAMEA2621277, study PRJEB7988) | marine metagenome | biome: marine biome (ENVO:00000447); feature: deep chlorophyll maximum layer (ENVO:xxxxxxxx); material: "saline water (ENVO:00002010), including plankton (ENVO:xxxxxxxx)" | depth 120 m
CTTTCTTGAAGACTTTCTCTTAGAAGATTTGTTAGAATAGCTACGTTTAGTTTTGGTAGATTTTTTAATTCGTCTATTCATAGTATATTAATATATGATATAAAATTTATAAATTTACTTAAAAATATATGTAGTTATTGTTATAATGGATAATATAAATTAAATATTTTTATAAAAATGCGTATTCAATATAGTTTATATATAATTATATTTTATAAATTTATAATATTATTTGTGATTAATTGTATAAAAGGGGTTAATTGTAAAAATAATGATAAAATATTTTATAATATAGCAGGGTTTATTGCAATAATTGTATTAATATATTCATTAAATAATAGAATATCAATTACTGCAAAAGTAGGTATATTAATATATTCTAGTGTAATTTCATTTATTAATAATATTATATATTTACAAGAAACTTGTCATGATAATTCAGATATATATATTATTATTGATATATGTTTAAGTGGTATATTTTGTATTGGAATATTTATTAGTAATATTAATACTATAATAGATTATAATAATAATAATAATGAGGAAGAATTATTATCAAATGAATCTCAGCAATCATATAATTCAGTAGTAGTAATAGATAATTCAGAATTAAATATATCAAATATAGAAGATACATGTTCGATTTGTTTAGAACCATTAAATAATATTAATACAAATATAGTAAAATTAAATGAATGTAATCATAATTTTCATAAAGAATGTATTGAAACATGGATAACTACAACAATAGTTAATCCAGTATGCCCAATTTGTAGAATAACAATAATATAATAAATATATATTTTTTTTTCAAATCGTAATAAAAGTTATATAAATTAATTCTATATTAATAATATAATAATGAATAATGATCCATATTATGAAAAATATATTGAATATAAGAAAAAATATGAAAAATTAGAAGAATTAGCAAATGTATTAAAAAATAAATTTAATAAATCAAATGGTAAAGAAAAGTGTAATTTAACTGGGAAAATATTAACAGAAGATGATCCAGTAATACAATGTGATGATTGTCATAATTATTTTTTAGCAGAAGAACTATTAAAATATAATAAATGTCCAGTATGTGATAAATTAGTACATGATAATATTGATAGTGAAACGAAAGATTTATTAAAATATTTTGAGGAATCATCTGATGATGAAATAATACCAGATAATAATTGTGTAAATAATGATATTGAAGAATATAATAATTTATTATTAGGACAAAATAATGATTTTTTAAAAGAATTAGATAATTGTAGGAAAAATAATAATACATTAGCTGAATCACAATTAAAAGAATATTTAGTAGAATTATCAAATAAAGTAGTTCCACATAAATTTTGTGGTAACGCAGATTATCATAATATATATCATTTAAAACAAAATAAGAATAATAATAATGATAAAAATAAAAAAAATTGCTTATTTTGTAAATATAATATATAATAATAATAAATGACTATACATAAGTTTATAGATTCAGGAGGATATGGGTGTGTATATTCAGGTATAATGAGATGTAATAAAAAACAATTTATTCCAAATGATAATAAATTATATGTATCAAAATTATTGAAAAATATAAATTTAAATGAAATAAATATTGCAAGATATATTTATCCAAGAATAAATAATTCAAATAAATATTTTATATTAGCACAACATATATGTAATTCACAATGTAATAAAACGCGGTCAATTAATGTATCGGAAACAGAATTAAATAAATGTAAATTTTATAATTCAAAAAAAGGAACAAAAAATATGATTTTATTTTTTTATGAAAAAGGAGATATACCATTAGATGAATTTAAACCGCGTAAAAATATAGAATTTTTATGGTATCCATATATTATAAAAAATTTAATTAAAGGAATAAAATTATTAAGTTTAAATTTTATTGTTCATAATGATATTAAAGAAAATAATATAATGCTTAATTTTAATAATAGTAATAATTTTAAGAATAGTATACCTAGTGCAAGATTTATTGATTTTGGTTTAAGTTATATAATAGATAAAGAAAGTTTAAAAAATGTAACAACTAATAAAGATAAAGCAAAAATATTAAAATTATATTATAATAAAAACAAGTTAAGTCATATTCATTATCCAGTAGAGGTATCAATAATATATTATTTATTAAAAAAATATAATGTTACTAATAAATCTATAATTAAATTAAAACAAGTATTAAAAACGAAACTTAAATCAGAATATTCTGAAGAATATATAAATAAATTATTAAAAAAATTTATAATTAATAATCATTTAAATTATTCAAATATATATAAGTTTTTTATAGAAACATGGGCAAAAGTAGATATTTATTCATTAGGTTATATTATAATTAATATATGTAATTATCATTTACCAAATGATATTATATTAAATACAAAATTAGGAATATTTAATTTAAATTTAATAAAAAAAAAATTAAATATATTAGCAATGAAAATGACTAATATAGATCCATATGAAAGACCATATATTAGTACATGCTTAAAAGAAACCACTAAAATAATATCTAGTTTAAATATCTAGATAATATATTTTTACTAAAATATCTAGATAATATATTTATTCTATTTTACTTAAATGATATGTATATAAATAAATAGATAAAATAGATAAAATTGTAAATGCATTAGGTATATTTACAATTTCAATAACATATCCAAGTAAAATTGTTAATACTAATAATACAGCACTTAATATAGATACATTTATAATACCTTCATTTTGTAACCAGTTAACTATCTTTTCAACATTGCTATTATTAGATAATTTATCTTTTAATAATAATAGTACTTGATATATAGTTATATCAAATAAAACTCTAATAAGAACAATTATTAATAATAATATTAAAATATTATCCATATTTATAACAGATAATATATTAATACCTAAAATAGATAATAGTATATTATAACAAATAGAAGAGATCATATTTGCTAATTCTTGGTGTTTTATTAATTGAACTAAATTATTATCAATTCCATGTATTAATTTGATTATTAAATTAGAACTTGTACATATTATAATTGATGCGATTATTATATTATTGTATGATATCATATAATATATATAATATTTTTTTTTAATTATTAAAGAAGTTATTTTTGGTTGTTTTTTGATGTAAATTTATTAAATTTGGTTTATTAAAATCATTATTTAAAATTTCAATTTGAGGAACAATTGATGCTAATGGACTATATAATAGATTAACTTGTTTATTTTGTTCAGTTAATTCTCTAAACTTAGTAATATTAAAATTACCTCCAAATGTATTTAATGTATTTCGCGGAGGTGCTAAATAAATTTTATTACCATTATTATATAATAAATTTAATAAACTATATCGTTCCCATGTGTTTGAATCATTTAAATCATAAAAATTATATGAAGCGGCACAATTAGGAGAACAAAAACAACCAATATAATTATATGTATTTTTTATAAATTTTGTAGGAAGAATGAATGATTTATTTTGGAATTGTTCTAAACACCAATAACATTTAATATCACTTTTAGTATGAGCTTCAATTTCCTTTAATTCCAAATTATTATATGTATGTTCTTCTATTTTAGTTTGTTGTTCTTCTAACTCCATAAAAGTCGAATTATAATCATCTACTGGGTCATATGGATTTGGATTATCTAGTATAGGATTATATTTAAATAAATCTTTATTAATAATTATATCAATATTTTCAATATCTTCTATATTAATTGGTAAATGCATAATAAAATTATTTTTAGGTTCAATATTTACATTAATACTATTAATATTTACTACTTTTTCTTTCGGTTTACGACCTCGTTTAGAAAATACATAATTAACATTTGATACAATTTCTGTTTTTAATTTTGGTTTACGTCCACGTTTTTTTGGTGTTTTTGTAATATTAAGTTCATCAGTTGTTTTCTTTTTTGGTTTTCTACCACGTTTTTTAGGAATTTTTATATCATCTACTAGTGGTTTAATATTAGAGTTTTCATCAGGAATATAATTTTTAGGTTTACGTCCACGTTTTTTTTTAACCTCACTCATATAAATTTAAATAATTTAGTTATTTTTAAATACTATATTATTTAAATAAGTCAATAATCAACTTTTCTAAGTTCTCTAATTTTAATATATAAGAGTTAATTTTGATAGAAAAAGTATTATCACAATAAGTTTTATCTAAATTATTAAAACCTATATAACTATTTTGTATAGTTGTTAAAATAGTATTTAATATACTAATAGTACTTTTATCATTTTTATTATATTTTAATTTTTGTATAAAAAAATCCGATATGTACATTATATTAGAAATCATATTATTTAATATAAGTAATGTATCTAATCTATTATAATTATTATACCATCTATATAGTGGTCTAAAATAATATGAATTATCTATTATTAATTTATTATTAGTATAAGTTAATTTATCATTATATTGTATTTTACTTAATACTTCAAAATTTGATAGTATTAAATTAATTTCAGTATCATTTATTTCATATAATTTATTCATAATAATATAATATTATATTTTTTATTTATATATATTTACTTTTTACTATTAAAATTAAACATTTCATTAAATTTTTTACTTATATTATTAGGTGATTTAGTCGTAGTAGGTGATTTAGTCGTAGTAGGTGATTTAGTCGTAGTAGATTTAAACATATTTTTAAAGTAAGCTGAGTCTATTTTTTTAGGTGTAGATGTTGGTTTGGGAGTTTCATTATATTGTTTCATTAGATTATTAATAATAGGTTTATTATCATATGTTTTAATAGTTGGTTCTATTTTTACAGAAGATTGTATTAATTTTGTAAAAGTTCGCCATATAGTATGATTTGTTGCAACTAGTCCAATTAATAAAAATAGAAAATATACTAATACTAAATCATATATATACGATTTTAGTTGAATCCAAATAAGTATAAATGTAGAAAATATCATTAATTAATATTATATTATTTTAATATAAAAAAAAATAGATTTATTGTTGATTGCAACATAATGGTAAACTACGTGAACAAGGTTCATGACTAATAGTATAATCTTCTACTTGTTGGAATGATTCTAGTGTAATAGTATATTTATTTTCAATTAAAGTTAATATATTTGGAGCACTTTTACTTTTTTTTAATTTTTTACGGTGTTTATATTTATTTGGTAAATCATCAATAATATTAGTAATTGAATAATCAGATGGTAATAAAAATGTATCAAATGTAGGTTTTCTACAAATAGGACATATTAATGAATTATTAATATTAATTAAATTAGTACATGGTTCACATAATAAATGACCACATGCTAATATTTTTGGATTAGTATATAATTCTAAACAAATACAACAAGTTAAGTTATCTAATAATTTCCGGCTTGGTGTATTCATTCGTTTTATTATACTTATTCTATAATTATATAAATTTTTTAAATAAAAAAAATTTAAAATAGATTAATTACTCGTCTTGCCAATCTGCTCCTAAGTAGAGCAATCGTCCGCGGCGTTCACTATCTAGATAATCTCTTGCAATCTCTAAAATAGCTATCTGCTACTAATAAATATAATTAATTTTATTTTATTATATATTTTATTATTATAATGTTAGATATTATACATGAATATGTGGTTAATAAGCCATTTAAACGCCCATATTTAAATATATTATATAAAGACCCATGTATAATTAGAAATGGCTCTATTTATGCAAATAAGAAATTTATATATATATTTTCAGTTGAAATATTAAATTATATTGAAAATGTGAATCATATAACTGAAAAAAAATTATATACATATATTGATAATAAATGGGATGATTCAGAATATATTATAAAATGTATAAAAAAAATGTAATATTTAAAAGTTTTTTTTGATTTCTTCTAATTTAATTTTTTCATTTATTAATGCATCACGTTTATTTTTAGTATCATCGTTTTCATATAATAATTTATTAATATCTTGAGTTTGAATTTTATCTAATAATTCAGTACAAATATTTTTTTCTAATTTATGTATCATATGATACATAATTGATTTTGGTATATTATTTTTAAAATTATCTTTTATAGTTAAATAATATACAGAACATAAATTAGATATATTATTTATTGTTGATTCTGAGAATTGTTGTTTAAATTCTATTGATTCAGTCCAAATATAAGATTCTTCGCAATTAATTAAATTAGTTATTATTTTATTTATTTCATTTTTATAAGAATTAATTAATTCTTTCATAGTATTTTTAAAAAATATACATAATTCATTATAATTTGTTATATTATTATAGATAATAACTTCATCAACTAATGTATTTAATAAATTTATAATATTATTTAAACAATCATTTGATGGTTCATTTAATAATTTAATAGGTGCATTCCGTTTATCTTGTAAGCATTTTTCCATAATATGAATTAACATTACTTCTGAAAACATATGATTACTTTCACTTTTATTAATAATATAATTTATTAGGTCTTTATCTAATGATTCAAATGGATTAATATTATCAATATTAGTACGATAATTTATAAATACATCTTTTATTAATTTTGCATAATTAATATTAATACCATAATTATTTATAGCATTTATCATATTTTGAGAAAATTCAGTAATTATAATATTTAATATTTGATGTTTATTTTCAATATTATTATAATTATTTCCATATTTACATAACTCAGAATTTATTTCATTTAATCTTTTGTCAATTTGTTCAATTATTATTGGTAAATTTTCTTGAATAGATGAAATTAATACCTTATTTATATATTTAGTTAAATTTAATATTCCTAATCTTTCAGGTGGTGATTTTTTATATATAGGATGAACATTAAAATATTCTGTTTCTGATATATCTGCATCATTTATTCTATTTTTTATTGCAAAATATCCATGTGTTAATTGTAAATCATTTGATATCTCATTTACTAAATATGAATTAATATTACTATCTTTATTCATTAAATCTAATTTTGTTAATACGCCAATTGTTCGTTCTCCATTATAATCATATTCTTTAATAAGTTCTAATGCTAAATCTACTTCTATATCTGCACGAGCAGGAATAATACCAATTATTATTGTATTTGGTAATTTAATATATGATGCAATTAATTGGCGGATTTGGTCTTTAATATCTTTTGGCTGGCCTTTATCTGTACATGCAATACTTACTAATCCAGGTAAATCAACTAAATTTATATTTGGAACATTTTTAGAATTAACTTTTATTATTATCGGTATTGTACCAATATTATTATTTTTTCCAAATAATTTACAAGTTAAATCATTTATTATATCACTAATATTATTTATATCATCACATTTTTTAAAATGAACATACATATTATTTTTATTATAACCAATTTCAATTATATTTTTATTATTATTTCTTAACTCTAATTTTATTGGCGAACGCGTAACCATATTTTTACCAGTTGGTAAAATATTCATGTTAATAATATTGTTTAAAACTGTACTTTTCCCAGAACTCTGACTACCAACTACTACTAACTCAGGTATATTATAATCATATGATAAACTTGATAAAATACTAGATACATTTAATAATTTTTCTTCATATGTATCTAATGATTGATTTGAATATAAATAATTTATTATATTCGATATATTGTTCATTATAATATTTGCTATATTTTTTTATTTATATTATTTTATTATTAAAATTGATTATATCATAGATATATATTAAATAATATGGCGGATTGTTATTTTAATTGTAAATTATATCAGAGAATTCCAACAATTACCAATATACTTAATACTGATTATACAACAAAAATAAGAGAGTTTAAGAGTTTATTATCACAATTAGATGAATCTACAATCAATGAGATTACTCAAGAATATATACAAAGACAATGTAATGATAAGTATAAATATAGTGATTATACAGAATTATTAGATATTATTAATGAATATGATTGTAAAAATAGTAGAATAGAATATAATAAAATAAAAAAAAAATATGAATATTATTAATATATTATTTAATTCTTAATTCTTTTTCAAATGAACAATTAATATATTTTTTTTCTAAATCTCCACAAGAACTAAATTCACCAGGAGATAAAATACTCCAATCTACTTTTTTTGGTAATAATTCTAATTTAACAAATACATATCCTAATAATGCACTACACCAAAAACGATCAGTTCTTTGTGGTGTTAAATCTATATGAAATGCTGCTTCTAACCAATGATATGGAACAATATCATATGGTTTATTTTTTACAGTTTCATTTATTTTATTAATTGCAGATTCATAAATTATATGATTTAATTTTATTTTTCTATAATCAATATATCCATTATATTTCTCAATAAATTCTTCAACTGGTACTACTTTTACACCAGGTTTATATCCAGGCGAATCTACATAATTATATACTAAACTAGATTCCCATACATAAATACCTTTCATTTTAATATCATTTATCATCGGGTCTTTTAATATAATTCCACAATGTGTATAAATACTATTACTAAAATATTGTATAATATCATCTATAAAACAATATAAATTATTTATTATACCACCTCTATTTTTTTTTCCAATACATAATAATATATCTCCAGTATTAAAATTATATTTATCCATATTATTATATTATTTAAAAATTTTATACTTTCATATTTAATATATATTTATTTACATCTGATAAATTATTAATAATTAAAATATATAAAAATTTACTATAGTTAAAAATGAACTAATTTAGCATATAACTTATCTAACATATCAATAATACATTCTTTAATAAATTCAATTTCAAATGTATGTTTAATATGTGAATCATAAATATTAGTTTTAAATAGTAATGGGCGTCCCTTATCTTTTAGAAAATAACTTTTAACCCAATCTAATCTATCTTCTTTTAATTCTTTATAATCTATCTTACTTTTTTTTAATAAATCATATTTATCAATTGAATTTGCTAATTCATCCAGTTCACTATCATAAATTTCTTTTATTTGTGGATATAGTTCATCTTTTTCAGATGTTTTACTAATTTCATTTAATTTTTGAACAAGTTCATTAATAGTATTTACTCGATTATTATATTTTGTTCCGTCTTCAGTTGTTTTATGTACTAATTTATGACCAGTAAATTTTTTTTTACGACGAATAGTACCTTTTCCTCCAATTTGACTATCACCAAATTTTTGTTTTAATAATTTTTGAATTTCCATTTATATATTTGTATAGTTATATATTTAAATATATTTAAATATATTTTGTTATATACACAATTAATTAGTATAATGAAAAATAAAATAAAAAATTTAGTATTAAGTGGAGGGAAATTTCGTGGGATAATGTATTGTAGTGTTATAAAATTATTTGAGGAAGAAAATATATTAGATGATATTAAACAAATATGTGCAGTATCAATAGGGTGTATTGGTGCATTATTCATTATAATTAAATATACATCTGAAGAATTATATAATATATTAACACGAATACAATATAATAGTTATTTTAATATAACAGAAGAATCTATATTAAATTTTTTTGATACTTATGGGTTAGAAGATTTATATTTTTATATTAAATTTATAAAACTGTTATTAAAATATAAGGGTTATGATGAGAATATAACACTATTGGAATTATATAATAAAACAAAAATTAATTTTATAATATGTACAATAAATTTATCATTATGTGAATATGAATATTTTAATTATGAAACACACCCTAATATACCAGTATGGAAAATAATTCGTATGTCATGTACAATACCTATTTTAATTACTTCAATTAAATATAAAAAAAATTATTATGTAGATGGCGCATTAACAGATAATTTACCAATACATTATTTTAAAAATAAAGAAGAAACATTAGGAATAGTAATTGGAAATCAATGGAAACCATCTCCAATAAATAATTTTTTTGAATATATTTATAATATATTTTATAATTTAGCCTATAAAAATTCATTGAAAAACTATAACTCAGATGAATTTAATATTCTATCTTTATCTGAGATTCAATTAGAACAAGATAAATTATTAAATGATAAAAAATATGTTACTGAAATATTAAAACAATCTTATAATCTTTTAAAAAAAAATTATAATAAATTAATATTTATATAAAATATAATGGATATAAATCATCATATTAGTGATAATATAAGTTATAGTACATATAAATCTGATATACCTAATAAATCAATAAAAAATAATTATAGTCCTGTACAAGGAATACATTGTCCTACATTATTAAATAAAGCTTTTTTTCATAATAAAAATATTGGATTAATTCAAAAATTAATAAAAGATAGTGTATATAAAGAAAGTAAAAATAAGCATAGAATAAGTGACCAATCTGAAGATGAAATAATTAGTATTATGCGTGAAGTATATTTAGGGCATGGTAAAAATTTAGATAAATGTATTAAACAACAAATAAAAGATTTAAATAAAATTGTAGTTGAAAAATCAACAAAAATAATATTAGTTCAAATTACTCAACATTTAGAATATTTAAGAACAATTGATGCAGGATTAACACCAATGGATAGAGGTGTAAGTACTACAAATAGAGGAACTAAATTAAAAGAAGTTACTAGATTTATATAAACATATTAATTTATCCGAATAAGCTCATTCGTAATGAAGAGTAATATTTATGATTATGTAATTGTGCTATATTATTATTCATATGTAAATGAAAATTCGGATTATTTAAACAATTTAATATTAGTTTAGAGAATGACTCTCTAGAAAGATTATTATGTATATTTAATTGGCTTATAATAATGATATTAAATAATAAAGCTGTTTTTATAATAAAATAAGAAAATACATGGGTTTGTTGTATTAATTTTTTATCAGATTTTTGCATAAATTCTTGAAAAGTATTAAAACCAGCATGTTTTAAAATTTTTGCAGATTGTAATAAAGAAAATTGTAATTCTAGATTAATTAGATTAATTATTTTTTTTACTTTAATATTATTTGTAACATCATAAGATAATAATATTGCATTTAAAATAATTGCCCAAAATTCAACAAATGCTTCATTTAATAATAATTCATTATTATTTTCCATTGAAAAAATATTACAATATTGACCACATTGATGAGTATGTTCATCAATTTGTATATTTAAGAAATGTAATAATTCATGGATAAGTACTTTAAATAATTCTTCTGAGCGAAAAATAACAACTTCAATTTGAGGCATACAATATCCGCTATTAATATTATCTCCTGTAAAAATTTTAGTAGTTGGTAATAATTTTTTATATGAAGTTGGAAATACTTTAATTAATATATTTTCATTATGTTTATTTAACATTGTACATAATAAAATAACTCGTTTTATAATTAATTTTATTAATTTATGATTATTTTGATTAAATATATTATTTTTTTTATAGAATTGTATATTAATTGTTATATTATTATATGTACATTTAATAATATATTGATATTTCATTTTCATTATAGTATGTTTAATTTTATCACTAATAAAATGACTATTTAAAAATATACCTTGGTCTAATGTGTTTAATTTTATATCATATTTAATATTATTTATATTAAAATTATGTGGTAAATTAGCAGTAAAATTTAAAATAGTTTTATGTAATGGTGAATTATTTAATAAAGAATTTATTCTATCACATTTTTGTAATTTTGGTAAATTATATTTTATAAATTCAATATTCATTATATATAATATAAATATAAAATAATTAGTTTTATAAATTAGATAAGTTTTTTAATTTAATAAAAAGTGAAAATTGATTAATATTACAAAATTAATAAGTATATAGAATTATTTATGGATAGTACAATTTATCGTTTAAGAAATATTAATGAAGAATTAGATGAGGATATAATAAAAGATAGATATAAAATACAAGAAGAAATTGAAAAATTAGAAATATTAAATAAGAATTCTATTCATCCAGCTCAATTAAGAAATTCTCCATTAGAAGATGTTCATAATTTTTTAAAAAATAAATATAATATTGATTTGATAAAAAAAAATACTTTAAAAAATAATTCTAATCCACATAAAAAAAGAAAAATAAATGAATTAACTGAATTTAAGTCTAATATTAGTACAATAATTAAAAGTGTAGCAAGTGTTAATAATATATTAAATAATACAAATAATGAAGAAGATAAGAAGTTTTTTAAAGCTATTATAGATAAAGTATTTTTAATAGATGAATCTTCTTTCGTACATAATGATAGTAATGATATTGGTAAAATATTACAGGAAGTCGCCGTTAGAACAATCTCAATTAAATTATATGAACAAAAAATAGAAAAAGCAATGGATGAAATTAATCAACATAATAACTCAATTGATAAATTAATAAAAGCTGATAAAAAAAATCAAGAAGATAATAGCGATAGTGATGAAGATGTATAATATTTATGTTAAGGCCATTATTTTATCGGAAGAGTCATCTAATACATAATAATGTATTCCATCACATATAACTGATAAACGAGTTGCAACACCTGGTGCAGTTAATGTTAAAGTAGAGCCAGATACAGATACAACATTTGTTTCTGGAGGAGAATCAGTAGATAATAATACAATACCTTTAATAAAAGTAGCAGGTGTATCATTTGTTTTAATTATTAAATTTTTTGTAAAAGTATTAACTATAAAATTAAATTTAATTCCAGCATTAGTTGCATTACATGGAGGTAAAGTAATAGTAATATCAATTGTGCCTAAATTAACTGTAACTAATGAATTTGTTTCTTCTGCATTTAATGTAGTATTTTTTGTAACAGATATTACTTTTTGTTTAGAAAATAAAGCGCCATTTACCCACATATTATCTACAGCTTCTAAATTAGAAACTTTTAAATCTCTAACAACTTCAGCCATTATAATATATATATATAAAATAAATTTTTTTTATATAATTAATTTACTTAGTTTTTAGCTTTCTAAAAAAATAAAATTGATTATAGTAATAAATTATTACATGTGAGTATTGATAAAATGTCACAATATTTTTCTGTAACCGATAAAATGGTAAAATGGTGGTTAGAGGACTTAGAGAAAAAGGTAAAATACTTGGAGTACCTCGCTACAAATGAAAGTCCAGAGGTGGCCTACAAAAAAAATAAAGAATGGGATGTGGCCTACAAAAAAAATAAAGAATGGGAGGTGGCCCTCGTAGAAGAGGTAGAGAAATTGGAGAAACAGATGACAGATAAAGGCTTCACAACAGATGAACTCAAGACAAATAAGGAACGTATAGGGTACCTAAAGATGTTAATACTACTTGACACTATTAAGGATAAAATTATAGCATGGTTCTATGATTTGTCTAAAAACTGTTATGATCTAATACCCCTGTTTAAAAAAAAGAGCGAAATCATACAATTTTGTATTATATACTATGACGATTTCGCACCTGAGTTACTACAGTTAGTACTAAATTGTGGTCTCAGAAGCGCCGAAATCAATAACTATAAAACAGACGGCAAAGAAACAGAAAAAATCGATAAGTATATTTTCGACATATGGGATTATTTAAGCAACTTATTAAATAATTTTATAGATAATAAATATCGCAAGTGGCAGGACAGACCCTTTGCGGATGATATAATCGACACAGTGGTGGAACTGATTCAAACAGTTTACTTCATTAAAAACAGACCCTACATCGATCGAGGTACATGTCAGATGATAACAGAATCTGAAGCGTCTGATAAGTTTGATTCATTTATTAATGAGATAGTAGTCGAGGATATATTCAATATCATATATATCACAAATGAAGATGCAAGCCAGTGGTGGCGGGAGTTCAGAGAGAGATATGAAGTGGTGCGAAGGCTTGAATATCTTAAAGACTGTGTCGCGAATTTGACAAGTCCTCCTACATTTTAATGTGTTGGGGAGAAGAACGATACTTTTGAATATAATAGTTTTTTTTAAGCTTTCTAAAAAAATAAAATTGATTATATATAGTAATAAATTATTAGGTAAGCGTTATGGCTGGTTCTGGTGCTGGCGCTGACCCTAGCGCTGGCGCCATAATTGATATAGAGGATGATCCGATATATCGTGGGGTTTTAGAAAAGATACATAGCTCGATCTTGTGGAGTGGTGATATCTATACAGATCATGTTGATCTTCCTAAGCTCCTTCACGCGAGCAGGCTGGACATATTTATTTTGTATTGCCGTAGGCAATATGATGTCGAGTATTACTCCCATACTCTTGATGATGCGAAGGAACTTTTACGAGAAATATTAGACGAGTTTCTCGCATCTATTCATTCGGCGTATGTCCAGTGTTTATATGATTGGATGTCACTGGAAGACTACCAGGAAGGATTAGAGAGCAGGATCTTCAGGATTCTTGGTGACCATGGGATAGTGTGGGATGAAGAGGATGTAGATGATGACGATGAAGTATAAATATAGGTTTAATAAAAATAGTTTTTTTTTAGCTTTTAAAAATAAAATTGATTGCATTTAGTAATAAATTATTAACACTTTTGAGGATCGCAGATAGCAATAAAATGTGGCGACAGTGGGTCAAGATCAGATGGGGATGTGAAAGAAAAGAACGTCTGAAATTCATGCAAATATGTGGAGGGACAGTGGCCCTAAAGATCCTTATTATTGACTGGCTGAATAGTTGGTGTAAAAATATGGTGAACCCACTTGAACATGAAGCAGGTATGGAATGCTTTCAATATAACTACCTCGATATAATAGAGTATATATTGCAGAAGAAGGAAGCGATATACTACGAATCCGGTTCGGCAATCAGGATCAATGATGTGAAGGATACGCTTTACACAATTTTGACAAACTTAATCGAGTGCCTATGGGAAGATGTTTGTAGAACAGAAGAAGAGAAGGTCAAATCTATAGAGGATCTAATTAATATTTGTAGGTTTAATCCTAATATAGATGAAGACTTGACGGATGAGGAGGCAACCGCTATATATGAAGAATCATTAGAAATAGAAATGATTAAGTGTGTAGTAACCAACATATTAGAGGAGGACTGTGAAGGTGGAGGATTGGTTCCTCGATTAGTTTAATATCGTTGATATATAATAGTTTTTTTTAATTTAATACAAATTAAAATGAATAAAAATAAAAATGAATAAAATTTTCTTATAAATTATTATAATTATGGGTGGAGGACTAATGCAATTAGTCGCTTATGGTGCACAAGATGTCTATCTATCAGGAAATCCTCAAATAACATTTTTCAAAGTTGTATATAGACGCCATACAAATTTTGCAATGGAGTCAATTGAACAAACTTTTAATGGTGATCCTGATTTTGGTAGAAAAGTGAATTGTGTATTATCAAGAAATGGCGATTTAGTTAATAATTTATATTTACAAGCAACTTTTCCAATAATTGCAGATAATCCAAATGGTAATTGGACAGGATGGTGTAATTCATTAGGGCATTCATTAATAAAAACAATTGAAATTGAGATTGGTGGACAAAAAATAGATAAACATTATGGAGAATGGTTAGATATATGGGATGAATTATTTAATCAAAATAAACAAGAATTAATATATAAATTTAAAAGTGATAAATCTTGTAGAGGATTAAATAAAAAAGCATTTACACTTTATATTCCATTACAATTTTGGTTTTGTAGAAATCCAGGATTAGCATTACCATTAATTGCATTACAATATCATGAAGTTAAAGTTAATGTTGAATTAAGAGAATTAAAAGAATTAATAAAATCAGATGTTGCATATACTAATCCAGTAGGTTCTTTAACAGACTGTTCATTATGGGTAGATTATATTTATTTAGATACAGATGAAAGACGTAGATTTGCTCAAGTATCTCATGAATATTTAATAGAACAACTTCAATTTAATGGAGATGAAACAATTAAAGATACAGATACTGCAAAAAATTGTATGTTAACTTTTAATCACCCAATAAAAGAATTAGTCTGGGCAATGGTAACTGATACAAATGGTTCAGTAAATGCAGCAACTGGTAATAATTGGAATAAATTTAGTGGTAATAAAGGTAATGATACTTTTACAAAAGCTAAATTACAATTAAATGGCCATGATAGGTTTATAGAAAGAGAAGCAACATATTTTAGAAATGTTCAACCATACCAATATCATTCAAAGATTCCTTCTAAATATATATATTCATATTCATTTGGATTAAAACCAGAAGAACATCAACCATCTGGAACATGTAATTTTTCAAGAATAGATAATGCTAATTTACATTTAACTTTACCTACACAAGAAGGTAATAGAAAAATAAAAATATTTGGAATTAATTATAATATATTAAGAGTAATGTCTGGAATGGGAGGATTAGCATATTCTAATTAAAATTGATTACATATTTTAAATTATTAAAGGATTTTGAGTAAAAATAATGGTTCCAATTAGTAAACTTGAAAAAGATTTACATGGTAGCATGTGGATGGATTTCGCTCGCAAATGGGACCCCAAAAGTAATAAAGGGAATTCCTGGCTCAATACTACTTCAGAAATTCGGAGAGGCATTCGCACTGGTGAGGAAGACCGTATGCAAATCAGTACATTACGAACAGTATATGGAAATCCAGTATATATTAATAAGCATTCGAGTGATGAATGGTTGAAAATTCTGAAAGGAGTGAAAGAAGGAGTAATTTGGGTGTAATTATATTAATAAACAAATAAACAAATAAACAAATAAATAAATAAATAAACAAATAAACAAATAATATTTTTTTTATTTATAATTTGTATATTTTGTAATATAATATATTTATAATTATAATGAGTAGTCATCATCGTATAATTGGAAAAAGTTTAGGTACTGCAAGAGTAGATGAACTATATCCGCATAAAAATAAAGATGTTAATAAAGGTCCGAATGGTATAAATATTAGAGGGAATTTATTCATAGATGAAAGATTTACAATTGGAACAGAATACTCATTAAAGACAGATTGTCGTATATTTGGAAATGTAGCAATAACAAGTAAAGATAATAATTTATTTTTTAATATAGATAATAAAGAAAAAAAAGATATTTTAACAATTAGAAATAATAAAGTTGGTATTATTAATAATAATCCGCAGTATGATTTACATGTAGCAGATACAATAAAAACAACTACTTTAATTGGAAATGTAACTGGTCAAGTATCAGATATTACAAATCATAAAATATCAAGTTTAATAGAAGATAATACTTCTCAGCATCTTAGTTATGCAAATAAAGTTAATTTTATTAATACACATAATACTTTAAATTCAGCAACAAATATTAATTCTGAAAATACATTAGTAAAACGAGATATGTTTGGTAATTTTGCAGGAGAAACTATAAATGCATCTGTATTTAATGGTGCATTATATGGTCCTGTAAATGGTAATGTAACTGGAAATTTAACTGGAAATGTAACAGGCCAAGTATCTGATATATCAAATCATACATTATCTAGTTTTAATTTAAGTTCAGTTGTAACAAATTATTTATATTTAGATGCATCTAGAGGCGATACATATATAGAAGATGGTTCATTTTTCAAACCATATAAATCAATTATAAATGCATTAAATAGTTTAAATGGAACAGTTAATACAGTATTATATTTATTTCCAGGTACATATAATACAAATATTACATATAGTACTGAATGGTTAAGTGCAACATTATCTATTATAGGAATTTCACGTGATGAAGTAATTTTAACACCAGATGATATTACAAAAGATTGTTTAAATTTAACAAATATTACAAATGGTTTAACTATTCAAAATTGTACGATAAAAAAATGTAAGTATGGTATATTTACATTAAATTGTAATAATGTTCATATAGTAAATGTTCATTTTAATACATGTGGCTCATTAGGAACAATAAATGATCATAATGGTAGTTATATGCAATTTGAACAAGGAGATGTATTTACCGGACCATCTACATCAAATGGAGGAGCATTACGTATTAATAATTCTACAAATATAGAAGTATTAAATTGTTATGTAGATTATTGTTTTAGAGGAATTCGTATTCAAAATTCTACAAAGGGAATTGTATTAAATAATAATATTTATAGAACATTAGAAAGTGGTATTTATTTAGCATCATCATCATATGATGGATTAAATGGTTCAAATAATATGATTGTAAAAAATAATATTTTAGAAGAAACTGCAAATAATGGTATATTAATTATTGGAGGAAAAGATAATAATATCGAAGAAAATGTAATTAAAAGTTCATGGAATGCAGGAGTACAGGGAACGAATACTTTAAATTTAACAATAAAAGGAAATAGATTATCAAATTGTAATAATAAATCATTTAATGGTATTGGTAATAATGGTGATGCATATGGTAATTTCGTAGTAGATGGAAGTAGTAATATTGGTGTAGGAGATTATATTGCGCGGTTTTCTAATAATGTTAGTACTGAATGTAAACAAGGGATTGCTACAGCGATATATAATATTAATATTAGATGTAATACATATCCGACTGCTTCAAATAAATTTAGTGCCGATCATAATTTAACAGATGCAACAAATAGATTATTAAATACAAATTCAATACCACAATTAGCATTAATATCAAGTAGTGTTATAGATGGTATAACAGATTCTGGTTCTGGTCAAATAATAACTGCACAAGAAAGATTAAATTTAACAAATGTTAATAATCAAATAAATTCAGCAACAAATACAAATTTAGAAAATACATTAGTTAAACGAGATTCATTTGGAAATTTTATGGCTGGAACAATAACATCAAATTTAACTGGAAATGTAACAGGTAATGTAACTGGAAATGTAACCGGAGAAGTATCATCATTATTAAATCATAAAATAACATCAATGACTTCAACTGATTTAACTACAAAAGTAATTTATATTGATGCAAAACGAACAGATACTTATACTGCGGATGGGAGTTCATATAAACCATATAAAACAATCGATAGTGCATTTAATGCTCAGAATGCGGATTCAAATATAGTATTTTATATAAATCCAGGAGAATATACTGTTCAATTAACAAATTCTACAATATGGAATAAATCAATTGCATTTATTGGAGTATCACGTCAAGAAGTAATTATATCTGCAAATGATATTAATTTCAATTGTTTCTATTTAACAAATAAATTAGGTGGATTAACATTTCAAAATTTGACAATAACATTATGTAAATATGGAATATTAACTGTAAATGGTGGTAAAGTATTAATAAATAATGTATATTTTAATAAATGTGCAAGTGATGGGGCTATCGCAAATCATGATGGAAGCAAAACACAATCAGAACAAGTAGCAGTATATTCTGGTGCATCAACGTCAAATGGAGGACCAATACGAATTTATAATTCGACTAATATAACTATTTCAGATTGTTATGTAGAATATTGTTTAAGAGGAATAAGAATAGAAAATAGTACATATGGTGATATAATAAATAACCGCGTTTATAGAACATTAGAAAGTGGAATTTATTTAGCATCATCATCATATAATGGGTCAAATGGATGTCAAAATATTGCAATAAAGAATAATGTAATTGAGGAAGCGAGTAATAATGGTATTTTAGTAATAGGTGGTAGAAATAATACAGTAGAAAACAATACAATTTTTAATTGTTGGAACGCTGGTATTCAAGGATTACACTCATTAAATTATTCAATTCAAAATAATACAATTATAAATTCAAATTATAAAACTTTTAATGGTATTGGAGTATCGGGATATTCATATGGAGCAATTGCAATAGATGGTTCAACAAGTATTCAAACAGGTAATGGGAAATATATTGCGCGTATTGTAAATAATTTATCAACTGAATGTAATCAAGGTCAAGCAGATAATGTATATAATATTTATATTAAATCATTTGCATATCCAACTGAATCAAATAATTTTACTGAAGACCAAAATTTAACAGATGCATCAAATAGATTAAAAAATGAAAATAATATACCTCAAAAAATATTATCAAATCCAATTACAACTATAAATACTCCACCAACAAATTCTTCAGATACTAGTGGATATATAGGAGAAACACGATATGATAATGATTATATATATATTAAAACAATAAATGGATGGAAAAGAACAACTTTAGCATCTTTTTAATAATATAAATGAAATAATAATATAAATGAAATAATAATATAAATGAAATAATAATATAAATGAAAAATTGATTATATATTTATTATAATATGAAGATACATGATGCAATTTGAAGTAGTACCGATGAATAATAAGATATTTGATAGTATAAATGAGGGGGATAAACCGATATATATAAAAGCATATTCAAATATGTATGAAAGTAATGTAACAGGATATTATTATTTATATCATACTTGTGATATAAATGAATATATAAATGAATTTAATTCAGATATTATAGATACAATAATTAATAATATTTATACTGAAAAAGCTAAACGTATGTATTGTAAATTTATAGAACATGAATTAAAAATATCGCATGAAGATATATATTATTTAGTAGAATATGATTATAAGAGTAATATATTTACGAATTATTTTAAAATAAATGCAGATATAATATCTGCACAAAAGATTACATCGGTATTTTATAATATTCAATTAATACTTATGACACATATTAGGAACGTTATACATATAAATGAACAAATTAAATATAATAACTCTATAAAATTAAATGAAAAAAATTTAATATATTATTAAAATTGATAATAAATATAAATAATATATTTTATATAAAATGGCGAATATTGAATTACAGCCATATATATCAGATAAAGAGTTAGTAGAATATTATCGTATATTATATGAAAATAGTCAAAAAATGATAAATGATAATGAAGATACTATAAAAATTTTTCAAAATAAATTAGATGAGTTAGAAGAGATAAATAATGTATTAAATATGGAGAATGAAGAGTTAAGGAAGGAAAATATAGAATTAAAAGAAACCGTACATGAATTACATAGTAATAATGAGATTGCAAATATAACAATTGAATATTTTTATGAAAATCATAATAGTTAAGTATTTATATAATATTTTTTTTGTATTTATTTAAAATTGATTTCATTATTTACAAATAATTAAGACAGATAAAATCAAAGAGTTTTAACGAATTTTTAAAGGTCAATAATGAATCTTTCAATGCAAGAATTAACTGAACAATCTATCGAAAAGTATACTATGAAGATTGAAATTTTAAAGGAACAATTTAATTTTGATCCAGAAGAATTTTCTAAAGAAAGGAAAGAATTACTGAATGATTGTGAAAACAAACTATCTAAATATAAAGAACAGCTTAAAAAAATTATTTTACTTGAAAATGGTTTAGGAAAGAAATCATTTATTACAGAAGAAGTATCTCAAAGTACGGAAAATAATGAGGGAAAAATAAATTCTTTATTAAAGCTGAATAATATTCTTGATAAATTTATTAAGGATAAATATGAAAAAATTATTTCACTATGGAGGTCAAATATTAAAAAAAAACGGGATTCGTTTATAATTATTAATACAGTTGTAATAAATACGAATGATATTAATAATAAAAGAAATAGTATTGATGCATTCATTAAAAATAAAACAATTATAGAATCATTAATCGACTATAAGAATTATTCTAAACTACGTGATATAATCACAAAACTATTAAATAAAAATAATATTACAAAATATATAACAAATTGGAGGGAATATAAAATACAAAATGCATATGATGCTATGAAAGGTGCACAAAATACTATAAATGATGTACTTAAAAAAGCATTAAGGGAGCAAGGTGTAATTATTTCATCATCTGATAAATATACTAAATATGATATTGACAAAATGTTAAATAAGTATCATGAAGCAAAACGGTATATTAATAGTAATGATATTATAGGTTCTATTCAAAATTTATTTGGATATTATCAATCGAAAGAGTATGAGAAGAATCAAATTATTCAAGTTATTGCAAGTACTACACCAGAACAGCAGCATCAAATTATTATATTTACAGTTTTATCTGAATATATTGGTTATTCATATGAAGAATTATTTCTAGATTCTCAAAATGTGTGCCCATTATATATACTTGGATTTAATATTCCATATTATAATTGTAAATTATGTAATGGTACTATGAATCATTATAAGCGGAATGGCTTCTGCGAGAAAGGAGATAAATGTAAGAAACGTTTTAATTGTTTATTTGCACCTATCGGAGAACATACTAAAAATATTCATATGCCAGGATTTTTCGAAACATTTCGTAAGACAACATGGTGTCGTGAATGTAATACTAATGAAGACTTACGGAGATGCATATTACGCCATAGTGATGCACGTTTAGGATATTGTGGGTTGTGTCCTAAAGAATAATATAAATGAAATAATTTTATATGAGTTATATATTTTTTATATATTAAATAGATTTAAAAATTGTATAATATGGTATATTAAGGATATATTTATATTATGATGTTTAATACTAATAAAAAATATTGTACAAATTGTGGTAAAAATGGCCATTTATATAAACAATGTAAATATCCAGTAATGAGTTTAGGGGTAATTTTATTTAAAATTACAGATAATGAATTAAAAATTTTATTGGTTCAACGAAAGCATACGTTAAGTTATGTAGAATTTATAAGGGGTAAATATGATTTAAATAGTTTAATCAAATTAAATAATTTATTACCGAAGATGACATATAATGAAATTGAGAATTTAAAAACGAAAACATTTGATGAATTATGGTTAGAATTATGGAATATTGATAATTTAGCAAATTTGGATAATAGATATAAAAAAGAATATAAATATTCTAAAAATAATTTTTTAGTAATGAAGAATGGTTATTTATTAAATAATAAATTTATTAGTATTGAAAATTTAACAAACAATATTAAGCAATATTATAAAGAAACTGAATGGGGTTTTCCAAAAGGGCGGAGGAATTATAAAGAGAATAATTTAACTTGTGCATTACGTGAATTTAGTGAAGAAACTGGATATAATAAAAATGATATAATTTTATTAGATGATATTCCATTAAAAGAAAAATTTAAAGGTACGAATGGTATAAATTATGAACATATATATTATTTAGCGATTAGTAAAACAGATACTGAACCAGTATTAGATAAAGATAATTTAGAACAAGTAAAAGAAATAAATGATATTAAATGGTTAAATTTTGAAGATGCATATAATTCAATTCGCCCATATAATATTGAGAAAAAAAATGTATTACAGCAATCATTTCATATTATTTTGAATAAAATTAATAATTAATAATTTATATGTTTTTTTTTATATTAGTTATTTTTTTTTTTAATTTTACATTTAGATGAGAAATTCATAGAATTTTTTGTACTAGTTTTTGGAACAATATTTAATACGCATTTTGATTTAATTCCATATAAAGGGTCAACACATCCTTTTTCAATATTTGAATCGATTGTTTTATTTAAACATCTTGCTCTAAAATGTTCATATGTTGCTTTAACTTGTTTATATGATAAATTGCTAGTTTTACCTAACATTTTATTTACTTCTTCATGTAAATTATATATACTTTTTGAAAAAGTATCTCTATTTTTCATTGATTTTTTAGTAAATTTAATTTTTTTTAAATTTTTAATAATATTATCTCTGCAATATTTACATGGTAAAATATCTTTTAATGATAGAATATAATTATAATAATTTATTTTATCAGTTGGAGTAGGATTTACTGGATAATTAAATGAAATAGTATGTAAAACTAACCACATACTTGGCCCCCAAATACTTGTTAACATACCATCATTACTATCATAATCCTTTTTACAAAAAGGTATATCCATATATTATATTATAATAAAAAAAAAGTATAGTGTATATAAAAAGCTAGTTTTATTCAAGTATTATCATATATAAATTTGTAAATTAAATGTAATAATAAAATTGATTATATAATATAAATTTATTATATAATTTCAAATATGGATTATATTAAACATATTAATAATGGTCGTTCATTTTATAGAGTAAAAGGTGATGATACTTCAATCGTGTTAAAGTTACCTGAAAATTCTAGAGTATTAGATGAAAAAAATGAAAATACTAACGCTGACGATAAATATTGGTTTGAAGAACGTTGGTGTATACTAAATAAAAATAAATTTAGAATATTATATTGGAATGTTGACTCTTTTATTAATATGAATTATATTGAAAGACTTAAATCTATAAATAGAATAAATGATTGGGATATACTTGTTTTAGTAGAAGCAGGAAAGGAATGGTCTAATGAATTATTATTTAATTTATCAGATAATTTTGAAGGTAAACATTGGAGTAAACCATATCTAGTTGATGGTACTGAACAAGGTATTCTGATTATGTGGAGAAAACAATTACTAAAATTTGAATCATGTAATAATATAATAAGAAAAGATAATGGAGAAAATTTTACTTCTGGTTTAGTAGTATTATCCGATTTTAAAGGTAATAAATTAACAATTGTTGGATTACATTTAAAAAGTTGGCCTAGTAAGGGTAAATGTTATTCTGAATTAAGACTAAAACAAATAGAAAATATAAATACTATGATTACTGAAAATTATAAAGGAAAACTATTAGTAGTTGGTGATTTTAATCATCCAATTGATTATCATCATTCACCTCCAGAATATTTAAAAACACGTTTTAAGTTAAATAATGTATTTGATAAAAAAAAAATATATCATCCGAAAGATTCAACTATATATAACGATACTTGGTTAGTTGATTATGCATTTATAAGTAATAATATTGAAATATGTGAACAAATTCCAACAACTTTGGATTTTTATAAAGCAATGGGTGATTTAAATAAACCAAGTGATCATTTTCCTTTATCATTTAGTATTAAATTTAATTAGAATAAAGTACTTAAATATTTTTCTAATTCCATATAATCACGTGGTCCATTATATGTATCAACTTTATTATTATTAGAAATAAGAATAGTTGGATATCCACCGATTTGTAATTTATCTGGAATATTTTTATATTGTTCACAATCTAATTTACAAAAATTAATTTTTTTATTTAATTTAGAGTTTGATGATAATTTTTCAAATATTGGTTTAAATTTAGTACAATGACCACACCAATCAACATAAAATAATATTACAAAAATACCTTTTTTTGTAATAATGTCATCATAATTATCATCAGTTAATTCAATAATTTTACCATTATCTATATTATCATTCTCATTTATTTCAAATTCAAAATCAGAACCAGAATCAGTTAGTTCAATTTCGATACTTTCATCTGAATCGGATGAAGGATTATTATGTTCATTAATAAACTGAAGTATATTTTTATGCATATCACTGGTTTGTAATGTATCAGTTCCTTCTAAGCCTGTATCATTATCTTTTTGTTCAAATAATTGTTCCAAATTATTAGCATTTAAATTTTGAGTATTTGAATTATACTCATTTTGTAACTTATATAAATCTGAATATAAATTAGTGGGTGATTCAGTATTATTAATAACTACATTTTCATCAACTAATTTTAATTCTAATGGATTATTCATAGATGTAGAATATAAATCAGTTTCTTCATCATCAGATATATCACTAGACTGATCAGATATATCATCATTATCAAATAAATCATTTAATTCTGATAATTTACTAATAAATTCATCTTCAGTAAGTGATGATGGCGGATTGGATACATCTGTAACTGAATTATTATCTACTGTATTTAATTTTAATTTATCAATAAAATTATTTAAGTGAAGTTGCATAACAGGTTCTTCTTCTTCATTTAACTCTGAAATATTATCATAAATATATTCATGTTTATTATATCCAAGTAATGAAGGTGTATCCTGTATATTTAATTTATGTGGTTCAATATGAGAATTAAGTAAATTTAATTTCCCATAATTAATGTGAGTATCATCAATACTTTTATTTTTTAATATTTGTAATAATTTATTAGATTTTGAACATAATGGACTATAAAATAAAATAATCCATTCTTTATTACCATGGTCAACTAAATCTGTAAAATTAGTATCATTTAATGTAAACATATTATGATGCTTTCGTTTAATATCTAAATTATTTGGTATTTGTATTTTAGGATTGTTTAATTTATCTTTAAATAATTCTTTTAATTCAGTGTATTTTTTTTTGTATTTTAAATATTTATCTTTAAACATATATAATATATAAAGAAAAAATTAATCATCTTCGTCTTCAATAAAATCTTCATTAAATGAATAGTTTTCAATTAAATTTATATTATTATCTTTTAGTATATTTGCATATTTGTTTAGTTCATTTAAATTTTCAGCATCTTCAAAATTATCAATATCATTAATATCCGGTACAGTATATATATTGGTATGTGATAAATTAACAATATAAATATTATTTATTAATTGCTCAATATAATCAGTCAATATTTTTATATAATTTTTATATTTTTTTATAATTTCATTTTCAGTATATATAATTTGTTTTTTCTTAATTGTATATTTACTATACCAAATATATTTACTATTATAATTATATGTTTCTAAATATTTTAATAAATCTTTTTTTGTAATATTTTGAATATTATATATTAAATTATATAGTTTATATTTATAAATATATTCAAATAAATTATTTGAAATATTAATATTATTAATATTAAATAATAATTTATCATATACATATTCTAGGAAAAATCTATATGTATTATCATCTTTATATTTTAATAATTTATTAGATTCTTCAAATAAATCAATTACATATTGATAATTAATGGCTGGAATATTATTAAAACGTTGTTTTTCAGTAGTATCATTATAAGAATTAATAATATATAAAATATTTGTATTTAATGTATTAAATATTTCTTTTAACGTATTTTGATTTAAATTAGTTTCATCTATTTTTATATAAGATTTATAATCAGTTATTTTTTTATTAAAAAATTGGATAATTTGTAAATTAAAATCTGTAAATGTAGATTTTAATATTAATTCTTTAAATTCTAATAATTTTGAATCAACAATATTAATATATTGTTCATAATTAAAATCTTTTAATAAGTCAAAATCTTTACATATTATTAATAAATTATGATTATTTTCAATATTATCATGAATATATAATGATATATTATTAGTTAAATCTAATAATTTTTTAATTTTTAATATATCCGCTAATGAAATATTAATATTATATATAAAATTATTAATATTTAAAATTATACTATCTAATGATTTTGAATAGAAATAATATATATTTGTATCGATTTTATCTAAGGATTCATTTGCTTTTAAATTATATATAGTAGTAAATAATTCTTGTAATTCATTAATCGGTTTTAAATATAATTCATTATAAATATCAGTATATGATTTATTTGTATTTATACAATTATTTAAGTCATTATAAAGGCGTTTTTGTCCGATAAAATCTGATTCAAAATGAAATAAAGTTAAATATTTAATATAATCTAATTTGTTATTATCAATATATAATGATAAATCATATATATGTGGTTTATCTTCAAATTTTATTTTAAAAATAGAATTAGTAGATAGAGTTAAGTCATAATTTTTTGATGTAATACCATAGTTTAAAGTAGTTTTATCTGGTGTAAAATTAATTGTACTTCTATAATTATCGATACTGGATTTATATTTATTTAATATTAAGTTATTATATAATGTAATATATCGTGTATTAGAAATTGGTTCATTATTAATTAAATCATGTAAACTAAATATAGATTTTAAATCTTTAATATTTAATAAATGTAATTGAGGAAATAATAATGAATTTTTTATTAAATTATGTAAAATAGAACTTATAATATTTATTAAATCTTCATGTTCAGTTAATGGGTGTGTTATATACTCAACTAATGGCTGTGTTATATAATCAACATAGATGTCTTTATATATAATATATTTTATTATACTAAAGATAAATATATATATATTTAAATAATTATGTATAAAATATACATATATATTATTATAAAATTTATTAATAAAATTTAATAATTCATTCCTATTTGTTATATCTGGAATTTTTAATTCATTTTTCAATAATTGTTTTTTATTTTTAATTGATTGTGAATCATCTTTCATAATTAAAAATGTGTGTTTAAAATTTGTATGATATTGATTTTTAGATTTTGTTATATCATTTATTTTTTCTTTAAAATCTTTTTTATAAGTGGCTTCATATTCATAAAAAGTTTTATATATTATATAAATATCCTCTTTTTCAAATTTTTTAGATAAATAATTAGTTTCAATATAATGTATAAATTTATTAATTATAATAGAATTTATATCGCCTTTATTAATATTATTTAAATATAAATTATAATAATTATCAATATCAGATAATTGTTCAGTTGGATTATATTCTATATCTAAATCTGTTTCTCTCATTACAATTTCATTATCTTTAAATTCAATATATTCATATTCAATATTATCTAAAGTTTCATTACAAATATAACAAATTTTAGAGCCATTATTATCAATTGCATATTTATTACATACTTTTTGTATATCAGGCATTAATTCATAATGTTTACATATTATTTTTTTATCACAGTATTTACAATAATCATGTCCAATTAGTTCAATTAATTCATTTACAATAATAATATTTTCTTTATTTGTAATTAATTTAAGACTTGATTTACCAATTTTAATTAAAAATTCTTCGATATTATAAACAATTTTAGTAATATTTTTTTTAATATAAATTAATATCTCATATGTTTCATTTTCAAGATTTATTAAATTTATTAATCTAAATATTTTATTATATTTTATAAAATTATTGCTATATTTAAATTTATATTTATCGTTTAATGATACTGCTTTATTATGTGGGCATACTAATTCATTATTTTCTATTTTTTGTTGTAAAGATTTAATTTCTGTTAAGTATTGAAATTTTTCTTTAAAATTAATGTTATATTTAACACAATATAATACTGCAGTTTCTATTTTAGTTTCTAAATAATCTAATGGATTAATATTGTTATTTTTAGAAAATTTTAAATGATTTGATATACTTAAGTTAACAGATTTATCTTTATTATTAAATAAATCAATTGCTTGATTAATTGCACTGTTTTGTGATATTATTTTAAATTGATTATATTCAATTATTTTATTTATAAAATCATCTGATAAATTTATATTAGGAAATAGATTTATATCTGTATAGTTATTGTTTTTATTATCTTCCCAATCATCTAATATTTTTAATAATTTAGTTTCTATATTGTCTCTATCTTCATCTTTTACTCTAAAATCAATACATAATATATATTTTTCATCATTTGCAATTCTACTATTAATTGGTTTAACTATTTGTATTTCAGTATATAATAAACTTAATAAATATATCATTTTTACACTCCAATCAGTCATAACATCAAACATTTTTAATACAAATATACCACCAGATGCTTGTGTCATTATTGCTGCTAAAATTTCACCAAATACTAATTTTGCATGTATATGTTCTTTTAAATTTAGAATTTCTTCTTCACGAGAACTATATGGGAATCCACCATCTGCAGTAGCAATATCCGCAAATTTACCATTTGTATTATTTTTGATAATTTCTTTATATTGTTTTAGATTAGCAACTTTTGTTACATCGCCATTATGTTCGCTATCATATACAATATGATTTTTAAACTCAACATTAAAAGAATCTTGAAACATAGTATTCGTATCTTCAATTAGTGTAAGTATTTTAAAATTGTTCCAAGTCTTATATTCTGTATATCTATTTCGTAAATAACGTATATTTTTTATAAAACTTCCAGGTGCTTCTGCTATAAATGACCCATATAAATCTGTTTTTTTCCAAAAATCTAAATTATATATAATATCATTTAATTTAAAGAATGCTCTATCAGTATCTTTAATATTTGCAACAGATGGAATTAAATCAAATTGAAATACATATTTATATAAATTAGAAATTACATCTCTATCTTTTTTATTATATTTATCAATTAATCCAATTACTTTATCATTTTCTTTATAATTACCATATTTACTATTTTTTAATTTATATAGTCCATTTATACTTAATTTATTTTTATTAACATCTGCAGTAAATAAATTAATATAATCAGTATAAGTTTCTACTGTATTTATAGATATGGTATAATTTTCAATATGATATTTACTTACATCTTTATAAAGTATATTAGAATTATTATCTGTATTTATCTTATCTGTATTTATATTGTCTGTATTTATATTGTCTGTATTTATATTGTCTGTATTACAATATAAATATTTAAATAAATCAATTTGTTTTTGTATATTTGTTAATACAGATGTATCTTCTTTTATATCTGCTAAAATATTTGTATAATAATTTTTTAAGTTTTGATTATTATTATTACTGATTAGTTTATTATATCTACTATCAAAAAATATTTGTGAGTTAATATTATAAATATCTAAATTATTGTATAATTGCCAACTATTATTTTGTCTAATATAATATTTATTATCACAGATTGCTATATTATTTGCACGTACAATATTGTTTGATAATAATATAAATTTATCTTTATTTTTTATAAAAATATCACATAATATTCCTTTATTTATATTATTTAAATAATTATTAAAATCATCTATAGTTACCGTTATAGTTTTATTATTTTTATATAATTTAATTGGATATAATAATGTATTATTACTGTTAGTCAATATTAATTCAAAATCATTTGTATAAATTTTATAATATTCAGTAGATAATGCAATATCATATAATATTGTTTTATTATTATCATTTAATAATTCAGTTAAACTAGTATATATATTACTAATTTCATATTTAGAGTCTATATTATCAATTGAAATTTTATCAATCTTTAATTGTAAATCATTTTCTTGTTGTTCATATACTTTATTTTTAAAATATATATCTCTAAAATATGTTAGTCCATTATCAGATGTATTATTAATTGTATTATATAATAATGTAGATAATTTTGAATGTGAATAGTTCAAATAATTATAATAAGATAATATATCTTTTTTATAATAATTAAAAATAACTGTTTCTAATTCAGAATTAAATAATTCTTTGTCTTTATTATATAATTTTAAATTTGTATCAGTTAATAAATGTTGATAATTATTATTATTAAATAAATTTAAAATATTATAGAAATAGTTATTAAATAATTCATTCTCAATATTTTCAACATCAATTGTAAGACTTGGTTGACTATAATGTTTATAATAATATTCAAAATTAATAAAATTATTTATATTCTTTGATAAGATATTCGATATAATATCAGAATAACATACTGGTATATCGTCAATGGAGTAATTATAATTAGCTAAAATTTTATTTAATCCTTGAATGTTATATAAATTATAATTATTATACATTAATAAAATTTCATTAATGTCTGGTATAATCATATCTAATAAATTTATTTCTGCAATATCTATTGAATGATGTGTATATGGTGAAATATTTAATAAATCTGACTGTGAATAATTATGTACAGTCTGGTCACTATATAAATATACTTCAATATCATCATTTGATATATGTTGTACAATTCCTTTATGATTTTTATATGGATTTTTTAAAATATTTACTAATGAACCTGTCTCAATACTAGGTATGTTATTAAAAATTTCTTTATAATTAATAATTGGTTTATTATATTCTTCAATAAAACTATATTTTGTATTAGTTGTATTTATAGGCATAATTAAATATCCTTCTAAATTAAATGGTTCATTTTTTAATACAATTCTATCATCAAAATCAATGCTAGTAACAGCTAAATTGGATTGATATGCGTTATTTTTTTTCTTTAAATTATTTTTAATAGTATAACATTGTTTACTAAAACAATTACGAATTGCATAAAAATCGTTTGAATTTACATTATAATTATTAATATCATATAATAAATATTTATGGTAATTATATAAAGAAAAATCGTCTTTATTTTCACTATATAAATAATCTAATGATTGAAATACTTGTGGAGAATCTAATAATTTATAATATTTGTAATAATCGCCAATTTTTTTAAATTTATTTTCATCATATGCAATATGATTATTTGCAAATAAATATTTATCAATTGTCCATGTATCTCCATATTCTTTAAGTAATACAGTATTTCCATATAAAACATTTATATCATTAATAATTGGAATATAAATATTATTTAATTTATAATTTTTATTTAAATATTGGACTTTACATTTATTTATTAAGATATCATTTAAATTAATATTAATATTATTATCATTAATTATTATTCTATTTGATATTATATCATTCACACTAGTAGCTTTTTTATATTTAATAAAGTCAGTAATATTTTTTTTTTGAAATAATTCAGATAATAATTTATTATATTCAAATTGTGTAGTAAATATATCGCTTAATTCTATATCATAAATATTAATATCTTTTATTTTAAATGACATTATTACTCTAATATAATAAAAAAAATAAATTTAATTATATTAATACTTTAATTAAATGGTTAATAATTTCTAATAACTTATTTGTAGTAATAGACATTATAGTAGATAGTTTTGATAATGTTTTAATTTTAATCATATATTTATCATCTAATGGATGTAATTTACTAAATCCAACAAATTCAATCGGGTCTGAGAAAGAATTTAATTCATCGAAATAATATATGTATGATGAAAATAAGTAACCAATAAATTCATTTTTATTATCAAATGTAATTTCTATATAATTATTATTTAATACAATATTTAATTCAGTATTTGTATATGGTAATACTTCAATATCTTTTAGTAAATTGTAAAAAGTTTTAATTTTTGATTTTAATACTTTTAATGATTTATATAAAATTCGTTCAGACGGTAATGAGCCATTTGATTCAATCATAAATTCATATATTTTACCAAAATCAGTATCTTTTCCAACATAATCTCTATAAGAATCAAATATATTATATCCATGAATCTTTCGGTCTTTTTCAAGAACTAATTTTTTTAATTCTTCATTAAAATCTTCAGGAATTTGAATTGGTGTAAATTTATGTATATCTTGATAACGTTCTACTAATTGTTTTTTCTCATCATCAGTTGCAATTAAGTTTATTTCTTTATCTATATCTATTATCATTTCATTTAAAACTTCTATATTTATTTTATCATCTTTTTTATAATTATAAGTAGCAGGACAAACTGAACTCCATTTAGTATGAGTTAATCCAATACCAGTCTCAACAACCATTTTAATATGAAATACATCATTTGGTTTTAATTTTGTAATTAAAACATGATATAATTTATCTGTAATTATTTTACTATTAAAACATAATGCAACTAATTTAGTTTTAAATTCTTCTAGATTATTTAAATCTTCCAATAATTGTTTACCAATTGGAAATATATCAAATAAATCAATATGTTCTTTAATTTTATCAATATCTTCACTTGTTAAATCAACTAATTTAATACCATTAATATATGGCATAATATGTTCAGTAGTAACAGTTAATAATTCAGGTGTTTTATTAACTAAATTTATTTCAAATTCAACATTTTGAAGTATATCTTTAATATTTTTATGTTTTAATTTTTTTTTATCAAATTTATTATTTAGAATATTTGAAATTTGAACTAACATTTTTATTAATTCCGTTTGTATCGGAATTAGTGCTAAACGATTTCCAACAAAATCATTATTTGTAGATGAATCATTTTTAATAATATTCATTTTATTAGTTTTATTATATTTATCATATGCAATTGCAAATGTAGGTATATGTGAAATACAAATTTTTCTTATAGTATTCATTAATGCATCTGATATATGAATAGTATTTGAACTTTTAACTTCAGCATTTAAAATATTATCTGTGTTAGATATAATTTCAATTGACATTATTTAATATATATATATTATATATTTAAATCAATTTTTATTAAATTATTTATTGTTATAAATTTTATCAAATATTTGATTTAATCCAATATCATGTAAAGCACTTATTTCTATTATATCCCATTTATATTTTAATGTATTTAATTTAAATTTATGACTAATTAATGGAGTATACATTACATTTTCCATATCAATTTTATTAACAACTAATAATATTTTTATATTTTTATTATTAATAATATTTAATAAATTATAAAATTCATAACAAGATTCATCAATCCTATCTCTATCAGAACCATCAATTATATATATAATGTAATTTGTATTTGTAAAATAATGTAACCATAGTTTTCTTATTTTATCCTGTCCCCCTACATCCCATACTGTTATATTTAAATTTTTATATTTTAATGTTTCAACATTAAATCCAATCGTAGGAATATGATTATTTAATTCCATATTAGATTTCAATTTATATAAAATAGAAGTTTTACCTGCATTATCTAAGCCTAACATAACAATATTCATATCAATTTGTGAAAAATATGGTATTTTATCAATTACTTTTGCATAAATATTACCCATATATAATACAAAATGTTCAAAATAATATTTAAGTCTAGTTAATTATAAAATTAAATTGTCTAAACATCTATTCGTTTTACATTGTTGTGCTTGCTGAGGCCAAAGTGTATTAAATAATTTATTACATTTATGCCCATCATCATCCGTAGTTAAATAATTTAATAATATACTTACATTTCCAGTAGTATTATCTGATACATAATGCCATATATATTTAGGTATATATATCATATCACCGGGTAATAATGTATAAATATCATATTTAATATTATATGTTTCTAAAATAGGAATTATATTTTGTATAGATAAATTTTGTAATTTATAAAGTAATATATTTATTTTGGTAATATTAGTAGTATTATATTTAAATAATAAGAAAGTTTTACGGCCATTTAATAATACTGAATAATTATCATAACAATCAAAATGAGTTTTATAATTCCATGGAATAGTATTAATTCTTAGTTTTAAAATATGTAGTTTATTATCTATATTATAAATATTATTTATTTTAGATGTTATATATTTGACTTTATTAAAAAACCATTGGTCTACATAATTATTACTAGTATCTGATAATATTGTTTTATATTGATATGCTATATTATGTGTATATTTTGTATATTTTAAAATTTTATTTAAAGTATATTTATTAGATATAGAATATGGATATGATCCAATATCTTTTTTTATAATATGATTATTATTAAAAAAACTAATATTAACTTTATTATCACCAATTGTATTAATTAAATTATCAATATTAAATTGATTTAATTTTTCGGTAGTTATAAATTTTGGTATATTAAACCAATCTTCAGTAAAGTTACCACCAATTTTAGTATTATTTTTAATAGAATTATATTTTAATGTTAATATTAATATAATACCAATTAATAATATAATAATAATAGTAATTAAAATAATTAGTAACATTATTACTAATATAATATTATAAAAATTATTTATTATTAATAAAAATTTAAATTATTGATTATATTAAATTATTATTTAATCTACATTTTTTTGAACAATAAATTTTATCATCCGCACAATACCAATTTGCATTATTATTTAATTCATTATGACAAGATGCACAATGTTTATTAGAATAACATATACTATTTAAATTTATAATAACAGTATTACGGCAAGTATTCGAACAAAATAATTTTTTATTACAATAATACCATTTATGTGTTAATAATAATGTTTTTTTACAAAAATCACATGTATAATACATTTATTTATATAGAGATATATATTTATCTAAATAAAGCTATAAAATTTTATTCAAGTTTTTATATAGGTATTCTTAAAAGTTATATCTATTTAAAAAATTGATTGCATATATAAAATATTAATAACTATTATAAAAAATGCAAGTTTTTGTAAAGACACTTACTGGAAAGACTATTACCCTTGAAGTTGAGGGTACAGATACTATTGAAGCTGTTAAAGCAAAGATTCAAGATAAAGAAGGAATTCCACCAGACCAGCAACGGCTTATTTTCGCAGGCAAACAACTGGAGGATGGACGTACTCTTCAGGATTATAACATTCAAAAAGAATCTACTCTGCACCTAGTGCTATAGATTTTTATAATACAATATTCACATATCATTAATTAATGTGAGAATGTTTAAATGATAATATATTTTTTTTTATGATAACATATAATAAAACTTAAATAGAGATATATTATGAAAACTGTTTAAAAATTTAAATATATTAATTATTAAAATATAGTTGATATAAAATTAAAAAATTGATTATTGACAATAAAATTAATATAAATTAAATTAAAATAATATAAATTAAAATAATATAAATTAAAATAAATTAAAAATGTCAGAATATAAAATACAAAAACCATTTTTAAAATGGGTAGGTGGTAAATCGCAAATTATTAATAATATTATTTTAAAAATACCAAAAGAAATAAATAACTATCATGAATTATTTTTAGGAGGAGGAAGTGTTTTATTTGCAGTTTTATCTTTACAAAAACAAGATAAAATTATAATAAAAAATAAAATTTATGCATATGATATTAATCATACATTAATTAATGTATATAAACATATTCAAAATAATAAAGATGAATTATATAAATATATTGAGTTATATATTAAAGAATATGATAGTATAAAAGGAACAATAATTAATAGAAAACCAGTTTCTATTAAAGAAGCAAAAACTTCAAAAGAAAGTTATTATTATTGGATAAGAAATAAATATAATAATATAGATAAGAATACAATTGAATGTTCTGCATTATTTATGTTTATTAATAAAACTTGTTTTAGAGGTATGTATCGTGAAGGTCCAAATGGATATAATGTTCCATATGGACATTATAAAAAAACACCTACAATAATATCTAAAACAGATTTAAATAATATTAGTGAATTAATTAAAGATGTTGAATTTAAACAAAGTGATTTTAATGATTCAATAAAAAATGTAACAGAAGGAGATTTTATATATTTAGACCCACCATATGCTCCAGAAACTAAGAAGTCTTTTGTAGAATATGTTGCAGATGGGTTTAATTTAGATACTCATAAATTATTATTTAATAAAATAAAAAAATTAGATAAAGTTAAATTTGTAATGAGTAATGCAAAAGTTGAATTAGTAACTGAAAATTTTAAAAAATATAAGTGTGAAGATATAATTGCTCGACGAGCGATTAATTCTAAAAATCCTGGTTCAATAACAACAGAAGTTATTGTTTATAATTAATTATAAAATTTATTATATCATTTTGATATGTTTCATGATTTCCCCAAAATATTGGTATTTTATTTTCATGTAAAGTTTCAATTTCTACCTTACAATTTTCTTTAAACCAGTCTGATAAACAATATATATAAATTATATTATATTGTGGAAAAGTTTTTTTAAAGAAATTTAATTTAAATAATGCTGTTTGTATTTTTTCACATACAGAGCCTTTTACTTGTTGAAATTTTTTTTCTATAATAAATATATAATTTAATTCTGTATCTAAATAACATTCATCTAACCTTATACAGCCATGTGGTTTAGGAATATTTTTATCAATAACATTATGCAACTCCATATATTTAAATAAATCAGTAATTTTTATATACTCTTTCGGATTATTAAGAAATTTAACTATATGTTCTTTTTTTGTTTTTCTTATTGTTTTAATTTTATTAAGTAAAATAGTGCGTTCTTCAAAAGATAATCCAGTAGCATTAGTCTTCGCACCACCTGCACCAGTACCTTTATTAATAATATTTTTTTTTTTGGGTGTTTTACTTTTATTTTTTGGTGGTTTATCAGTAATAGATAAATTTTTCCAATTTAAGAAAATATTATGTAAATCTAGATTTGTGCTAGGGTCGTCAATTTGAGTTGAACTCATAAGTTATAATTAGTTATATATAACTCGATTTTTATTTAAATATAATTAGTTATATATATAAATCAATTTTTATTTTAATAAATTTATAATATTAAGTATAAACTTTTTTTTTTATTATGTATTTTACTTATAAATGGAATTAACAACTGAACAAATTTATGAAAAATTAAGTAATAAAACAGTTGGATATATTAAAGTAAATTTATTATATATATTAGCAAATATAGAATATTTATTAATTTCAATATTAGAGCCATTATTATTAAAACGAAGTTTAGGGTATGAAAGTTCAAATATAACAACTGAAATTAATCCATTATTATGGGAATTTGGCTATATGATGTTTTTTCAAAATAAATATTGTAATAAATATTTATTTGATAATTATAATAAAGAAGAAGATAAAATATTTAATACAATATTAGTATCTAAGGCAGAAAGATATAATTATAAATTTAAAATAGATGATTTAATTGGTAAATTTAAAAATAATAGTAATTTATTGAGAGATTATATTGAAGCGAATATATTAACTAATAAAACATTATATTTTATAATTTTAACTTGTATGAATTATTATAAACATATTGAATCATTACTATATACATATCAAGTATTAGAATATAATAAACCATCATTTTTAAAATTAGATATTAATAAAAATAAATTAATAAAACAAAATGAATTTATAAAAATAAATGGAGGTAATTTTATACAAGGAAGGAATGATTGGGATTCAAAATTAGTATTTGATAATGAATGTCCATCATTTCAACAAAAAATTAATACTTTTTATGTATCAAAGTTTTTAATTACAAATAACGATTATTTACAATTTATACAAGATAATGGATATAATAATAAAAAATATTGGTCAATAAACGGTTGGGAATGGAAAGAAAAGAATAATATAAATTTACCATTATATTGGATTTTTAAACAAAATGAATATTATACGCGGTATTTTAAACAGTATATTGCTATAAATAATATATTAAATTATCCAATTATTCATATTTCTTGGTATGAAGCAGAAGCATTTTGTAATTATATGGGATGTAGATTAATAACTGAATCTGAATGGGAATATATAGCAATGAAACAATTTCCATTATCTTTATCTAAATTATATGAAGATAAATTAAATATAGGTTTTAATCATCATTGGATTACACCAGTTGGATATAAAACAGAAATAGAAGGTCCTATAAAAGATTTGATTGGAAACTGTTGGGAATGGTGTTCTAATTATTTATATCCATATGATGGATATTGTATAGACCCAGTATATAGAGAGTTTTCATATCCTGATTTTGGGAAAAAAAAAGTAATTAGAGGTGGCGCATGGTGTGTTCCCATAGATTTATGTGATATTAAATATAGAAATAGTCAATCACCAGAATGTCGTCATCAATATATCGGATTTAGAGTTGCAAAAAAATAATTATCCACCCTTAATACGGTCAGAATAAATTATTGGATAATAAATATTTCTATAATAAGTAACATAATATGGCATAAATATACATATTATAAAAATATAATATATTATATTTGTAATATCTATTATAAATATAAGTGAATAAATTAAATTAATATTATATTTATATATATTTAATTTATTATAAATATAATATGAATTTATAATTAAATAGAATAGTAATATACCATTTGTAATATATTCAATTATATTTATAAAACGCATTATTATAATTGACAAATATATAATAATCAATTTTTATAAAAATCTTTTAATATAACATATATTTTATATATAATAATAATATTTTTATATTATTTAGAAGGTGTAAAAATTCCTTTTTTCCAATTAATTCTGCCTTTCATATCTTTTTGTTTTTGTACTGTTATTGTTAATAATTTATCTTTTGAATGTATTTTTTGTAATTCATGAAGTGTTATTGGTGTTTTTGAATTTATTTTTTTTAGTGGACGACAGGCTTTGCCATCTTTATTAGATGCCCCACATTCAATTATTTGACCTGATTTTAAAAATGGTTCAACTTGAATCCATTGTTCTTTGAACCATTTTGTTGTTCCTTGTTGTTGTTCTGGTGGTTTTTTACCACTATATTTTCCACCTCTATCTTTATAAGTTTTTGTAATCCACGCTGATGCATATAAAGATGGAAACCTTTTATATTTTTGTTTAGCCTCTGATTTGATTTTTGAATATAATTGTTTATCTATAATATTATCTGGAATATTTGACATCCTTTTTATAATATATATATATGATATAATTTTTATAAAAATATAATATTAAAATAATATATTTATGAATAATAAATGTATAACGATTATTTATTTAAAATAATTGTTTATTGTATAGCATTATATTTAATATTAATACAAAATAATAATTCTATTAATATATGTGGATGGATTATATTAATTGCTCATATATATAAAGATATTACAAATCTAAAAGAATGGCCAGATTGGAGTGAGATAATTGGAACAATTTTAGCTATAGTATTAATTAATGGAGGTATAGAATTAAATAATTTATTTATTATCTTTATAGGAATTTTAAAATTATTAGCACATATACGTCAATATATATTTCAAGATAATCGTTATTATTATTAAAAAATATAATACTAAATCCAATAATTAATATTTTGACGTAATTTATATTCTAATTCTTTTTTTTGTTTAATTTCTTCTGAAGTTAATTTATTTACTTTACTAGAAGATGAATTTTCAGAAACAGTTGATTCATTAGAAGATGAGTTTCCAGATATAGTATTATAATGATGTTGTAATTTAGAATCTTCACGAATTAGTGCTTGAACAAATACATAATTAGATATAGTGTTTCCCATTATATTTATAAAAAAATATATTTTTTATATATTTAACTTATTAAAAGTACTATTAATTGCAGTTTTATATTTATCTGCAATTAAATTCATATCAATTAGTTGTTTATTTTTATCATAATTTAATTTATATTCTGGTTTTTTATTAAATAATTCATATAATAATTCTGGTTTTTCAATATATTTAATAGCAGTTTTTATCCCACATTTTGGATGTATTGGAGGAATATTATCTGATTTATCACCTGTTAATATTTTAAGTTGTAAATCTTTTTTATAATCACCAATACTTTTAGAACAAATATTATTTAATTTTAAATTATAAATATGTATATTATCTGCACAATTTAATTGTAAATAATCTAAATCATCTGTAAATATGTAAATATTTTTAAATTTATCTGGTGAATTATTAATTAAATTTAATGTAATTGTTCCAATAATATCATCTGCTTCTAAACTAACATGTGAAATTAAAGTATAATTATATTTTTTTGCAGGAACTTTGAAATTATCATAAAAAAATTTAAATACTTTTGAAATTTCATTATTCTCAGCACGTGTTGCTTTATAATTCGGATATAATTTAGTTCTCCAAATATTACAACGAGAACAATCTTTTGCAAATATTATTTTATATGGCTGTTCTATTTTTAATTTATGTATAATTTTTAATAAATAATTATTAATATCATTAAATTTTTCATTAAATTCTTTATGCATAATTAAATTATCAAAATCAATTGGATTATTATTAGCATCAATAGATTCTGGATATTTAAATTTAAACCATTTTTTTAATGAATAGTATCTATAAAAGATAAAATAACTAGCATCAATAAATATATAATTCATATTATATATAATTAGTTATTTTATTTTATATATAAATGACTATGATTTAAGAAAAATTTATGATTAAAATATATATATTAAATAATAATATGGTATATATATCAGCAATAAATACCGGTACTCGATTAACAACACCATTAGAAGTTAAAGGTAACTTGAATACTTTTGGTAACGTTAATATTGGAGGAACAATAAATGTTGATTATTGGTCATTATATAAAGAATTTAATGTTTTTGGAAATGCAAATATACATGGTAATTTAAATTTATATGGAGCGCCAGTTAGATTAATTAATACAAAAGATTCAGATAGTTTAGCAACTGGTGGATTAATTATTAATGGAGGAGTAGCAATACAAAAAAATTTAAATATGGGTGGAACATTTAAAAATTATAATTCAGTTGATGCAGGAGGATTAAATACAGGTTCTTTTATATTAAGCGGTGGCGCAAGTATAGCAAAAAATTTAACAATTGGTGGTAATCTTGCATTTGGAGGAGAATTAACTGCACCAATAGATCCATTAACAATAAAAAGTAATTTAGCAATTAGTTCAAAAGGATTTATATTATTACCAAAAGGAACAACTGCAGAAAGAGTAACAACTAGTCAAGATGGTATGATGAGATATAATACAGAGTATAAAACATTTGAGGGTTATTCAAATTCAACTTGGGGTTCATTAGGTGGAACAATTGATACTGATAGAGATACTAAAATTTTAGTAGAAGAAAAAATAGATGAAGATATTATTCGATTTTATACACAAGGGAATCAACGAATGATAATGTCAAATAATTCAAAATCTGGAAATATTGGAATTGGATTAGGATTTAATCAACCAACAGGAACATTAGATATTAAAGGAAATTTAAATATATCTAGTAATGTAAATATTGGTACAACTATTAAATTAGGTTCAACATCTGGAGTTGCAGGAGAAACTGGAATGATAAGATATAATCCAACTACAAGTACTTTTGAAGGTTATGCAAATGCTAAATGGGATAGTTTAATAGGAGTAATTGATAAAGATAGAGATACAAAAATATTAGTTGAGAATGCCGCAGATGAAGATATGATTCGTTTTTATTCACAAGGTAAACAACGAATGATTATAGGAAATAATAATACAAATGGAAATATAGGAATTGGAACAGATTTTAATAAACCTACATCAACATTAGATATTAAAGGAAATGTAAATATAGAATCTAATTTAAGTATTGGAACAACATTAAAATTAAAAAGTAATTATGACTTAAATGGATTAAATGGAATGATTAAATATGATGGAAATGAATTTAAAGGGTATACTAAAAATAAATGGTATTCTTTATTAAATCGTTCTGAATTATTAACAGGTTCAGTAAATTATCCAGATAATAGTGATTTATTTGAAGTAGCTTCTACATCAACAACATATAAATTTGCAACTAGAATAATTGGGTCATTTGATTCAAATGAAAATATATTTGGAGGGAGTTATTTACATAAATATCAAACTTTTACTGAATTAGTTACTTTTAATAAGTTAGAATTATTAGTAGATTCATTAAATATTACAGTTCAGAGAGTATTTACAATTCAAATATTTTTTAATGATATTGCACAAAATCTAAATAATACATCAACTGAATTAACAATAACAGTTGCTGCGAATTATGCATATTCTCAAATAATAGATTTACCTAAACATTTACGATTATTAAAAGGAAATAATATAAGTATTAAATTGAAATCAGATACAAATGGTACAAATTCAAAAGTATTAGTAAAATTACTTGGTATAAAAGATAGTCAAAATATTCAGATTGATGGTAATTTCGCAGGATTATATAATGCAAACGCTACTTTTAAATATAATATAACTGCTATGAAAAATTTAAATGTATATTCTAATTTAAATGTATTTGGTTCAGTAAGAATAGGAAATGTAGCAGATAGCGATGGTACAAATGGAACAATTAAATATGATGGTACAACATTTAGAGGATATGCACAAAATAAATGGTTATCTTTAGTAAATACATCTGATGTATTTACCGCAATAATAGGACTTCCATTTGAAACAGATTCATTCCAAATAAATAAAATAAGTAATATATATAAATTTGGTAATCGTATTTTAGGTCTAAATGACCCATCTGATGGAATACAAATGAAATATTATTCAATGAAATATCAATATATTGAGGATGAAGTAACTTTTAAATATTTTGAAATAATAACAGATTCTTTACATCAAACTAAATCAAAAAGAATATTTATAAAAGTATTTATCAATAATGTTGTACAAGAATTAAATACAGGTATAACAGAATTAAGTGTATTATTACCAAGTGGATTATATAGTCATAAGGTTAATATACCAAAACATTTTAAATGTTTAAAAGATTCAAATATAAGTATTCAAATAAAAACAGATTTAACTGGTAATAATTCTATATTAAATTCAGAATTATTAGTAAAAATTAAAGGAACACGTAAAGACTCATATATTGAATTAAATGGAAATATGAATTCTGTATTTAATACAAATGCAATATATAAGTATGATTTTTCTTGTGCAGGTAATGCAACTTTTGCAAAGTCATTAAAACTTGGTAATATACCAGATAATCAAGGAAAACAAGGTATGTTACGATATAATGATACAAAAAAAACATTTGAAGGATATGCTGCATCTGGATGGTTTGATTTAGCAACTTTATCTGATAAAAATGTAGATTCATATATTACTGTTGAACAAGGATTAAATGATGATACAATTCGTTTTTATTCACAAGGTAAGCAACGAGTAATGATTTCTAATTCTAGTAGGTCTGGAAATGTAGGTATCGGAACTGGATTTAATAAACCAACTGCAACATTAGATATCTTTGGTAATCTAAATGTATCTAGTAATGTAAATTTTGGTTCAACTATTAAATTAGGAAATGGAACAACAACAACTGGAGAAGAAGGAATGATGAGATATAATCCAACGCTAAAAATATTTGAAGGATATCATAAAAATAGTTGGGGTTCATTAGGAGGTTCAATTGATAAAGATAGAGATACTCGAATCGGAGTTGAAAATGCAGTCGATGAAGATATGATAAGATTCTTTTCTCAAGGAAGCCAACGTATGATAATATCTAATGCATCTAATGGAGGAAATATTGGTATTGGAAATGAATTTAATAAACCAACTGCTACATTAGATATATTTGGTAATCTAAGTGTATCAAGTAATGTAAATTTTGGTTCAACTATTAAATTAGGAAATGGAACAAATACTGTAGGACAAGAAGGTATGATGCGATATAATCCAACATTAAAAGTATTTGAAGGATATCAAAATAGTAGTTGGGGTTCATTAGGTGGTTCAATTGATAAAGATAGGGATACTAAAATAACTGTAGAGAATGCAACAGATGAAGATATTATTAGATTTTATACAGAAGGAAAACAACGTATGATTATGTCAAATAATGCAAAATCAGGATTTATTGGAATTGGAACAAATTTTAATAAACCAACTGCTACTTTAGATATTATTGGAAATGTTAATATAAAGTCAAATTTAAATGTTGGCGATAATATTAAGTTAGGAATTAAAAATAATTTAGTAGGCGAAGCAGGTATGTTAATATATAATGGAACTGAATTCAAAGGATATTCAAATAATAAATGGGTATCATTAGTAAATCCACCAGATGTATTATCATCTACAATTGGATTCCCACAAGAAAGTGATATATTTCAAATAATTTCAGTAGATACTACATATAAATATGCAAATCGTATTACAGGAGTTCAAGATTCAAGTGATAATATTTTTAGTAATAGTTATTTACATAAGTATCAAAAATATAATATTAAAGTAACATTTAAACAATTTGAAATATTAGTTGATTCGACAGATACATCTATTGCAAGAGAATATACTTTAAAAATATTTGTAAATGATGTTGCACAAGTAATAAATAATGGTTCAACTGAATTAGCAATTAATTATGAAGCAAATATGGTATATTCTAAAATAATTAATTTATCTACGCATGTAATTATACCAACAGGTCATAATGTAAGTGTTCAATTAAAATCAAATAATGTAAGTAAATATTCAAATGTATTAGTAAAATTAATAGGTATTAGACAAGTAGAAAGTTTATCAATAAATGGTAATTTTAGTGCTATATATAATACAAGTGGAACATTTAAACAAAATTTAAATGTTTTAGGTAATGGATTATTTGGAGGAGGTATAAAAATAGGTGGTGTATTAACTTCACAAGGTACAGATGGTATGATTAGATATAATAAACAATTAAAATCATTTGAAGGATATTCTAATTCTAATTGGGGGTCATTAGGTGGTACAATTGATATAGATAGAGATACTAAAGTAGTTGTAGAAAATACAGCAGATGAAGATATGATTCGCTTATATACTCAAGGAACTCAACGTATGGTAATAATGAATAATTCCAAATCAGGAAATATTGGAATCGGTAATAATTTTAATATGCCTACATCAACGGTAGATATAAAAGGTAATGTAAGTATAAGTGAAAATGCTAGTATTGGAGGTACATTAAAATTAAAAGATATAAATATAAGTGCTGGCGAAAATGGTATGTTAAAATATACAAATGGAGATTTCCAAGGATTTTTAAATAATAAATGGGTATCATTAGTTAATAAAGCGGATCTATTAACTGCGACAATAGAAATACCAAATAGTACAGATTTATTCCAAATAATAAATACTACAACAGATTATAAAACAGGTGATCGTATTTTAACTTCAATAGACCCAAATGAAAATATATTAGGAGATGGATTACAATATAATTATCAACAATTTACAACAGATGTAATATTTAGTAATATTGAAGTATTAACAGCAAGTCATACATCTAATAAAACTTATACTATTCAAATTTTAAAAAATAATATAGCACAAATATTATCAGGAACATCTACTGAATTTACATTTACAATTAATGCAAATTCAACATATAGTCAGTTAATACAATTACCACAAACATTAAAAATTTATAAAAATAATAATATTAGTGTTAAAATAAAATCAGCTGCAAATAGTGTAAGTTCTAATATTATCGTAAAATTAATTGGTAATAATTCATTATCAAAATTAACGTTAGATGGTAATTTTAGTGGTATGTATAATACAACTGGAACATTTAAACATAATATTAATATTTTAGGAAATGGTAATTTTAAAGGGGGGATTAATATAGGAACTGTATTAAATGCTCATGGAAAAGAAGGAATGATAAGATATAATAAATTATATAAAACATTTGAAGGTTATTCAAATTCAAGTTGGGGTTCATTAGGAGGTGCAATTGATACTGATAGAGATACAAAAATATTAGTAGAGAGTGTAACAGATGAAGATATAATTAGATTTTATACACAAGGAAAACAACGTATGATAATATCAAATTCATCAAAATCTGGTAATTTAGGAATTGGAACTGGGTTTAATAAACCAACAGCAACAGTAGATATATTCGGTAATTTAAGTATATCACAAAATGTTAATATTGGTTCAACATTAAAATTTAAGGCATTTAATTCTACATCTGGTGAAAATGGAATGATTAAGTATAATAATAATAGATTACAGTTATATACTACAAAATGGGAAAATATAGATAAAACAGTAGATATAAATAATGATACTAAAATAGTAATTGATGAAACTCTAAATAATGATATAATTAATTTATATACTCAAGGTGAAAAACGAATGATAATATCAAATAAAACTACTTCTGGTTTTATTGGTATTGGTACTAATTTTAATAAACCAACTGCTTCATTAGATGTATTTGGGAACTTTAATGTATCTAGTAATGCTAATTTTGGTTCAACAATTAAAATTGGTAATTCAGTAAATAATAATGGTCAAGATGGTATGATTCGATATAATAGTAGTAAAAAGATATTTGAAGGTTATAGTAATTCTTCATGGGTTAATTTAGGCAGTACTATTGATAGTGATAGAGATACTAAAATAATTGTAGATAATGTATTAGATGAAGATATAATTCGCTTTTATACAGAAGGGTCACAGCGGATGATAATTTCAAATAATAGTAAATCTGGAAATATAGGTATTGGATTTAATAATAATAATCCTAGTGCTACATTAGATATTAAAGGAAATGTAAATATTACATCAAATTTAAATATTGGTAAAACAATTAATTTAAAGACAAACAGTGAAACATATGGTGAAAGTGGTATGATTAAATATGATGGTAATGAATTTAAAGGATATACAAATAATAAATGGGTTACATTTGTAAATCCACCTGATACATTTGCGACAACTGTTGGATTAACACAGGATTCAGATGTATTTGAAATAAGTAGTGTTAGTCAAACATATAAATTTTTAAATAGAATATTAGGCAAAGAGGATGTAGATGATAATATATTTACTGCAAATTATATTCATAAATATCAAATATTCCCATTAGATACGATATTTAATAAAGTCGAAATATTAATTGATTCATTAAATAAAACTGTAGCAAGAACATTTACTATACAAATTAGTGTAAATAACATTATGAAACAAGAATTAAGTTGTGTATATGCAGCAAATGAAAGTTATGCAAAATTAATAACAATTCCAAATAATTTATCAGTATTAGCAAATCAAAATGTAAGTATTGCAATTAAATCAGATACAAATGGAGTAAATTCTAGAGGTATTATAAAATTAATAGGTAATAAAAAACAACAAACACTATCATTATCTGGTAATTTAAGTGCAGTATATAATGCAAATGCCCAATATAAATATAATGTATCAGTATTACAGAATGGTATATTTGGAGGTAGTATAACAATTGGTTCTATATTAGATGCAGATGGTAAAAATGGGATGATAAGATATAATCCAACTTTAAAAATATTTGAAGGATATCAGAATAATAATTGGATTCCTTTTGGAAGTTTAACAGATAAAAATAAAGATACATTTATTAAGGTAGAGCAAGGTTCAAATGATGACACTATTCGATTATATACACAAGGTAGCCAACGTATGATGGTATCTAATTCTAGTAGGTCGGGATATACTGGAGTTGGAACTGGTTTTAATAAGCCTACTGCGACATTAGATGTATTTGGTAATTTTAATGTATCAAGTAATGTAAACTTTGGTTCAACTATTAAATTAGGTAGTGGAACAAATGCAGTTGGTCAAGAAGGTATGATGAGATATAATCCAACATTAAAGGTATTTGAAGGTTATCAAAATAGTAGTTGGGGTTCATTAGGTGGTTCAATTGATAAAGATAGAGATACGAAAATTACTGTAGAAAATGCAACAGACGAAGATAAGATACGTTTTTATACACATGGAACACAAAGAATGATGATTGAGAATAATACAAAATCTGGATATATTGGTATTGGAACTAATTTTAATAAACCAACGGCAACATTAGATATTGCAGGAAACTTAAATATATCGAGTAATGTAAATATTAATAAAACATTAAAACTAAATAATAATTTAGATAGTTATGGAGAAGATGGAATGTTAAAATATACGAATAATAAGTTCCAAGGCTTCTATAAATCAAAATGGAGGAATATAAATGAGGTAGCGGATATTGATAATGATACAAAGATTGAGATAGATAAAACAGATAATGATAATATAATTAGAGTATTTACACATGGAAAACAACGTATGATGGTTGGAAATAATACGAAATCTGGAAATATTGGTTTTGGATTTAATAATAATAATCCAAAAGGAACAGTAGATATATTAGGAAATCTTAATATATCATCAAATGTAAATGTAGGAACTACATTAAAATTATTAAACTATACTGGGGCGTATGGAGAAGCAGGTATGTTGTCTTATGATGGCGCGGAATTTAAGGCATATACAAAAAATAAATGGATTCCATTTGTATCAACTTCGGAAACCTTATCTGCTACAGTTACATTACCGCAGGAATCTGATTTATTTGAAGTAGTTGATACAGATATAATATATAAATATGCGAATAGAACAACAGGAGTTCAAGATGAAGCAAATAATGTATTAACACAGACATATTTTTATATGTATCAAAGATTTACAGAGAAAGTAACTTTTAATAAAGTAGAAATAATAGTAGATTCATTAAATAATGCAGTTGCACGTCAATTTACATTACAAATATTAGTAAATAATGTAGCAAAAAGTATAAATAATACATCGACTGAATTTAATATTAATGTTAATGCGAATGTAATAGATTCACAAATTATAACTTTACCAACTGCGGTAATAGTAAATATGAATGAAAATGTAAGTATTAAATTAAAAAGTAATGCAGCATCGAAAAATTCAAGCGTATTATTAAAACTATTAGGTGAAAAAGACCGTTCAAATTTAACAATAGATGGTAATTTTGGAGGTTTATATAATACAAATGCAACTTTCAAATATAATATTGCTGCATTACAAAATTTAAATGTATATTCAAATCTAAATGTATATGGTTCAGTAAGAATAGGAAATGTAGCAGATAGTGATGGAACAAATGGTACAATTAAATATGATGGAACTACTTTTAGAGGATATGCGCAAAATAAATGGTTATCATTAGTAAATACTTCAGATGTATTTACAGCGATATCATCATTACCATTTAGTACTGAAACATTCCAAGTAAATAAAATTAGTGCAATATATAAAAATGGTAATCGCGTATTAGGTTTAAATGACCCATCTGATGGTATTCAAATGAAATATTATAATATACAATATCAATATATTGAAGATGAAATATACATAAATAAAATAGAAATAAATTTAGATTCATTACATATTGCGAAAACAAAACATATATATATTAAAATTTTAGTAAATGATGTTGAACAAGTATTAACTGGAAATAATAAAGAATATTTATTAGTAATTCCTGCAAATCTAAATGGGAAAGTATTTGATATTCCAACAAAAGTAACAATTCCAAAGAATTCAAATGTAAGTATAAAATTAAAAACATTAAATTCAGGTGTTAATTCAATATTAAATTCAGAAGTATTATTAAGATTAATAGGAAATAGAAAAGAAAGTTATTTGGAGTTAAATGGTAATTTTAATGCAGTATATAATACAAATGCAACATTTAAACATAATATAACTACATTACAAAATATAAATGTATCTGATAGTGTTTATATTAGTAAAACTTTAACAAAAGGCTCTGGGTCATTTGATATTCCACATGTATTAGAAGATAAAAAAAATGAGGGTTGGAGATTAAGACATTATTTTGTTGAAACACCATCAAGTGGTGGTAATATATATAAATATCAGAAACAATGTATAAAGGGTGAAAATGTGTTTGATTTACCAGATTGGTTTAATCAATTAAATAGAGATGTAATTGTATATGTAGTACCATTTAAACATTTTGGCTGTGGTTGGGGAGAAGTAAATGAAAATAATAAATGTGTAGTAAATGTAAATAAAAAAGGTAAGTATAATATTTTAGTATTTGGAGATAGAAAAGACCCAATTGCATTAGAAAATTATAATACATATGGAATTGAATATAAAATGTAAAAAATATAAACACTTAATAGTCTAGTCATCATAGATAGTCATAATAGTCATCATAGTCATATGGACCATTTGGATCATACTCATCAAATGAGTCGTCGCTATTATGGGATTCTGCACTAGTAGAATCTGTATCATCATCATCACTTTCAGCACTTTTATCACTTTCATCGGTATCATCGGTGCTGTAGTCACCTTCAGTGTTCTCTTTCAAGAACACAACGACTTTTATTATTGGCATACACCAATAGGGTGTCCACAACATGACGTCTTTGATGCTGTTCGAGAATGAACTCGCAGCCAGATTCCAAAAAGAGCTGTCCTGGGTGTCCGTTAACTCAACGGATAGACCGTTGTACTTGATTTTTACAATCAAGTAGTTGGTGGACTCTTCGATTTCTCGAAGCATTCGGTAGATGATATCCCATGTCGCTTCGTCATTGCGGCAATACGCCAAGGGTACCGTTTCAGCCCACGATACGCGTTTGTGCGAGTATTTTTCAAGCATCCGCGGCTCCGCTAATGCGAACAGCTCCCCATACTCTTGGTATGTTGTGTGCCTCATGATTTCCCCAATCATGTTGTGACACAGACCCTTCCGAGTCAATATTATTGCTATGTGTAGTACCATAGTGATGTTTATTTTTGGGAGAGGCAGGAGGCTCAACGAGTAACCGTTTTCGCTCACAAGCTGGATACGGAGTTGCCCTTCTTTACGCTTCCTGTTTGTGTAGGGTTGCCGCATTGCAACATACATAACTTTGTTTGCTTGCCGCCGTGAGGCGGAAGCAAATTGTTCGAACTCTGACTTTGACTCGTAGCACTGTTCTTTTGAAGCAGCGTGACGTGCTGCTTGTTTCACCCTAGAATAGGGTATATTCGTTGTGTTGTCTTTCGCCAGCTCCTTCCACATCTTCCACATTTTAATCCCATAGTCACACATATTCTTCAATGTCTAGAGGGTGGCAACAATTATATATAATTTGCAATCAATTTTATTTTACAATAGCTAAAAAAATAAGTTAAAAAAAAATTATTCTGTGAATTTACAATATAATATAATGGGTTTTATTATATAATTTTTGTAAAATAATTTATTTTTTTTTTATAATTATTTATCATTATTATTTATTATATAATGTAAAATTGTATTTTGATTTTTAGTAAGTTCATTAATAATAGATGAAGTAGTTGTGTTATCTTGGTCTGTTTTTTTTAAATTAGATAATATTCTTGTTTGTGGTTCATAAGTAATACTTGGAGTAGGAAGATTGATTCTATTATAGATAGTTTCAGGAGGGGTATAGCGTTGTCTATAAACACTGATTTTTTTATTAATAATTGAGCCTGTAAACGTAAGTGTTTCTGAACAATGCAAATCAGGAGATAAAGATGAATCAAATATTTCAGTAGTTTTAGTAGGTTTAGTAGATTTATTATTTACTTTGATGTGTTTTAATGGTCGTGGATTATCATCGTTCCAGAATGGGTGATAGTTACATGTAGATAACATATTAAAAAAATATAATATTTGAATCAATTTTATTAAAATATAATTATATATATTAATTATAGTTTATTCTTTTGGTAGTATTTTAATTTCAATTTTATAATCATTACGTTTATCCTTATCAAGGAATGTAGTTGCTATAATACAAATTCGATATGATGTATTTCCTAGATATGGTTCAAACATCTTTTTAGTAATTACTGGTTTATTTGTAACGTACATAATTATATCATTAATATGAATTGTATATGTATTAGGAGTACTTGTAATTATTTGTATATTATTATACTGTGGTTGATTATTTAAATATTGCTCGATTATATTATACAGTTTTTCATATGATAATTGCTCTTTTGTCATAAGTAAAATTATAGCATCGTTAAAACATTTAAAAAATGGGTCTGTATCACGTCTATCTGGATCAATTGGATCAGCTGGATCATCTAGTTCATCTAGTTCCATTAAATAATTTTCTGTCATTGGATAATTTTCTGTCATTGGATAATTTTCTGTCATTGGATAATCTTGTTTTGATTGTTCTTTTTTAATGGGAACAACTAAATTAACAATATCAGAATTATCAAATGATTCAGTTGAATAAATAGAATCATTTGATTCTCTTCTGAATGCACGTCTTAACATATCTGTCATTTTATTTAAATGTAGTTAAAATATAAATAATTATTAATCAATTTTAAATATAAAATATGATTATATAAAATAGATTAAAAAAGTACGTCTAATGTATATATAATGAATAAGCAAATTATTAATAATGCAATAAATATTATAAATAAAAGTAATATTATAGTAAAGACAAATTTAGAAAAATCTATGCGTTTATCAAATAAATTTAATACGAATATTTTTTTAAAACGGGAAGATTTACAAAGTGTTCGTAGTTTTAAGATTCGTGGTGCTTATTATAAAATTATGAATAATATATCACATAATATGGTAACATCTGTATCTGCAGGGAATCATGCACAGGGAGTAGCATTAACATGTAATTATTTAAAAAAAAGACATAATATTTTTTTACCAGTAACAACGCCGTTACAAAAGATTAATAAAATTAAAGATTTTGGAGAAGAATATTTAACATTACATACAGTTGGGGATAATTTTGATGAATCTGAGAAAGCTGCATTAGAGTTTAATAAGAATAATAATAGTTTATTTGTGCATCCATTTGATGATTATGATATAATTGCTGGTCAAAGTACAATAGTACATGAGATTTTTGAAGAAATCGAACCAGATATTATATTATGTCCGATTGGTGGCGGAGGATTAATAAGTGGAATTTTATCATATATTGATTTATATAATAAAAAAACTGAAGTTATAGGAGTAGAGCCATTAAATGCAAATTCAATGGAAATATCATTAAATAATAATTTATTAACACCATTAACATATTTAGATACATTTGTAGATGGTGCAAGTGTTAAATTAGTTGGTAAAAATACATTTAATATTTGTCAACATTTATTAAAAAAAATTAAAGTAATTAAGAATAATAAATTATGTTATCATATGATAGATGTATATCAAAAAGATGGGATAATATTAGAACCAGCAGGTTGTTTATCAATTGCTGCATTAGATACATTAAAATCATATGAAATTGAAAATAAAAATATAGTATGTTTATTAACAGGAGGGAATAATGATATAATGCGATATCCAGAAATAATTGAGAAAAGTTTATTATATCAAAATTTAAAACATTATTTTTTAATAAATTTTACTCAATCACCTGGACAACTAAAAAAATTTATTAATGTAATACTTGGGCCGACAGATGATATAACAAGATTTGAATATTTAAAAAAAACGAATCGGGATTTTGGTACAGTATTTATTGGTATTGAAGTATTGGAACCGGAGGATATATATATATTTATTAATAAATTATCAAAAACTAATTTTAAATTTATAAAATTACATGAGAAAGATTTATTATACTCATATTTAATATAAATCCTATTTTTTTTTATTTAATTGTCAAGTCTAAATAAAAAAATTAATATAAATATAATATATAAATGGATAATTTTGCTAATAAATATATATTTAATGCAAATGTTGAATTACATAAAAATTTAAAAGTAACATATAATACAACTATATTAGATACGACTTTATCACAAAATTATAGTTCTGGTGCATTATTAGTAAATGGTGGTGTTGGGATTAGTCAAAATTTAAATGTAAAGAATAATATAACAGGGACATGGGCAGGAGATATAGTATCTGCTATAAAAGGAGGAACTGGATTAGCTCCATCTGTTGCGAATCCATTTGATATTTTAAGAGTAAAATCAGATAAATCTGGATTTGAATTTTTTAAACAAGGAGAAACACATTTAGATGCGTTAGGAAATATAGCAGTAGGTAAAACAACATTTACTGGTATTTTATCTCAAACTCAAAGTGGTACTGGACATAATATAGCAATTGGTAAAGATGCATTAAAGAATAATACATCTGGATTTAATAATTTATCAATTGGTATTTCATCTTCTGTAAGTAATGTATCTGGATATAATAATATATCATTAGGTAGTTTTGCAAATTTTTCATCTACTACAGGACATCATGTAATTGGAATAGGAGATAATTCTGGATTTTTTAATACTACTGCGATAGGTAATGTAAATATTGGTTATCGTGCAAATTATCACAATAGTACAGGTGATAAAAATGTATGCATTGGATATGATGCAGGATATACAAGTTCTATAAATAATGCACAAGGATTATTACATACGGTTAATATTGGAACAAATTCACAAGCGGGTAATAATTATGCGGCAGCAATTGGGTTAAACAGTGTTGTAGGAGGTGAATATGGAATTAGTTTAGGAGCAAATATTACAGGTGTTGGTAATTATTCAATTTGTATTGGTGCGAATTCTAAAACAGAAAAAGGAACATCTGCAAATGCGAATAATTCAATTGCAATAGGGCATCAAGCAACTGCAACAGGAAATAATACAATACGTTTAGGTAATAATTTAATAACAAATGCAAGTTGTCAAGTTGCATTTGCAAATCCTAGTGATTCTAGAATAAAAACAAATGTAGAAGATGTACCTGATAAATTAGCATTACAGCAAGTATTAGATTTACCATGTAGATATTATAATTATATTGATATAAATCGTGGGACAGAGAAGACGATTGGATTTATTGCACAAGAAGTAAAAGAGAAATTTCCAATGGCTGTAACTCAAATTACAGAATATATACCAAATGAATATAAAAATGCAGTAGTAGAATGGACAACTAATGTAGAAGATAATACTAAATATAATATGAAAGTAACTAATTTATCAAATATAAGTGCGAATGACTATGTTCAATTTAAAGTTACAAATAATTCAGAAGAATATGATATAATATTACAAACATTAGATGGTACAACTTTTACAACAGATATGCAATATGATACTGTATTTGTATATGGTAAAAAAATAGAAGATTTTAATATATTAAACAAAGAAAAAATATTTACATTACATCATAGTGCAATTCAAGAAATGCATAAAGAAATAAATATGTATTGTAATATAAATCAAACTGTTGCATCATTTAGTGATTTATATAAAACAAATAATAAATTTAAACAAGGTTTAATAGTATGTACAGATGGTAGTATTGATAATGTTAAAATTAGTACAAGTATTCGTGATAAAAAAATATTAGGAACAATTGAATCAGTAATTATGACTCATAGTAATCCAGCACAAGAACAGTATATAATTACAAAAAAAGGGAAAGTAATTGTATCTAATATTAATGGCGATATAGAAGAAGGGGATTATATAACAAGTAGTGAAATAGCTGGTTTTGGTATGAAACAAAATAATGATAAATTATATAATTATACATTAGGTAAATGTGCAAATAATATTAATTGGTCAAATATTACAACTGTAACTATGCATAGTAATACTGAATATAAATATACAATTGTTGATTTTTATTAAAATATTAACTAAAATTGATTACAAATATTTGATATATTATAGTAGGCGCTATATTAAAGTCCAAAATAAATATATAGAACGGTTTTAATGGAAGAAGTAGTTGAAAATACAGAGATAGAATGTAAAGAAGATAAAAAACAACTAGGTCAAAATAAAAAAAGGAGAATTGAAGTGCTACCAGATATTAAAGTACAGCCAGATATTAAAGTACAGCCAGATGAAACATTTTATTGTATTATGAAAGGAGGTACGAATCTATATAATCAAAATGATCATGATGAAATTAATAGATATATTAGTAAATCTATTAAACATCATTTAAAAAACGGTTATAAAAAAGTTCGATATTTATGGGATGGGGATAGCCTAAATAAAAATTCGTTTACACAATATGCAGTTAATTCAATTGAAGATTTGCAAAAGAATGGTATTCAAGTAACAGTACAGTTAGCTTTTTTAAAAGGAAAAGAAGAAAAAGGAGAAAGATTAAAAAAGGAAATTGAAGACAAATTTCCAGTAGCAAAATTAAATATTGAATTATTTTATATGAATGATGAATTTACAAAATCATCTAATAAATATGTAAATCTAGGAATGTTTAATTTGTCTATAATTCAATCTAATTTTACAGAGTATAATTGTTGTATGTTTAATATTGGAGGAGGACCAACATATAAAGAAGAAGAAGCGAATATTATAAACTCAGGATTAATTCCGGAGAAAAATATATATAGTCTGCATAAAATTATGGATATATATCGTTGGTCTGCAAGTGAAGGA
>CEQN01169012.1_pt1 | contig 57054 bp, 61 predicted proteins | sample 427011 | NCBI WGS metagenome assembly CEQN01 (sample SAMEA2621277, study PRJEB7988) | marine metagenome | biome: marine biome (ENVO:00000447); feature: deep chlorophyll maximum layer (ENVO:xxxxxxxx); material: "saline water (ENVO:00002010), including plankton (ENVO:xxxxxxxx)" | depth 120 m
CCTTAAGCATCATTTTGACTATATCTTTCTTATAGTCATCGCCTTGATTGCCTGGGACAATCCAGAAGTCTAATATTACTCTCCCTATCAAATCTTCACGAGACATCAAAACACACCCTAGCAAATCTGTGTTTTCGTCATTTTGTAACAATATGCAATTACTTTCTGGATTCAATCCAGGTTGCAATAACTGTTCTCTTATCATCAGTTGTTTCTGATTGTCTGAAGGAGCTACTGCCTCCAATAGTTCATCTAACATGTCAAATTTGAATTTTTGGAAAATCATCAAATCACCATAGGTACTATGTACCAACTACGCTGTAAATAGGATATATTATGTTGAAACAGCCTCGGGATTGTAGCAGAGTATATTACTCTCTACAATGCAAATCCGACGTAAGTAAAGGATCAGTATGACTCAACCAAATTTGTCTGAATATAACAAACTTTTAATTATTTCTCCTCATCCGTATGATTGTGATTTATGGGCTGGTGGGACTATCCGGAGTTTTATCGAATCAGGGAAAACTATACACGCTGTTATATGTACTGATGGCTCAAAAACGACTAATAAGCCAGATGTAGAAGTATCTCATCTTAAAGAACTAAGGTGCTCCGAGCAAAAAGAATCTGCCAAAATCCTCGGTATACACAGTATGACTTTCCTAGAATTAATTGATGGTGAACTAGAAGACATAGATGAATTCAGAAAACTCATAGTCCGTCAGATCCGTAAAGAACAACCAGATCTAGTCATCACAAGCGAACCATACAGAAAATTCCTGCCCTGGCATAGAGACAACCGGATAACAGGTCAGGTCACCCTAGATTCTGTTTACCCTTATGGAAGAGATCATTTACATTACCAAGAACTGTGGGAAAAGGAATCTTTGGAACCCCATAACACTAGAGCTATTTGGTTTTGGGGAACAGAAAACCCTAACATTTTTATTGATATAGGCAATTTTGTGGATACTAAGATCACGGCTTTGCAGTGCCACAAAACCCAAATATACGGGCAGGACAACCAAGATTTTGCTTCCCAAATAAAAGACCGGGCTAGCGACGCCAGCTCCGGCCTAATATCCTCAGAATCTTTTAGAGAGGTAACTTTCAGAGTTTAATGATCATGGGTGTGTACGTAACCATCCGTCAACCATAATGACTCAACTTCACTGATCTGAAATTTGGGTTTAACGTTAGTGAAATTGATAATATCTCCCAAGATCTCTCGGCCATGTTGCTTGAATCCTTCATGTACTTGGTCAACATCTTCAAAATACAATTGGGTTATAACATTATATAGAGGGGGTTCGGCGGGATTTGCATCTGATATACCCTTTGCCACCTCATACTTTTGAATCCCAAATTCTTGCATTCTTTCACTTACCATAGGCATATGGGTACCAATATAGTACGCCATATCAAATCCATCAGATTCTTCAGGATCATACATTACAGTAACAATTATCATATACCCTCCAGATCTCGTTAGGCTAAAAAGTTATGCTACTTCTACTGTAGCACCTGCTTCTTCTAGTTTTGCCTTAATAGTATCAGCTTCCTCTTTGTTAGCACCTTCTTTAACTCTTGCTGGCGCGGATTCAACCAATTCTTTTGCTTCTCTTAATCCCAAAGCAGTGACTTCTCTCACAGCTTTAATAACATTAATTTTGTTATCACCAATAGCTGATAGAGTTACTTCAAAGTCTGTCTTCTCTTCTCCGCCTCCAGCGTCAGCGCCTGCACCTGCATCACCAGCTGGAGCTGCAGCAGCAACTGCCACAGGAGCAGCTGCAGTGATACCAAACTTGTCTTCTAACCCTTTGACTAGTTCTTGTACCTGCATTACATTCATTTCGGATATTGCGTCTAATATTTCATCTGTAGTAACCATTTGTTCTCCTATTACATTATTTATTTTTATTTTTAAGCACTACCGGAATTTTCCATCTGAGAAATTCTAGATTGTAAAATTCCACCCAAGCTATATAAAGGACTATTCAGCGCTCCTGCGAGTTGATAGAGAGGCGATTGCAATTGACCCATTATCTTCGCAATCAAATCTGGTTTAGGAGGCAATTTAGCCATGGATTCGACATCTTTCTTTGTGTAAGTTTCGGTATCTCCTACTACTGCCCCATAAATATTTAGAGGAGAACCCGTCCTCTCAACGTAAGAAGCTAATGCTTTAGCTACAATTGTAGGGTCATCATAGCCAAATGCTACCCCTGTGGGACCTTGTATTATATCGTGGACATTACTTTTTCCCGCTGAATCAGCAGCTAACTCTAACAGTGTTTTCTTAACTATTAGAAATTCTATGCCTTCACTCCTCATGGATTTTCTGAGGTCGGTCATGGCATTAACATCTATATTCGAATAATCAGCAGTTACCGCAATCGTGCAGTTCTGCAATTTTTCTTTGATGCTCTCCACTTGATTAATTTTTCTTTCCGTTGGCAATTTAACCTCCGACAACAAAAAAACCTGTCTCTTAAGACAGGTCGACTGTGTGGATTACCACACGCCTCGGTAGGGGCTAAGCATTACAAACCTACTGTCTTAAGCGTTCGTTATTTTGTTGTTAACTTATTATTTCTTATTCAACCTTCATAGCCAGGAGCTGTTGGACATCCAATTGTACACTAGGACCCATAGTAGAAGTCAAGAAGGCAGTTTTAAAAAACGTGCCTTTAATTTCAGTTGGTTTCTCTCTGTTAATAGAGTCAATGAGCACAGTCAAGTTTTCCATGAGTTGTTCAACTTCAAAACTAATTTTGCCAATGGGATTGTGTATGATTGAGGTGCGATCTGTTCTAAATTCAACTCTGCCCTGACGTGCTTCTTCTATTGCCCTTGGTAAATCCCTAGCTTGTACTAAAGTACCATTCCTAGGATTAGGCATCAGCCCTCTCCTTCCGAGAACAGGACCTAATTTGGATATTTTAGGCATAACATCTGGCGTTGCTAATCCTACATCGAATTCAAGCCATCCACCTTCTATATCACTTATCAAATCATCTTCACCAACAAAATCAGCGCCAGATTGCTTTGCAATCTCAACTCCTTCAGCCCTAGTAAAAACCAAAACTCTAACTTGTTTACCTAGACCATTTGGCAATACAGTTACACCTCGAACCATTTGATCTGCATGTCTTGTATCGGCATTTGTTTTTATGTGAAGCTCAACAGTCTCATCAAATTTTACCTTTGACATTTCCTTCAATATAGTTAGTGCTTCATCTGGGGAATGTAGTTTATCCCTATCTATTCGGTCAGCAGCAGCTGACATTCTTTTACTTAATTTAACCATCTTATACTCTCTATCCTTCTACTATTATCCCCATACTACGAGCTGTACCTTCAATAATTGCCATAGCTTCTTCAACTGATGAAGCATTCAGATCTTCTAATTTTGTCTCAGCAATCGACTGAAGAGATGCCTTGGACACTGAGCCTATTGCGCCTTGCCGTACATCACTAGAACCTTTCGGAATCCCTGCAGCTTTTCTTAGCAATTCAGAGGCAGGAGCCGTTTTAGTTACAAAAGTAAAAGATCTATCTTCATAAACTGTGAGGTGAACAGGTACTATCGTCCCTGTAACGTTACTTGTCCTAGCATTATATTCTTTTACAAACTCCATGATATTAACACCATGCTGACCTAATGCCGGGCCTACCGGGGGTGCTGGGCTAGCTTTCCCAGCTTCCAATTGAAGTTTTATTATTGCAAGGACTTTCTTTGCCACTTTACTCTCCTAATCTACCTATGCCCGTTCAACTTGTAAAAAGTCAAGTTCTACGGGAGTTTCTCTTCCAAAAAATGAGACCAATACTCGTACTTTACCTTTACTTTCATCAACATCATTAATAGCGCCAATAAAGTCCACAAATGGGCCTTCAGTTATGCGAACCACATCGCCATTCTGAAAGCCAATTTTGACTTTGCTAGGCGTTGAATCCACTTGCTTAAATATCTCGTCAACCTGACTATCTTCTAAAGGTGTCGGCTTCGATCGTCTATCATTGCCATCCTCTGATGATACGAATCCTGTAACTCCAGGAGTATTTCTCACGATATACCAACTATCGTCATCCATGGTCATTTGCACTAATATATAACCTGGAAATAATTTTTTCCTCTCAGGCGTACGCTGACCATCTTTGAAAACTACTTCTTCTTCAGTAGGAACCACCACATCCATAATTTTTTCGTGCATTCCTAAGCTTTGGATGCGTAATTTGAGATTTCTTTCTACAATATCTTCTTGTCCAGAATAAGTATGCACGATGTACCATTTTGGTCCATCTACAGACACGTCCTGATTGTTGTTAGATATAGTCATATTAAGTTAATTGTCCTATATAATTTGAAGCTTAGAGTACGTATTTACCAAAAGTTGCAGCAAGAACCCTGTCCAAACCACCCAAATAAAACCCCATTATAACTGCTAGAACCAATACGACTATAGTCAACCGGATAGTTTCTTCTTTACTAGGCCACACCGACTTCCTAAGTTCCGACATTGTTTCTCTTAAGAAAGCTATGGGACCTGTTCGATTAACGGCTTGTGGTCTTACTGCTCTTCTTGAGCCTGACGAAACCATTACCCTATCTAGTCTCCCTATGAAGAACATGTGCTCTACATTTCGGACTCGGACAGAACTTTTTCAGTTCTATTCTCTGAGTATCATTTCTCTTGTTTTTTGCTGTAGTGTAATTACGCTCTCCACACTCAGTGCATTGCATAGTCACTACGTCTCTTACTCCACTTTTAGCCATTTTTTATCACTCAATTAATTTTGTGAAGACACCAGCACCAACGGTCCTACCGCCTTCTCTTATTGCGAATCTCAAACCCTCTTCAATAGCAACCGGGGTTATCAATTCAATAGCCATCGTTACATTGTCACCAGGCATAATCATTTCAACACCATCTGGCAGCTTAATAGATCCAGTTATATCACTTGTTCTAATATAAAACTGTGGTTTATAACCATCGAAGAATGGGGTATGTCTACCACCTTCTTCTCTACTTAAGATGTACACCTCAGCCTCAGCCTTAGTGTAAGGCTTCATAGAACCCGGAGCTACCACAACCTGGCCTCGCTCCACTTCTTCTCTATCCACGCCTCTAAGTAAGATACCAACAGCGTCACCTGCCTCAGTACTATCTAAATACTTATGAAACATTTCTAAACCAGTAGCAGTAGATCTAAGAGTATCACCAAATCTTACAATTTCTACTTCAGCTCCTTGATTTAATGTTCCCCTTTCAACTCGACCTGTAACAACAGTACCTCGACCTTTGATACCGAAAACGTCTTCAATAGGCATCAAGAAAGGCTCGTCAACCAATCGGGTTGGCTGCGGGATGAAATCATCCATCGTATCTACTAGTTTTTGGACTTCTGCCATCGCGTCTGGGTCACCTTCTAGTGCCTTTAGTCCGCTAACCCTAATGATTGGGGTGTCATCTCCAGGAAATTCATAAGTTGTGAGAAGTTCTCTAACTTCCATTTCAACTAGTTCCAATAATTCTTCGTCATCCATCATGTCGCATTTATTCAGCGCAACTAAAATTTTTGGAACTTCCACTTGTCTCGCCAACAGTATGTGTTCTCTGGTTTGAGGCATAGGGCCATCAGGGGCACTAACCACCAAAATCGCTCCGTCCATCTGAGCTGCACCAGTAATCATATTTTTTATATAGTCTGCGTGACCAGGACAGTCAACGTGAGCGTAATGCCTGTTATCAGTTTCATACTCAACGTGCGCTATAGCAATAGTTACACCTCGAGCTTTTTCCTCTGGAGCGTTATCTATTTGATCCATTCCTTTGAATTCTGCTCCGCCTCGCTCTGCCAATGACCTTGTGATAGCCGCTGTAAGAGTCGTTTTTCCGTGGTCGACGTGACCAATAGTCCCTACATTTACGTGTGGTTTAGACCTGTCAAATTTTTCTGCTGCCATGTTGGTTTCCTTACCTCAATCTTCTTTTTTTAAATTTTATTTTCGTGGAGCCCAGAGGCGGGATTGAACCGCCGACCTCGTTCTTACCAAGAACGCGCTCTACCACTGAGCTACCTGGGCTTGCCTAGACAAACCCTTGTAATGGTGGAGCGGGTTGGATTCGAACCAACGTAGTCCTTCCGGACGCCAGATTTACAGTCTGGTGGATTTAACCACTCTCCCACCGCTCCATTACATGGAGCCCCAGTGGGGATTCGAACCCCAAACCTGCCGATTACAAATCGGCTGCGCTACCATTGCGCCACAGGGGCCCGCGCACCTAGAAAACCACTATAAAATAGCCCCGTTAATTCGGGGCTATCATAAATGGTCTTCTTGTTGCGCAGATTATATATGACTCAAGTATTCAGTGTCAATCCAAAGCACCATAAAAGTAACATATAAATGAGGCCTATTGACGCGCAAATCTATTATCAATAAACTCTCTTTCGACCACAAAACATTTTGCTGAATTCACGGAGCATAAATTATGCCTTTAAACCTTTCCGACTACATCACCGATGTCCCTGACTATCCCAAACCAGGCATCCTATTTAAAGATATTACTCCACTCCTTCAAAATCCTGAAGCCTTTACCCAATGCATAACTAAACTTGCTGGCTTGTATAGAAATTCCGAATTCGATGTCATCGCAGGGATTGAGTCACGTGGATTCATATTCGCATGCCCTTTGGCCATCGAGCTATCAACGTCATTTGTCCCGATTCGTAAAGCAGGTAAATTACCTAGAAAAACTTTGCAAGCACAATACGAACTAGAATATGGATCTGAAATAATCGAGATACATGAGGACGCTATTAAACCTGATTCAAAGGTGTTAATTATAGATGATGTACTAGCAACAGGAGGAACTGTCAAAGCTGCCATCAGTTTAGTTGAACAAAGCGGAGCAACTAATATTGAAGTTTGCACCATCGTTGAATTGCTCTTTCTACAAGGAAGAGAGGCACTCACTAATACAAAACTGTCTTCTCTGATCACTTTCTAAACTAGTGATTATAATTTACCAAGTAGAAAAAGTTAGTAAAATCTGATAATTTAACGCTAAAAGATTAGTTTAAATAAACCGTAGGTGAAGGAGAGAAAATGGCTGAATCGATCAACATAGGTAATGTAGAAGTCACATGCGTACTGGACATGGTACCACCACCACGACCAACTACCGCGATGTTCCCAGAAGTAAGTGAATCAGAATGGGATGGGCATCAGGATGCATTGGAAAACGGACAACTCCAATTGTATTACACAGCATTCGTTGTCAAATCAATGGACCAGCTTATGATGGTGGATACAGGTATGGGGCCCGGGCCGCATCCTGACAGAGGAAATTTGACTGGAGACCTGTACAACGCTATCAGACCTGTTCTAGCTCCCCCTGACATCGGGGATAATCACACCAATGTATCCCCTTCAGACCAAGTCAATTTTGTGATACACACTCACCTACATGCAGATCATGTTGGATGGAACCTCAGATACCAAGGAGGCATGCCAGCCCCTTCATTCCGTCGAGCAAGGTATCTTGTGCCCAAAGAAGACTATGATTATTTCACTGAGCCTGAGCGTTTAGAAGGATTAGAATATATACAGAGACAAGTGATGCCTCTCAGGAGACTAAGACTACAAGAAATCGTAGAAGGCGAATACGTTATTAACGATGAGATCACAACACAACCTGCTCCAGGCCATACCCCTGGCCATCGTGTAGTTTATATCAATTCAGGTGGCGAAAAAGGAGTAATCGTTGGAGATGTTCTCCATTCCGTAGCACAGGTAGCTCATCCAGAATGGTGCGCGGGAGTCGATGTAGACAAAGCATCAAGCGCAAAAAACAGATTAGAAATACTAGAAAAAGCTGAAGCAGAAGATATGATAGTGTGTGCCGGACACTTCCCTCCTGGCTTAGTATTCGGTAAAGTAAAGACTGTGGATGGTAAACGAACCTGGAATCCTATTTAATCCTTAAGTGAGTTATATAAAATAAAATGAGTAAAATTTCAGATTTTCTAGAGAAAATACATAGTGCTGCCCCAACCCCGTTAGGCTTTGGGGCAGACCGCTCTGAAAAAGCTCCTGGTCTAGGATTGTTTGCGTCCCTTAACAAACCTACAAAGCAGAAGCTTTCAACCTTGTGTAATAATGTCGATGCCATTATCTTTTCAGAGAAACCAGACAATAACCTGGTAAAAGACATTGCCATTCCTTGGATGTGCAGTGGAACAGATTCTGAAGATTCGGTTTCATCATTAGTGGAAATTGGATGCGACAGTATTCACTGCGATCTAAGCGCCGAAGTATCAGCTATAGCGAACGACGATATATCAGTGTTTTTATCCGTACCAGTTGAGTCCGACTGGAATCAACTCATGATACTTAATACTCTACCCGTAGACGGATACATAATTAATCCTAAGGACCTAAGTTCAATTTCCCTCAAGAAATTAAGTGAAATTGGTTCGATAACCAGGAGTACTGACAAATATTGTCTGTTATCTATTAACCAGTCTCCTACAGCAAGTGAATTGGAAGCCTTGAGAAAAGTAGGGGTAATGGGATTAATCATTAACGGCGATGAAGTTAGCACGCCAGATATCAAGAAACTCAAAACCAACCTCACCGATATGCCTAACCCCAACCATAAACGTAAACAAAGACCCCAAGTGAAGTCCGTATTCGAAATAGAGGAATAAAACTCTAATTAGTGATCACATAACCATTTGATATCTTCAGACCTATAAGCCCGATGATTTCTGTATAATGGGAGCTATACCTACATGGATTGGGGTTTTATGATTACAGAAGCTATAAATAAACTTATGTCCCTTGAATCACTAGATTTCAACGAGTCAACTGAAGTAATGACTAAGATTATGACCGGAGAAGTGAGCGAAGTTCAACTTTCAGCATTTCTAACATCTCTTCAAATGAAAGGTGCTACATCCGACGAAATTGCAGGAATGGCTACGATTATGCGAGAAAAATCAAATCAAATTACTTTAGATTATGATCTTGTTGACACCTGCGGAACAGGAGGAGATGGTCAAAACCTTTTTAATATATCAACTGCATGTATATTTGTAGCAGCAGCTATGGGTTTAAAAATTGCGAAACATGGCAACAGAGCCGCCTCCGGAACTTGTGGTAGTGCTGATGTACTTGAAGGTCTTGGCATAAACATAGAACTTTCACCAGAACAAGTAGCTTCATGCATTGAATCCGTCGGAGCTGGATTCATGTTCGCTCCTATGTTCCATCCAGCAATGAAATATGCTGGACCTGTCAGAAGAGAACTTGGAATCCCAACCATTTTCAATATTCTAGGACCTTTGACCAACCCCGCAAAAGCGACCCACCAAATATTAGGAGTTTCCAATTATGATATGGGACAACAAATGGCTGAATCCTTACAAAAAATGGGGGTAAGAAAGGCCATTGTTGTACATTGCGAATCGAATGATGGCGGCGTAGACGAATTGACTTTAGATGGGATAAATCACATGTGGAATGTCAACAATACAAATATCACTCATTCCCAGTTCACTGCGAATGATATTAACATGAATCCGATTCCACTTAGCGAAATAAAAGGTCAGGACAAATCTTATAATGCGTCCATAATAAAAGATGTTCTTAAGGGTAATAGTTCTCCACACAGAGACACGATACTTCTTAATTGTGGAGTTATTGCACAGATGTGTGATTTAGTAACAACATTAGAGGAAGGGGTTGAACTAGCAAAAAAAACAATTGATTCTGGTGAAGCTGATTCGAAACTGACCGAATTGAAGGAATTATCATTATCCTTATGATGGTTGAGATAACATATGCCTAAAAATGATTCAAAAACCATATTAGATCAAATAGTTGATGCAAAATTACTAGAGATCTGTGAGCAAAAAAAACATACTCCATTAAACGTACTAGAGGAACGTATCAGTCAATGTCTACCTCCTATTAGTATGACAAAAGCTTTGTCACGCACAAGTAATATCAAATTACTAGCAGAAATCAAAAAAGCTTCACCATCAAAAGGGTTATTATGTCCTGATTTCAATCACACTGACTTGGCACTGACCTATGCTACGAACGGAGCTTCTGCAATTTCAATACTAACTGACCCTAGATTCCAAGGCGAATTAGATCACCTATACGAAATAAAACAGTGCTCCACAATTCAATCTATACCAGTGTTACGCAAAGATTTCATACTAGATGAATATCAAGTTTATGAATCTAAAGCCAACAATGCTGATTGCATTCTTTTAATAGTATCCATACTCACGGCAGAAGAATTAGATTCATTGCACTCGCTGGCCACCAAACTTGGCATGGATGTAATTGTAGAAGTTCACGATAAATCTGAACTTGATATAGCATTACAATTATCCCCAAATATCATAGGTATCAACAACCGAGATTTAAAGACATTCAATACAGACATCAACACCACAATAAATTTATGTCAAACTATTCCAAGCAACATAGTCGTCATCAGTGAAAGCGGCATACATAGCCCTGAACACATTAAGACTCTTTCAAAATTTAATATAGATGCAATCTTAGTAGGAGAAGCATTAGTCACAAGCAAAGATATCCCTGCAAAAATAAACTCTTTGATTAATCCTGTTGACGGTAGTCTCTAATGACAGATATCAAAATATGCGGAATAAGAGACTACGAATCTGGACTAGTCGCGCAAAAACATGGTGCTAATTATCTGGGATTTGTGTTTCATAAACCTAGTCCTAGATATATTGATCCATCGCAGGCTTCAGACATAATAAAAAAATTGAGAGAGAATATACAGGGTCCCACTAAATATGTTGGCTTATTCGTAAATAAAGACATCAATGAAGTCTTAGATATAAGCCAAGCTTGTAATCTTGATATAATTCAGTTATCTGGAGAAGAGTCCCCAGACTACTGTAGTGCAATTTCGTTGCCAGTATTCAAAGTTATCCATATAGCACCTTTAGATACAATTGGAGACATAGAGAGAAAAATGGATTTATACTTTAACCATGTGGATAAAATCATGTTAGACAATGGAGGGACCGTATTAAAAGGAGGAACTGGTAAAACATTTAATTGGGATATAGCTAAGCAACTATCTCAAAAAGGCCATAAATTTCTCCTCGCAGGGGGTCTAAATATATCTAACATCTCCGAAGCAATTCTTTCATTAAATCCAATAGGCTTAGACATTTCCAGCGGAGTAGAGACGCAAGGTATCAAGGATCATGACAAAATTATAACCCTATTAAATCTTACTCATTCATTACAAAAATAAGACAAGGATGAACCCATATGACAACCTTAAATTCTAATTTACCTGATAATAATGGCAAATTCGGACAATTCGGTGGCAAATATGTACCCGAAACCTTAATGGCAGCTTTAGAAGAAGTAGAATCCGCATATACCAATTTTATTAACAACCACACTTTGCAAGACAGACTACAATCGCTCCTACACAATTATTCAGGGAGACCAACAGCTTTGTACTTTGCAGAAAATCTCACTAAACAGTGTGGCGGTGCAAAAATATACCTAAAGCGAGAAGATTTAAATCACACAGGTGCACACAAAATCAATAATGCCTTAGGACAAGCACTACTTGCTAAAGAACTCGGGAAAACACGCGTTATTGCTGAAACTGGAGCTGGCCAGCACGGCGTTGCTACAGCCACAGCCTGTGCCATGTTAGACATAGGATGTGACATATACATGGGAGAAGAAGACATTGAACGACAAGCTTTAAACGTATACAGAATGAAGCTGCTCAAAGCCAATGTGATTCCCGTGAAATCAGGTACTAAAACCTTGAAAGATGCTATAAACGAAGCTATCAGAGATTGGGTGACCAACGTTGAAACTACCCACTACTTGATTGGGAGTGCTATAGGCCCTCATCCGTATCCAATGATTGTCAGAGATTTCCAGTCGATTATCGGAAGAGAAGCCAAAAAACAAATATTGGATACTGAAGGGAGACTACCCACCCATGTAATCGCTTGCGTAGGTGGCGGAAGCAATGCGATTGGTATGTTTTATGACTTCATTCAAGATCAGGAAGTCAAGTTAATCGGAGTAGAAGCAGGAGGAACTGAGATAAGTCCGCTAAAACATTCATCAACCTTAACCGCTGGTACACCAGGAGTACTACACGGGACCATGTCCTATTTACTGCAAGACAAAGAAGGACAGGTGATAGGGACACATAGCATATCTGCCGGATTAGATTATCCTGGAGTGGGACCTGAACACAGTTATTTAAAAGACATAGAAAGAGCACAATATGTCTCTGTAAACGACAAAGAAGCATTGGCAGGATTTCATAGATTGTCTGAAGTAGAAGGAATTATCCCTGCCCTAGAAACAGCTCATGCCATTTCATACGCTTGTGATTTAGCACCTACCCTCAGACCTGAAGACATCATAATTATTTGTTTAAGTGGCAGAGGAGACAAAGACATCTCTATAGTGGCTGAGCAAGAATCTCTATTTTAGTGATTGCAAACAGTACCATTTAAACCCAAATAGGACTAGTATTAATGTACAAAGTCTCACACAAACGCAAGAGAGGAGCATAATATGGATTTAGGATTAACAGATAAAGTTGCCATAATCACAGGTGCGAGTGATGGAATAGGTAAAGCAGCCGCACGAAGAATCGCAGCAGAAGGTGGGACAGTGATGATTATTGCCAGAACCGAGTCTACTCTCAATGCTGCTGCTGATGAGCTCAGCCAAAATTCAAAAGGCCAAGTAATACCTGTGGTAGGTGATGTGTGTGACCCTGACCTACCCAAAAGAGTAGTAGAAGAAGCCATCGGTAAATTTGGAAGAATAGACATACTGGTCAACAATGCAGGCCGCTCAATGGCCAAACACTTTGACTCAGTTAGTGATGTAGATTGGGAAGAAGACTTTGACCTAAAAGTATGGGGCGCAGTAAGACTCATCAGAGCTGTGATACCAGAAATGCGCAAAAACAATGGTGGACGAATAATTAATGTGACTAATTTGGGAGGAAGAACCCCTGGACCTTCGTCGATGCCAACATCAATCTCCCGAGCCACAGGTATCGCAATCACTAAAGCACTATCAAAAGATTTAGCATCTGACAATATACTGGTGAATACGGTATGCATAGGATTAGTCAAAAGCGGTCAGCATGACCGAAGATATGAAGCACTAGACAAAGAAGAATACAACCTCACACTAGATGAATACTATGAACAATTAGGACAAAGAGTACCAATTGGGAGAGTTGCGGAATCGGAAGAAGCAGGTGATGTGATTGCATTTTTAGCTTCAGAGCGGGCTAGTTACCTTACCGGTATAGCAATTAATATAGATGGTGGAACATCAGCCGTCCTATAAAATAATCTAAAGGAGAAATTGATGCCTGAATCCTACAAAAATGAACTACAACCATCTCAGAGAGTACTTTTAGGAGCTGGGCCTAGCGGTGTTAACCCTAGGGTATTGAAGGCCATGACCTTACCTGTGATTGGACACCTAGATCCTGAGTTCTTTCAAATCATGGATGAAGTGTGCATCATGCTTAGAAAGGTGTTCCAAACGGACAATTGGTTCACATTACCTCTCTCGTCTACAGGAACAGGTGCGATGGAGGCCGCGTGCACCAACTTGTTAGAACCAGGCAGTAAAATACTAATTTTCAAAAATGGTTATTTTGGAGTCAGGCTTGCAGATATTGCAACGCGCTGCAGGGCAGAAGTAATATCGATAGATCTTGAATGGGGCAAACCAGTTACCCCGCAACTAGTAGAAGAGCATTTAAACCAACATCAAAACATAGACGTAGTGGGTATTGTTCATGCAGAAACTTCAACAGGAGCTTTATCCCCTATTCCCGAGATATCAGATTTAGTACACCGATCTGGGGCACTACTTCTAGTAGATGCAGTCACTTCTCTAGGAGGGCATACCTTAAAAATCGACGAATGGGGAATCGATGTTTGCTACAGCGGCACCCAAAAATGTATCGGGGCGCCTCCTGGACTGGCCCCAATCACATTAGGCGATAGAGCCGTAGAACGGATTCGGAATCGTAAGTCAGACGTTCAGAGTTTTTATTTCAACTTAAAGGATATTGAAACATACTGGAATGATAATAGAGCCTATCATCACACCAGCCCTATTTCTATGACTTACGCTATACGAGAAGCATTACGTATGCTCCTAGAAGAAGGATTAGAAAACAGAATAATCAGGCATGACAAAGTGGCATCAGGATTAAGAGCGGGGCTAAACGCACTGGGATTACAATTACTATCTGAACCAGAATATCAACTCAACCCTTTAACAGCTGTGAGAATTCCTGATGGTATATCTGATACTGACATTAGATCCAAACTACTACAAGACTATAATATTGAAATAGGTGGCGGACTAGGGGAATTACGAGGGAAAATTTGGAGAATTGGATTAATGGGAGAAAACGCCCGAGAATCCATAGTCTTTAATTTACTTTCAGCACTCGAAGAAAGCCTTGATGATTTTGGTTATGAAGTCGCGTTTGGCAGTAGCTTGTCGGCGGCGCAAATGACCTATGCAAACTACTCAAAATCATCTTAGTACTACATATAAATTGTAACTTACAAGTATTAATACGAGTCCTTGAATTTCATCGGAATCTCACATTATCTCTACCCAAATCACTTATAGTTTTGCAGCCCATCAACTTCATCCCCCTCACAATTTCTTCATGCATCAATGTCATTGCCCTGTCTACTCCGGCTTCCCCTGCAGCAGCTAAAGCATAAAGGTACATCCTGCCTCCTGAACAGGCTTTGGCCCCCAACGACAAAGCTTTTAAAACATGAGTCCCTCTTCGGATACCACCATCACAAATTACATCAATCTTATCGCCAACAGCGTCAACAATTTCAACTAATTGATTAAACGGGGACCGCGAGCCATCAAGTTGCCTGCCGCCATGATTTGAGATCATAATGGCGGTCGCTCCTACATCAACCGCTCTCTTCGCATCTTCGACCGACATTATGCCTTTAAGACATAAATCTTTATTCCATTTCTTTTGTATCGATTCAATGGTTTGCCAGTTCATGTTTTGATCCAACATTGAATTAAAATATTCTCCTACAGAAATTGTTACATCGGTTCCTTGTTTAATGTGATCTTGTAATTGAGGCAATTCAAATTTCTCTCGGAATAAATAATTCAGTGTCCATCCAGGGTGTAATGCAAAACTACTCATACTCTTAAGGGTTAATTTGGGAGGAGATGTAAATCCGGTACGGTAATCTCTTTCTCTATTCCCCCCCACGATAGTATCTACAGTGACCGCAATCGCATCGAAATCATTCTCAATACATTTGTCAATCATACTGTTATTTAGACCTTCATCTTTATGAACATAAAGCTGGAACATTTTAGGAGCTCCATAATTTTGTGCAATTTCTTCTATGCTCACAGTAGCCAAAGAAGATATTCCAAAAAATGTTCCGAATTTTTCAGCCACCTTAGCAACAGCTCTTTCTCCTTGATGGTGAAATAACCTTTGAAGAGCCGTTGGAGAAAAAAACAGTGGCAAATTAATTCTGCTGCCCATAACAGACACAGATATATCTATGTCCTCCACACCTCTAAGCACATTAGGTACTAGGTCACATTTTTCAAACGCTTCGGTGTTTTGAATAAGGGTAGCTTCATCATCAGAACCTCCGTCAATATAATGAAATATTGGGTAAGGCAAACGCTGTTTAGCGAGAGCCCTGAAATCTTTAGAGTTATGACAACTCGCTATTTTGCTAACCATTTAGTACTCCGTGCTATATATTTATAAGTTGGGAAGGGACTACAGTGACCTATTAAACTCTACCTTCCTGTCGGGTGAATCATTATTATTTTTGACTTGAATAAAATCTTAACACATTATTAAATTCATCCATCTGATTCTCACTTATGTCTCAGCATCTTAAGCTTGATTTGTTTCTTGTTTTAGGTGAGTATATGTGTAAATCAAAGTTTGATATACAGGAGTCCGTTATGGAATTTGAAATTGCCGTGTTACCGGGAGACGGTATAGGTCCCGAAGTAACTCAAGAAAGCGTGAAGATCCTAAAGGCTATAGAGACCCAATTTGGCCATAAATTTAACCTGAGCTACGGAGATATAGGCGGTGTTTCAATAGATAAATACGGTACCGCCCTCACTGATGAAGTAGAACAAATTATTTCAAAGAGTGATGCAGTATTATTCGGTGCTGTTGGAGGACCTAAATGGGACGACCCCACTGCTGATACCAGACCTGAAGATGGTCTACTAAAAATGCGCGCTAACCTCGAAGCCTTTGCAAATATAAGGCCTGTCAAAGTATACCCTGAATTAGTCAATACCAGCGTATTGAAACCTGAAGTCTTAGATAACGTAGACATAGTGGTAGTCCGAGAATTAACTGGTGGATTATATTACGGGCAACCAAAAGGCAGAGGCACACAAGATGGTGCCGAAACAGCCACAGACACTTTATTTTATACAGCTCCTGAAATCGAACGGGTTTTACGAGTAGGATTTGAACTGGCAAAAGGAAGAAGGAAAAAACTCGCCTCAATAGATAAAGCTAATGTATTAGAGACGTCCAGATTATGGAGACAAATAGCTACTGAGATAGCATCTGACTATCCTGATGTGGAACTAGAACACGTATTAGTAGATGCATGCGCTATGCAATTGGTGCAAAGCCCTAGCAGGTTCGATGTAATAGTAGCGGAGAATACTTTTGGAGACATCCTGACAGACGAAGCCGCCATCCTAACAGCATCAATGGGGTTACTACCTTCAGCAAGCCTATCAGGCGTACCTCAAATTGGTAAAAAGACTCCCGGGCTATACGAACCAATCCACGGAACCGCTCCAGACATAGCAGGAAAAGGAATCGCTAACCCTACTGGTTCAATCTTAAGTACCGCTCTCATGCTTCGGTATTCTCTTGGACTTAATGAAGAAGCTATAACTATTGAAAAAGCAGTTGAACAAGTTTTGAGTGAGGGATTCAGAACCGCAGAATTAAATGGTCCAGATATAAAATTACTTTCCACAACAGAATTTGCGGATGAGATTGTAAAAAAAGTCTAATACTAATAGGATAAATCATTGAAACAACAAATTGTTTCATATTAATATACTACTCAACTAATCAATGGGATCAGAAGTGTCAGATTTACTAATAGCAATCTTAATATTCTTAGTCAGTGCCGGTGTAGTGGTTTATTGTGGCACAAAATTAGCCGTATATGGTGATGCACTTGCAGAACTGACAGGCTTAGGAAGGTTATTCGTAGGCAGCATTTTAGTTGCTTTAGCCACCTCTTTGCCCGAACTATCAACCAATATATCAGCTGTATCATTGAATCCACCAAATCCAGCAATTGCCATCGGTAATGTATTTGGTGCCAACATGATTAATTTATTCACTTTTGGTGCAGTGGCGCTAGTATTTGGAGGATCAAGATTTCTATCTAACGTCTCTGTTGAGCAAAAATATCTAGTTTTCATAGCTATCCTAATGACCGTCGTGGGGCTGTTATTCATCTCGGTTCCCCTCAATGCAAGTGCATTCAACATTGGATTGCCAGCGGGAATAATTCTAATAATGTACGTCTTAGGTATGTGGTTCATCTATAAGAAAAAACCTGATGACGAAAACTCAGGATCAGATGAAATTCAAACCACGTTAACCCTAACCAAAGCATGGTTATTATTTGGTGTTGTCTCTGCGGGTGTAGTCGTAGGAGGCATCTTCCTAGCAATTAGTACTGACCAAATTGCCGACATTACTGGGATATCGTCTGGTGTACTGGGGATTATAGCCGTATCAATTGTAACTACAATGCCCGAAGCCTCTGCAACTATAGCAGCTGCCCGTATGAAAGCGTATGATCTCGGGGTAGCAGGCCTATTCGGAAGCTGTGTTTTTAACGTTACCATCATAGGCTATGCAGATATCTTTTATAGAGACGGGATAATTACAACACAAGGTGAACCAGCACACCAAATTGCTGGATTAGTCGCCGTAGGACTCATGCTAATTGGATTGGCAGTGATATTAGGTAAAAACAAATTACCAAAGCCGGTACTAACAGCAGGGGTGGCAGCTATCGTTGTAGTATACCTTGTAGGTGCTGTCTTAGTTGCTACCAACGGGTAAACTATATCTCCGCTCCCAAGTACCTCGAGATTTCCACAAATTCCCCCTGACTATCTGACCAAGCAAACAAAGCGGCCTCAACAACTGATTCACCGTCAATGCCAATAACCAATTGCTGAACTGGATAACTAGGGCCGTCCCCCCAAGGGCTTGTGGCCACTTGACGATCGGTCTCTGATAAATAAGCCTTACCATTAGGGTGGGAGTGATATATAACCACTGGAGGGTTTGATGAATCCAATTTGTTATTGAATTCTAAAAGATCGGATCCTTCAATCACATATGCCGTTTCTGCCGTCCTGTCAGAAGCTGTGGGATGATTCCCGGCATCTTGATTATTCACACATTGCCTTGAAACACTCGCTACATTCTCCTCCCAAGAACCTTCTAACCAACCACAGCATTCAAAAGGATATACCTCTCTAGCTTGGCGATACAATTCATGGAGTAAATTATCTGCAATGTCAATCGGTCGTATCAAATCCATATTCACATGCTACTCGGTCTTATGGATGATTCATAACTATAAACTACGCTCTCATTATCAGAAATAGTTCCTGGTCTAGAACTTTCCACGGCAGCTATAGCAGACTCCGCAGAATGTCCTACATAAACCAAGTAACACGCTAGAATTACACCTGTAATTTCATTACCTGTTTCACAGGTAACCACAACAGGTCGTTCCCATTTTTCGAATTGCTCTTCAATGAACACAGAAATTCTATTGATTTGCTCAAAATCTGCATTAGCTAATGAATCGATAGGTTCAAATAATTCGAATAATTGCCACGGTTCAGCAGAAATGTTGTTTTCATCTAGGCGTACAACAGAAGAGATTTCTTGCATTTTAAAGAAAAACAGATCTTTACGCTCTGTAGCTCCCACGCTACCCGCTAGGGCACCTTCGATAATCCAACTAAAATTTAAATAATTAAAATCCATAGATTCTTCTCACGGAAATTGAATACTCTGTTATCCTAATTCTTCATCTTTGGTTTTTCAACTATGATGTTTAAAATATAATGCCATAAAAAGATCCTAAAAACACGAGGTCAAATTGAATTACAAAAATATTAACTATTCATGTCCTAATAACATTGCCAATATACAATTAAATAGACCTGATGCATTAAATGCGTTCAACATGGATTTGATAACAGAACTTGAATCTGCACTTACCGAAGTCAAAGCTTCACAAAACATTAAACTATTAATAATTTCTGCGAATGGGCGAGCATTTTCAGCTGGAGCGGATTTAATTTATTTTAAATCTGTTGTCAGCGATCCTAAAGAACTCCAAAGATACATCAGAAAATTAAATGAAGTATTTTTCTTAATCGAAAGATTACCCATTCCTACATTATGTGTCGTACAAGGCTTCGCGCTAGCAGGAGGATTGGAGTTAATGCTATGCTGTGATCTAGTAATGGCCGCTAAATCTGCACAATTTGGCGATCAACACATCAACTTCGGTCTGATACCAGGAGGCGGTTCCTCAAAAAGGCTTGCCGAACGAATCGGAAAACAACAAGCTCTTGAACTCATGATCTCAGGAAGATGGATGGATAGTGAAGAAGCTTTGAGAACAAGTTTAGTGTACAAAGTGGTAGATGACGCAGACCTGGAAACTACGGTCACAGATTTTGCCGAGAACATAAACTCTAAAAGCCGTGCTAGTTTGTGCAACATTAAAACTTTAATCAACCATTCAAATTACGTGGCACGCGACAATGCCATAGCTTTCGAAAATAACATGTTCGTCAAATACGTATCTTCACATAAGGACCCTTTAGAAGGATTAAATGCTTTTAGTGAAAAGAGAAAACCTAATTTTGATTAATTTTAAGTACCAAAATAATATATAATCTGTACAACAATTTTATAGGTACACTCATTTGAAAATCATAGACATACTATCAGACAAGCAAACAATATCATTTGAATTCTTCCCTCCTAGGAGAGAAGAAGGTATCCCTGATGTTGTAGAGAAAATGAAAATGTTGTCCGCTTACACACCCGACTTTATCTCTGTGACTTATGGAGCAGGAGGAAGCACACAGGGTTTTACAGAAGAGTTATCGAGAATCGCAAAAGCGGACCTCAATCTTGAAGTAATGTCTCATATAACCTGTGTCGGCCAAACGACTGAAGAAATCGACCACATATTGAGCAGACTGAAAAGTAGTAATATCGACAACATCATTGGACTAAGAGGTGACCCTCCTAAGGGATCAGACAAATTCATACCCACTGTTGGCGGATTTCAATATGCATCCGAACTAATAAACCATATCAACAATAAGTTCGAGTTCTGTGTTGCCGCTGCTGCATATCCTGAATCCCATACAGAGTCCACAAGCATAGATACAGATATTGAACATTTAAAAGAAAAAGTGGATATGGGTGTTGACTTCCTAATTACCCAATTATTCTTTGATAACGATTATTATTTCAATTTCGTAGAACGCGCAAGGAAAGCTGGTATACAAATTCCAATTATTCCAGCTCTGTTACCCATTTTGAACGCATCACAGATCAGACGATTCACAACCCTATGCGGAGCCTCTATCCCAGAACAACTAAATAATAAACTTACAAAAATAGAAGATGATGATGACCAAGTTATCCAACTCGGCATCGAATACGCTAGCCAACAAGCAGAAAATTTATTGTCGAATAAAGTCCCTGGAGTGCACTTTTATGTACTTAATAAAAATTATTCAGTCCAAAAGATTTTAAAGAACCTGAATCTTGTTCCTCATTAAAATATAAGAGGTTAGCATGCCAATCATCTGCACCGGAATAGATATAATCGAAATTGATAGAATCCAAAATGTGTTGTCACGATATGGAAATAGATTTCTGAATAAAATATTCACTCCCGATGAAATACAATACTGTAGAGGGCGTTCCCCAAATTTAGCAGGAAGATTTGCTGCTAAAGAAGCCACAATGAAAGCACTGAAGACCGGAGCACGAGGCGTATCATGGAAGGACATCGAAGTAATAAGGGCGTCAAATGGTGCACCTTCGATTAAGCTATATAATCGGGCCCTAGCTAGGTCAGAATCATTGGGTGTAAGCAGCCTCTCTATAAGTTTTTCCCACTCACGTGACTATGCAGTAGCATCAGTGATAGCATCTTCGAAAGAATAATGTCCATGCATTTCACAGAATGAGCTTTAAATATGTTGATAGATAATTTATTCACCACATTAATAGAAGATATAGATTCACTAGAAGAACATGATTATGCTCTACTCTCCGACTTAAACGATAACGAATATAATAACTTTGTAAATACATGGAACATACTTGATCTAGAATCCAAATCCAAGTTAATTGGTAGACTTTATGAACTAAGCGAAGAAAATTCAGATCTTAACTTCGAAAAACTATTCAAACTGGGCCTACAATCGACCGATGAAAGCATAATATATTCTAGTCTTGAAGGGTTATGGGAATCAGAAGGTCATGACACACTACGACGATTAATTAGGCTAGCCAACACAAATTTATCGCCTCACGTCAAAGGCAGTGTAATGACACATATTTCTAGATTTATATTATTAGGACACGATGGCCGGATTAATTCCGTAATGCTAGAAAACATACACCAATTGCTGAAGGCTGCTTATACGAATACAGATGAACCTACAGAGATAAGGAGAAGAGCCTTAGAATCTCTTGGTTATTTCGATGATCTAGAAACCCAAGAATACATTAAAGAAGCTTATGCGAGTAACAATCCTGTTCTTAAAGTAAGTTCAATATACTCTATGGGAAAAACGTGTAACGACATTTGGATACCAATCCTCATCGAAGAATTGAAAAATGAAGATCCTGAAGTACGGTATGAATCAGTTGAGGCACTCGTTGAGATAGGCCAAGACGATTGTGCCGATGTACTCATGGATCTCATCACCGATGATGACCAACAAGTCAGACTATCTATTATTTCAGGATTAGGGAAATTGGGTACCCTGAGTTCCAAAGAATTATTGCTAGGTTGCCTAGAAGATGATGATGATGAGATTGCAGAAGCAGCCCGTATTGCGTTGGAAAATATTGACTTCCTAGAAGACCCTCTTGGGCTGTAATACACCAAGCAAATCATGAATACATTACTAACTGATCAGCATACTAATCTTCTCGCTTCAGCTCAAATTGGACATATGGCAACATCTGATAGTAAAGGTGTTCCTAGAATAATACCTGTATGTTTCGTTGAAGTTTCTGGGAACATTTATTCAATGATTGATAAGAAACCCAAAGTAACAGACATGACTAAATTAAAAAGGCTACAAAATATATTATCCAACCCTAACGTTTCTTTCTTAATAGACCACTACGAAGAAGATTGGGATAAGCTCTGGTATTTACAAATTAATGGGAAAGCATCTTTGATCGATACCCCTCACTCAGAAATGCACGATCAACTGATTCGGAAGTATCCACCGTATACTGTTATGAATGTATCCCATCAACCACTTATCCGCATAATACCTGAATCCATTAATCTATGGGTGAACAACAATTAGGAGATGCAAATGAAATACCAAAACAAACAAGAATTACCATTAACAGGAATGCGAGTAATAGATGCAACACACATAGTAGCTGGTCCATTCTGCTCAATGATACTAGCAGATATGGGAGCGGAGGTAATTAAAGTTGAACGCCCCCTAACGGGTGAATTAGCACGGAAGAATGCCCCAATGATCACAAACGACAGCGGAGAATCTGTAAGTGCCCGTTTTTTATCAGTCAACCGAAATAAAAAGAGTATCGCCCTAGACTTACGCAATCCTACTTGCAAAGAAGCATTTACTAATATACTAAAAGAATCAGATGTCCTTCTAGACAATTGGGGACCTGGTTCATTCGCGAGGTTAGGATTTGACTATGATACTTTGCAAACAATCAATCCTAGGCTTATCTATGCCACTATCACCGGATATGGAAATCTTCCTTCTAACAGTCCTTATGGCGGTTGGCCTGCTAACAACTTAAATGCACAAGCCATGGGAGGATGGATGGAAATAACAGGAGATGCCGACAGAGCGCCAAAACAAGTAGGAGATAATATTGGAGATTCTGTTCCTGGAGTATGGACAGCTTTAGCTATCGTGCTGGCACTACAATCTCGTAACAAAACTGGACAGGGTCAATTCATCGACATGGCTATGTACGATTGCATGGCTGCTCACATGGTTAGTGCTATGTCTCATTTTGAGGCTACTGGAGAAATAACTTCAAGAAGTCGTGAAAATGTAGTTAACGCTCAATTAACATTAAAAACCAATGACGGATACGTAGTACTTGCTGGAGCAGGGCCTAGCACAGGAGGAGAAAGCAAATTCCGGGAACTCTGGAATTTATTAGATAGGAATGACCTAATCAACGATCCCAGATATTTAGGCATTGATATCCCAGGTGATTTTTATTTCTCCAATATAATGCCTGAAATAGAAAAATGGAGCATCAATAAGACTCGTATGGAAGTTACTTCCGAATTAACCAAACTAGGGTTCTCTATGGGATTAGTACAAAATGCGAAAGATCTTTATAACTGCCCTCAGCTCTTATCTCGAGAAATGTTCACTGAAGTAGAGAATACCATTGGAGGAAGGTTCCGGACGGTAGCAACCCCGATTAATTTGCAAGGGTGTATCAATCCTCCATCTAATGATCCTCCAAAACTAGGTTCTAACACGGTAGAAATACTATCTTCCTTAGGTAAATTAAATGAGGAACAGATTAGTTATTTAGAACAAAATAGACTAATTTCACAAAAATAAATTTTCCTATAGAATACTCCATATATGTGTAGGAGGAAGAGTCATGGATGGAGTATCAGCGATCGCAAAAATTCTAAAAGCAGAAGGCGTTGAATTTATAGGCTGCGTTCCTTACCAACCACTTCTTGAAGCCGCAGCTAGAGAAGATATTAGGCCAATTATATTTAGATTAGAATCGACTGGTATACATATGGTGGATGGCTATTCACGAATTACCAACGGAAACAAAATAGGTGTATTCATGATGCAAAACGGCCCGGGAGCAGAAAATGGCTTCGGAGGAGTCGCTCAAGCCTACTCTGAATCGGTCCCAATACTACTGCTACCTGCAGGAATGCCTCGAAGTAAAAGAGGAGTGCATCCCAATTTTTATCCTACCAAAAGCTACGAAACTGTGACCAAATGGTCTGAAGAAATGAATACAGTAGATAGAATTCCAGACTTGTTAAGGCGTGCATTTACCAAATTGAGATCAGGTAGGCCTGGCCCTGTGCTCTTAGAAATACCTCAAGACATTGCTGATGGAACAATCGATGATGACGAAGTATACAAATACATATCTCCCAAACCGCTGAAACAGGGCGGAGACCCCGATGCGATACGTAGAGCAGCTAATGCCATATTGAAAGCATCTAATCCCGTAATTCATGCAGGACAAGGGGTACTATATGCTGAAGCCACAGATGAATTAATACAGGTCGCAGAATTCCTCCAATGCCCTGTAATGACCACACTACCAGGGAAAAGCGCTTTCCCTCATAATCATCCGTTACATATCGGAACCGGAAGTCCTAGCACTACCAGTGCTGTTCATAAATACTTACCAGAATCAGACTTAATATTTGGCGTAGGGTGCAGTTTTACCAAAACTAATTTCTCTGTACCTTTAAAAGGGGATAAAATCTTCGTCCATACAACAAATGATGAAGATGCAATCAATAGAGAATATCATACACAATACCCTATTCTCGGAGACAGCAAAATAGTCTTGAATCAGCTCTTAGAAGAATTGAGGAATACCTCTACCCCTAGAGCGAAAAACACTCAGCTGCAAGAAGATATACAACAACTACACAAATCATGGATTCAATCTTGGGAACACAAATTGAAATCAGATGAAAAGCCACTCAATCCCTATAGGGTAGTATGGGACCTGATGAAAACTGTGGACTTAGACAATACTATTATTACACATGAATCTGGTAGTTCTAGAGAGTATCTAGGGCCTTTCTGGGAAGCACGAAACCCTCGCAGTTTTATAGGATGGGGTAAATCCACTCAATTAGGCTATAGCCTTGGGTTGGCAATGGGGGCCAAACTAGCAGCGCCTGAGAAATTAGTTATCAATGTTATGGGAGACCTCGCATTTAGTACCGTAGGTATCGATATAGAAACAGCTGTTAGATGCAATATACCCATTCTCACAATCATCATCAATAACGCATATATGTCAATTTATGATGACAGAAGATTCCCTGTAGCTGTTGAAAAATACAATATAAAACAATTATCAGGTGAGTTTACAGACATGTGTACGTCCTTAGGAGCTTTCGCTCAGCAAGTTACTGAGCCCAACGAAATTATTCCAGCAATAACTAGAGCTATACAAAGGACTGAACAAGGCCAACCAGCGGTACTAGAATTTATGACAAGAGACGAAGGCGAATATTCTAAATTTACATTTTGATACTAAATCTCAATAAAACTAGTTTGTCCTCAAATAAAATCACATATAGAGAACTTCGGAAGCTATGTATCTTAACTGCTTTGCTCATAAGCAGTCTTGGGTGTCTCATAAATTTAGAAGATACACTTTCAACAAATAGTACACCCATTGCTAGTTTGGAAAGCGGCATATCAGAGACGAATGAACCTGAAGTAATAACCCCAACTATCCCCTCCACCTTTAAGCCCACTCCTACGGTTCCACCCACATTAGAAACTCATAATACCCCAACCCTCAATCCTACGGTGGCCCCCACCAGTGCCCCTACTCCGATACCTACAATAATCAGCCATACACCAATAGATCCGACTATAGAACCTACAACAATTTCAGAATCTAATACGGCGTTTGTCATTACTATAGAAATAGAAGTCCCCACGCCTGTCCCCCCAGCGAATACCAAAATTTTAGCAGTCAAAAACAAAAACAACTCCTACTGGTTAGACATAGAAATCACTTCTAGTACAGAAACATACGACAAAATAATCAAGAACGTAATAATTAACGATAATCAGGAATATGTGGTAAGGCTATCAAAGATTAATACCGAACAATACAGAGGTCAGTTTAATATAGACGATTATCTACTTAGGGAAAAAACCTTAAAATGGGCAAACAACAATCTAGATATTAAGGTCGAAAACTTTCCTGAAAGAGTTGCCTGCACTGGGAGCATGAGACCCATAATACATTGTGGAGATAAAGTAATCTACGAGCCTGCGAATCATGGGGATCCACTGCAAGTAGGGGATATTATAACCTATAGGCAGTTGGTATCAGATATAGATGCTTCCACTGAGTGTCCTGTCTATGATGATGTAATTACAATAGTTGAAGGCTATATTATTCACCGGATCGTACAGGTACTTCCTAGTTACAATGTGAATCGTTATATGACAAGAGGGGATAATAATCCTGACCAGGATTCATGCCTAGTCAAAGAGGAACATGTAATCTTCAGGGCCCTAGAAATAATCCCAAGATACTACGTGGAAAACGATCTGGAATATGATTACCAATTAGTGACTCACCAAAATTTACTCAAAGAACGAGACATATTAATGACGGACTACCAATCGGCACTTTTAGACTATAATACAAAGAGGAGTTTAGATTCAGCAAAAACATTAACCAGCATCATAAGTCTACTGGAAGAAAACCTAAAACTCTTGCAAAGTGCCCAACAGGGCATTACTGATGCAGTATATTGGGACGATTAAGAGGATGGATATATGAAATATTTTAAAGATACTACAGGCAGAGATTTCAAAGAACTTGCAAAAGGGGCACGTACACAAACGTTCTGGGGAGACAATATACTTTTATCTCTCGTAACAATCGATAGTAATAGTGAGGTACCCTGGCATACCCATCCTCACGAACAAGCGGGGATATTGGTGGAAGGAGAACTCGAAATGGGTATCGGAGACGAAGTCAAAATCCTTAAACCAGGCGACATGTATATTATCCCTGGAGATTTAGAGCACTACGCAAAAACATCCGCGACCGCAGCAGTTGCTCTAGATATTTTCAGCCCAGTAAGAGAAGAATTTAAATATTAGTTCCTACCAGCCAACTACACATCCATCTTTACGAGGTTCTGATCCACCGCTAAGCACCCCAGTTTCAGGATTTCGCATAATGACTTGCGCACCGCCCATTCCAACTCTAGCGTGCCCAGATATTAATTGAATATTATGTCCCATCGCTTTTAGGCTCTTAACTATTTCGGGATCTATACCTTCTTCTAAGAAGACACCAGAAGGAGACACCATGAACCTTAAGGCATTGATTGCTTTTTGTACGTCCATACCATGATCAACAATATCACTAACGATTTGCAAATGGGCTTGGGGTTGCATATACCCGCCCATGATTCCATAACATAAAAATAATTCGTCCCCTTTGGTTGCCATCGCAGGAATAATAGTATGAAATGGTCTTTTATTTGGCTCCAAGGCGTTTAAGTGATTTTCATCTAATTCGAACAATGAACCTCTGTTCTGTAATACTATTCCAGTATCAGGCACTACCAATCCGCTACCAAAATTTGTGAAGATACTGTTAATAAACGAACAAGCATTGCCATCTTTATCGACGCAAGATATATAGACCGTATCACCATCTTTCATGACATCACCATACGGAACATCTCCCATCGCTTTCTTGGGGTCAATTAGCCCTCGTCTAGTAGATGCATATGCCTTGGATATCAACACATCTGTAGGAACATCAGACACCCTAGGGTCTGCTACATATTGGCCAGCATCGGCAAATGATAACCGGATTGCCTCAATCATATGATGGTAAGCTTCTACAGATTGGGCGCCCATTCCTGCAATATCAAATTCTTCAACTATATTCATTGCTTCTAATGCAACAATACCTTGTCCAGCGGGGGGACATTCCCAACAAGTGACCCCTCTATAGTCTGTACTTATAGCTTCATCCCAATCAGAGTGATGATTGTTCAAATCTGACTCAGTAACCCATCCACCAAGTTGTTGCACGTAATCTGAAATCTTTTTAGCAATTTCTCCGGTATAAAACGCCTCTGATCCTCCTTCAGCTATTGCCTGAAGAGTCTTACCCAAAGTAGGTAATTTAACAAAATCTCCTTCATTAGGACCCTTGCCTCCAAACAAAAACTCGTTTCCGGAAGGATACTGAGCTAGTTTATCTTTTTGCCCTTTCCATTGATAAGAGATTATGTCTGACACAGCAAACCCATTAATTGCATAATCAATAGCTGGTTTCAAAACATCAGATAAAGACATATTCCCATACTCATTCATGATGGTTTCCCAACCATGAACAGTACCGGGCACTGATACAGAATATGGCCCTATATCGGGTAGTTTACTCAACCCTTTCGACTTGAGTTCTTCAATAGATGCGCCTGATCCAGATCTTCCACTACCATTTAAAGAGACTACTTTTTTTGTATCCGCCATTCTGATTAAAGCGAACATGTCGCCACCTATGCCAGTGGATTCCGGCTCTACCACGTTCAACACCGCAGCTGCCGCAACACATGCATCAATGGCATTCCCTCCATCAAATAAAACTTTTAACCCTGCTATAGCCGCCAAAGGCTGGCTAGTAGCTATCATCCCGTTATTACCATGAACAGTAGACCGTCTAGAATCGAAAAACATTTATACCCTCTCTAAATAGTGTGCATAATATTGATTCACAATTGCGTGTACCTATATTTGCGTATATTATAGCCCTACCAACTAAGAATATCATTACAGGAGTTCAGCATGGCTATAACAGTAGGGCAACAGGCACCACAATTCACACTTTACGATACAGATAAAAACCAAGTTTCATTAAGTGACTTCAAAGGAGAAAATGTAGTACTAAGTTTTTTCCCTGGCGCATTTACAGGAGTATGTAACACAATGGCGTGTACTCTGGACGACCGTTCTAAGGATTTTAGTTCCCTGAACGCTAAAGTTTTGGCTATAAGTGTTGACTCCATATTTTCTCAACAAGTATGGAAACAACAAAACAACATGAGTTATACAGTATTAAGCGATTACAACAGAGAAGTAATCAAATCTTATGACGTAATTTGGGAAAATCTAGCAGCATTAGAAGGGTACAATACTGCAAACCGGGCTGTGTTCATAATAAATGCCCAAGGAGAAGTATCATATGCATGGATTGCTCCTAATCCCGGAGTTGAACCGGATTACGACGAGATTGTCGCTACTTTAGGAACCTTAAATTAAATTACTAGAGGAAACTTATGCCAAACAATAATGACAAGCAAGCTTTTATATTCGATGTATTTGGTACCGTCGTTAACTGGAGAGGGAGCATAATTGCACAAGGAGAAACTTTCGGAGCCAAATATAATATCCAAACAGACTGGGAAGCCTTTGCGGACAAATGGAGAGGAAAATACCAACCCTTCATGGACAAGGTAAGAAACGAAGAGATCCCTTGGACAAATTTGGACGCACTTCACAGAATGGCTCTAATCGAATTATTAGAAGAACTTGATATCCACAATTTGACCGAACAGCAAATTGAAGAACTACTCTATTTCTGGCATAACCTAAAACCTTGGTCTGATACGGTAGCGGGATTATATAGACTAAAAAATAAATACATCATCGCACCCATGTCCAATGGAAACATTCGGCTTATGACTGATATGGCTAAAAATGGGAACTTACCATGGGACTGTATATTAGGAGCAGAAGTGGCAAAACATTACAAACCCCACCCAAGAAGCTATTTGACTGCCGTTGAACTTTTGGGACTTACACCTGATCAAGTTGTCATGACCGCTGCACATGAAAGAGATCTCCTAGCAGCACAGAAGGTTGGACTCAAAACCGCTTTTGTAGCGAGGCCTATGGAATTTGGTACATTGAATACCAATTTGCCGGATCCGCAAAATCACCCATTCGATTTCTACGCTACAAGTTTTGTTGATTTAGCTGGACAAGTAGGAGCCTAAAGCAGGTTATTTACCCTCGATGCCACATGCTTCAGCTACCAATTTATATGAATATTCACGTTCTTGATAACCGTGGCAAATAGTGACAATACTAAGATCGGTAGTCTGGTAATCATTAGATATCTTTGTTAACGCGTCCTTAACAGTTGCGGGGCTACCATCAACACAGTTTCTAGCATAATTTTGTACAAATTCTAGTTCATCAACCATATATTGATAATTGGCAGCAAATTCTGGAGATGGAATCCCTTTAGCTCTCCCAGTAATAGAAAATAATCTACCTAAATTCCTAGATGACGCTAGACGTTTCGCTTCTTCGTCTGTGTCAGCACACAACACATGTACACCTACATTAACCAAAGGCTCTGTCAAAAACTCAGATGCCACGAAATTTTTCCTGTAGGCGTCGACTATCAAAGGACCTTCAGAAGAACCCATTCCAAAAAAATGTGCGTATGCAAACGGGAGGCCCATTTGAGCAGCCATAAAAGCACTTTCGTACTTAGAACCTAACAACCACACACTAGGAACATTTTCTCCTTTATGCCCTATTGTTACATTACTGAACAGATTCTCGTCCGCATGACTATCTGTAAGATAATTAAGTACATCAGACACCTGTTTGGGATAATGCTGAGGACCCACAGGGGGAGAAGGAAATGCTAAGGCCGAAGCTGTTACCTGATCACTACCCGGAGCTCTTCCCAAACCCAACTCTATTCTTCCGGGGAAAAACAAATTCAACATGTTAAACACTTCAGCCACTTTAAAAGCACTGTAATGCGTCAACATCACTCCTCCGCTCCCAACACTTATGGATTGAGTATTAGCAGCTATTTGGCCAATCAAAATTTCAGGAGCATTGCCAGCAAAATTCGCGATGTTATGATGCTCTGCTACCCAATATCTAGAATACCCGAAGCTCTCCGCAGCTTTAGCCAATTCTACAGTCTCGTTCAAAGCATCTGCCGCAGATCCTTCCATTCTAATCGGAGATTGATCTACTACACTCAGTCTAAAATCTACACTCATTTTATCCGCCTTATAGGCTTATTTTACATCAACACAACAAGATTCACATAACTGTTTTTAAACATGCCTTATAACGAAATCTATCAATTTATTACTTAAATCATATTCATATACATGCTGCATAACGCATTTAGTAGAATTAATTACCTAAACCGTCACTCACCTCTCTAATATTTAAAGAAAGAAAGCCTTTAACATGTTGACAAACATATGACTGGGGAGAATAATGATATCGTTTTGTTCCGCAGTTGACGGAGTAAAACCATAGGAAACTGAAGAAAAAGATAGAGGATTTTTTTTTTGAAACCTAAAGTAATGGTGATGTCAGAAAAGGCCAATACGTTGGTCATAGCACTCATCATTACTGTTACCATCATAACTCTCATTTCCTGCTCAAACTCACAGATTAAGACTATTCACATAAGCGCCCCCCCTGAGGCCACCCCTCTAATCCAAACGCTATCTGATGAATACCATATATTAACCGAAGGCCTTATCCAGACCTCAATCAGATCTTCTAATTCCGACGCAGCATTTATAGACCTTTGCTCAGGTAAAACCCATATTGCTACTTCTGCCAGGCCTATATCAAATACTGAAATCACTCAGTGTAGCGATTCCAGCATCAAAGTAGTCGAACTTCCTCTAGCAAGCGTCTCTACTGTACTAGTGACTCACTCTATGAACAAACAATCCCCTAAGTGCTTGTCTAACGAAGACTTGAGAAACCTATGGAATGGGACAAGTGACCTAAGCCTGACCTTGTATAGACCGGAATCCAATTCGGACTTTTCAAAATTTCTTAACTCCCAATTGATCAACAACGAAACATCAAATTCACAAAAATCGTTGGTGACATCTGCTTCCCTGGTGACTGATCTCATCAACGATATTCATGGAATAGGATTCTTAGACTACGTCACATACAGTTTAGTAGAAGAACACCTAAACCCCGTAGGTTTACAGAGTTACACAGATACATGTTCGATGCCAAACAGGAGCAAAGTCAGTGAAGAAACCTATGACGTCCTCAACCGCACGCTTTTCCTTTACTTTCGGCACGACTTGCTAAAGAAAGACTATTTATCCGGATTCGCTGAAATGACTATGAGTGAATCATCTATAAATATAATTTCTAATCTTGGTTACACCACATTGGATTCAACTGTATACGCACAGAACCATATCCTACTAGACGAAAGAACGGCTGGATCTCGCTATATTGAAAAGACTCAAAATACAGGAGGTATAAAATAAACAATTCTTATCTGAAATTTGTATACAAGCTATAAAAACATATTGGAGAAAATACAAACAAAATGACAACGAGTCTAAAAAAACAAACTTTTATAACACTGATTCTATTGGCAGCACTACTTGTGATAAGTATTGCATGTTCAACAGAAAATCAGACGAAAGAAGAATCAGAAACGCCAGCCGCAACATCGAAAGATTTACAGATCATTTCACTGGATGGTTCCAGCACTGTATTCCCTGTCACAGAAGCAGTAGCTGAAGAATATTACATAAAAACCAAAGGAGAGATCCCAGTCACTGTTGGAGTGTCGGGCACTGGAGGCGGGATGAAAAAATTCTGCCGAGGAGAAACACACATCTCTAACGCTTCCCGCCCTCAAAAAGAAAAGGAAAGAGTCTTGTGTGAAGAAGGTGGCTTTACATCTGTGGAGCTCCCTGTAGCAATTGACGGTATAACCGTCGTAGTAAACAAAGAGAACGATTTTGTTGACTGCATGACTGTTGAACAATTGAATACGATATGGGACCCATCTTCAGAAGGAAAGATCACCATGTGGAATCAAGTTGATCCTGCTTGGCCTGCAGAAAAAATGGAACTCTATGGCCCTGGTCAAGACTCAGGTACTTTTGACTACTTCACCGAAACAGTCAATGGTGAATCGCAAGCATCGAGAGGAGACTTTACCGCAAGTGAAGACGACAACGTGCTAGTCACCGGTGTCTCGGGAGACAAGTATGCCTTAGCATACTTTGGCTATGCATACTACGCAGAAAACGCGAGTAAACTTAAAGCCATAAAAATCGTAAATGACCAAGGTGACTGCGTGGCTCCAGAAGCTGCAGCTATCAACAGTGGAGTATACAACCCTCTCTCACGTCCTCTATTTATCTACGTTAGAGGTGATGTTGCTGGGGTAGAACCAGTTAAGAGTTTCGTGGAATTTTACTTGAGTCCTACAGGACGAGATTTAGTAGGAGAAGCGGGATATGTTGCATACCCTGACGAAGTTTATGAATTAGCTCTTGGAAGACTACAGAATGTAAATACAGAATTGCTTTGGGGCGGAGCAAGCCCTAAGTCAGGCGGAGTTCTAGAAAGACTAAAGAATAATCAATAACAAATAAAAAGTGGGTCCGGTTCTCCAACCGGACCCACTTGAAATCTTTGGAAAGCACGCTCCTACCAGACCGCAATTCCGAAGATTTAGCACAGCTTACACTCAAAATAATAGTTTGTATACAAACCTCAGGTAAAAATTGAACACAGACACCAGCCCAGAGATAAAATAGTCCTAGGACGCTAGAATAAAGAGGCAAGCAAAAGAGAGTGGTAAATTAATGGCCCTGATATTGGAAGGTATCTTGGATCCCAGAAACTATTCTAACAAGCGTTGGAGAGCTGGGATTTTTGAACAGATTATTAAAGTAATATTACTCCTGGTTTCAGCGATATCTATCATAACAACGGTAGCTATAGTTTCTGTTATGATATTTGAAGCCTCTCTCTTCTTCCAAAACGTTAGCATATTCGAATTTTTAACCGAAACCAGATGGACTCCTTTATATTCCTCTAAACATTTTGGCATCCTCCCTCTAGTCACAGGTACATTCCTTGTAGCTTTTGGGGCCATGTTTATTGCACTGCCTCTAGGACTCATGAGCGCAATTTATTTAAGCGAATACGCGCCCGACAAAGTCAGGCAGGTGATAAAACCTGTCCTTGAAGTCCTCGCAGGAATCCCAACTGTAGTTTATGGATATTTCGCCTTACTATTTATTTCCCCCATTTTGCAGTCAATATCAGACAGTGTAAAAGTGTTTAATGCAGCTAGCGCGGCAATTGTTATGGGAATAATGATACTACCCATGGTGTCTAGCCTGAGCGAAGACGCCATGAGAGCAGTTCCCCGTTCGCTCAGAGAAGGGGCCTATGCTTTAGGCGCAACCAAATTAGAAGTGTCTTTGAGAATTGTTACACCAGCAGCTATATCTGGCATAGTTGCCTCATTTATTCTAGCGATTTCCCGAGCTATCGGAGAAACGATGATTGTGACAGTAGCCGCCGGGCAAAACCCCACATTCACATTCAGCCCCTTTGTTCCAATTCAAACCATGACGTCTTATATAGTTCAAGTAAGCCTTGGAGATACTCCCACAGGTTCCATAGAATTCCAAACAATCTTCGCGGTAGGAATCACACTATTTACCATAACTCTTACATTAAATATGATCAGCCAATACATAGTTAGAAGATTTAGGAACGTATACGATTAATATGCAATATCTAGAAAAAGAAAAATATCAGCAACGCCTAGCACAACGTCAACGGACAGGCAAAATCTTCGAAATTATGTGCATCATATCTATAACTATAGGCATAGGAATGCTTGCATTATTACTCTGGTACGTAGCAGATCAGGGACTCCACAAATTAGATTGGCAGTTCCTTACCAGTTTCCCATCTAGATTTCCTGAACGAGCAGGTATATATGGGGCATTACTAGGGACACTCTATGTGATTGGTACAGGAGGCCTAATAGCATTTGTCTTAGGCGTGGGCACTGCGATATATCTAGAAGAATATGCAAATGACAATCGACTATCTAGGATACTTCAAGTAAACATAGCCAACTTAGCGGGCGTACCTTCTATTGTCTATGGAATATTAGGACTAGAGATATTTGTACGCTTTGCAGGTCTTGGACGAAGTGTATTAGCCGGATCACTTACAATAGCACTTCTAATACTGCCTATAGTAATAATAGCTTCCCAAGAGGCTCTTAAAGCAGTCCCATCTTCCATCAGGGAAGGTGGATTTGCACTAGGAGCATCAAAATGGCAAGTAGTATCCATTCTGGTCATTCCCCAAGCGTTTGCTAGTATACTCACAGGGGTAATCTTAGCGGTCAGCCGAGCTATCGGAGAAACAGCACCATTAATCGTGATGGGAGCGCTAACTTTCGTGCCATTCGCACCTGATGGTTTCATGAGTCCATTTACCGTATTACCAATTCAAATATTCAACTGGGTATCCAGGCCGCAGCACGGATTCCACGAAATTGCCGCAGCTGGAATAGTAGTATTGCTGATAACTTTGATCTTACTGAATTCCGTGGCAATTTACCTAAGACATAAATTCTCGAAAAACTTAGAAGGATAAAACATGACTGACCATCAAACCATAATACAAGCTAAAGAGATATCTGTTCACTATGGAAGTAAAAAGGTTTTAGACAACGTATCATTTGATATCGCTGAAAACGAAGTTACTTCCATAATTGGACCTTCTGGATGTGGCAAGAGCACATTACTTAGGTCTTTCAACAGAATGAATGATCTAATACCAAGCGCAGTAGTTTCTGGAGAAATCATTTTCCACGGGCAAAATATTTACGAGCCTCATCTAGATCCAACTGAAATAAGGTATCAAATGGGAATGGTATTCCAAAAACCCAATCCATTTCCTAAAAGTATCTATGACAACATAGCATTTGGTCCAAAGGTAGCTGGATTCACTGGAGACATGGACCAATTAGTAGAAGAATCATTACAAAAATCAGCTCTATGGGACGAGGTTAAAGATCGTTTGAAGGATAGTGCTTTAGCTCTATCAGGTGGCCAACAACAAAGACTATGCATAGCTCGTGCTTTAGCAGTCGAACCTGAAGTTATATTAATGGATGAACCTTGTTCAGCACTAGACCCTATATCAACTCTCGCTATAGAACAACTAATGAGAGAGCTCAAGAAACAGTACTCTATAATCATAGTGACCCACAATATGCAACAAGCTGCCAGGGTGTCAGACAAAACTGCATTCTTTATGAATGAAGGCGACAATATTGGCTTATTGATAGAATACGGGGACACTCAAAAGATATTCTCTCAGCCAGAACATAAGACCACTGAAGATTACATCACAGGTAGATTTGGATAAAATCCATATTTAGAGGAGGAATATAATGGTAAGACAACATTTTGATAACAGCCTAAATGAATTACAGACATCTCTTATAGAGTTAAGTCAACTTGTGGAAAGATCAATATCGAATGCGACAGCTTCTCTGCTATCCCACGATCCCAGTCTAATCGAACGAGTGGAATCAGATGATGATGAAATAGACGATTTAACAGATTTCATAGAACAAAGTGCCCTAAATTTGATTCGCACTCAGCAACCCGTTGCAAGTGACCTTAGAATCTTAATGTCTATCATACATATATCCGTAGAATTAGAGCGTATAGGAGACTATGCAGAAGGCCTTGCTCACATATCATCGTACATAGGGCCATCTCCGAACATCGGAGTAAACTCGATCATCACACAAATGTCAGAATTATCCTCAACTATGATGAAAAATAGTATATTGGCATTAGTTAATCGTGATGTTGCATTGGCGCAATCAGTTATAGAATCAGACTCAGAACTGGACGTGTTATACAAACAGAATTTCAAAGTATTGTTAGAAGGAATGCTAAATGATTCTAACGCTATTGAGCACGGAACCTACCTTACATGGGCGTTTCATGATTTTGAACGCATTGGAGACCGAGCGGAAAATATAGCAGAGAGAGTAGTGTATTTAGTCACTGGAAACAACCGCGATTCCTCAACCTAATCCTTATAAAGTGAATCAGTTTCTAAATTCAAATGGGATATCTAAGTAGACTGTAAAATGGTAGATCAGCGTGCCAAAAAGATTACAACTTCGATTTTATTTATTACAGGATTGTTAGCATTATTGATTAGTAGTGCGTGTAACGATACTGATCGCTTAGTTAAAGCAGGTTGGAATAAGCCAACACATATAAGCCCCATTTATGTTATGACTTCCGATTTAAATGAAAGATCACTGCAAGTTGTAAAAGATGGAGTAATTAAAGCTCAAGAATATTTAGGCAATTATGGTCCTTTAAAAGTTTTTATTATTGGCACTGACCTTGAAGCTGCAAATGTAGTTGCAAAAGAGTTCTGTGAGTGGACATACGAGGGCAAAGGAAGAATTGATGAATGTTTCTATGAGGACCAAGGAATTGAAATAAGAGAACTGGCTAAATATAAATCAGGCAGTGCCTATGCCGAAACCGATGGTAGGCAACTATCTATCCCAACTCGGGCAGTTACGATAGGGAACCCTCCATATGATGATCCCAATGATATTGGTGGTTACAAAGTAGCTATACACGAATATACTCATATATATCAACATGCTCATATATCAGACGAAGATGATGGAATGCCAAATTGGCTTGAAGAAGGTAGTGCAGAATTATTAGCTATGTTCCTTGCCGGGAAGTATGAAGATTATTTAAACGATAGCGTTAAATTAGCAAGACAATTACGTGAAAATCACCCAGGCTTAACAATTAAAGATTTAGAGAACGAAAGATCTTCTGAAAAACTCCAAAGAGATTGTCAAGAATGTTACTGGAGACTCCAGTCTGAAACGGGAAGTCTGGCAACAGTTTTACTGATAAATCAAACGTCTATGGATTATTTTTTTAAAGAATACATCCCTAGTATTTTTTATCTCGGGAAAGAAAAAGCTTTTGAAAATTCTTTTGGATTTACTATTGATGAATTCTATGTAACTTTTGAAGAATTTTTAAACCTTACTGAATCAGAACAGTTAGAGATTTTAAAACTGAAAAGTTGATATCCTTATATGGGAATACCAGTTTCTATTCCTCCCCCACCATCTCTTGAGTATGTACGAGTGTTGAAAAGTTAGTAATACAAAAAATCACAGTACCTAATGCATCCCATTGTAAGTTGTTATAACTTCCCATTACACTATACTTATGAGATCTCGTTATGAAGAAGAAATAGAAGATATACTGGCTCTTACCGAAGAACTACCTGAAGATCAACACGAGCCTATGTTCAGAAAACCGACTCGTAAAATGTCGTTCCTGAAGAGCTCAGTGTGCATCCTATTAATCACCGCTCTGATATTCATCGTAAGCAATAGCTGGACAATAGCTATACTGCTGGTATTATCCGGTGCCCTTATAATAGTCTTAAATATACGCCCCAAACTCACTTATGAAAAACGGTGGCGAGGCAAGCCGATAGAAGATACTAGGCCTACTATCTTAGAAATTATAATGTCATATTTGAGGAAGCGATAAATACAATTCAGTCTACTAGACTGCGCATTCTCCTTCTCCTCTCTCAACTTTATACAAATTGGTTCTTTCCCAATCCATTATTAAGTCAGAATTACCGGCAGCCGTTTCTCCTTGTTCCTGTGCTGCCTTCGCTAACTCTTCAAACTTACCAGTTCCTACTCTATCAACAAACTTATTAAATAACTCTCCCGACTGTTTGTTATCTTTGTAATACGATACCATTTGCTTCAACACATTCGGAGCTAATTTCGCGGGGATTTTCACTTTAGGTATTCTGGCTCCTATTCGAGATTCCTCTACGCTAGGTCCACCATAGTTACCACCCAAGAATACTTCATAAGCTGGAACTTGCTGACCATCTGGTCCCTTGATAGCAGCACCATGGAAACCGATATTAGCAATATGATGGAGTCCGCATCCGTTAGGACATCCACTCATTTTGATGCGAATTTTCTGAACATCCTCATCTTCGATTAAACTGTCCCAAGTGTCTAATTCTTCTTTAATAGCTTTATTCAACCCCATAGAGGATGTAATCCCCAGTTTACAACTATCCGTACCGGGGCAAGATACTACATTCAATATAGTGTGAGCACCATATTCTGCTAATCCTATGTCTTTCAAAGCTTTCCAAACATGAGGTAGTGCTAAATCAGATACCCATCGTAAAACCATGTTTTGTTCTTGCATTGCTCTTGCCTGACCACCTGTGTATTTTCGAATGATCTCAGCTAAAGCTTTGAATTGAGCTGTGTCTAAATCTCCTCTGGTAGGTTTTATATACACCAAGTTGTACCCCTCTTGCTTTTGAGTTGATACATTATACTTATGCCATTTTTGATATTCCGCAGAATTCCCAACTTCTGAACTTATATCTTCGAAATCGGTGTTCCCGGCATTTTCATCTAGACTACTGTCCAGGCCTACATAAGGTTTAAAATCTATTTCTCCTATCAGCGCCAACTGTTCATCTACCAATACTTTAAACTCATCGAGGCCTATACGATCTATCAAAACTTTCAATCTAGCCATCATTCTATTTTTGCGTAGACTTGTAGCTTGATTAAATACAGTCCATATGGCGAGGGCTAGCCTCAGGTAATCTTTTTCAGGCAGAAAGTCAAAGAGAGGTTTCGCTAGTCTTGGCATTATCGAAGTTCCACCACCTACAAAAACTTTGAATCCTCTTTCTTCTTTGCCATCTACCACACGAATTTGAGATACATATGTCAAATCTTGAATTGCAGCTGCAACACGGTCCTGTTTATCGGTTCCTGTAAAAGCAGTTTTGAATTTTCTTGGGAAACTCTGAGTAATAGGATGGCGTACACCAAAACGCACATATGCGGCTAAATAGGGCGTAGGGTCAAATATTTCATCATGGGCGACTCCCGCTATAGCATCACCAACCACATTCCGAACAGTATTACCACACGCTTCTCTAGAAGATAGTCCAACTGTGCCAAGCAATCTCATCACATCAGGGCAATCTGGGAGAGGTATATGATGGAATTGTATATTCTCCCTAGTAGTAATGTGCCCTTTATGCAAAGGAGCATATTTTTCACTAATAGTAGCCATCACATCCATTGCTTCAGCCGTAATGATACCTCCGGGTAATTTAATCCGTATCATTTGCACGTCTGGTTGCCGCTGCCCGTAGATTCCTTGTTTTAATCTAAAAGGAGTAAATTCAAGGTTATCTTGTTCTCCATCTGAATATTTTTTAGATTCAGCTTCAAATCGAACAACTTCTTCTTCTGAAAACGGTATGATTCCCTTAGCCTTTTTTGATAATTCTAAACTTTCGCTATGAATAGCATTTTGATCAGTCTCTGTGTGTATATTTGCCATTATTTCCTCTCCACGTTTGTTCCAAATAAAAACACCCTCCTGTTAGAGGAGGGTGTTTGCAAATTTTCGCGCGCCAAACTGCCCCCCTAATTCGGGACGCAACACATACATACGCAAGTCATTTGTACTAATTTCATAGCCCTAGTCTAATAATCTTCCATAAAATTGTCAAATGAAATACACAGTTTACAGACGTATAGCCAAATACACATTTAATGACTTCTAATCAATTGACAGCCTCAAATGAACAATCCTAAAATTGAACTCGCATTCCAAATAATAAAATGAGTTATATTATGTCTACTAAATCTCAAATCGAACAAGATATCATCACAGCGATGAAAGCCAAAGAGCAAACCAAGTTGAATGCTTTGCGATTCCTAAAAAACGCTATCCAACTCGTGGAAAAAAATGATCTAGCAGAACTAGATGAGGACGGGGTACAAAAGGTAGTAGCCAAACAGGTTAAAGACCGTAAAGAGAGCATAAAGATGTTCGAACAAGGAGGAAGAGACGATTTGGTCCTAAAGGAAACTGAAGAACTGAACATCATTGAACAATATCTTCCACCTCAGATGTCATATGCTGACATTGAATCTATAGTAACCGACGCAATAACAAGCTTAGGAGCTACATCAATGCAAGACAAAGGCAAAGTTATGGGTTACTGCATGAAGCAGCTTCAAGGCAACGCAGACGGCACTGTGGTCAACGAAATCGTAACCAAATTACTATCTGATTAATGGTGATTACGTGCTATTTGGGATAATTGTATTTCCTGGAACATGGAGTGACACAGATTGCTTCTATGCTATCCAAGATGTGTTGGGGTTCAGAGCTGAATATGTTTGGCACGAAGAGACGGATTTAAGCAGATTTGACTGCTTGATACTGCCTGGCGGGTTTTCATACGGCGATTATCTACGCACAGGTTCTATAGCAAAATTATCCCCTATAATTGCTTCATTAGACTCCTACATAAATTCAGGCAAACTTGTTATAGGAATCTGTAATGGTTTCCAAATCCTGTGTGAGTGCGGATTTTTGCCAGGAGTACTCCTAAAGAATGACTGCCTCGAATATCGCTGTGTCCAAACAAACCTAAAAGTAGCGTCTAATGACCATGCCTTCAGTAACTTATACAACATAGATGAGATATTAGACATACCAATATCTCACGGAGAGGGTAACTATTACGCTGACCAAGAAACTATCAGTAATTTAGAAGCTAATAATCAAATAGCATTTAGATATTCCAGCCCAGGCGGGGACACTAGTGCTGAATATAATCCAAATGGATCAATCAATAATATAGCGGGGATTTTAAATGCCTCTAAAAACGTCCTAGGTATGATGCCTCATCCAGAAAGATGTTGCGAAAGTATATTAGGCAGTGAGGACGGTGCTCTGATTTTCAAATCCATTTCCAAATGGATAAACAAAAACATATAGACCAATTAGTGAATTTATGGATATTGATAAAAAAACACTCGAAGAAATAGCACTCAGCGAAAAAGAATACGAAAAGATCATTGAATTATTGGGTCGGTCTCCCAATCATGTAGAACTTGGTCTCTTCGGAGCAATGTGGAGCGAACACTGCGGGTACAAACACTCTAAACACCTTATCAAAACATTACCAAGTAAATCTTCCAGAGTGCTTTCTGAATCAGGGCAAGAAAATGCAGGGGCTATAGATATCGGAGACGGGTATGCAGTGGTATTCAAAGTAGAATCTCATAATCATCCTTCTGCAGTTGAACCGTTCCAAGGAGCAGCAACCGGAGTGGGAGGAATTGTGCGGGACATATTAGCTATGGGAGCCCGCCCAATAGCTATATTGAACTCGTTGCGATTCGGAACGCTAGGAGAATCCAAAACTGATCATATATTTGGAGGAGTGGTAGAGGGTATATCTTGGTATGGGAATTGCCTAGGTATTCCCAATGTAGGAGGAGAAATATATTTCGATGCATGTTATCAAGATAATCCTTTGGTAAACGCTTTATGCGTAGGATTAGTGGAATCAGACAATATAGCTAGTTCGTCTGCTAAAAGCATAGGTAATTCGGTCTTGCTTGTAGGAGCAGATACAGGTAGAGACGGTATACATGGCGCATCAGGTCTAGCTTCGAGAAATCTTGACGCTGAACAAGAAATGAGACCAACTGTTCAGGTAGGTAATCCATTTCTAGAAAAACTACTTATAGAAGGATGCTTAGAAGCCCTTGCCACAGGACACGTAGAAGGCATCCAAGATCTCGGAGCAGCAGGGCTTACAAGTTCAACAGTGGAAGCTGCTAGTAAAGCCGAGTTAGGTATTTTCATTAATACCTCCATGGTACCTACACGAGAAGATGCTATGTCTCCATACGAAATCATGCTATCGGAATCACAAGAACGAATGCTACTCTTTGTACGCCCAGAATATGTGGAAGAAATCTCCAATATATTTACAAAATGGGGCATTTATGCCACGCAAATAGGTGAGGTTATCAAAGAGCCTCATATAGAAGTTAATGATGGAACCAAAAGTGTTGCAAAGGTCCCAATTCAGTTTCTTACCGAGGCACCTTCATATTCCACCGATACTTCATCTATTGATCTTAAATCTCTAAATAATATTCTCCATCAACCTGACCCTTCGTTATCTGCACAAAATTCTCTTCTATCATTACTAGAGAACAATAACATTGGAAGTAGACAATCAGTATTTCAAAAATATGATAGTCAGGTACAAACTAACACGATCATAGGCCCGCAACATAGCGCCGCAGTATTAAGAATCAAAGATACTACTAGGATGATAAGCCTTAGCATCGATTGCAACAGTCGCTACTGTTATTTAGATTCATATATAGGTGCGCAAATAGCCGTTGCAGAAGCATGTCGGAATGTATCTTGCACAGGCGCAACGCCCATTGCATTAACTGACTGTCTTAATTTTGCAAATCCAGAAAGACCTGAAATATATTTTCAACTCGAACAGTCTATACAAGGGATGGGATTAGCAGCTCGAACATTTGATACACCAATCGTAAGTGGAAACGCTAGTTTATATAATCAGTCAGACCTATCTGAAATTTACCCAACACCCATTATAGGTTGTTTAGGAGTGATGCCAAATTCTGTCACCCCTGTTAAATCTGGCTTCACTGAAGTGGATGCGGATGTATTCATACTAGGAACAAATACACTCACACTAGAGAGGGACAGTTTATCTGGATCTGAATACTATAGTTCCTTGTACCAATCCGTCACGGGAAGTCCTAAAATCAACCTAGAACTCGAATTACAAGTGCAAAGCTTATGCAGAGATTTGATTGCTAAACATGTCATATTATCTGCTCATGACTGTTCAGAAGGCGGCTTAGCGGTAGCATTGGCTGAGTGCAGCTGTATCGGGAGCATAGGATTCATTTCTAACAATTTCAATCTTAATGACTGGGAAGCTGACTTATTTGGAGAATCTCAATCAAGAATAATAATCTCATGCAGGAAATCTGACAGCCAATCAATTATTGAACAAGCCCAAATGGTTAATGTCCCGATAATCCACTTAGGAACTACGACAGATTATAAATTCAAATTAGGCGAAGTAATAAATACTGATGTTTCCACATTAACATCGGCATGGTCATCAGCTTTACCTGGAAAATAACCTCATCACTCTGCCAGCTAGTCCAGAACCAGAATCTTCATCTTCATTAGAGGCGAACGACGCATTATCTTCCATAGATTGTCCCCAATGACTTTCCAAAGCATAGTAGACCACTGGATGTTCACGGTTTAAGCTGAGTGTCCTTTTCCTTTTTGGCTTATCTGAGCCTTCTTCCTGCACGGAACCCCAACTCTTTGTGAACACTTTCTCATCTGATAACCCTTTAATAAGCTTATTCACATAAGTTTTAGAAAATGTCTTTTCCCAAAGAATCTTAATCTCCTCAACCTCGGCATCAAGCGCACCTTTAATATTAGAAGAGATCTCATCCCCTAAAGTGTTTGGAGTTATACTAGTACTTTCCTTCACATCATATAAATAATCAGACATAACTATAATTTGATTTATCCGTGATTCATCATTGTCATCTCTGGTACTGCTAGCCTTTTCCAATGAAGATAGTAATTCTGACATAGCTCCACTGTATGCTGCGAGTTTCTCAGAATTATCGGTACTTGTTTTTAACTCATTGGACTCTTCGGTATTAGCATCAATAGCGTTATCAATATTTTCCGAGATGTCCGTTTCTTCAGAAGTTATTTCTTCAGGTACTGGCTCGTCAGCTAATATTACCCAGTCAGCCATACCTACTGTCACCATTTGTATCTTTCCTTGTTCTGTAGCTGCCTGAACCAATTTCTTGAATCCTGTAAAACCTAGTCTTCTTTCATCTAATCCGGGATATTGTCGTATTAGTCTTTGTTTTACCGAAGTAAGTAGAGGAATTCTTCCACTTTCTCTTTCCCTAATTACTATATTTTCTATCGATTGCAAAATATCAGGAACATCTTGTCGTGAGTAATTATTGCGAGTAGGAGGAGCATTATAAGTATTACTAGCATTATTTGAATCTTGATCCACATCAATGTCATAGAAAATAAGTCCATCTACTAAAGCAGATAACCTACGAGAAGTAGTCCAAGAAACTCCTATGATAATCACTTTCTTTCCCATTGTTCTTAAAGCATTAATTACATGTATGAAATCAGAGTCTCCAGATACTATTACGAAGGTGTCTATATTGGGGTAAGAATGGGCACATTCTATACAATCGGCGGTCATTTTCACATCTACACTGTTTTTGACCGTTATTGTACGATTACTATTATTGGAATTTCCTAGTTGAAGTCTTGTTGGCACATAAACGGGCTCTATGCCTGACGCATACAATGCGGGAGGATCATTTACAAATTGACTAGCTCCTTTCAATTCAGGAGAACGAGTTACCCAATCTGCGTATGCTTTTGCCACTACCACACGTCCGTGATTAGAAACTTCTTCTTTCAAAGCAGACACGTTTGGGACACGATTACCACCGGCCAAGCTAATTTTAAAATTTTCCCAGTCTATAAATAGTGCTACGTCTCCTAGCACAAAATCATTATTCATTAATATCCTTATTATCTTAATTTGAGTAATATATTAAATTTTTTAAGTTTGATATCTTACTTTAATACATATATTATCATGTAACAGATACTATCAAGGTATGATGTGTATGCTTAAACCAATAAAGTTAAAGGTACATACATAATAAAAGGTGTAATTATGACAAGTGAATTGCGATTGCAAGATAAGGTTGCAATCATAACAGGTGCAGGTTCAAGCGGACCTGGTATCGGAAACGGAAAAGCTACAGCTATGCTATTTGCCAGGCAAGGAGCGAAGGTTTTAATTGTTGATTCCCAAGTAGACAGAGCCGAAGAAACTCTGAAACTGATTCAAGAAGAAAACGGAGTGGCGTCCGTATTCCAAGCAGATGTAACAAACGCCTCTGATTGCGAATCAATGGTAGAAGCTGCTATGTCTAGGTACGGTAGAGTAGATATACTAGATAACAACGTCGGCATCTCCCGAAGAGGAACAGTTTTAGAAGTTTCAGAAACCGATTGGGACCAAGTCATGGCCGTTAACGTCAAAAGTATAGTATTGGCCAGTAAATTCGCCATTCCCGCCATGATAGAAAATGGGCAAGGGTCAATTATAAACATATCATCCATTGCGGGTCTTAGGGCTCACAGCAGCACTCCTTACACGGCATCCAAATCAGCAGTTATAGGACTTACATTTTCTATGGCAGCAGACCATGGAAGAGACGGGATTAGAGTCAACTGTATAGCTCCTGGCTTACCATATACGCCTATGGTAGCTCCTCGTATGAATGATGATCTTAGAGAAGTTCGCAAAAATGCGGCGCCGTTAGGAACTGAAGGCACAGGATGGGACGTTGCATATGCGGCTTTATTCTTTGCTAGTGACGAATCAAGATGGGTGACAGGCGTTACAATGCCAGTAGATGCAGGTCTAGCAGCTACAAGTCCTGTAACCTTTAGCACATTAGACCAGCAAAAGTACTAAGTAATAGAAACTAACGTCACTGAAAATATCAGATCTTTTCCGGCAAGAAAATGATTTCCGTCTAGAGTCACGTTTTGTTCTCCAATTTCTTTTACAGTGAATTGGATTGCGCTACCATCAGGCTGGCTAGCGGAAATCTGCATACTTACTTCCAGTGTTAAGTCTTCAGGGAACTGATCATTTGGTACCTCGATTATTTTTGCTGGATCATAAATTCCATAAGCTTCTTCTGGCGGAATAGTTATTTCTTTTTGTTCATCAAGCGCCATTCCTACAACACCTTTATCAAACCCTGCGATCATTTGTCCTGCACCAACAGTAAATTCTAGCGGGTCTCTTCCTTCAGACGAATCAAAAACACTACCATCCAATAATTTGCCTGTGTAATGAACTTTAACAGTGTCTCCTTGCTTAACCACTTCCGACATAATAATCTCCAAAGTAAATATGTCTATTGAATATATCTGTAAATAACTTCACAAACCACATATTTGCTGACTGTGAATGACGAGTATCTAGGCAGTAAATCCTATCAAACTCCAATAAGGCAAAACTATGAAATATGCCACAAGAATTACTGACAACATCATCACACAAGCAAACCTAAAGACTTCCATATTAGTCAATCCACTTCTCTCGAAAATAATGAGTCCTGAGCCAGTGCCCGCACAATAAAAGATTACTGAGTCCCCAATCACAACGGTGATAAAGCCTATAACAAGCGGTTCAAATCCTAAAATACTAGCGAAGCCCATAGTCAGGGGAATCATAATAACTAAATATGCAGAAATATTGTTGAATGCTATCCTAGCTAATCCAATTAATACCATAACCAACACCAGTAGCACGCTGGGATTCTCTGTTATCTGTAATCCATAACTTAAAATATTTGTTGCCATCCATTGAGCCCCTCCACTATCTAGAAAAGCGAGCCCCAATGACAAAGCTGCTGCAGTTATAAAAAAATTGCTCCAAGCTATTCCTTTTTGTAGTTCGTCCCAACTAAGTATTCCTATTTTAGGAGACATCAGTAAAACAAATGCCAAAACAGCTGGAACTGATGCATGGAAACCATGGATGAAATCAGTGAACCACAAAATAACAGTGATACTAATAATGATCATAACTTTAATTTCTTGAGGCTTAAGAGGACCAAAACTTGTTTTGTTTAATTCTTGGACAGGCAATTCTCTAACACCTTTCAAATACCAAAAATATAGTATGGTTCCTCCTACAAATAGATTTAAGTAGAACGGAACACTCATTATTACAAACCACTCAATCCAGGAAAAATCACCCAGTAAACCTGATGCCACCACTGGAGTTATTCCTCCTGCTAACAAAGCGGTGGAAGCACATCGATTCAGAGCTAACATTGCCATCATCAGCATTTTATGAAACGGATGGGTTTTTGCAATCTGCCAACTGTCTAGTACTTCTTCGTACATATTTACAATAATGGCACCTCTCGTAGTTGCAGAGGGTAATACAAAAGTTAATAGCACAAACGAAAGTAACATTTGAAAATACATAAGCACAGGGTTGCCAAGAGATAAATTAATTATATAGCCTGCAACTCTTTCAGCTAGGCCAGAAACCCTAACAGCAAAACCCATAGCTAAAATACCAATTAGGAAATAGCATATAGGCTTACTGAAACCTACCAATGCTTCTGTAAAGGAATCTACACCACCAGCAAATGTTAATAATAAAATACAAAAAAAGCTGGTAGTAACTGCGGGCACCCAATCTGTGATCCACATCGCAACTGCTATCATCATCACGATAACACAAACTTTAGTCTGTAAATCTATATCTGCAAAAACACCTACTAACAAAGCAGCCGTGCCAGCTAGTAATACCCCTGCTATACCTGAGACTTTACTAATACTCATAATTTATCTACTCAATTAATAAAACGACTAGGACTCATAAAATCATTATTATAATCAGAGTACCCTTTACAAATGAAATCAGCGATTATCCTACCAGAAATCAGGCTTAGATGTATCCCTTTGTGACCATGGCCGGTAGATATATACACATTTTTTAATGAGCTTAATGGTCCAACAATTGGCAAATTATCTGGAGACATAGGTCTGAAACCATACATAGTTTCAACAATCTGAGCTTCATCCAATTCTGGCATCACGAACATTACCCACTCCATGATCTCTTGAGTAGCTTTCTGATTTGGAGGTTCTTGATAATTATCAAATTCGGACGTACTCCCGGCGCTAATTAAATTATCTCCTCTATGAATTAGATGCCAAGACTCTACCCCTCCAAAATGGAATCCTAGAGGTTGACCGGAATATTTAAGCCTTATAGATTGACCTTTCAAAGGAGTAATATCAACATTCAATCCTAAGGCAGACATCAATGAATTTGAGCCTAATCCTCCGCACAGTATTACATTATCACCATAAATCTTTTCCGATTCACAAATGACTCCTGAAATTTTTCCTCCATTCTTGATTAAATCTACTACTTTTCTTTGATGGACTTCTGTTCCCATTTTTTCCGATGCCACAGCCAATGCTAAAGTAAATTTGTAACTATCAATCTGGGTTTCTTGGGGAATATAACCAGAAGCCAGGATACGGTCTGACAGTCTCTGGTCTAACTTTCTCGTTTCATCTCCAGTCAAGAATTCAAATGGATATCTGTGTCTGGATTTTGAAAACTCTACTCTGGCCTTAAGGGTCGCAACTTCAGATTCTGATGCGGCTAATCTTAATCCTGGTCTTACGACGGGCAGAGTATCAATTTGACTTAACTCATTGATTCTTGGAATGTCTTTATCGAATAACTCACTGCTATCAAATAAAGCTTCATTTATATTAGGATTTGAATCATAGTCATATGTATTTGATAAAAACCCAGTGGCATGCGCTGATGCACCACTAGCAATAGCGTTCTCATCGAGTAACGCAACAGATAAACCTAGTTCACTCAGATAATAGGCAACCGCCCCTCCGACTGCGCCTGCTCCGACCACAATGGCATCATAGTTCTTTCCCATAACCGTAAGCGCCTTAAAAAAACAAGATTAGTTATTCACACCAATTCTATTCTTGAAATCAGAAATTATTTGGTCTCTTGTGCGATTTTGCCATTTAACACGTTGCCCTATTGGAACATTTGTTACCTCAGGAATTATTTTCAAAGCAATAAATACTGGGCCTTCAAGACTCAATATTTCTTCGATGCTCGATGCAAAATCTTCAATATTATCGAATGCATACGTATTTGGATAACCTGCACCCTTTGCGATAACATCGTAAGAAATATTCTGAGCATTCGGCACCGGTTGCCCACCTGTGGTTCCATAAACCTCATTATCAAGCATGAAGTGGTAAAAATTATTGGGCATTTTATCTGCAATAGTTGGAAGTGCGCCTAATCCCATCAGTACGTCACCTTCAGAATCAAACTGAATCACTTTTTCGTTAGGCCTAGATAAGGCTAGCCCTAGCGCAAAAGAAGAATGTCCCCCCATCGCTGGGTCTCCTAGAGCAATATCTAGGTCAGGCTGTTCACTGACAGATTGCCAATGTCTGCCACCTCTGCCAGAAAGAACTATACTGTTCCCTCTGTATCTATTAAATATTTTAAACATCTCTAATGTGTCTATCATTGGGGTTCTCCTCAAATAAAAAGTCTAGTTAAATCCGTGGAATTCGTCTCCGATTAATACCGCAACAGGATTTTGCAATTTCTCTGCATCTTCAAATGCCCACGAAATCCTTTCTGCATCATCGTTATTTTCTACCAAGTAGTATTTGACATTAAATGCATTCAAAAATGGCTCTGTGTAAGTTGCGGCAGTATCAGCATTCCTACCATGCCTGGTATATCCTCGATATCCCACCATCAATACCACAGGTATATTCATTCCCATACACCATCCCCTAAGTGAGTCACCCGATTCTAGTAATCCCGTATTTTGAATTAGTATCACGGGTTTAGCGCCTCCTGTTGATAACCCAGCGGCAGTTGAAAATGCGTGCCCTTCTCTACTCACAGGAATCAAGGTCAGAGAAGGTTCCTGTTCCATTAATAAATACAGGAAATTAGTTTCGCTGTCAGGCAGCCAAACAATATGGGTGACTCCTTGATTTTTAAATTCGTTAATTATTAGCTCTGGGCTTAATTCTGCTTTTTGTGTACTCATTATTTCTTTTTCCTCAATACTTTTTAAGTGGTTGCATTAGGTTTTCTGCCTTTTCTGGCAAGAAAATCACTAAATCCTTCCTCTACTGTTAAGCCTTTAAAACGTCCTTTCCTAGCATCGATCTCTGCCTGGAATTGATCCTTTAAAGGTTCTCCTATATGCTCAGTGACCATTTGTTTTATATTAGCTACGCCTTGAGCACGATTAGCGGCAATACCACTAGCAATCTCTATAGTCTTATCTAACAAATCCTTCGAATCAAACAAATGATTTATGAGGCCTAAGTGGTATGCCTCATCCGCAAAAACCTCTCTACCACTGTAAAGTAATTCCTTTGCTTTGTTTATACCAACTAACATAGGCAGTGTCCAAGTAGCATTCATTTGCCCATAATTTACAGCTAAAAATCGAAAACTTGATTTTTCGCATCCCACTAAAAAGTCCAGCGAGGTAGCCATCACCGTACCGCCACCGTAGCACAGTCCATTGATAGCACCAATAATTGGTTTAGAAGATGTAGCCATATGCCAAGTGATTTCGGCTCGAGTATCTTGACTAGCATCTCTTTGTTCCGGGGACAACTCTCTATTTTCGTGGATATCTGCCCCTGCTGAAAATGCTCTTTCTCCTGCTCCTGTTACAACAATTGCTCCAATCGTTTCATCAACTTCCATTGCCGACACAGCTTCGTTCACTTCTGTAACTAATTGCAGATTCAGTGCATTCAAAACATCTGGCCTGTTTAATGTGATGATACCAACTCTATCTTGTTGATCTACTAAAATATTTTCGTAAGACATATGGCCTCCTTCAACCATTTGATTTCCATAATCACCTGTACAAATAAATCACATCTGGGTTTCAATGTAAACCTTGCACTATGGTCAGCTACTGTATAATCAATTAGTATCATACAAAGTTAGTCTCAATTAGTCATCTAAATCAACTACTCGACAGGTCAACATTCATGGAACACTTAGGATTAACATTTCTAGAACAAAATATTCCTTTTGAAGCATTATCAGATAAATCTATCGAAATGGGTAAACATTCTATGCTTAATGCATCCGCAGCAGGGTTAGCTGGTGCCTCCCAACAACAAGCTGTTTCAATATCTAGTCTAGTCCAAGAAATGGGCAGTATAGGCAAATGTACTTTAATTGGTATGGGAGTAAGAACATCTCCTATTTATGCTGCATTCGGCAATAGCGCAATCATCAGCATCTTAGATTACACAGAGGAAATACCTGATTCCCATCATTCATTATCTTCCGTTATTTTCCCTATCGTAACTGCGCTTGGAGAAGCTAATGGATACACTGGGAAAGAAGTTTTAAGAGCTTACTTATTGGGGCTAGAATATACCAGCCATCTTATAGAACAAACTCAAAGTAATTTCTATGCATGTGTAAGCTTGGGAGGATTACTAGCTGCAGGACTTCTATTAAAGCTTAATGATCAACAATTCCAGCAAGGTCTATGCCTTTTGCTTGACACCCTGGACCCAACAATGTCCGACAAACGTTCAAGCATAGATTTATTCACCAGCGGCAAAATTGCCATGAATACAATTACCGCCGGACTAACCGTATCAAAACAATTCAACATAGACGACTTCTCATTAGAAACCTTTGAATATTATCTACAAAAATTGGGGCTAGATGCAGGTACCCACAATAATATACTCCGCACTTTGGCAAGCGATTCATTGTTAGAACAAAACGGACTTTCCTTAAAGTTATACCCTTGCCCTGCTACCTCTCATGAATGTATTGAAGCTATATTACAACTGTTACAACTATACGATTTTGATTACAAAGAAGTAGAGAACATGCAAATACTTCTCCCTTCAAGATCCATTCAAGAATTAAAACCAGACCCTCCTCGTACAGAATTCGAATTACGAAACAGCATACCTTTTATCTCAGCATCCACTTTGATTTATGGCCAACCCTTAATAGAACAATTCACCCCTGGATACTTCTATGATGAAGAAATAAACGAATGTATGAGCAAAATACAAATAATAGAGAATTCGGATGTGAATCCTTCTACACCACGTGCCACGGAAGTATCCATTAAATTAATTAGCGGACAAATCTTGAAAACCACTGTAGAATTTGCACAAGGCACCTCAGAAGTTCCATTAGACATAACAGAGTTAGAAGCTAAGTTTTTATACTGCTCAAGATATATATTGCCCCCAGATCATATAGAAGGTGCAATCTACCAAATAGGAAACCTTGAAAATATTCACGATATAACAGGACTAGTATCCATACTAGGAGGATAAGATCAAATGAAAGCCATTACTATCCACCAAACTGGCGGACCAGAAGTTATGCAACTCGAAACTGTACCTGATCCTAAACTCAGGAACGGTGAAGTTTTGATAGAAATCAAATCGATCGGCGTCAATTACACTGATGTCGCTAGTAGGAGAGGAACCAACACTCCTGAACAATTTCCCTGGATACCAGGCAGGGAAGCAGCGGGCATTGTTGTAGAAGTAGGTAAAAATGTAAATGATGTAAAAGTGGGAGATCGAGTAGCCTATGCAATGGCAACTGGTTCTTACGCTGAATTAGCAGCCGTGCCAGCATGGCTAACTGTACCTATTCCAGACGAAATGTCTTTTGAAACGGCCTCAGCAATATTATTACAAGCTATGACCGCACATTTCTTAGCAAACGACATCACAACACTCCAAGAATCTGATAAAGCTTTGGTGCATGCTGGAGCTGGAGGTGTTGGTCTGCTGTTGATACAAATGCTGAAAATGCAGGGAGTATACGTTTACACGACAATATCAACGGAAGAAAAAGCAAAATTGGCAAAAGAAGCTGGAGCGGACTGTTTAATTCAGTACACTATAGATGACTTCGAAAAAATCATTCTTGACCAAACAAATGAAAAAGGGATTGCCATAGTCTACGATGCAGTTGGAGACACTACTTTTCAAAAAGGCTTAAATATACTTAAGCCACGCGGATACATGGTGCTATATGGCACAGCCAGTGCTCCAGTTCCACCTTTCGACACTAATTTATTGAGAGGCAAGTCAATTTTTCTTACCAGACCTATGCTTGGGGATTACACAAGAACCAGAGAAGAATTGCTGCAAAGATCCAACACTGTGCTTGACTGGGTTCAACAGGACAAACTCAAGATCCGTATCGGACTAAAATTACCTTTGGCAGATGCAGTAGAAGCACACATGCGACTAGAAGGAAGACTAACCACTGGTAAAGTTATACTCACAGTGTAACCAATGGTCTATCTCAGAAATATACTAATAGAATATAATTGTTTGCAACGAACTAAATTTCAAAGGCAACCATAATAATGTACTACCCAAAACTAGAAGACATTGAATCTTACCGAAGCGCTGGTAACTTAGTTCCGGTATATCGAACAATCAATGCAGACCTTGAAACCCCCGTGTCGGCATACCTAAAGGTAGCTGAAGGAGAATATTCTTTTCTGCTAGAAAGTGTTTCCGGCGGAGAGCAACTGAGCAGATATAGCTTTATTGGAACTGCACCTTACAAAGTAATCAAAACCGGCAAGGATCAACCTCAAGGAGCAATAGATCCTTTAACACTTATTCAAGAAGAGCTCAATAAGTTTCAAGAGGTCTCAGTGGACGGGCTACCAGCATTTAATGGAGGGGGGGTTGGATATCTATCCTATGACAATATCCATTACTTTGAACCACGAGTTCCAATGCTTGAAAAAGATGACATTAATTTGCCTGACTCCGTAATTATGTTCACGGACACCCTTTTAATCTTCGATCATCTAAGGCACGATATAAAAATAGTTAGCCACGTTAATCTCAATGATGATGTCCAAAAGTCGTATAAAGACGCAGTAAATAAAATAGAAGAGATAGTAACTAAACTTATAGCTCCTCTCCCACCACAAGCTTACAAGAGCAGCACTAACACAGACCCCATTAAGGCTGAAATTAAATCAAATTTCACTAAACAAGAATTCTTTGATGCAGTAAACAAATGCATTGACTACATCAACAAAGGCGATGCAATCCAGATCGTACTGTCGCAAAGATTCGAACGAAAAACTCACGTTGAACCGTTCGACATATACCGTTCCTTAAGGGCCCTGAACCCTTCACCATATATGTATCATTTGCACCTCTCAGACTTTCACATTGTAGGAGCTTCAATCGAAACATTGGTGAAAGTAGAAAATGGGCTTATAGATTATCACCCCATAGCAGGAACACGGCCAAGAGGAGCAACTCCAGAGGAAGACAATGAGCTAGCTGAAGAACTCCGTACTAGTGAAAAACAAACTTCAGAACATATTATGCTAGTAGATTTGGGCAGGAATGATGTAGGGAAAGTTAGCGAAATAGGTACCGTTGAAGTCACGGATTTAATGAGTATAGAAAAATATTCGCATGTGATGCATTTAGTATCCCATATAAAAGGGGTTTTGAAGCATGGTCTTAATCCATTTGACGCATTACGATCTTGCTTCCCTGCTGGAACGTTATCTGGAGCACCTAAAATAAGAGCTATGGAAATCATATCGGAATTAGAACAACAAAAAAGAGGACCTTATGCTGGAGCAGTAGGATATTTTTCATTTTCTGGAAATATAGATACCTGCATAACCTTAAGAACTAGCGTAATCAAGAACGGCACCGCTTACATACAAGCTGGAGGCGGGATAGTAGCAGACAGTACAGATGAAGACGAGTATCTAGAAACTTATTACAAATCAGGAGCTTTACTCAAAGCAATAGAAAACGCAGAGTCCCAATTTAATTCTTAGGAGCCAACTCAATGCTGAAATCATTTTTCCACACTGGATTCATAGTTAAGGACATTGAAAAAAGTATAGATTTCTATAGTTCTGTATTTGGCCTATCTCTAGCGGGACGAGCAGAAAGGACAGGAGATTTTGCTGAAACACTGCTTGGATACACTGGAGTACACGTTCAGAACGCTTTTTTAGATCTAGGGGATGGGCATCAATTGGAATTAATACAATATATGACACCTACTGGTTCAAAAGCAAACTTTGAAAAAAATGACGTAGGAGCATCGCATATTGCTTTCTTAGTAAATGACATTGACTCATTTTACTCTAACGCTAAAGATAAAGGCCTAAAACCAGTTAATCCTCCCGCTTCACTCCATGACGAAAATGGCACATTACTGAGAAAAGCTTTATATGCTCAAGATCCCGATGGAAACTGGATAGAATTGGTTGAACTGTTTTAAACAGTTATGAAAATATATATATTTTGCACCACCTGTGAAAGAGCTTCATATTTAGAAGTAATAGACAATAATGATATTAATTTAAACAACTTCAAAACAGTTAAAGAAGTCATTGAAGAATTGGAATCTCTACTTGGAATCGCAGAATTCTCCGAATCCCCATTCGTGAATTGTTACTACAAGGATTGTCTTGGTAAACCTCATGATTGGGTATTCTGGGATGAATACAGACTCGGATCTGGTGAAGGATTAAACTGGCCAATTCATCCTGAACTTGATGTCTTTTATCAAGTTTGACACGATTATAACTAGGTTCGGTTAGTAAGAAGGGGCGTAAATACCAATATCACAGCTAATAAAACAAACCCTATCCCCTGATTTATTATCATGGTATCACCTGCGCCATAAATTCCTGCTAAACGACTGGTTGTAAATCCACCAAAAGCCGCTGCCCCAACACATTGTGCCACAACTCCTAACGTCATTGGTCTATCCTTTTCAGCTACATTTAACATCACTATAGGAGTTGACATAGCACTCAATAAAGCGTTGCCGAATCCAGCCATAAATAAAAACACATAACATAGTAAGTAAATATCTAGCCACCCAAAAAACACGAATCCTATCATTTGTATGACAAAGCCACCGATTAAGACCCGACCTTTCAGCTCTATATTCCCTATGAATGACATTGATAGCCCACCAAATAAACACCCTGTGCCAAATGCTGATACTAAAATTCCAGCCCAAAATGCGTTGACTTGTAAATCATCCACCGCGACCACAGGCAACAAAGCTTCACAACTAAAAACGAACCAATTGAACACCATACTTGCTAACAATGCTCCAAAAACAACCTTATTCCTAAACGCAGATCCAAAACCTTGTACCAAAGTCCTACCAATCTGAGAAATGTGTACTGTGAATTTCTCTTGTTTGTATCCGTAAAAAGTCAAAATAGTAAACGATGTACTAGCTAATGCCAGTAATAGAGAAAACGCACCCAATGGACCCAGAAATTGAAT